>ERZ1673743.4390-NODE-4390-length-9881-cov-3.911459_pt1 | contig 9881 bp, 8 predicted proteins | sample MGYA00580197_ERZ1673743 | MGnify/ENA primary metagenome ERZ1673743 (study PRJEB41218, sample SAMN15661795) | gut metagenome | host: Homo sapiens | place: Canada: London | collected 2015-08-20/2019-03-30 | study: EMG produced TPA metagenomics assembly of PRJNA649273... | reverse complement strand
ACTTTTAAGCATAATTCTCCTGTCCGGCAATATGTCACTTTATTTCCGGTTTTTTCAAGTTACCAAGTGTTCTCCACTTTTCAACCCTCACCCATCTGCCATAAGGGCGTAACTGTTTCTGATATTTCTAAACCTGATAGCGTCCGGCAGCTTTATCAGCCATCAGGCAGCAGCAGAAATCACATGCGTAAATAACTGTATTTCAATAATATAATCATCGTTATTAATATCTTGTTATTATAAAAACAGTCTTCGCCGAATGCGTCAAAAGACTTGTTTCTGAATTTGTTTCAGCAAATAGGGGAATTAACTTACTATGAATGAGCTAATTGCACCAATACCTTTCAATCTAGTTTCTGAAAAAGCGATTATCAGAAACATTTCAGTTTTTTATCCGCTTGCATATCATTGATAATCAACGCCTTATTTTGTCATTTGAATTTATACCCTTTTATCCGAAGAAAGAGTACATCTATTTAAGAAGGGAAGCACATAGATAAGCAAAAGAGGCGGGGATTATGGAATTGGTCTGCTTCATGAACAAGATTATGACAAACAAAAAAATAGAATGAAAAACAGACTTCTGACAGGTCTTATCGCGTTGCTTTCCTTATTTATATATGCGACGCACGCCAATGCCCAACAATGGGCGGTGAACACCAATGGTTTATATTGGCTTACGGCCACCCCCAATCTCGGATTTGAATTCGGCTTCCACAAGAACCTGAGTGTCGCCATCAACGGCAATTATAATCCATTTACTTTCAAGGACAACCGTAAGATGAAGCACTGGCTCGTACAGCCGGAGTTCCGTTACTGGCTGAGCGAGACCTTCAAAGGTCATTACTTCGGCGTCCACGGAATGGCGGGGACCTATAATTTCGGTAACCTCCCTTTCGGTTCCATGAAAGACTACCGCTACGAAGGCAATCTCTACGGCGGCGGCTTCTCCTACGGTTACCAGTGGATTGTGAGCAACCGGGTGAATATCGGTGCCGAGCTGGGCTTGGGGTATCTCCAGCTTGATTATAACAAGTTTTATTGCCCCACCTGCGGCGAACGTATCGACCATTACCGGAGCAGTTATTTCGGGCCGACAAAAATAGCCGTGAGCATCATCTATCTGCTTAAATAAATGAGGTAAAATATAAAAAGTAGCACAATGAAACGTCTGTACTTTACATTATTACTATATATGTTCTTAGAGCCGGTGTGGATGTCTTTGCAAGCCAAAGACAATCCTACCCAGCTTATCCGCCTGTTGCTTTACCGCTTCGAGCGTCAGGACTCCTGTATGGTACTGGACATGAATATCGACCTGGGCGAAGTACGCCTTGCGCCAGACTGCACCGTCTACCTTTACCCGTGGCTGCGTCGTGGTTCCGACTCCCTGATGCTGGCGCCTGTCATGCTCAACGGCCCTCAGAGCGACCTGATGTACCGCCGCCGCAAGGCACTGGGCAGAGTGGACAACCGGATTGAAAAACTCCTTCCTTATGTCGTTTTGCGCGAAGGCGACCATCCGTTGCCCCGCGTCAATTATACAACAGCCGCCATCCCTTACCAACCGTGGATGGACAACGCCGAAATCATCCTGCACAACGAAAGCTTCAACGCCGACGCCCGCCTGGTTCCTTTCCGTGTGGAGTCCGCGAAAATCCCTCCGGTAACGATTGTGAAAGTGGACACTATATTTATACACGACACCCTGCGGATTGAAAAACAGGTAAACCGTCCGGTGTATGTGCAAACCCCGCCGGTGGTCGTAGAAAAAAAGAAAGAGATCGTGACCGAACATGCCGGCTACCGTGCCGACATCTATTTTCCGGTGGGCGGCATGAAGATACTGCCCGAACACGAATTGAACCGGGAAGCATGGCACGCCTTTGTCAGCGAGCTAGACTCCCTGCGCTCGGGCGGCGGCAATACCGTGATGGGCATCACCGTCACCGGCTATTCTTCGCCCGAAGGCGGCTATGAATCCAACGACCGCATTGCCAAACGTCGTGCGCAAGCCTTGAAGAGTTTCCTCGAAACGAAATACAACTCCACGCTGGTGGAGATACGCACTGAATGGATTGCCGAAGACTGGGACCGCCTGGCGGGACTTGTCCGCGCTTCCGACATGGAAGACAAAGACAAGGTGCTCGACATCATCGACAACGTGGACATATTCCAGGGACGCGAGAACAAGCTCAAAGCACTCTCGGGCGGCAAGCCTTGGGCACACATGCTCAAAGAGTTCTTTCCGAAACTGCGTTGCGCCTCGTGCCGCATCGGATATTTGAAACGGACGGAGAAATGAAAAATGAAAAAAAGCAATAAAAGACAATATATGAAAATTAGAATCATCTCAATATTTCTGATTATTCCCCTGCTGTTATCAGCCTGCTGGAAAGAAGAGGCGGACCATATTCCGGTGCTCCCTAACCGCACCATCCTCTTCTATATGGCGGGTGATAACAGTCTGGGCGATGAAACGCAGGAAAAGATTGACGCCCTGGCGGCAGCCTGGAACGTTGGCGGCAACAGCCACCTGCTCGTCTATCAGGACCGGGGTGAAGAATATATGCCGCGCCTGCTGGAGGTAAAGACCGGAGCCGACGGCAAAGGGACGGTGGAGGTGCTCGAAGAATACAAAGACGAAAATTCCGCATCCGCCGGAGTCTTTGCCCGTGTGCTCAACGACATGCTCCGCTATTGCCCCGGTTCGGACTACGGTCTGGTCGTCTTTTCACACAGCAGCGGATGGTTGCCGACCGGCACCTTCGCCCAGCCCCGTTCGGTGGTGACCGACCGCGATACGGAGTTTGACCTGATAGATTTTGCCCGGGCAATCCCTAACGGACAGTTCCGCTTCATCGTCTTCGAATCCTGCCTGATGGCGGGTGCCGAAGTGGCTTACGAACTCAAAGACAAGACCGGATATATCCTTGCCTCCAGTGCCGAAATTCTTTCACCGGGCTTCACGCCCCTGTATGGCGGGATGCTTGAGAAATTCTATAAAGCCACCCCCGATCTCACCGGATTTGCCCGTGAGTATTACGAGTACTGCAATCGGCTCTCCGGCGACAGCCGTTCGGCTACCATCAGTGTCATTAACACTGCCGGGCTTACCCCGCTGAAATCTCTCCTGGCGCGTGCCGAAAGTAATGTGGAGCATTGGGAATGGGTGGAACGGGACGGCATCCAGCATTTCGACCGCCGGGCGAAGGACTACCTCTTCTACGATCTGGAAGGATACGTCAAGGCGATAGGCACACCGGACGAGATCAACGAACTGGCGGGAATACTGGAAGGAAGTGTCTTGTACAAAGCCGCCACGGAAGAGTTTATGCCTGGCGACAAGTATGGTTATGCCATCAGTCAGCATTGCGGGATGACGATATACATCCCCGTGGCGAAGTTCAGGGAACTGAACACGCAACGCAAACGCCTGCTGCTGTTCTCTGAAAACCAGTAAGAAACGGAGCAAAAAGAACAAAAACATAAAAATAAAGAAGTAGTATGGAAGAGTCAATTCATAGAAGTCACCGGAGACACGGAAAGCACCGGAGCAAGTTCAGAATCAGATGGTTCGACCGCTTCAAACGGTTTGACGAATTTGGTTTTGTGAATCCCGGATACGACAAGATAAACCTGGTTATGGGCAAAGTGGTGGCAGCGCTGATTTTGATCGCTTTTGCCGTACTCCTGGTATTGAGTTTCTACGAGAGTTTCCCTTCACGGGAAGTGTATTGACAAAGTGGCAAACAGCTTTAAGAAAAATTGAGCAATGATTAAAATTTTACCCGTAATAGCCATTGTGGCAGTCTCCATTTACCTTTTCATGAAGGCATTCGACTGCCTGGTGGAGACAGCGATCTATTTCCATTCGCTCTACAAGTCCCGGCTTGTATTCGATGATTATGAAGCCGAACTCCTGCAAACCGGTATGGAAACCGACGCAGCCGTGGAAGTCAGGTTGCAACTGGCCAAGGATTTAGCCAAATATGACAGGCTGACCAATGTCCATCCGTGGAGATACCGCTTTTGGAGACTCGTATACGGTGAGAATAAGTTCGTAAAGGCTGTTGCCATGGATAAGAAGGCAGAGAACAAGGATATATTATAAATATAGTTTTTAATTAATTCGAGAAAGATAAACATTGTCTAACAACAAAAAAATGTAAACAAGAAACAGACAGAAAGGAAAAGACTAAAACAACAAAGCAACATTTGCTATTTCCATGAAAGCAGTTACCTGCTGCGCTTTCAATGGAATAAAAAACAGAAAATCAAACGATGGCAGGACAATAATTTAGTATATAATTAAATTTATTAAGAATGAAAACAAGACATTTATTTACGGTTGCATTAGCGGCATTCGCATTCGCAGCTTGCAGTCAGGATGACGACATCACTTCGAATCCCGAACCGAAACCGGGCGAAAAAGGCGCGCTGGTAGAATCCATCAGTATTAACTTCGGCGAAGGCATCCAAAAGCCGGGCACCCGTACGTATGGACCGGACCAGAAAGGTTTAGGGACGGAAGGCATGATTTACGAAGCCTTCATCTTTGCCAAAGAGGCCAATCCGTTGCACGACCGTGCGTTAGACGGTGACTGGACCGTAATCCGTATCACAAGAAGTGACGCCGGTCTGGTACAGGAAGTCGGTGGAATCAACCCCGAGGCAGTAGCCAAAGCCGATTTGAAAAACGCTGTAAACGAAGGTTCCGACAAAGACAAGGAATGGCTGGTTAAGAATGTTGCCAAGTTTAATGGCGTGCGTCAAGGAGACTATGTATACGTCATAGCCAACGATCCCAACCTGACACTTGCCCAGGCTGCCGCCATGGCACATCAGGGCGATAAGTCCGAAGGGAAGATCCAGGAGTATACATTAAACATCAGCAAGGACTACCTGAACAAGCTGACCTATTATCCGGAAACGGGAGAGGATAATAAAGAGAAAGAGCCTAACGGACGTTTTGTGATGGCAGGCCGTGAATTGATTCCGGTTTCTCCGACGATCCCTTCCAATGGAAACATCGACCTTACTATCGGTCTGGACCGTGAGTTGTCTAAAGTAAACTTTACGGCACTTGTTTCTACCGACCCGGCTGACTTGGCTTATAACAAAATCGAATTCCAGAAAGGCGACGGTATCGTAGTAGCCCGTATCGCCCGTAAAACAAGCATGTTTACAGAGCAGACCGGCGACTGGTATGTTCCTGCCACCACCTGCGTAGAAGACTGGCCTATCAACGACCACTCATTTAATGCAGATGGAGTGTACTCTTCTTTCTGTGACGCGACTTTTGACGGTTCCAAAGTGTTCGACGGCGAGGCTGTTGCTCCTATCACTAACTGGATAACAGGTACTACTATCCCTGCCGGATTCAACACCACCAATCCTGCCACCAACATCTCTGAATACCGTTATAGCTGGAAAGTGAATGATGCACCGGGCACTAAGAATAAACCTATCTACATTGACGCCGCTTCCAACGGAAAGCTGGTATCCCCGATGTTCTATGTTACTCCCAACTACAGCAACAATACCAACTCTGTAACCGTAATCTGTACACAGGCTACTTACGTTGACAGAGGCGTGTTTGCAAACAGCAACATGATTGATGAGTATGTAACTGCCGCCCTGGATGAAACAGAAGATGACATTGAAGTGTTTACTTTGGAAGAAGCGCAAAAAGTAGACCCGGCTGCAACGCAAGCTGTTTATGCAGAGAACCCGCTTAAGTATAGAACCGATGCTCCTACTTCAAGCGCTAGTGATGATATCACCGCTAAGATGAAAGTTGCCATAAAGAATTGGGGAATCAGGATGTTTACTGTAGAAGCTGATTACGATGCAGCAGTTAACGCATTATCCACTGCTGATAAAGCAGTATGGAGCGATGAAGTAATCGATCTCGCAAAATATCAGTCTATGATGGACCGTTTCTATGTAGCCGTTTTGTTACAACAGAGATTGGCCAACAAGGGAAATGCAATAAAAGGAACTAAAAAAGATGTAGATACCGAAGCTAACTTTGGAAATGGTATTGAAGACGAAAAAATGGGATACTACACCAATGCGGATACCGACTCTTTACTCTTGGGTTATCACATAATTGGCGGAAAGAAAATCACTCCTGCATTCTATTTCCATGCCGGAATGAGTGGTAATGATGCACGGAATATGACATGTTCAGCTTTCGAGGGTCCTGCCCTTGGTGGTGGAAAGACCGGTGCTCAGGTTCGTGCCGCTTACTTCGCTGATATTGCCGCTTACGAATACTTCAAAGGCCAGAAACTGTACTACCGTGCCGATGTTGCCAACTACGTAGCCGGTGTTTCCAACAAGATAACCGAACGTAACATGTACTATGTATCTACCGGTACTATCCAGTCACTCGGTGCCAAGAGCATCCATGACGCCATCTATTCAGACCAGAACACGATGAGTGTCAATGTATATGTTAAGAACTGGAAGTTCTCTCAGAACGACATTCCTATGTAATCCGGTCATGAATGTTTGTAAAACTGAAAACCCGAGCTTCGCATAATTAGGCGCAAGCTTCTACCCCGGGAAGGGGTACGGTCCGCCCGTTTTCCCTTCCCGGTTTTAAAAACAATCACGAGATACGAAATGAAAAAAATATTCCCGATACTACTGCTTGCTATCCTGTTGATGCTCTCCTCGTGCATCAAGGACGAACTTGACGCCTGTGCCGGACGGCTGCATATATACTTCAGCTATATATACGGTCAGACCAACCAATTCTATGAAACAGCCAAGACTGACGTCCACTTGAACTACTACTACAAAGAAAGCGGCGAGAAATACCGGGAAACCTTGATAGAGAGAGCTTCTATCGGCATTGACAAACCTTACGTCAAAGAAAAACAGAGAGAAGACAAGGACTCCGTCACCCTGGTGGCCTGGACACACGATGATCGTGTGGAATATGTGGATGACGCCGTTACGCCTATGGGTACCGGCTATGTCCGTTTAAAAGAAATTACCCCGGGAAGCGGTATCTGCACCCCGGTGGACGACCTGCTCTACGGGCAGGTATCCTTTCATGCAGGCACGCACATCGAGCGCAGGGACATCACCATCCCCTTTGTACGCGCCGTGTGCCGTGTGCGCATCACCATGATTCCCCAGACCGTGCAGGACGGAGATGCGGATATAGACGTCAGCGGGCATACCACCTACGCCCCGACAGTAGTCCCCCATGCCGACGACTACACCTTCCACCTGATGGGGACACTCAACAAGATAGATTACAACAACATAACTTCGGGAGAAGCGATCACACTGAACCCGAAGGCCTATTACGACGAGAAAGACGGCAATGTGAAAACCGCCTGGTTCGGCGCTTTCTCTTCGCTGGAGGAATATCTGAAAGTGAACGTGTATATCAAGGATGCTCCCGTAGCTACGTTCGACTGCGCGCCCATCCGGCTCACTTCCACGCCGGGCGACTATATCGACCTTGTGATAGACGGGCATTACATACGCCCGCAAATGTCCATCAAGGTGAACGGCTGGAAGCTGGCGACAGTGGAAAGCAGTATGTAAACTAATAATAGTGAAAGATGAAACACGTAAAAGCATACATATTGACAGCATTACTTGCCGGAGTTTTTTACTCCTGCCTGGACGAGACGTTGGAATACACCCGGTACCCTTCCGGTATCCCGGATACGGAATCCGGCGACCGTGACATGCGCCTGAAGGTGAGCGTTCCGAAGACCTACAGCGCCGGAGCCGCCGGAAGCATGGACCGTGAAGAGCGCATCGACACGCTGGACGTGCTGGTGTTTGCGCCCGCCACCGGAAATCCCGGCAAGAAATACCTGCGCAGCGCTGTCACCGGCTCCGTGGTGAAGGATGATGAAGGCAACGTGGTGAAAAACGTATTCGAGGTAGTCATGCCGCTGGGCAAGGATATGGATGTGCACGTGTTTGCCAACGCCCACAGCGACCTGGTGCGCAACGGTGCCTTTGGTGCCGGCGGAAAGGAAATGCAGTCGGTGCTGGGAAGTATCACCACCGCCCGTAAATACGACATACAGGAAGCCGATGTGATGCTGCCCATGCACGGCTCCGTGACGGGTGTCACCATCGACAAGGACAGCAAGGACGTGCTGCCCGTGAGCGTACTCCGTTCCGTGTCGAAGGTCAGCGTGATGATAAACGGAAGCGTCTCCGCCAGTAGTGACGAACTCACGGGCGGCGAGCTGGACGAGTTCAAGCTCTATGAGATGTACGTGTTCTTCCCTGCCGACAGTGCCCGTGTGGCAACTGCCGACACCACACAGTTCTATACCGTGCGCCCCGACTCGGGCAACGTAAAGACCGCCACGCTGCCCGCGAAGCTGCGTGCCGGCAACCGCCCGGACTCCATATCCATCAAGAGCCCGACCGTAGTGAAGCAGATAGAAAGCATCTACCTCTACGAAAACATCCCCTGGTCGAAAGACGGTTTCGACTATGCCACCTCCCGCGTGGTGCTGGGTGGCGTGTTCTATGACAAAACTACCGGCACGGCGGACAAGAACGCCGACGGCAGCCCCCGGATCAGCTACTACCGCATCAACTTCCAGGACAACAAAGACGTGCAGTACCCCTTGTTGCGCAACCACCACTATGCGCTCAACATCATCTCCGTAGCCGCTCCCGGATACGACACCCCCCGGCAGGCCGCCGAGGGCAAGCCCATCAACATACAGGTGACGGTGTTCGACTGGATGAACGAGCTGCACGAGATCGTGAATGACGGGCAGCACTACTTCAATACTTCGAGCAAGAATATTACCCTGCCCCGCGATGCCAACTCCATTCGGAGCATCGAAGTGGAGTCCGATGTGGACGCATCGGAATGGAAGATGTACTTCAAGGACAACAACAACGGAGAGACTACTCCGCAAACATGGTTCAAGGATAAAAGCGGCAACGACAGCATAGACGCCACCGCAGGCGCCACCCTGCAAAACAGCCGCTACAAAGTGACTAAGGCTGCCGACAAGATAACAGTGGAAGTACTGAAAAAATACAGCGACCTGTCCCCGGCACCCTCTACGGAAAGCCGGGAGGACGTGCTGGTGCTCATGGTGAAGAACCTGCGGATTTATATCCGTATCACCCAGGCGGACAAATCCCCGGATGACTGGGGCAATGGTGGAGATTTGAATACGGATTTGGGAGAAGACCCGAATAAGCCGTTAGATGTAGGATTGCCCTTTTATGTTGCCAAAGGAAACCTGATAGCTACCAAACAAGCCGACGGTACTTTATCCTACGCCTTTGCCAAAGAGCAGGGCTATTATAGCGGGGAAGCCGACGGTGGCGACTATTTCTGTTGGAATACGATTGATCCGTTTACATTTGGTGTCACACAATCCTCTTGGGAGGATGCACGCGATCCTTGCCGGCAGGTAGCTGATGGAACGTGGCGTACTCCAACTGATGCGGAATTGCAAGCGTTGATTGACGCAGGCAACGTATGGGGAGCAAACATATACACAATGAAAGACGGAACAACAAAGAATGGCCGATATTTTGGTACCACTACAGTTCCGGCAGAAGCCGACCAAGATAAATACGTATTTCTGCCCGCTGCCGGCGGCCGCGATAGTTACGGCTACTCCAACGCTGGTGCGTACAGCTACTACTGGAGTGCTACGCTCGACGCTAGCTATACCGACTACGCGTACTACCTCCGCTTCTACAGTAGCTATTGCGGCGTCAGCAACTACGATCGCAACCACGGGTTTTCCGTGCGGTGTGTCCGCAACAAGTGAGCGTAGCCGAACGCATTCGATAAATTTGATAATTGGGAGGGCGTTGTAGCGCCCGACCTTACAAACGAAAATAACGAAAACAAA
>ERZ1673743.4388-NODE-4388-length-9882-cov-5.159662_pt1 | contig 9882 bp, 5 predicted proteins | sample MGYA00580197_ERZ1673743 | MGnify/ENA primary metagenome ERZ1673743 (study PRJEB41218, sample SAMN15661795) | gut metagenome | host: Homo sapiens | place: Canada: London | collected 2015-08-20/2019-03-30 | study: EMG produced TPA metagenomics assembly of PRJNA649273... | reverse complement strand
CTGTTTTTACATTTTTTGCAGAGCGTTTTACAATCGCAGGCTTTGTGTCAAGATTTAAGGCTTTTTTAATTGCTGTACTATGCATCTTTGCAATAACCGGGTCACTGTCAACATTGATTCCTTCAAGCGCTGTTTCATAATCGCCCTGTTCATCACGGATAAAGTCAAGTGCATTTATAAGAAGATTGTACATATACTGGTTTCCTGTATAGATTGTTGCCAGCTGGTCAAGAGTATCTTCGATATTTTCCGTATCATCAAAACATTCCTGAAAATTTTCTGCATATTCTTTATCAAGAAGTTTTTTGTTTCCAGATGCTTCATCTGAATCATCATTTTTTGTTGTAAGCAGTTTTACAAACAGTGCAAGGCCGATTACCACACAGCAAACGCCTGCACCAATAAGAACAACTACTGTTTTATCCATTTCTTTACCTCCTTATTTTGTAAAATGTGCTGACAGTGAAGCGATTAAATCGTCAACCTCTTCTACGGTAGCATTTTTCTTAAAGTATGAACGCGCTGTGATTTTGTTTTCTTTGCTGAAAAACTTAATATCACCATGTTTTGTATTTAATTTTCTTAAGATTGTATCTTTTAATGCAGCTTCTCTTGTTACATCTACATAATTGGTTTCCCCAAAACGGATTCTGATTTCAAGCGCCTCGTCATTGTATACTACAAATTCTGCATTTGATGCATGGCGCTTTGCGATTTTCGCATCAATATACTGCTCAAGGTAGTCAATCATTTCTTCCGGTGTCAGTATATGTCCGATTTTTGATAATTCAGCTTCCAGCTGCTTTATCTTTACGTCAGTTTTTTTGACTTCATCTGATACCCTGCTGTTGACCCTATCGTCAATATTGCTTTCCAGCTTCTTATATTCAGAGTCTTTTTGAGTGATAACGTCAGACAATTCTCTGATTTTTGCATCCTTACCAGTGATTTTTTCTGTCAGTTTCTTTTCAAGTGCAATCTTTTGTGATGTAAGCTGCTGGACTTTATTTTTCATTCTGAAAATCTCTTCTTCGGCTTTATCATCTACCTTTCCAAGTGCATTCTGTCTGTTTTGGAGTGCCGCCACTTGATTTGCCAATTGCTGAATGTTTAAGATATCTTTTGTATTTCTGTCTTCATATGCTTTAATTTTCTCTTCCATTTCAGCTTCATGGTCTTTCATTTTCTGGCGTTCCTCTTCGGCTTCATTCTGGATTCTTTTCTTTTCTTCTTCCAGTTCTTTTAATTTTTGATTCAACTCTTCTTCACGCTGCATCATTTCAGCTTCTTTATTCGCCATTTCCTCTTCACGTGCAGCAACTGCCTTTTCTCTTTCCCACACTGTTTCTGTCTGCTCGGCAAGAATCTGTTGTACATCTGACGCAAAATCTGCAGAATCTTTCTTTTCAAGAGTCTGCTTATATTCGTTTACGCACGCTTTTGAAGCTGTAATACATAATTCCAGCAAATCCTGAGTACCTTCTGGCTCATATTCATCAGGTGATGAATATGTTCTTACTGAAAAGAGTCCACTTTCTTCATCAAAAGAGCTCATAAGCTCCGGATAGTTTGATGTAATGTATGAAGCATACATTGCACCGATATCTCTTGTCGCGTGAACTGACACAGACACAAGGATTTCTGCGTCAAGTGGAAACAATACGCATCTGATTGTTGTATCATCAGCATAAACAGCTGACATTTCGTTCCCATTAACGTCAGCATCAAGACGCTTAGCTAAGTCATAAAATACTTTTTTTGCATAATTATTATGCTGCTCTTCATAATTGCTGTTATCCTGTTCTGTCGTACTTACCGCGTGGAAGCTGTTGTCAACATTTACAATATTGATGTTGTCTTCAGGATTGTACTCTTCACTACTGTTTTTGTTGTCTACTTCTTTTTCCATGAAGTTAACACAGTCATTCTCAAATGTCAGAACAGCATCCTCAATGATATCAATGTTATTTTTGATTTCATTGATAGCATATAATTCATCCTGATATGTAAATACTTTTGAATAAGATAATATCTGTCCAGATACATAAATACTATATCCCGGATATTTGCTAAGCATTTCTTCCTGGAATTCCTCTACAGCTTTATCAGTAATCGGATACTTATACTCGCGTGAACCCTTCACTTTAATGCTTCTTGTGCTGCATTCAATTGTGATGCTGATGCCCTTGATTCCGATTTCATGTTCTGCTGTAATTAAAACCTTCTCTCCTGCTTCTGTAATTTCTGCTTCGGGAATAATTTCTTTTATTTTATTGGCAATTCCCATTAAAATTTCTTCTGCCATTTTATTTCTCCTTTCAAATTATGGGTTATTTCGTTTTTTAACTTCAAAAAAATAAAGTTCTTTCTCTTTTGATAACTCGCCAGCAAAGCTGGACCCGTTACCATCATAAATTGATAACTCGCCAGCAGAGCTGGACTCGTTACCGGACTTCGGGCGAGGATTCAGACCTGCGCATGAAGTTTCAATGCAAAGCATTTTACCAACTGACAAGTTTTGGCCTGGAATTTCTCTCCCTATGTTAATATGCAGAAAAAAAATAAAACCTGTGCACTTTTTGGAAATAAAATTATATATTTTTTTTCAAAAATAAAGGCAGCACTTTTATGTGCTGCCTAAACACTGTTATTTACTTGCTTTTTGTATCTTTTTTCTTCTTATATACAAGAACTCCGCCGGCAGCGCCAAGACAGATAACGATAACTGCCACGATTGCGGCAATATTATTTTCATCACCAGTTTCAACTACATTGTTCTGTACTTCAACATTTCCTACTGCATCACCAGCCGGAGCAGGTGTTTCTTCTGCGTCTTGCTGTTCAGCATCTGTGTCTTCATTTGTTGTTGTCTCATCATCCGCATTTTCTTCATCTGCCGGCTTCTCTTCTTCCGGTTCAGGTGTTGGCGTTGGAGTTGGTGACGGAGTTGGAGTTGGTGTTGGAGGCGCCACCTCATTTACTGTACAGGTGTATCCATCAACAGTTTTCATTTCACCGTTTGCACCAAGGATTGTATAAGAAATATCATATGTGCCGGCTTCTTCATTATCTACATCTTCCGTGTTAAGTGTTACAGAATCAACATACTCATCAAAAGAGCATCCTGCGTCTGTCGGAACAGGGTCCCCTTTATCGATTGTAATATTCTGCATGCCAGTCACATGGGAAGCAAGTTCAGGTTTTACTTCGCATTTTACAGTTGCCGTACGCTGTTCACCTTTTGAGTCATTGAAAGTATAGTTTACTTCATACGTACCAGGTTCTGTTGCATACACATTGCTGATATTAGGCTGGATTGAATCAATATCAATCACATTTTCTGTTCCTGCAAATTCCTCTTCTACAGTCGGAAGGTCCTGTTTTTCATACATTGTGATTGTTGGAAGGCTGGAAATAGTGGCAGTCATCTGTGCTTCATATGCTTTCTGCTCTGCCTGTTTCTGGTATGTCAGATATCCGCCAGCTCCAATCCCAACGACTGCAACTGCCGCAACTGCAACGATTAATCCTTTTTTCATCTTTTTTATATCCTCTTTTCTTTATTTTTTTGAAATTACGGCGGCAGGCATGTTACCTACCGCCGCTAACGGTTACTGGATTTTCACCGGATTATTTTTTAATTAATTTGCGAAGGGAGATAAATGCTGCTGCAAGTGCACCCATGATTGCGGTTCCTGCAATTGCAATGATTCCCATATTATCGTCACCTGTCTTAACGCTAGTTGTTGCTGTAGCGTCACCCTTCTGGGATGCATCACCGCTTCCAGAACCAGAGCCAAGTGTTGTCTGTGTCTTACTGTTTGGAACAGCTGCATTTGCATCTGCACCATACTTACTTAATGCATTCTTTCCGTCTTCCAGAAGCTGTTTAACCTCATCGGTTGTTGTCGCGGCATTAATCTTATCTGTATAAGTCTTTAATACCTCCTGTGCAGCCTCTTTATTTGCTTCCGGAGCAGTTGCTGCCATATTTGTAAGCGCAGAGATTGCGTCTGCTTTTGCCTGAGCCAGGGCAGCATTTGTATCTGCATTTGCGCCAGCTTCTTTCATGGCTGCATCGCATTTTGTTACGAGGTCGTTGATTTCATCTGTCGTTGTTGCGTTATTGATTGCATCAATGTACTTGTTCAGAATTTTACTCTGCTGGTCTGACAGATTTGTATAAGAAGCATTTAACTGGTTAATGGCTGTTACTTTTGCAGAAGCAAGAGTTGTTGCCGTTGACTGTGCTGTAAACAGTTTGTCAATATTCTCTTTTGCAAGGTCATAGCATTTCTGCATGGTGTCTTCGTTTGTAGCCTGGTCAAGATTAGACTTCTGTGTAGCAATTACTTCCTGTGCTTTTGTAAGATATGTACTGTCTGTGAACTTATCAGCAGATACCAGTTCATCAAGTTTTGCAGAGAAGACTGCTCTCATTGATTTCAGATATGCAGCCTTGTAATCCTGCTTAGCCTGTGCATAGATTGTAGAACATTCATCTGCTGTCTGTGCATTTGCAATGCTTTCTCTTGTTTTTGCTTCAATCTCATCCATCTCAGAACTCTTGTACTCAGTTTTTGCACTGCTTGCAAGTTCTGTCAGCTTTCTTAATGCGTCAGCCTTTGCAGTTGCCAGTGCTGCATCCTGCTTAAACGCTTCTGTTGTTGTCTTAACATCTGTATTGAATGCTTCCTGGATTGCAGAAATTTCATCTGCTGTTCCTGCTGCATCGATATTAACCATTGCTGCTTCTGCAAGTTTTGCGATAGCTGCTTTCAGATTTTCATCTGCCTGCTCATCAACTGTAGCCTGGATATTTTCTTTTGCTTTTGCTCTTGCTGCGCTTAACTCAGCTGCTTTTGAAACATCATTTGCAAGGTCACTTACCATTCCTCTTGCATTTTCAAGAGCTGCAGATACTTCCGCTTCTGATGTGGAACCATCAATAAATGCATACGCACTTTCTTTGATTTCACCCTTTCTTGCTGTCACATCAGCATCGTTAGATTTAATCTCATCAAGCAGTTTGTCTACCTCTCTCTTTGCTGCATCTTTTGCTTTCTGGAGTCCTTCATCTGGTTTTGCAGTTCCATCTGTAACCTTTATGTAATTAGCATATGCACTTGCTTTTGTATCACCGGTAACAGTTTTTCCTGCACGTCCGCTTAAGTAAGCTGCATAATCTTCAACGTTACATGTGATTGCCTTCCATGCATCAGATACCCTGCTTTCAGCGTCATCCATTGTTGCAGGTGTTCCAAGTGCTGCAATAGCGTCAATTGTTGCGGTTGTATCTCCATCACCGGAAATTCCCTTCAATGCCTTCAGAAGCCTTGCTACTGATGACATGTCTCCGTTAACCAGGGACTCTGCCTCGTTAAATGCAATGTCTGCGGAATTTGTAAGAGACTCAATATCTTTTGCTGTCTTACAGTCATCAAGTCTTGCGGAAAACGCATTATATACATTGCATACGATTGTTGTCGCATCCTGGATTGATTCTTTCTGCGCATTTAATTTCTTTTTTGCTGATTCTTTTAATTCGTCAACGAAGTCTGCATCCTGTTCTCCAATACGTCTGATGCTTTCTTTTCCTGCGTCAAGAGCACTTGCCGCTTCATCAACTGTATTTGCCGCGTTGATTTTGTCAATGGCTGCTGCCATAGCGTCATCCGCAAACTGTTTCTGTGCATTTGTCTCATAAGAAAAACCTGCATGATATTTTTTAAGGATGTTTACATATCCTGCTTTTGCCACGAAAAGCTGCTGTTCTCCGATAATTGAGTTAGTGATATCGGTAAAGGCATCAACTTCAGCCTGCATATCCTCTTCCTCTGTCATGGTTCTGATTTTTGCTTTTGCAGCTTCTGCTTCGCGTTCCCATTTAGACTGGAATTCAGATTCTGTAAACTTATCTTCGCCAAGTGCGTCAATCTTTGCACACATTTCATCTCTTAAATCTTCGAGAGCTGCGTCTTCAACAACGCGGCATTCCTTCTCAACATTTTCTACGCTTCCATCAAGGCCGGTGATAACATATGTGATTGGATATGCTCCAACTGTATCTTTATCAACAGCAGATGTATCAATTGTTACAGACTCAATAACGCTTCCGTCAAATGAAACTGTTGGCACCGGAATGTCTGAACCAACCTGCATCTCAATGTCATCAAGGTTTTTAACATAATCATGGAGTTCTTTTTTATCCGGGTCTTCCGGTTCCGGAGCCGGCTCTTCATTGTCGAGTACGGTACATGTTTTTTCTACATTTACGGTTTCTCCATCCATGCCGACAATAACAAAGATAATCTTGTATGTTCCTGGCTCAGATGTGTCAACTTCAGATGTATCAACTGTCACGGATGCGACATGGTCTGCATCGTAAGAAAGGTTCGGATTTGGAACTGCATCTCCGAGTTTCACTTCAAAATCCTGCATTCCATAAACGTATTCATAAAGTTCTTTTACCTCAGGCTCTGCTGGTGTCTCAACAGCCTTAACTGTACACTGCTTTTCAACATTTACTGTACTTCCGTCTACACCCTTAATTACGTATGTAAATTTGTATACTCCGGCAGTATCCTTATCAATTGTAGATGTGTCAATGTCTACTGAATCTACGTATGTTTCATCAAATGAGATTTCAGGAACACTGATTTCTTCTCCCTGGTTCATTTCAAAGTCCTGCATACCCATTACATATTCATAAAGCTCTTTTTCCGGTTCTGGAGTAAGAAGGTCCTTTGGATTTGTTGTAATGCCGCCGTTGTCTTTATAGATTGCGTCTGCTTCTGCGATTGTCTCACTAACTGCAAACTCATAATCTTTATCTGTGCCGGAATCAGAAAGGATTGCCCGTCTGATATCACGGCCTGGCTGGAATGCATCTTCACCGTATTCACTTTCAAACTTAAGGGCGATAGCGTACTTCAAAGCCCTGCGCGCATCTGTGCTTTCCTCGACTGCAAGCTTCTGGATTTTTTCAATTACTGACATTTCACAGTTATATAAAGAACTCTTGTCAATTTCGTCTCCATTGATAAACTCTGTTAACTGAGCACCGTATTTTCCGAATGTGCCAGCTTCAAATTCAAAATCAGAAAGTTTGTCTTTGAAATCAGAAGGAGTGTCAGCTTCTTTCTGTTCCTCATCGGTAGCATATGCAGCCATTTCTGCAATCTGCACCTCTGCTGTCTCTCCCTCTTCAACGACATCTTCTTCAATCACCGGAGCTTCTGCCTGAGCTTCGTTAGCGTCGTTATCGTAAGAAACTTCTGCCTCTGTTTCTGCAACCGGAGTTTCAACCGGCTCTGCTGGGGTCTCAGCTGCGACCTCTTCTAATGCGGACGGTTCTGCTAAATCTTCCGCAAATACGGCTGTGGCTGGCACGGCCATTGTAGCTGACATGCCTAAAAGCATGGCTGAAATCATTTTATTTTTCATTTCTTTTTCTCTCCTATTTTTTCGCTTTTGCGATATTTTTTTTGAGTGGTTAACACTCGTCTGCTGGTTCTGTATTTAATATGACAAATAAAAAAAATTTTGTAACACTTTTTGAAAAATCCATGAAATCTCTTTTTGCATTGTCATTCCGGGTCAACCCTGACTCCCTGTACAACAAACCGTGTAGCAGAATCTCCGGTGCATGTAGATAATGTCACCATCTTATCTGTCTGTTTGAATTCGTATTCTCCCATATCAATATCGGATTTTGATTTCATAGATTCTCCATATTCTACCGTTTCAGTTCCTGGCCCCTTAATCAATGTATAAGTATCACCGTCAACATTTGCTGTATAAACGGCAAAAATCTTATATTTATATGCTTCGTCCGGTGTGATAATCCAGAAATATGGGCTCTTGTCAATTGTTTCCTGGAGCTTATACTGTTTTAATGTTCCGAACATACTTCCATTTTTCATATTGTGACCATATACAATTGTATTCTGGTCTGAAAAATCTTTTGAGTTTTTGCAATCCACAAAAATGGACCCTGCAAATACTTCTTCTTTTTTATATGTGTGATGCAGATAATAGTCATTATCTGTACCCTGCACGATTGGATAGCTGATATCCGGTAATGCTTCCATATAAAGCCATCCGGCAACATCTTTATTGATTGATTCCAGTTCATCAAAATCAATTTCCAGTGGTGCTGTCCAATGTTTTACTATCTTTCCTTTTGCGTCTTTTAATTTTTGCACTTTTTCTGCATCGGCATCTCTTTCTTTTACTACTGTGTCTGCAATCTGAGAATACTCATCGACACCTGCTTTATATTCGGCGAATATGGAATACAGGCGATATCCGGCAAATATTGCAACTGATAGGGCTACAATAAATACAATCATTAATACGATATCGCTTCCGGATATTTTTTTCTTTCTTTTTTTCTTTTTCCGCTTGCTTTCTTTTTCTCCTATTTTTGTCATGTCATTTAAAATTTTTTATCCTCCTTTTAATTTGTAGTTTGCGGCAGCATATGCCATACAAATACAATATGCTATATTTTTTTTATTTTTTTCGTTTTCATGCAAAAAAAATTGGCTAAAGTTTTAACTTTAGCCAATATCTAATCTTTTATCGTCCGATTAATCCCATCAGATAGTCATATATTGCTTTACTAGTTGCATCTGTATATGTCTGTCCATCTGTAGTTTCAAATCCCTGTTCTACAAGATAATTATAAGCATCAATGAACGGAATGTTTAAGTTCTGGTACATATATGTATTAAATGTCATGATGTCAGCATTCGCTGTCTCACTAGTCTGTGAAACAGGTCCGACAGCTACAAAATAAACTTTTGCACCCTTCTCTTCCCATTCAGCAGCCTTTGCATTTATAGATGTCGTATATGACTGATACATTGTCAGGTCATTAATACCCATACTGATAAATACCTGTGTTCCTTCACCAACACGTGCGTCAACATCCGGGTATGCAGTATCTGCAAGCCATGAATATGTTGCAGATGAAGAACACTCCCAAAGTGCAGATTCTCCTGTCGCTACGTTTGCCATGCTTCTGAATCTTAAATCCCCAAGGAAGATTATATCTGCAGGTTCTGAATTCTCAGCAGCTTCGCCTGCAGAAATGGAATCATCACCATTGTTATTAATCTCGTCAACCTGACTGTCTGTGTATCCGTCGTTGTATTCATCGTTATAGTCGTCATCTGTCTCTTCTGGATATGGTGTTGCGGATGGAGTTGCTGTTGGCAGCGGCTTCGGAGTAGATGTCGGGGCAATAGTGTCTTCCGGCTCTTCTGCTTCTTCTGCAACTTCTGGAATTTCTGTAACTTCAGGGGTTTCCTCAGGTTCTTCTTCTGATTCAGCAGCTTCTTTTGTTTCTGCCTGCTGCTGTTCCTCTACAGCCTGCTGTGCCTCCTGCGCCTCACGGTTTCCTTTAATTTTCTGATATGTAAAGATTCCAGCTGCTGCAATAATTACAGCTGCTGCGATTGAGATAATGATAATTTTCTTCTTTCCGCTTCCGCCGTCATCATCCTCTTCATATTCATAATCTTCGTCACCATCTTCATACTCGTCTTCATATTCTTCATCGTCTTCTTCGTATTCAGGTTCACGTGTTTTCTTTTGTTTCTTTTTTGGTTTTTCATATACCTGCTTTTGGTCGTCCTCGGGTTCCACTTCTTCCGCTTCGCCGTCAATCGTATCTTCTTTATCGCCGCCAATCAGCTGGTCATTTTCTTCTTCATCAAAGTCTTTGTCGTTGAACTCATCGTCGTTATATTTGTCTTTCATTTTTTCTCCTCCTGATTATTTTTTTAACACCGGAAGGATTCAGGCGAACATAACGACTTTTGATAACTCGCGCTTCGCGCTCGTAACCAAGCCTCGCAGAGGCTGACAAGCGAA
>ERZ1673743.4383-NODE-4383-length-9885-cov-4.615463_pt1 | contig 9885 bp, 7 predicted proteins | sample MGYA00580197_ERZ1673743 | MGnify/ENA primary metagenome ERZ1673743 (study PRJEB41218, sample SAMN15661795) | gut metagenome | host: Homo sapiens | place: Canada: London | collected 2015-08-20/2019-03-30 | study: EMG produced TPA metagenomics assembly of PRJNA649273... | reverse complement strand
ATTGAGATCCTGGCACTCCTGGAAAATTGCTGCCGGAATATCTGTGAGCCATGATGGGAATGTGAATTCCTCAATTTTGTTTCCGGCAAAAACCATAGTGCCGAACTGTATGGATTCACGTCCGTCAGATAGTGTTTCGGGAAGGGTGATTGTCTCTGCCCCATTACCACAGAATGAGGCATAACCAAGTTCTTTTACCGTCGACGGAATCACAATATTCTTAAGACGGCATCCGATGAAACAGCCTTCCTGAAAAAGCTCAATACCTTCATGGAATGTGACGTCTGTCAGACCGACATTGTTTTCAAAAGCATAGTTGTAAAGTCTTTTGAGCGTTTTAGGAAGGACAAGATTTGTAAGCACATTATTAATCGGAGTGGGGTCATCTTCATGAATCGGATGATGGCCGAAAGCCCACTGTGCTATGATCGTAACACCTTCGGGGATAGTGACCGAAGCCAGGGAGACACAATTGTGGCAGAGAGCTTCGGGAACCCTTGTCATCCACTCGGGAATGACCATGGATTCTATAGGCGTCTCAGCAAATATCCATGGGTCAATGTTCCTGATTGCCGTCGCGGGCCAGTCTGTCTTGTCCATCTTCCTTATGCCGGACTGACGGAACGCGCCGGTGCCGAGAGTCGACATCTGCGGCAACGAGATGCCAGTGAGGGATGTACATTCCCTGAAGGCATTAGAACCTATACTGCTGATTTTAGCGGGGAATGTGACCGACGCAAGTTTTTCACAGCCACGGAAGGCGCCTTCGCCGACCGACATATTCTGCGCGGTCACACCCGAGAAGTCAACGGCAGTCAGGTCAGGACAGCCGTTGAACATATTGGCGGCCACTGTTACTGTCCACGATGGCATGCTTACCGATGTGAGCGATGTCACACCCTCAAACAGCCCCGCACCCATTGTCACTGCGGAAGCGGGAAATATGACACATGAGATGTCGGCGCCGGCAAAAGCCCTTTCGCCGAGAGCGGCCGCCACCGGCAGCGTCAGCTTACCCAGCGACGAGCACCCCTCGAAAGCGCTTGCGCCTACCGTGGTCAACGCCGCGGGGAATGACGGAGCCGTGAGGTTCAAGCAACCCTTGAATGCGTTTTCGCCGATTGAGGTGAGAGTTTCGGGCATTGTGACTGATGACAGCCCGACACAACCGCTGAAAGCGTCGGCGGGAATTTCCGCTATCGGGGCCTGAATATCAAGGCCTGATATTTTGGTATCGGCAAACGCGCCCTGGGCTATGCCCACTACGGTATAGGATGTGCCCTCGTAAGTTACGGTCTCAGGGATAGTGATTGCCGAATTGTCATCGCGGTGCATCGACCGGTTGTCGATTGAAACCTGCACAGTCTTAGCCTCGGGGTCGATGACCGAATAGATGACTTTCTGCTCACCCGTGATAGTCTGTGCCGCTATCGACAGGGCGCCTGCGAGGATAGTCAGCCCCGTGGCAAGCAACCGTCCCACAGCGCTGGCGCGCCAGGAATAGGGGGGGGTAATAAGTTGGTTTTCATATAATTACGAAAAGAAATCAATAAATAAAAGATAATTTATGTGATTGATTAATCTTAGCCAATAGAATAATATGTCCTTTCCTCTGATAAGTTTGGGACGTGCAAATTTACTAAATATTCCTTAATCCGGCAAAAAAATTATAAAACACATAAACAAGCCCCTAAACGGGCATAAAATTACAACTGCTATTTTTAATGGCGGATTTTGGTTGGGACTGAGGCGGCGCGGAGACTCCGGACCATGACGAGCGCCTTTGCCGGGGTAAGTGTAGGCGACACAATCACGGTATCGGGACGGCACCTCGTCGCCACCCCCACGGCATCGCCACGGAAACCGCGTGTCAGCACCAGGTAATCACAATTCTCAGGAGGAGATGCCACACTGTCTTTTCCGGCAATTATGTAGGTCTTGCCGCCGATGTGCCAGCGGCTGCCGTCGGGTGACATCGCCACAGTGTCAAGTATCGGGGAGGCGAAACGCGCCTTTCCGGCATATTTGTCGTCGAGGCGGCGACGCGACAGCGCCTGCCACGTCTCACGCGAGATCTGACGCCTCAGACCGGGCGCCTTGGCGTCAGTAAACACTATCACCGAGTCACCCCGGCATACCGCAACACCCACGGCTTTGTCAGACCGCAGGGTGATGACACCTTCGCACTCATACCGGTTGCCCGACAGCGCCGTCGCCGTCACAGACACGGCAATCATGACGCACCCGGCGGCCACAGACAGTTTCAGGCGACGCGACCATCCCCACCACAACAGCCCGAGGCCGACATATACCGCCACAAGCCACACCGCCGAGAAATCACCGATGCCGACAGCCGCACCGGGCAACGACGCCACCGCGTCGACCACCCGCATCATTATATTATATAATGTGTCGGTGAGCCACACCACGGCGCCGCACGGAATCCCGGCTGAGGCAAGACCCAGCACCAGCACACCACCCGCCATTATCGGCGGCAACAGCAGTGCGGCCGGGATATTGGTCAGCAGGAACGCCACCGGAAAAGTGTGGAAATACCACGCCGCAAGCGGCGCCGTACCGGCAACGGCGGCAACCGACACCCCCACCCACTTCGAGAGCGTCCTGAGCCATGCGCGTCGGGTATCCACAGTCAGCACCTCGGCGAACATCAGCAGCGACGCCACTGCCGCGAACGACAGCTGGAAACTCACCGCAAAGAGGTCAAACGGCCTGAACACCAATATCAGCAACGCCGCCGCGCACAACGAGTTCAGCGGCGAGGTCTGCCAACGGCGCGTCTGCGCCACAAGTACGAACGATACCATGATCACGGCCCGCGTTACCGACGGCGACAGCCCCGTCAGCAACGCATACCCCCATAGAGCAGCCAGAGTCGCCATCCACTCCCATCGGCGGCGCCCCATCAGTCTTAGCGGGAAGAATATGACCGACATCATCAGCGCAATCACCGCCAGGTGGGTGCCGCTCAGCGCCAGCACATGAGCCACCCCAGTGCGCGAGAAAGCCTCGCGCGTTTCCGGGCTGACATAACTACGCTCACCCATCAGCACGGCCTGAAGGAAACCGGCCGTCTCGGGGCGCAGGCCGCTGTATGCCAGCGCGTCGCCGATGCGGTTGCGCCATCGCTCCATCCTGACACCGATACCGCCAGTATGCCCCGTCACGGCGATATGCGCCGTGCCCGAAAGCCGTCCGACGGCCGACACCCGCTGTTGGAAAAGCCGGCGGTCGGCTCCATCGTAGTCCATACCGGCATTGTATCCGGTCGGCGCGGCAAGCAGTGCGGTGAAACATACCCTATCGCCCGCCACAATCACCTTCGCCGGGTCGGAAACCGTCAGCATTACCCGGAAAGGCTTTACACCACGGGTACCGACTGAATCAACAGTAAGAAAAAGCCGCTGGGTAGACGGCGAGCGTGTCTCGGAGTCCACAACCCCGCGATACACCGCATGCGCCTGATTCAGCTCCGTAACCCCTACCCTCTGCGGGCGCGCGGTGTAACCCGCCAACAGCCCGGGGAGTGCCGACAGCATCAGCGCCATTAGCCATCTGCGCCCGCAAAACGCAAAGATGGCCGACAGGAGCGTGAAAGCTCCCGCCAGCCACCATATATATCCGTCATATAAGGCTCCCGACGCAATTCCGGCCGCAAACCCTGCGGCAACCGGCAACAAAGGCGCCACCGGCAACCGGCGCTGGCCGATGTCGGGATGAGTCGTCACGCTATCGTGTTCATCACCACGAAGAAACTCGAAACACCGATGATGATCCAGAGCACGATGGCAAGCAGCAACGGTGCCACGCCCACTTTCTTGACCGTGGCGATCGAAAGACCCGCACCGATAAAGAACAGCGTGACAACGAGCAGTTTCTTGGCAATCACTACTATGGTCGACGTAAGCGCCTCGGGCAGCCCGCAGTATGTGTTGATTATCATGGCCAGCACGAACAGGAATATGAACCAGGGGATAGAGACACCCTTGGCATCCTTGTCGCGGAAGATGAACATTGTCACGAACGCCAGGGGAATGATCCACAGGGCGCGTGTACACTTGATCAGCGTGGCAATCTGACATGCCTCGGCGCTGTAAGCGTCGCCGGCACCTACGACCGACGAGGTATCGTGTATGGCGATGGCGGCCCATGTGCCGAACTGTGCGTCAGACATGTTGAAATAATGTCCGATCGGCGGGAAGATGAACAGCGCGATAGCGTTGAGGATGAAGATCACACCCAGCGATACGGCCATCTCGTTGTCATTGGCCTTGAGTACCGGGCCGACTGCCGCGATGGCGCTGCCGCCGCATATCGCCGTTCCCGACGAAATAAGATAGGTGGTCTTGCGCGCGATATGCATCCAGTAGCCGATGAGCACTCCGAAACACATCACGCCTATAACTGACACGACCGTGAACATCATACCCTCGGCACCGCTCTTGAGCGCCTCGGTGACATTCATGCCGAAACCGAGACCTACAACCGAGGCCTGCAGCAGATATTTCGACGCTTTTTTATTGAATTTGGCGTATGGCATCGGAAAAATCAGAGCGAACACCAGTCCGAGGAACAGCGCTACCGCAGGCGAGATGAACTCACCGCCGGTGACATACTGCATGGGGAATACTATAATAAGGGCCACAACAATATAGACCCACTTGGCAAGATCTTTCATTCGGGGGAATTTATGTAACGTATGTGACTTATGTAACTTATGTAACTTATGTGGCTTATGCGGGTTTCTGCCAGATCTCCCACGAGACAAACGCCTGCAGCAAAAGCATTTCAAGGCCGTTTTTCACTTCTGCGCCATATTCGGCGGCGCGTTTCATGAAAAGCGTGCGCTCGGGGTTGTAGAGCAGGTCGTAACAGAGAAAATCATGGTTCATGGTCTCGTAGGGCAACGCCGGACATTCGTCGACATGCGGGTACATCCCCAGCGGCGTGGTGTTCACGATTACCTTGTGGGCGTCAAGTACCTCGGGGGTGACCTCACTGTAAGTGATTACGCCCGGGCGTTTCGTGCGCGAGACGAACTGCACCTCCAGTCCCAGAGACTCCAGGCCAACGGCCACCGCCTTCGAGGCGCCACCCGTGCCGAGCACAAGCGCCTTGCGGTGACATGGTTTCAGCATGGGCCTTATCGAGTCGGTGAAACCCACGACATCACTGTTGTAGCCCACCATTCTGAAATCATTGGCTGCCGGCGAACCGATGAACTTTATGACGTTAACCGCCCCGATGCGTCGCGCCACAGGGTCAAGGTCGTCAAGATAGGGTATCACCTGCTCCTTGTAGGGGATAGTGACATTCATGCCCGACAGGTTCGGGTGCTCGGCGATGACCTCCATGAAATCACCGATGTCGGGTATCTCAAAATTGACATACTCGGCATTGATGTTCTCGGCCCGGAACTTGCGGTTGAAGAAGTCTTTCGAGAACGAGTGGGTCAGCGGGAAACCTATCAGCCCGTATATTTTCTTGTCTATGGGATTCATGCGATGCAAAATTAGTCAATTTTTACCCAAAATTGCCCCGTTGCGCGTTTTTTTTGATGCGACAGCGATACAAAAGCCCCTTTCACATGTTCTTTGCTAAAAGAAACATACCGAACCCATAACCAAAATAACCACAACTATGGAAACTATCAGACGCCACCGCCGCATGCATGTCGTGCTTGGCATAGCAAAAATCGTGCTTCAGGCCGCCACTCTTGCCACCGCTGTAATGGCAGTTCACGAACTCGACCGCATCCATCACCGCATCAAAAAGATAGAGCGTGCCGACAAAGACCGCAAACACCGTCTGCTCTGAGTGCGGTTACCGGATTGAAATAAAAAAAGCTGTACCGGTGAGTACAGCTTTTTTGTTTATGGGACAGCATGGAAAACAGCCGCAGAAACCACCTTCCTGACACGACCGACGGTTTAAAACCAATCGTCACGAGCATTTGCCGATAATTTTTTAGTGTTAAATTGGCGATATTTGCAAACTACTTTGTATCTTTGTGGTAAATATCTCTCTGTATAATTTTTCGCAACAATTTTACTTACGCATCAATGAAGTATATCGGGGCACATGTCCCTGCCACAGGCGGTGTAGCGGGCACACCGGTCATCGCCGCGTCAATGGGCATGAAAGCATTCGCACTGTTCACCCGTAACCCGTCGCGGTGGCGCTCGGCGCCTATAACCGACGGGCAGGCCGAGCTTTTCCGCGAGAACTGCGCCCGCCTCGGTTTCAACCCCCGGGTGATACTGCCGCACGACAGTTTCCTCATCAACCTCGGTTCGCCCGACCCTGAGAAACACCGGATGTCGATGGATGCCTTCCTTGACGAGATTCACCGTTGCGAACAGCTCGGCCTTACGATGCTCAACTTTCACCCCGGCTCGCACCTCAACGAAATCAGCGAGCAGGAATGTCTGGCAAAAATCGCCGATTCGCTGAATACTGCACTCGACAAGACCACGGGCGTAACTGCCGTCATTGAATCGACAGCCGGACAGGGTACCAACCTCGGATTCCGTTTCGAGCATATCGCCGAGATAATCGACCGCATCGAAGACAAGAGCCGTGTGGGCGTGTGCATAGACACCTGCCACACTTTCGCCGCCGGCTATGACCTTTCCACTCCCGAAGGGTACAAAGCCACATGGGACGATTTCGACCGAGTGATCGGCGCCGGATACCTGCGCGGCATCCACCTCAATGACTCGAAAAAAGGTGTGGGCTCACGTGTCGACCGTCATGCCCCGATAGGCCGGGGCGCCCTGGGTGTCAAGTTCTTCGAGATGCTGATGCGAGACCCCCGGGTCGACGATATACCCGTGATTCTCGAGACCCCAGACGAGGCCATCTGGGCCGACGAGGTGGCATGGCTCTACCGGCTTGTCGACGATACCGGCACCGGCATGCCTCCGGTTCCCGAGCCGTCGCACAAATAACGCCGGGAGTCACCGACCCCGACACCCTCAACCCTCTCAGCTCCCTCATTCCTCTCAACTCCCTCTACTCTCCCTCTCTCCCCCTCGCTCCACACACAAACGGAATAATATCTTACTTACGAATCGCTTAAGCGAACTTCATCTTAACCGCTTGATCATGAAAACTAAACCCGACCTGGGCTTTTGGAAACTATGGAACCTGAGCTTCGGATTCTTCGGAGTGCAGATTGCCTATGCCCTGCAGAGCGCCAATGTGAGCCGTATCTTCGCCACACTGGGCGCCGACCCTCACGATTTAAGTTATTTCTGGATCCTACCGCCGCTGATGGGTCTGGTGGTGCAGCCTATCGTAGGCACCGCCTCTGACCGCACCTGGACACGCATCGGGCGCCGTCTCCCCTATCTCGTCATCGGCGCCGCCGTGGCAGTGGCCGTGATGTGCCTGCTGCCCAACGCCGGCAGTTTCGGGCTGGCCGTATCGTCGGCCATCATCATCGGCCTGGTGGCCCTGATGCTGCTCGACACCTCGATCAACATGGCCATGCAGCCGTTCAAGATGCTCGTGGGCGACATGGTGAACGAGAAACAGAAAGGCCTCGCATACTCCATACAGAGTTTCCTCTGCAACGCCGGTTCTATCGTGGGTTATGTGTTCCCCTTCCTGCTTACATGGATTGGTTTCCGCAACACCGCCGCCGCAGGCGTGATTCCGCAGACCGTGGTATTCTCGTTCTACGCCGGCGCCGCCATCCTGCTGGCATGCGTGATTTACTCGCTCTGCAAAATCAAGGAGTGGCCGCCCCAGCTCTATGCCGAATACAACGGCGGGGCACAGACCGCCGCCGACGGCAAGCAAGAGAAAACCAACCTGTTCAAACTGCTGGTCAACGCACCCTCGACATTCTGGACCGTAGGCCTGGTGCAGTTCTTCTGCTGGTTCGCGTTCCTGTTCATGTGGACCTACACTAACGGCACCATTGCCAAAAACGCCTTTGACTGTCCCGAAACCACGACCATTCACGGCATCGTTCAGATGAAAGACGGCAAACCCGCCGAAGAATACACCGCAAAATATATCCTCACCGCCGACTCGGCCGTGATTGTAGACCATGGCCGCGAACTCGCATCGGGCATCATCGCCGACGACAGCTACGTCGCCGCCCGCAACGTGAGCATCGTGCGTTACGACTGCCCCGACGTGAAAGCCGGCGAGGGTGACCTGGCCGTGACATTCCCCACCCTGGGCATCCCTGTCACCGAGAAGATTATCGACAACGGCTCGAACACCGTGCCCCTCGACACCAAGGTCGACGCCAAAGGCGCCACGCTGATTGTCGACGGCAAGCCGCTCGACGGCGTGGCCTCGTTCGAACTCACAGGCTATCTGAGCCGCATGTCGGGTCCCACGAAACTGATGCTCGCCGACATCTACACCCACGACCCCAACACCGGCAAGCTCTTCATAGACGGCGTGAAGGATGTAACCCTCGCCGATCCCTCGCAGGCCGAATTCAAGACCTCGGTAGTGCTCGACGCCGGTTCTGAACAGTATAACGACGCCGGCAACTGGGTGGGCATCCTCTTCGCCGTGCAGGCCATCGGTTCGGTACTCTGGGCCGTAGTGCTCCCCCAGTTCCGCAGCCGCAAGTTCTCATACATCCTGAGCCTTCTGCTCGGTGCCGCCGGTTTCATCACCGCCGGACTCTTCACCAACCAGTACATGCTCTTCATCTCGTTCGCCCTGATCGGGTGCGCATGGTCGGCAATGCTGGCATGGCCCTTCACCATCCTCACCAACTCGCTCAAAGGGGGCAACATCGGCGCCTACCTTGGCCTGTTCAACTGCTCAATCTGCATCCCGCAGATTGTGGGCGCCCTGCTCGGCGGCTGGATCCTCACCGTCATCGGCAAGCCCGACGCCCTGGCCCCGCAGTACATGATGATGATAATCGCCGGATGCTCGCTCGTGCTCGGCGCCATATCGGTGCTCTTCATCCGTGAGAACGACAGCAAAACCGCAAAAACAGCCTGACACCCAACAACAGCAATGAAAAAGACAGCATATATCTTCATGGCCATTCCAGCCCTCTGCATATTCAGTTCGTGCGACGGCCACAAGGACTATGACCGCTATGTGGCACAGCTCCAGGCACAGCCTGCCGTAATCGATACCATCTCAACCCCGCAGAGCTATGCCGACTACATCGTACGTTTCCAGGCCATGACCGACTCGTTCGCGTCGCTCGGCATCAAGCTCAACCCCACGCAGGCCGACGAGATAGGCAAGCTCAACATGGAGATCGCCGCCCACGCTCAGGATCGCTACGAGGCTCTGACAACCGAGGCATCCGCCCCGGCTGACACCATCGTCACCGCCGATACCACGGCAGACTGACACGCGCCCTGTAAAGGCTACCGTCAGCCTCCGGCATTCATTGTAGGGTCGCTGCATGCAGCGACCGCCACGCTGGTTAACCCATGCCAGTCACGCGGTCGTTGCATGCAGTGACCCTACAATGATTACCGGAGGTCATGACCCGGCACGTGAAGATGTGGCGTCCCTCAAGACGGCAATGGGATCGGTATTGTTAAAGAGTTTCAAAAATGCATTTACAGCCTATGGAATTTTCAAAAAAATTGGCTATATTTGCAAGAAATCGTATAGTGGCGAAAAAGGCTCATCCGGCTCTCTCCGACACCTACCCGGAAGCGACCCGCTATACTTCTGGCTTTCAGCTAATACCGACATCTCTCCTGGCTATATCATCTGCCGCCATGGCGGCCAACCGATCTCTCTCCCCCCTCCACCCGATAATAAAAAAACAACATAAATGACCGGTAAATGGAATTATTTACCCCTAACACCCGAAGAGCAAAAGATCGAGACAGCGCTGGCGAAACGCTATGCCTCCTGTCC
>ERZ1673743.4378-NODE-4378-length-9891-cov-14.630846_pt1 | contig 9891 bp, 5 predicted proteins | sample MGYA00580197_ERZ1673743 | MGnify/ENA primary metagenome ERZ1673743 (study PRJEB41218, sample SAMN15661795) | gut metagenome | host: Homo sapiens | place: Canada: London | collected 2015-08-20/2019-03-30 | study: EMG produced TPA metagenomics assembly of... | reverse complement strand
GCAAATTTAACACTTTTCGAAAAATCTATGCACCGGAAATTCGGCTTGACCCCAAAAGACTTGAAGATATGAGAGTCGTTCTTAAAGAACACTACTACGACATCCTCAACCGTCATGGCTACGTTACAGCCGAAATGGTGAAAAACGCCTTTACCGGCGTCACCGCAAAGGAGGAATCGCTGGTGCCGCTATACAAGCAGCACCTTGAAGACACCAAAAAGCTCATCGGACTGAGCAAGGCGCATCCCACCTATCAGAAGTATGAGCGAATGTACCGCCGTGTCGTGGAGTTCATGAAAAAGAAATACAACATCACCGACATCGCGCTGCGTGAAATCAAGTACCAGTTCATCGTAGATCTGGAGTTCTTCCTGCGCACTGAATACGGTTACAGCCAGAACACCACCTACAAGTGCATGAAGTTCTTTAAGCAGGTAATCAACAAGGCAATCCGTGCCGGACTGATAACGGTCGATCCCTTCAACGGCTATAAAATCTCTGTTCAGAGAGTTGACCGGGGCTTTCTCTCGGAAGACGATCTGAAAAAGATGATGGAAAAGGAGTTCGCCTCCAAGCGTCTTGAACAGGTGCGTGACATATTCGTGTTCGCTTGCTTCACCGGACTGGCATACATCGACCTCGCAAATCTGCGTGTTGACAACATCCAGAAGATGTTTGACGGACGGCTGTGGATAGTCACCCACCGTCAGAAAACAAACACCAAAGTAACGGTGCCACTGCTTCCTCCCGCCATCAGGATACTTAAAAAGTACGAAGGGAAGTATCTCGACGGTCAGCTCCTGCCCATCATCACCAATCAGAAACTCAACTGTTATCTGAAGGAGATTGCCGATATATGCGGCATCGAGAAGAACCTCACTTTCCATCTGGCGAGGCACACTTTCGCAACGACGATGACGCTCGGAAAGGGCGTGCCCATCGAGTCGGTGAGCAAGATGCTCGGCCACACGAATATCCAGACAACTCAGATCTACGCCCGCATAACAAACGAGAAAATCAGTCACGACATGGAGAATCTCGCAAAAAATCTCGGAGACCTCGACTTTTAGTTGATATATAGCTAACCCACTGACAGAGCGTCGGCTGCATATCAACAGCCGGCGCTTTGTCTTTATCGGACTGAAAATTATTTTCGGGAATGTTCCCGGAACGTTCCCAAGTGACCTTTCCGCCTCTGCCTAACTTTGTCGGCGTAACACTAAATCCGACAAAAATATGGAACAACAGATTACACTTGAAATTCTCTATCGGCGCACGGTCACTCTTGAAGAAACCCTGTCGCTGATACTCGACCTCCTTACCAAAGAGGAAAGGAAGAAGAAAGAGGCGAAGGAGGACAAGGATGAAATCACATCCATTCCTCCCATCCCCAACGCGATGGCCGCCCGTCTGCTGAATATGTCGACCCGACAGCTCCAGCGTGTGCGCCGCCGTTACCAGCTCACATGGATAGAGCGAGGCCGCGAGGTATTCTACCACCTCCAGCCGCTGCTGAAGGCAATCCGCCGCCTAAATCTCAAATGGAGCGAGGCGACGCTGGAGGAAATCAGGAAGAAATACAAAAGAGTCCCCGCCGTATGAACAGTTCACATGAGTTCAAGACCCTCTGCCGTATGATTAAGGAGCTGGAGGCGAGGCTCGACGACCGTCTCGACGGATTCGGGCGCAAGTTCATCGGACTTCTGCAAGGGTTCTCAATCCTTGACCCGGACAGACAGACAATGACGAGCCGCGAGATCTGTGAGCAATACGGCATTTCCGAGCGTAAGCTCTGCGACATGAGGAAGAAAGGTCAGATACCCTTCACCAAGCACGGCACGGCTAAGAACAGCAAGATCACCTACCGGGTGGCGGATGTCGCCGAAGTATTCTCCAGCCGCGACTCATAGACCGAAAAATACAAACACACTTTCACACACAAATAATTCCGCGTCACTCAGGTGGCGCAAGTATCAACCCAAAACACTTTTTAATTTATGGCAAAAGACCAGAATCAGGAAGAAGTGCTTATCGCCCGCAACAACGAGACCGGGCAGGTAGGCGCGGTGACCGGACTCAACGAGGACGGCACACCTAAGATGACCGATGTCAAGTCGGCGAAACTCTCAGACCTCGTGAAATTCTCCAAAGGGCAGAATCCTCTCGAAGCCTTCATGTCAAACTTCATCCGCCAGTGCAAGAACCCCACCACCTTCGGATTCTTCCGCGTGCCGGCAGACCGCTACGACACGGTAGGCACCGTAATCGGCGATCTCGCCAAAGACCCCGTCGCCAACGCAGAGATGCTGAAGAACAACAGGGTCGATGTTCCGGAGGCCGCACAGGAAAAGAAACAGGCACCGGCGCAGAAAGCCGGACAGACAAAACAGTCGCCCGACGGAACCCCGGCCGAACAGCAGCAGGCCCCGTCCAACGCACAGGCATCTACGGCGGAGGCAAAGCACTCCGCCATCGACGAGAGCAGAATCGACTGGAACGCCCTCAGAGAGAAATGGGGCATCGACCGCGCGGAGCTGGAAAAATCGGGAGACCTCCGCGAGATGCTCTACAACCGCAAGTCGCGCATCGTCACCGTAACGCCGACATTCGCCAGAGAGAAATTCCCAATCGACGCCCGCCTCTCCTTCCGCACAGACCCCGACGGCAATGTGAAAGTCGTGCCCCACTTCATCCACAAGGAGCCGAAGCTCGATCAGGAGTTCGAGGGTTACAAGTTTTCCAAAGATGAGAAAGCCGTGCTGCGCGAGACCGGCAACCTCGGCAAAGTGGTGGAGCTTACGGGCAAGAACGGCGAGAAGGTGCCTTCCTTCGTCAGCATCGACCGCTACACCAACGAAATCGTCTCCGTCCCCGTCAAGGATGTGTATGTTCGCGACACCGTCGGCCAGACCAAGCTGACCGACGCCGAGATTGCCCAGCTCAAACAGGGCATGGCGCTTCCTCCGAAAGAGATAACCGACAAGAGCGGCAAGACCTACAATGTCGTGCTTCAGGTGTCGGCCGACCGCAAGGGCGTGGAGTTCGTGCCCGGCGCCGTCAGGAAGCAGGAGCAGTCGCAGACACAGTCGCAGTTGCAAGGCACCACTGCGAATCAGCAGCAGTCGTCGTGGCTCACGAAGGACGGCAGGATAAAGCCGCTGTCCAAGTGGGCGAAAATACCCCTTACCGAACAGCAGCAGAAGGACTACGCCGAAGGGCGTGTGGCGGAGCTTACCAACCGTATCGACGACAAGGGGCAGCCATGCATCGTGTATCTCTGGTTCAACCCTGAGAAACAGCGTCCCAACACATCGCTCAACGACCCCCGCGTGCAGGTAGCCGAGGAATCCAAGACCCAGAAGGCCGTCAACAACGACGGTCTGACAAACGAGGCGACAAGCAAAGTGGCGGAGCCTCTCCAGAAATACCAGACCGCACCCAAGAACGAGGAACAGGCTCGTCAGCAGCGAAAGCCCAAAGGCCCGAAGATGTAATCTTCAAAAAACAGGGATAACACCCAGACAACACCGAAACGGCAACCCGGAGAGTCCGGAATCTCCGGCACTGTTTCAACAACCACTACATCCGAAAATATCCACCCCAATTAAAAAAAGAAAAATGAAACAGAAAAATCTCATAACCGTCGTGACCGACCATCAGATCACAGCGGACACAATCGCCAGAGCCATCGGCGCCAATGAAAAGCATGAAGGCTACTATCTCGGCAACGGCTATGCCGTGACATGGACAAACGGGCAGCTTGTGGAGGCGGTCTTCTCGCCGGATGAGAACTTCGTACTCTCTACCACGATGGACAGCCGCCTCGTGTATGCCCACAACTTCAAGTTCGCCATGCGCGATTACGACCATCTGGTAGGCTACAAGAAATCATCCGAAGATGCCCGTCAGCTCGACATAATCAAATCCCTGTGGAAGATGAGCGCAACGGTGGTGAACGCCGTGCGCCCCGACATTACGGGAGACCTCGACTTCCTGAGCCTCTATTACTTCATCGCTTCCCCCGTGGATACACGCCGTGCGTGGCTCCCGGTGCTGACGAAGAAAGCCGTCGTCCATGCCGTTAACCACGGGCCTCAGAACCGCAAGGAATACGAGAAGTGGCTGGAGGAATCCATATACAACCACCTCGTCAATGCCGCCGAGGAAAACGCCGAACTGAAAGGTGCGCCCGCAGTGGAGGAAATCTCCGTCGCAGAAGCCGCCAAAGACGCCGAATGTGCCGGCGTACCCTCCCCTGCTCCCGGAGAACACAGGCACGGCAACAACTATGTCGGTGTAATCACCGACCGCTGTCCGCTGTTCAACCTCCCCGCCCTGATGATTCAGGCAGCCTGTGAGCTGAACTACGACCATGAAAAAACTATACTCACGGCATACCGGCTGTATGCCAAGAAGCTCATATCCTACCCGATGGTGATGCAGAACACCGTCCCCAGCGGTGTATGGAAAGCGATGCTCCGCAATATGGAGATGCTGCGCTACAACAGCAGGTGGGGTCGAGCGATAGCCGGGGGCAAACCCTCCAAGTGCCATAACTTCCGCAACGGCGAGACTGTCTATAACGGTTTCGGCATCGTCACCACCGGGCTGCACCCCACGGATCTCAGCCGCGACGAGGAAAAGCTATACAACCTCATAGTCAAGCGCGTCATCGACGCCTTCGCTCCCGACAACTACGATAAGGGACATAAGCCCAAAGGCGGCAAGAAGAAAAGCCGCCGTTACCGTAATGGGAACAAGGCGAAAACGGTTAAATCCGCTTAAACGCGCTTGAAATCAAGACAGAATACCCATAAACATCCCTCCCGTGTCAGGATAATTTATTATCTTTGCGACTGATTCGGCGTCATTATGTTTTTTGTTTCATTTTTGACGCGGATTTAGTGGTTGGACATCGGGAGGGATCCCGGTGTCCTTTTTTCATCGCGCTGCACGGCGTATAAAGGACTCCGGCAACCACTATATCCGAAAATCCCGATGAAACAAAATAATATTGAACTGCCGGAGGCGGACTTCTTCCAAGTCTATCTCCGGGGTCATCTCACCGACCATCATTTCCCCCAGAGAAACAACTGAAAATTCATTGAATCACGCTCCGACGACGCATACGGCACATTCGTGGCGGCACGTCTGGAGGGCAAATCCGTACCCGTAGCGCGGGAGCTGGCGATGCGCACTCTCCTTGCCGGACTGTATGTGTCGCGCTACGATATAATAAATATATGAGGTGGTTGAGGAAAACCTCTGGCTGCGTCTGCCGCCTGAGTATATGCCTGACTTCGCCGTGCATCTTCTCGGCGAGAAACCCGTCAGCGACATACTCGACCGCTACGGGGTCGGCGGCGACTTCCTTGACAGGGAGACCCATCAGCCGATGCTGACCGAACTGCTCGGAACAATCACCGAAATACTGGACGGCTATGGCTTATAACCGCCTCCGGACGATGCGCGACAACATCGAGGCGATAAGGACGGCTTTTCGTCTTGATGTTGAGCGCAGACCGCCGACTCAGACGGAATGGGACACACTGGCTAAATATGCCGGATTCGGAGGACTGAAATGTATCCTCAATGATGCCAACGAGCTTGCCGATGCTGCCAAATGGCCGAAAAGCGATATTGAACTGTTTGCGCCGACGGTCGAACTGCGCCGAATAATTCACGATTATTCCCACAACGACCGGGAGTATATCGAATATATGAAGTCACTTAAAGCGTCCGTGCTGACGGCGTTCTATACTCCGAAACCGGTTGTTGAGGCAATTTCTCAATCACTGCAATCGGCAGGGATAACTCCACGGAGATTCCTTGACCCGTCAGCCGGTATCGGCGCTTTTGTGGATGCCTTCACATGGGTGAATCCCAAGGCGGAGAGAATGGCTTTTGAGAAAGATGCGTTGACAGCCAAGATATTGGGCGCGATGTATCCCGATACCGAAGTGCGTGGAGAGGGTTTTGAGAAAATCGGCCCGGACTATGACGGATATTTCGATGTCGCCTGTTCCAACGTACCCTTCGGTGACTTCGCCGTTGCAGATCCGGTTTATGGCAACAGTAAAATCCTCGCCTATCGTCAGTCAACAAAGGCAATACACAACTATTTCTTCCTGAAGTCGCTCGATACCGTGCGCGAAGGCGGCATTGTGGCGTTCATTACCTCTCAGGGCGTGATGAATGCCGCCTCTCCCTTCATCCGCATGGAGCTCGTGAAGAAGGCGGATGTGGTTTGCTGTCTGCGGCTCCCTAACAATACCTTCTCCGACAACGCCGGGACGGATGTCGGCTCTGACCTGATTATTCTCCAGAAGAACAGTGCGAAGAAGTCCTTGTCGGCAGATGATGAGCTGTTTGTTCAGTCCATTGTCGATAATGGCACGAAGGTTTCCAATAACCGGTATTTTGAGATACATCCTGAGCGTGTCATCTGTACGGATGCCAAATTAGGTACCGACCAGTATGGCAAACCCTCCATAATATATAAGCATGACGGAGGCGTTGACGGGATAGCCGATGATATGCGCAAGGCTCTTGGCGAGGCTTTCGACCAGAATCTAAATGTGGAACTTTATCGCTCCAACGATAATAAAGTCACGGCTGCGCCTGTTCAGAAACCGGTCGAAACGCCGAAGCCTAAAGTGTTGTCCAAGACAGCACAGAAGTATGAGACCCCGCTGATGAAACAGTACCACGAGATGAAGAAGAAACATCCCGATGCCGTATTGCTGTTTCGTGTCGGCGACTTCTACGAGACATTCGGCGACGATGCCCGTATCTGTTCCGAGGTGTTAGGACTAACCTTGACAAGCCGTGCATTGGGTCGTACTGACCGAATTGAACTTGCGGGATTCCCGCATCATGCGCTCGATGTCTATCTGCCCAAACTTGTACGGGCCGGGAAACGTGTGGCTATCTGTGAGCAGTTGGAAGACCCGAAACTGACCAAGAAGCAATCCAAGCACGATGTTACGGAAATAGTTACGCCGAACAATCCGCCGGAAGAAAAGCCGAAGATTGAATCCAATGCCGAAACAACCGAAGTATCTCCGGCACCTGTTGACCCTCCGAAGCCTGAGCCGAAGGAGATAGAAACCGACGGTCGCCCGGATTACTCAGATAATCCAGACCCACGGCTGTTTGCCTATAATCTTTTCGGAGAACTGGAGCCTGTTCAGCAGAAGAACAACCGTCGGCAGCACATGACAAAGCCGGAAGGAAAACCGAAGCCGGCCAATCCTGCGACAACAATAAAGCCGGAAAAACATTCTACCTTCAGAAAATTGTCCGACAAGGAGCTGAAATTCTACGGCTCGTTGAACTGGGAGGACAATCCGCCCATCAACGGCTTCTATGAGGCCATGATGTCGATTGCCCACCGCCAGATGGAGGAAATGCGTCTGGAGCGCGAGGCGCAGGAAGCGGCACAAGCCGCCGGAATCGCTCCCGGAGAAACATATATCGAAAAGACCGAGGGCGACTTCATCCCCGGAGGTCGTAACCGCACTCAGAAAGTTACGGCGATACCGGTTGAGCCTAAGGTGGAGCGCGATATGTCGCCGCGTCCGTTCCCGGAGGATTTGCAGTTCTTCCACAAGAATGGCTCTATGGTGTATGCCGACGGCATGGTCGGCTTCCTCTCCGATGTCCGCAAGACCGGAGCCACGTTCACGCCTCTCGGCCTCAGACCGGAACAGGAGAAACGCGCCATGTTGTATATAACTCTGTCGGAAACGTATCAGCAGCTCTACAAGTATGAGGCTGACACCCACGAGTCTTCGGAGCATCTGCGCGAACACCTCAACCAGTATTACGATGAGTTTGTGGAGCGTTACGGCAACCTGAACGAGAAACAGAATGTGAAGTTCATAATGATGGATGCTAACGGTCGTGACGCACTGGCTCTTGAAAGGGGCGAGAACGGCGTGTTTGTCAAGGCTGACATATTTGACCACCCCGTTAGCTTCGCCGTTGACGAGGTTACGAGTGTCGATACCCCGATTGAGGCGTTGACCGCATCGCTCAACAAGTATGGCGAGGTCAACCTCGAATATATGTGCAGCCTGGTGGATATGGACACGGACGCGCTCACCGAAAACCTTGCCGGACACATCTATTATAATCCGCTTGTGAGCAATTACGAGATAAAAGACCGCTTCATCGCCGGAAATGTTGTGGCGAAAGCTGAGGCTGTCAGGGAGTGGATTGACCGTGAGGAAGAACGCATAAAGGACTTTCCCGGTTATGACGGCATAGAGCCGTTCATCGTCTTGTCGCAGGATTCCCTCAAAGCACTGGAGGAAGCCCGGCCACGCCGAATTGAGTTCGACGAGCTGGACTTCAACTTCGGTGAACGATGGATTCCGACAGGCATCTACTCCGCCTATATGTCGCATCTGTACGAAACGGATGTGAAGATTGCCTATTCATCATCTATGGACGAATATTCGGCAACAAACAGCCGTGGCAACATGAAGATATGGGAAGAGTTCTGCGTCCGGGGCTACTACCGTACCTACGACGGAATGAGCCTTCTGAAACACGCGCTCCATAACACCGTGCCGGATATAAAGAAGTCAATCGGCAAGGATGATGACGGCCACGACATAAAGGTACCGGACACCGAGGCGATACAGCTCGCCAACACCAAGATTGACGAAATCCGCAACGGTTTCACCGACTGGCTGGAGGCACAAAGCCCGGAGTTCAAGGAAAGGCTTGTTGACCTCTACAACGACAAGTTCAACTGCTTCGTGCGTCCGCAGTATGACGGCTCACATCAGACCTTCCCGGATTTGAACATGAAAATGTTGGGAGACCGCTATGGAATCAGCTCCATTTATCAAAGTCAGAAGGACTGTATATGGATGCTGAAACAGAACGGCGGCGGGATATGCGATCACGAGGTGGGAACCGGTAAAACGCTGATAATGTGCATCGCAGCACATGAGATGAAGCGTCTCGGACTTGCCCACAAGCCGATGATTATCGGTCTGAAAGCCAACGTAGCCGAAATTGCCATGACATATCAGTCTGCATATCCCAACGCCCGCATACTGTTCGCCGATGAAAAGAGTTTCAAGGCTGACAACCGTGTGGACTTCTTCAACAAAATCAGAAACAACGACTATGATTGCGTCATCATGTCGCACGACCAGTTCGGCAAGATACCGCAGTCGCCGGAGATGCAGCAGCAGATTCTTCAGGCGGAGCTTGACACTGTTGAAGAGAATCTCGAAGTCCTCAGAGAACAAGGTCACGACATATCCCGTGGTATGCTGAAAGGTCTGATAAAAAGAAAAGAAAACCTGACGGCGAAGATTGCTACCATACAGTATCAGATGGAGCAGAACAAGGATAACGTGGTTGATTTCAAGCAGATGGGCATAGACCATATCTTCGTTGATGAATCGCACCAATTTAAGAACCTGATGTTCAACACCCGCCATGACCGCGTGGCAGGATTGGGCAACAGTGAGGGAAGCCAAAGAGCGTTGAATCTTCTCTATGCAATCCGTACCATTCAGGAGCGTACCGGCAAAGATTTGGGAGCTACTTTTCTCAGCGGCACGACCATCAGCAACAGTCTGACTGAGCTGTATTTGCTGTTCAAGTACCTGCGTCCGAATGAGCTTGAAAGGCAGGAGATCCGCTGCTTCGACGCTTGGGCGGCTATCTTCGCAAAGAAGACCACCGACTTTGAGTTCAATGTTACCAACAATATAGTGGCCAAAGAAAGATTCAGGTACTTCATCAAGGTGCCGGAGCTGGCGGCTTTCTACAACGAGATTACCGACTACCGCACGGCGGAGGATGTGGGCGTTGACCGTCCGCACAAGCACGAGATACTCCACAACATCCCTCCGACACCGGCGC
>ERZ1673743.4369-NODE-4369-length-9909-cov-51.449259_pt1 | contig 9909 bp, 8 predicted proteins | sample MGYA00580197_ERZ1673743 | MGnify/ENA primary metagenome ERZ1673743 (study PRJEB41218, sample SAMN15661795) | gut metagenome | host: Homo sapiens | place: Canada: London | collected 2015-08-20/2019-03-30 | study: EMG produced TPA metagenomics assembly of... | reverse complement strand
ATAATCACAAATTTATAACAAATTTAGTGATTTGATTCACAGAATTAAATAAAAAACAATTCTATTACACCAGAGCTTGCTCCCCGAAGGAATTCTTTAGAAGGTGCCTAATTAGAGGTTTTGCAAAAACCTCTAATTAGGCTTAGAGATTTGGAAAACCTTCCAACGAACGCACGGCTTAGGAAGTCATTGAGCAAAAGAGCAAGCTCTTTTTCCGAAAGTAAACACACAAGAAGCATCACGAAATAATGACTTGCCACCCGAGTTCTTGCCATCGGCCAGTTGTCATTATTTCGACTACCTCATCATGAGTATAACCGGGTATAGTGTATGTGGATTCAGGGGCGAAGAGTCTAATCACATCCACTAAAACAGGCTTTTTCTCCGGTTCTTCGGCTTTCTTGGCTTGCGGTTTCGCAGCAGCTGACACAACCACCTTATCAGGATCCCACCATTTGCGGACGGTTGGCCGTGATAACCCTGTTTCTTTAGCGCACTGGGACTTATTGTTGTTGTTTGGATTTTCCTTTCTCCAAGAAGCCACAAGAGCACATTCTTTTGAATTATCGGGTATTGCATAAGGCCTTCCATTTCCATCTCTCCAACTACGTTTTCCTCGCTGTCTTGACACAATATCTCTTGTGGCTCTAGCTATCATCAAGTGTTCTTCCTGAGGTCGCCCATTCCTTCTGTTTCGCTCGATCCGGAACAGTGTAGTATCTTCAATGGTCTTGATCGGCCACTTGTTGTAGTTCTCGTCATAGGCCAGCATGGCATCATGCACATCATCCTCCGTAAAACGGTTGTCTTCCGTATCCGTGTACGAATCCATCTTGGGCACCAGAGCCAATGCATCGGCCAGCACTTCATCACGCGGAATGTCGCACTTAACGGCATAGATTACGAGCGTCAGAATACACCAGTAACGGTGATGCACCTTGATTTCGTCACCAGCACTTAAAAGCGTGTTATGCCACCAGTCATAGACCGCCCGGTTGACGTGCCACTTCCTTCCGACACGTTTCTTTTGGACAACACGACTGAAATACCACTCAGGCCACATTCTTTCGGCTTCTGAGAGCGTAACACCCTTCGGGTTATACTTCGCCTTACCTGTGCAGATAGAAAGCTCCTCGGGGCTTAATTTGTATGTGTATAGGTATTTGTTCAAGTCTTCCAAGGTATACCTGCCTACTCCAGGGCAGACGAAAGCCCGGATAGGCTTCCCGAACTTGGTCAGTGTACCCGGCAAACGGAAGCTTTGCAGAATCGACTGGTACTGTCGGTCTTCCAGCTCCGATGTGCCCATGTTCCAGAGAATGTTAGTCATCCCATGCTTGAGCCTGTTCAGCAAGGGCACAATCACCGGATGCAAGGGAACAGGATCCTCCAGCAGGTAATACAGGTGGTAGCCATGACCGCTGTTGACAATGAGGTTGGGCATGGGCATCATCCCCCTTTTCACAAGGTCGAACATCTTGTGATGCTTCCGAAGCGAAACCCCATCAAGGTCAAAGGCCAACGCATACAGATACCGTGCATTCTCCTGTGTGTTGTTTCGCCCGACATACGTGATGGGTGACATGATCGCGAACTTGCGTCCACTGATGAAGAGCAGACTGGCTTCATCGTCCTTCAGTATGATGCGGTGACGGTTCTTCTTCTGGCCATCCACAACCTCCTGATAAAACACGATGGGGTTGTACCTCCAGCAGCCGTAACCACTATAGTCCATGACCAGCTGATCCTCTGGAACACCCTGCCCACGCTTGACCTCCAACTGCTGCTTCTGCTTCCTCCAGTTCTGGTACTCCGCTGACTGAACCTCCTCGAAAGGCTGCACCCCCATCTCTCCAGTCCGGGCATCCTCCCTCTCGAACACCTCCGTCAAGAACCCCTGCAGACCTACCTCGAAGAACTCATCCGCCAAGGCCAGACTCTTGGCTTCAAACTCCTGCTCAATCTCTGCAACCGGAACAACGACCACATCCCGTCTCTTGACCGGATCCGCATCACTCACAACAACCACTTTCTCTTCTTCCATACCTAAACCAATTTTCCCCACAGGTCTGGCCCTCGCTACCGCTCGGGCACATACGGGGGGCATATATTATCAATATATTTTTTTTTCCACTTTTCAGCCAACAAAAACCGGAACGAAATCCGGCCAATTTTCCCCACAGGTCTGGCCCTCGCTACCGCTCGGGCAACATTCATATTCTTGTGCAAAGATAGAAAAAGCGTAGGAGAACAACAATATAATTCCTGTAGAATATGTAGATTCTAAAATATAATCTTTATATCTTTGTATTTATATTGTTATATTACAGCATAATGGAAGATATAAAGACAAGTACAATAAGAGTACCTAAGAATATACTTGAAGATATAAAAGTATATTGCAGAAAAGCCGGAAAGCCTATCGGTGAATGGGTTGAAACAGCTTGGAGCTTCATATCAAAGAACGACTTTGATATATATGACACCGAATCAACCCCTTTTCTACCTGTCCCAAAGGAGATAGAAAAGGAACGGTCACAAGTTGAAGTTCTCTGCAAACTGATGGCTGAATTCATAACTGCACAAAAGCAGAACCAACTTCCTGCTCCTGAACTGATAGCCCACGCTTCCGAAGAGAAAGCCAAGGCTGAAGCCAAGATCAAAGAACAGGAAAAGGAAATTCAGAGAATGCAAGAAGAGAACATTAGATTATGTAACGAAATCAAAAATCTTCAAAGCTACAAAGAAAAAGCATATCGGGAACTCTGCCGGGTGCGTGATGAACAAAAAACAATAGGGAAAATAAAAGTGAATACAGAACTATAATCTCAATAATCTAAGTATATGAAAACAAGACATTTCTAGGGAGCGCCTGCATTGCTTCTCTGTGCATTCAGTTTTATTGGATGCAGCAACAATGATGAAGAAGGCAGAAAGGTAACTAATTACAAAGAACTGGTGCTGACGGCAGAAAACCCAAAAGGATATATCATTGGAGCCATCAAAAAGAAATTAAAGGAACTGTAACCCAATATAAAGCTATTACGAAAATGACAAAAACAGACTTAGTACAAGAGATTTCAAAACAGTTATGTTAAAAGTTCATCGCAGAAGACAACATAACCGTTTTTTTTCTAAATTTATAGCGATTAACCATAAAACGATTATTTATGAGAAAGTTTTTTGCATTAATATGTTTAACAGGAGTTATAGCTTCGTGTCAAAATGATATTATAGAAAATAATATCGCAAGAGAAGATAAGAAGATTCTTTTATCAGAAGATGAAGCTATAAGTATCGCAAATGATAACCCCCAAAATCTATCTGAAGAAGATATTCTATCTATTGTAAAAAGTTTTTCTAACTCCCTAAATATAGAAACGAGAAGTAGCTGTAAACCGGAATTATCAATAACTGGTATGTATCATATTGGAGGTGTAAAATCATCTACAAGAAGTGCAATTTCAGATAGTATTCCTATTTACAAAGTAGGATTAAAATCTGTAGATGTAGATGGGTATGCCTTAGTTTCTGCTGATTCTCGAAGTGCCGGTGTATTAGCTTATATCGAAAATGGTAATTTTGAAAAGAGAAATAGGACTGGCGCCGGATTAATGCTTAAACTCGCAGAAGCTACAACTATTGCAGAAATAAATAAAGTTGAAAGACTTAAGGCTGAGTTAAGAGGAAAAACCCTCAATAAGATAGCATCATCTTTGGGCAAAACTACCATAACATATGATGAAGTAAAAGACTTAATAGAAATTGAAGGATTGAAAGGAAATGATATTATATCACGATCCCCTGCTTATGATAAACCTTTAAGTCAAGTTGTAGGTGCTATGCCAAAAGGGGGATTTTTATTAAACGTTGAATGGAGTCAAAATAGTCCATACAACTTACTATTACCCAAATCTTATCATCCACTATTCCATATGGAAACACACTATCCAATGGGATGTGCTGTAACTGCAGGTATTCAAGCATTAACAGCTATAAAACCTAACATGAATATTGATGGAGTTACTATAGATTGGAATATACTAACTAAAAACCCTATAATAAATTACAATCCTGACTATGGCGGTGGTGATTATGATGCAGCAATGATGGCTTCTAGGTTATCAAAACATATGTATGAAGGAACAGGAACCAAACCTAATATAGATGAAAACTTTGAATATGGTCCTTATGATGATCCTAATATACCATGTGTAAAAAGTAGTTCTACGAGCACATCAGCATTAAGAGACTACTTAAATAAATATGTTTCATGTGGTACTTATTATGATAAGTATGCTCCAGACCCTCTATTAAATACAATAAATGCGAACCGTCAAACACCTTGTGTTGCAATAATGGGAGGTACACATGCAGCCAACGAACAAGCAGAAAAAGGTTCTCATGCTTGGGTTATTGATGGTTATCTTATTTGTGTTAAAACCAGCAAGGAAATATTAAAGAAAAACGACTTATACTTCCATGCCAATATGGGATGGGGTGGCCCAGATAATGGTTTCTACAAAGTAAATGCTGATACAAGCACCGACTTTGAAACAGAACTCGGAAACTATAATGCAAACTTTTGGGAAATAACAGAAATTCGTCGCAAATAACTTATAAAGAGCAATTGCATTGAAATTCAATGCAATTGCTAAATTTACGTATGAGAAATATTATCTATTTTCTTAGCTTTATTTTATCTATTTCATTACTTAGTTGTAATAAGGAAAAAGAAGAAATAAAATCTCTTTATTTTGACAAAGAATACTATGAAAAGCCTCTCTTAGACATAAAACAAAGTATCCAATTTCAAGGTAATGCTGATAAATACGAAATCTTGGTGGAGAATACTAAAATTTTGGAAGCATCTATTAAAGAGGATAAATTAGAAATCCTTACTAAGAAAAAAGGGGCCACAACTATTTACCTTAGGAATAGTTTAGCAAATGAAACAGAATCAATTTCTATTAAAGTCATAGATAGTTATATGGGGTTATCTGTCGAAAGACCTATTTCCTCTTCCCTTTATGCTTATAGTGATAAAATGTTTTTTATAAATAATAAGACAAATGACGTTTACTGGTATGATGATTCTTTTAAACTAAAGAAAAAAGGGAATTATAATTTTTATCTAAAAGATGAGAAATTCTACCTTTCATTGTCCTTTGATAAGGATTCTATCATATATGATATTTCCAATAGTTCAAATATTTTTCTTTTCAAAGTATTACCAGACTTATTAGATATATCCTGGAGTAAATTAACTTCAAGAGAAATATCTCCTATCAATATTGTAGCTATCAATATTAACAGTTCTGAAAAAACTTATTTTTCCTTATCTAAAGACGAAATGCCTTATAACACAATTTATTAATTCGTTTAAAACAATTATATATTCAACAAATAGATTTCTCTAACAGGCAAATAAAAGTTTCTCTGATCACTTTTCTATATGTAATGTTCAGAGAGGCTTTTCTTGTTTCTTCTGGGGAAAATGCTTATCTTCGCTGGCGTGGTAACCTGCTTGCAGGTTGATAGCGCATTATCAACTTTGAACGCCTTCGGCTAAAGTTGGTGCGCTCTCCGAGGGGGCAAGGGGCAAGCCCCCTGCCGACCCCATGCCGCCCATAACCCAATCCGTACGACCATGGCGAAGACATCCATCCACATCAAGGCCTGCGACACCGCAGGATCCGAGCTGCACAACAAGCGAGAGCGGCAGCTCTCCTACATCCGTCAGGACCTGACACATCTCAACGAATCATACAGCTATACCGGGCAAAGCCTGGCCGCAGAGCTGAAGCGCATCCAGCAGGACGTGAAGAAACACACCGGACGAAAGCTCCAGAAGAACGCCATCCCGCTCAAGGAAGGGGTGGCGGTCATCAGCGACACCACCACCCTGTCAGACTTGAAGGAGTTCTGCACCCGGTGCCAGAAGGAGTTCGGACTGGTGCCGCTGCAGATCCACGTCCACCGGGACGAGGGACACACGGCAGCCAGACAATGGAAGCCCAACCTCCATGCCCACATCGTCTGGAGAATGTACAACGAGCAAGGCCGGAATGTCAGGCTCTCCAACGTGGACTGCGCCCGGATGCAGACCATCCTGGCCGAATGCCTGGGCATGGAACGGGGGCAGGCGAGCAGCCGGAAGCATGTCGATGCACTCCAGTACAAGATAGAGGCCAAAACCTTACAGGTCGAACAACTGACGGAAGAAGTGGCGGAACTCAGCACGACCAAAGCAGCCAAAGAAGCCACGATAGACACCTTCAAGACCGTAGGTGCGCACGTCGTCGATGCAATCACGGGCAAGAACAAGCGGAAAGAAGAGGGTTTAAGAGGTGAAATCTTGCGTTTAAAGGACGAACTGGCCAAAAAGAAAGCAGAGATAGCCAGGATAAAGAAAGAGGCTCAGGAGGCCTTAAATTCGATCAGAAGCCGATACGAAAGCAATGTGTACGGCCTCCAGCAGGACAAGCAACGGGCGGAACGGTGGGGGAAAGCGGCTGAAGCCAATGCCGAACGCTGGAGAAACAGGTTCTTTTCCCTCTGGCCGGATGCAGCGGCTGCCATCGAGGCGATTGTCAAGCGGTGCACCACGATGATCCGTTCCTTCACAACCGCACACATCGCCTCCATCGAGAAGGCCTTGCGCAACGCCCGGTCGATGGAGGAACGGAAGGAATACGCCAGTGACCTCTGGAACATGGCCAAGGACGAGATGCCTGGCACCACTCCAAAGGCATGGATACAGGAGGGAAAGAAAGACCTGGACCTGCTGGTCGAGTACGGTCCGGAACAGTACCTGAAGCAGGAACGCAGCCGGACGCAGAACCGGGGAATGCACCTGTAACGGCACAATACAGTTTCAGAAATACCCGGCAGCTCGGCTGGCGCAAGGCGTTTTTGTATATAGGGGTATCACCAACATTTACTACGTATGTTACTGTTTAATATAAGCTAACACTTATATCAAAAACTTCACATTCCAGATAATTCCTAAAAACGAAGGTTTTAGAGAAGTTATAATTTTTATTTGGTTTATACAAAAATATATTGTATTTTTATTCCCAAAACTATATTCAAAAACTATTTCCCGTAATATGTATAAGAATTACGATATTGGGAATAAAATACTATTTAAACATGAAAATCGGATATGCCCGTGTTAGTACTAATGATCAAAATTTGAATAGACAATTGGATCAATTATTTGAATATGGATGTGAACGTATTTTTCAAGAGAAAATCACCGGTTCTCAAAAAGAAAGACCTGAACTTGAGAGAATGATTGATATTCTTAGGAATGGAGACACAGTGGTAATAACTGAATTGACAAGATTAAGTCGTTCGGTTAAAGATTTATTCGAAATAGTTGAAACTATCCATTCCAGACGTGCAGACATAAAATCTCTAAAAGAACCATGGCTTGATACAACAACTCCTCAAGGAAAATTATTATTTACCATTTTTGCCGGAATAAGTCAATTTGATCGAGACATAATACGGCAAAGGACAATGGAAGGACTATCCAGTGCAAGAGCAAGAGGAAGAAAAGGAGGAAGGCCAAGAAAGTCTTCAAAAGGAATAGAACTCGCATTGAAGATGTATGATAGCAATGATTATTCCATTAGTGAAATAGAAAGTGCTACAGGTGTAAGTAAAAGTACATTATACCGATATTTGAATGACAGAAAATAACCTTCTAATATATGAACCATGGACAACTTTATACTTTCCGAAGAACAGCGAAAAGAACTTACCAGTATATCGGATGATATTAACGATTATACAATAGCAAAGTATTATACATTGTCTGAAGAAGATATAAATTATGCCTTGTCACACAGACGTAATGTAAACAAAATAGGATTTGCCATTCAACTATGTTGTCTAAGATATCCAGGATGGACTTTTACGGATGTAAAGAGCATTCCTCATAAAATGTTAAGCTATATATCTAAACAACTAAATCTATCTTATACGGACTTTAATCATTACGGGGAAAGGAGAGCTACAAGATTTACCCATATAGAAGAAATATGTACGTGGTATGGTTATAAACCGTTTACTGATATTGAAAGCCGGGTTCTTGAAGAATATATTGAAGAAAAAGCTATAGCAAGTGATGAACCTTTTTCTCTTGTAAAATCAGGTATCGACTTCCTTAGAAACAAAAAAATAATACTTCCTGGAATAACAACTATAGAAAGAATAGTAAGAAAAGTCTGTATAAACATTGAATCGTCATTGTTCTCTGATATTTACTCCTGCCTCGTTCCGGAACAGTATAGACTGTTAGACAAGATTATTGAATCTCAGGATGAGAAGGTTATGACTGTATTGGGAATGCTGAGGAATGTTTCCGGGCAATGCTCCCCTCAAGCTTTTAATGATGTAGCGGACAAACTCAAGCAGGTACGTGAACTGAACTTAAATGTTGATTTGAGCTTTATTCACCCCAATAGAATTAAACAGATATATCGTGCTGCTTCCAGATATGAGCCACACATGTTCAGGCGTTTCCCTAATCAGAAAAAATACGCTCTTTTGGTACAAAAACATACCTTGCGTGTGAACTTCATTGCAAAAACAGAGAGAAGTCTCACTTGCTGAACACACAAAACAGCAAGTGAGACTTCCGTATCAAAATATATGATTCACGTTCGGAAAAAGTCTCCAACTTTTATTTCACGAACGGCCAATAATTTTCCGGAGTAATGACCTCATAGGTTGAATTGGGATATGAATTAGCAAAAACTTTGGGCTGGCTGCTCCTTGCCTTTCCACTCCATTTAAACTCAAAAGTACGCAACACTCCGTCCTTTTCCTCGATTAAGTCTATTTCCTGCTGCTCATGGGTACGCCAAAAGAAAAGCTGTGCGAAATTGCCGAGATACGAATTTCGTTTAACTCTCTCGCTTACCATAAGATTTTCCCATAAAGCCCCTGCATCGTTCCGCAATTCCAGAGGCGCAAAATTTGAAAGGACAGCATTTCTTACACCGTTGTCATAGAAATAAATCTTTTTCCCTTTCTTGATTTCATTCCGCAAATTTCGGCTGAATGAATCCAAGCGGAACACAACAAAGCATTTTTCAAGCAGATTGATATAGCTTTCTACTGTACACTTATCGACCCCAAGAAGATTGCTCAATTCATTGTAGGAAACCTCACTGCCCAATTGAAGAGCCAATGCCCTTACCAGTTTTTGGATAAGATCCGGCTTCTTTATCCCCCTATAGGAAAACAGGTCTTTATAGAGATAATTATTGGTCAGCGTCATTAACGTACGCTTTGCATCACCAGGTTCTGTTACCACTTCCGGATATAATCCGTAAATCATGCGGTTTTCAAGCAGCCTCCTTTCTTCTCTTTCAGAACTGCTTTCTGCCAATTCCGGCAGTGAAAACGGAAAGAGGTTATACTCTATCAGACGCCCTGTTGCAGGCTCGTTTATTTCATCTGCCATGTCAAGTGATGAAGAACCTGTTACCACCACCTGCGTTTCCAGCTTCAAGTCCCCAATCATTTTCAAAGTTAGTCCGATATTCTTAACCCTTTGGGCTTCATCTATGAACACAAGCTCGTAAGGTGAAAGCAAGTACTTCAGTTCTGTAGATGTTCTTCCTTCCAACAAAAGGACATCGTCAACATTGTCACAGTTCAAAGATAATATTTTCCCTTTTCCCTCCTGTAATTCTGCAAGCAGTGTGGTTTTTCCAACCTGCCTTGCTCCTAACAGAACAATAACCTTTCTACGGCTGTAGTCTGTTAAAATTAAATCTTTTACTATACGCTTTATCATAGTTCTTTTTTCGTGCAAAGATAATGATAGAAAAAACATAATCACAAATTTATAACAAATTTAGTGATTTGATTCACAGAATTAAATAAAAA
>ERZ1673743.4368-NODE-4368-length-9910-cov-4.346220_pt1 | contig 9910 bp, 4 predicted proteins | sample MGYA00580197_ERZ1673743 | MGnify/ENA primary metagenome ERZ1673743 (study PRJEB41218, sample SAMN15661795) | gut metagenome | host: Homo sapiens | place: Canada: London | collected 2015-08-20/2019-03-30 | study: EMG produced TPA metagenomics assembly of PRJNA649273... | reverse complement strand
TATTTATTTGAACTTTTTTATATATTTTTTGAAGAATGTTTTGAAATACATAAGTATTCAACAAAAATTAAAGATGATACAACAGATAATATAAAAACTATTTTAGAGTATATAAAATTAAATTATGAAAAAAACATAACTATTAAAGATTTAGCAAGTGTTATTAATTTTAGTGAACATTATTTTATGAAGTTTTTTAAAAAGTATATGGGAATAACTTGTATTGATTATATTAATGACTATAGGCTTAATATAGCAACTAACTTATTAGAAACTACAGATATTCAAGTAATGGAAATAGCAAACAAAGTAGGAATTAGTAATGTTTCTTACTTTAATAGAATATTTAAAAAGAAATTTAATTTAACACCAAAAGAATATAGAAAAAATTTAAAAAACATTAGAATGGAGGATTAATTTTATGAAGGGGAATGAACTAAAAATAAACGAGAAAACATCTTTATTTCACTTAACTTGGCCAATATTTATTGAGTCTCTTCTTGCTATGCTTATAGGAAATGTTGACTCCCTTATGCTTAGTAATTATTCAGAAACTGCTGTTGGTGGAATAGGAAATGCAAATCAAATATTAAACTTTCTTACATTAGCATTTAGTATAATAGCAAGTGCATCAGGAGTGGTTGTAGCACAGTATTTAGGAGCAAAATTAAAAGATAAAATTAGTGAAATATATACAGTTTCAATTTTCTTTAACTTAATTATAAGTGGAGTTATAAGTTTAATAATATTTTTATTTAGCTCTTTAATATTTAAAATTATGAAAGTTCCAGCAGAGCTTTTAGCAGATGCAACAAGTTATATGAAAATATTAGGTGGTTTTATATTTTTACAAGCACTTTTTAATGTATTTACTCAAATTTTTAGAAGTAATGGTTTAACTAAAGTAGGTATGTATATTTCTCTTGCAGTAAATATACTAAACATTGTAGGAAACTATATATTCTTATATGGACCTTTAAGCTTTTTAGATTTAGGAGTAACAGGGGTAGCTATTTCAAGTGTATTTAGTAGATTTATAGCTGTTATTATAGCAATTTATTTCTTTATTAAACATATTGATGGTACTATTTCTTTAAAATACTTAAAGCCTTTTCCAATAAAAACTTTAAAGAAACTTTTAAGAATAGGTATACCAACAGCAGGAGAGAGTATTTCATATAGTATATCTCAATTATTTATTATGTCTTTTGTTAATGTTTTAGGATTAGTTGCAGTAAATGCAAAGGTATATTCATCACTTTTAAGTAATTTTTGCTATCTTTACTCAACAGCAGTAGCTCAAGCTACCCAAATTATTGTAGGACATTGTGTTGGAGCAGGAAATGAAGAGGGTGCTTATAGAAGAGTTTTAAAAACATTAAAATCTGCTATAGTTATTTCTGTAGGTATGGCAACATTAATGTATTTTATAAGTCCATATGCTCTTAGAATTTTTACAAGAAATGAAGAAATTTTAAGTTTAGGTTCTAAGGTTATGTTTATTGGAATTATATTAGAATTTGGACGTGCAACAAATTTAGTAGTAATAAATAGTATGAGAGCAGCAGGGGATATAAAATTCCCAACTTATTTAGGAATGGCATCTATGTGGGGTGTTTCAGTATTATTTAGTTATATATTAGGTATAAAATTAGGCTTAGGTCTTGTTGGAATATGGATAGCAATGGCTATGGATGAATGGATAAGAGGAATTGTAGTATTTATAAGATGGAAAAAAGGAACTTGGAGAGGAAAAAGCGTTGTAACAAAATAATTTTTAAATAAAAAAAGTTGTCGTATTTAAATACGGCAACCTTTTTTTATTTTCAATTAATTTAAAATTCTTCTTGCTCTCCAGAATTTATAAACTGGAGCAACCTTTACTACGTCTCCGGTTTGTGGAGCATGAATCATTTGACCATTACCTATATAGATTCCAACATGTCCAGAGTGAGGGAATACTAAATCTCCAGGTTGTAATTCAGAATAAGATACCTCACGACCTGAATATATTTGAGAATAAGTATCTCCACCTATCCATATTCCTGTAACTGCTTGATAAACATAAGATGTAAATCCTGAACAATCAAAGTTATCAGGTCCTTTTGCACCCCAAACATAAGCTTTTCCTAAATGTTTATAAGCTTCATTTACTATTGCTTGAGCACTTCCACTAGTTGTAACACCAGATGGGCTTGAAGAATCTGATGAACTTGAAGAATTTGATGAATTTGAATTTGAGTTAGATGAAGAAGAGTTTGAACTTGAAGAACTACTATTACCTCTATTAACTTGAGCTTGTCTTTCTTCTTCTTCTCTTTGTAATTGAGCTTGTCTTTCAGCTTCTTCAGCTTTCTTTCTTTCTTCTTCAGCCTTCTTTTCTTCTCTTACAGGCTTTGCATATTCAATAGCATCATTAATTTTTTCTTCTACAGTAGGGCTTTTAATTTGATTATCTCTAACTAGTCTTAAATTAGTTATTGCATTATCTAAATCTGTATAAGAACTGTCTGAGTTATAACAAACATCTATTTGAGCTTGTACTAACTCTAATTCTAAAACAGATAAATATTCAGCATCAAATTTTTCTTGCTCCTCTTTAGCTTTAGCTACAAGATTTTCTTGCTCTGCCTTATTTTCTTCAACTTCTTTAGATTGCTTTTTAACTTCTTCATTAAGAGCTTCAGTTTCAGAAACTTTTTCATCTAAAGATGCTACCTTTTCATCTAGTGATTTCTTTGTATTTTTTACATCTTCAATCATTTCTTGATCTAATTGAACTACTTTATTAGCAGCATTTATTTTAGATATTAAATCTCCAAAGCTTTGAGCACTAAATATTAAGGTTATGTAATCAGTTGTTCCACCAGATTTATAGATTTCTCTAAGCCTTTCTCCTAGAATATCTTCTTTATCTGCAATATCTTGTTTAACCTTATCTATTTCTTTTTCAGTAAGCTCTATCTGATCATTAAGATTTTCAATTTCTTTTTCATTGTTTTCCATTTCATTAGTTAACTTTACCATTTCGCTATCTAATGTTTGAATCTTTTCATTTATTTCTGCAATATTAGCCTCAATAGCAGCATATTTATTTCTAGCATCCTCAACTTCTTGTGGTGCTGCACTTACAGATACTATTGGTAATAATGATGATATGGTCATAACTCCTATAATAACCATAGATATAAATTTTTTCTTCATTAATATTTGGGTCTTGTCTTGACCTTCCTCCCTTCTTATTTAAATTGAGTGATGTTATACACTCTTACAAGTAAAAGGATACTACAAAATTAATGCCAAATCAAGGAGAGGAAGTAGTTTTTTTATAAAATCTCATGGAAAAACCACTAATATATAGATAAAAAGGAAATAAAATACTAAAGTTAGTAGGCTTTTTAAATAATATATTAAGGTGTAAAGGATATTTATTTAAATAAAAAGGTTTTAGAAAAAATTTCTTAAAAAAATAAAGTTTTCTAAAAAAAAACTTAAATTATTTAAAAAAACTATTTACATATTAGAAAAAATAATGTATATTTTAAATAAGTTAAAATTAAAAAACAAAAAAATATTGAAAGGACTAAATGCTTATGGATCAGAATAAAAATTTAGAAAGCAATGGCGCTTTAGGAATGTATAGTCCACAGTTTGAGCATGATAATTGTGGTATAGGAGCAATAGTCAATATAAAGGGGATTAAAACCCACCAGACTGTAGCAAATGCATTAAAGATTGTTGAAAATTTAGAACATAGAGCCGGCAAAGATGCCGAGGGAAAGACTGGAGACGGAGTAGGTATTCTATTACAGATATCACATAAATTCTTCGTTAAGGCAGTTGAATCCCTCGGCATTTTTTTAGGTAATGAAAGAGATTATGGAATAGGAATGTTTTTCTTTCCACAAGATGAATTAAAAAGAAATCAAGCAAAGAAAATGTTTGAAATAATAGTTGAAAAAGAAGGTTTAGAATTTTTAGGTTGGAGAGAAGTTCCAACAGACCCTTCAGTTTTAGGAAGCAAGGCAATTGATTGTATGCCATGCATTATGCAAGGATTTATAAAAAGACCTAAAAATGTTAAGCAAGGTTTAGATTTTGATAGAAAACTTTATATAGCACGTAGAGTTTTTGAACAAAGTAATGATAATACTTATGTTGTTTCTTTATCAAGCCGTACAATAGTATATAAAGGAATGTTTTTAGTTGGACAATTACGTTTATTCTTTAAGGATTTACAAAGTCCTGATTATGAATCAGCTATAGCAATGGTTCATTCACGTTTCTCAACTAATACAAATCCTAGTTGGCAAAGGGCACATCCAAACAGATTTATGGTACATAATGGTGAAATTAACACTATTCGTGGAAATGCTGATAAGATGCTTGCAAGAGAAGAAACTATGTCATCTGTATATTTAAAAGACCAAATGCACAAAGTTTTACCAGTAATAAATTCAGAAGGTTCAGACTCTGCAATGCTTGATAATACATTAGAGTTCTTAGTAATGAGTGGAATGGAATTACCTCTTGCAGTTATGATTACAATTCCAGAACCTTGGAGTGGAGAAAATAATGTAAGTCAAACTAAAAAAGACTTCTATCAATACTATGCAACTATGATGGAACCTTGGGATGGACCAGCTTCAATACTATTTAGTGATGGAGATATAATGGGAGCAGTTCTTGATAGAAATGGACTTAGACCTTCTCGTTACTATATAACAAATGATGATTATTTAATTCTTTCATCAGAAGTTGGTGTTTTAGATATAGACCCAGCTAAAATAGTTTTAAAAGATAGATTAAGACCAGGAAAAATGCTTCTTGTAGATACTGTTAAGGGTGAACTTATAGATGATGATGTATTAAAAGAACGTTATGCAGCAAGACAACCTTATGGTGAATGGTTAGATAATAATCTTTTAAAACTTAAGGATTTAAAAATACCTAATAAAAAGGTACAAGAATATTCTAAGGAAGAAAGAGCAATGCTTCAAAAGGCATTTGGATATACTTATGAAGATTTTAAAACTTCTATACTTCCAATGGCTCAAAATGGAGCAGAATCAGTTGCTGCAATGGGTGTAGATAGCCCAATACCAGTACTTTCAAAAATGCATCAACCATTATTTAATTACTTTAAGCAATTATTTGCTCAAGTAACAAACCCACCAATAGATGCAATAAGAGAAGAGATAGTTACTTCAACTTCTGTATATATTGGAGAAGATGGAAACTTATTAGAAGAATGTCCTGAAAACTGTAGAGTATTAAAGATTAATAATCCTATACTTACTAGTACAGATTTATTAAAAATTAAGACTATGAATGTTGAAGGATTTAAAGTAAGAGTTATTCCAATACTTTACTATAAAAATACAAGCCTAGAAAAGGCAATTGAACATTTATTTGTAGAAGCAGATAGAGCTTATAGAGATGGAGCTAATATATTAATTTTATCAGACCGTGGAGTAGATGAAAACCATGTTGCAATACCTTCATTATTAGCAGTATCAGCTCTTCAACAACATTTAGTTAAAACTAAAAAAAGAACTGCAGTTGCTATGATACTTGAAAGTGGAGAACCAAGAGAAGTTCATCATTTTGCAACACTTTTAGGTTATGGTGCCTGTGCAATTAACCCTTATTTAGCACAAGATAGCATTAAGCAATTAATAGATAGTAATATGTTAGATAAAGATTACTATGCTGCAGTAAATGATTATAATGATGCAGTACTTCATGGAATTGTAAAGATAGCTTCTAAAATGGGTATATCTACAATTCAAAGTTATCAAGGCTCTCAAATATTTGAAGCAATTGGTATAAATTCAGATGTAATAAATAAATACTTCACAAATACAGTAAGTAGAATAGAAGGAATAAGCTTAAAGGATATAGAAAATGATGTTGATTATTTACATTCATCAGCTTTTGACCCACTAGAACTTAAGGTTGATTTAACATTAGATAGTGTTGGAAGCCATAAATTAAGAAGTGGAAAAGAGGAACATTTATATAATCCAAAGACAATTCACCTTTTACAACAAGCTACAAGAACTGGAAATTATGAATTATTTAAAGAGTATACAGAGTTAATTAATAGAGAAACAACTCCTATGAACTTAAGAGGATTATTAGAATTTAATTATCCAGAGGAAGGAATTCCAATAGAACAAGTAGAAAGTGTTGACTCTATTGTAAAAAGATTTAAAACTGGTGCTATGAGTTATGGTTCTATTTCAAAGGAAGCTCATGAAACTTTAGCTATTGCTATGAATACTATTCATGGTAAATCAAATAGTGGTGAAGGTGGAGAAGATTTAGATAGATTAACTGTTGGACCAGATGGACTTAATAGATGTTCTGCAATTAAACAAGTTGCATCAGGAAGATTTGGAGTTACTTCAAAATACCTTACAAGTGCAAAAGAAATTCAAATTAAAATGGCACAAGGAGCAAAACCAGGTGAAGGTGGACAACTTCCAGCAGGAAAGGTATATCCATGGATAGCTAAAACTAGACATTCAACTCCTGGAGTAGGTTTAATATCACCACCACCACATCATGATATTTATTCAATAGAAGACTTAGCTCAATTAATTTATGACTGTAAAAATGCAAATAAAGATGCAAGAATATCAGTAAAATTAGTTTCAGAAGCTGGTGTTGGTACAGTAGCTGCTGGTGTTGCAAAGGCTGGAGCTCAAGTAATTTTAGTATCAGGTTATGATGGAGGAACAGGAGCAGCTCCAAGAAACTCTATTTATAATGCAGGACTTCCATGGGAACTTGGATTAGCAGAAACTCATCAAACATTAATAATGAATGGATTAAGAAATAAGGTTATTATAGAAACTGATGGTAAGCTTATGAGTGGACGTGATGTTGCTATTGCTGCACTTTTAGGAGCAGAAGAATTTGGATTTGCTACAGCACCACTTGTTACTTTAGGTTGTGTAATGATGAGAGTTTGTAACTTAGATACATGTCCAGTTGGTATAGCTACTCAAAATCCAGAACTTAGAAAGAGATTTAAAGGTAAGCCAGAATATGTAATAAACTTTATGAGATTTATTGCAGAAGAATTAAGAGAATATATGGCAAAACTTGGAGTTAGAACTGTTGATGAATTAGTAGGAAGAACTGATTTATTAAGACAAAGGACAGATATTAAAGGTAATGCTAGTAAAGTAAACTTATCAAAGATATTAAATAACCCATTTGCAGGGGAAGACTATAGTATTCACTACAACGATAAGCAAGTTTATGATTTTGAACTTGAAAAAACTGTAGATGAAAGAATACTTCTTAAAAAATTAAAATCTGCAATACAAAATAAGCAAAAGAGAAAAGTTGAAATAGATGTTACAAATATTGATAGAACTTTAGGAACTATATTAGGTTCTGAAATAACTAAGAAATATTATAATACTTTAGATGATGATTTATTTACTGTTAAATGTCATGGTAGTGGAGGACAAAGCTTTGGTGCTTTTATTCCTAAGGGATTAACTTTAGAACTTGTAGGAGATAGTAATGACTATTTTGGTAAAGGATTGTCAGGTGGTAATTTAGTAGTATATCCTCAAGCTAATGTTAAGTTTAAACAAGATGAAAATATTATAATAGGTAATGTTGCTTTATATGGTGCTACAAGTGGTAAGGCATTTATAAATGGAGTTGCAGGTGAAAGATTCTGTGTTAGAAATTCTGGTGCAACTGCTGTTGTTGAAGGTGTTGGAGAACATGGCTGCGAATACATGACAGGAGGAAGAGTTGTAATACTAGGTAAGACTGGTAAAAACTTTGCAGCCGGTATGAGCGGTGGTATAGCTTATGTTCTTGATGAAGATAGGGATTTATATACAAGATTAAATAAAAACCTTGTTTCTTTAGAAGCTGTAACATCAAAGTATGATGTTTTAGAACTTAAAAATTTAATACAAGAACATGTTCAACGTACAAATTCAACAAAGGGTAAAGAAATACTAGATAACTTTGGAGATTACCTACCTAAGTTTAAGAAAATAATACCACATGATTATAAGCGTATGCTTAATGCTATTGTTCAAATGGAAGAAAAGGGCTTAAGCTCAGAACAAGCACAAATTGAAGCATTCTATGCTAACACAAGAAAGTAGTAGTAGGAGGTAGGAAAAGATGGGAAAACCAACAGGTTTTTTAGAATATGAACGTGAAAATAGTCCAGCAGTGGAACCATTAGAAAGAATTAAAAACTTTAATGAGTTTCATGAACTAATGCCTGATGAAAAAAGAAGAGTTCAAGGAGCTCGTTGCATGGATTGTGGAGTACCTTTTTGTCAATCAGGTATGATATTAAATGGGGCAGGTACAGGCTGCCCTCTTCATAACCTAATACCAGAATGGAATGATTTGGTATATACAGGAAATGATAAGCAAGCATTAAATCGTCTTTTAAAGACAAGTAATTTCCCAGAATTTACATCAAGAGTATGTCCTGCTCTTTGTGAAGCAGCATGTACATGTGGTCTTAATGGAAAGGCTGTTTCTATAAGAGAAAATGAAAGGGGAATTATAGAAAATGCTTATGCAAATGGATTAATAAAGCCACAACCTCCAAAGGTTAGAACTGGTAAAAAAATTGCTATAGTAGGCTCTGGTCCTTCAGGACTTGCAGCAGCTGACCAATTAAATAAAAGAGGACACGAAGTAACTGTATATGAAAGAGAAGACCGTGTAGGTGGACTTTTAATGTATGGTATTCCAAATATGAAGCTTGAAAAACATATTATTGATAGAAAAATCAATTTAATGAAAGAAGAGGGAGTTAAGTTTGTAACTAACGCAAATATAGGAACAAACTATAAAGCTTCAAAGCTTATGAAAGAATATGATAGTGTAATATTAGCTTGTGGAGCTTCTAATCCAAGAGATATAAATGTTCCAGGAAGAGAAGCTAAGGGAATTTATTTTGCAGTAGACTTTTTAAAGGCTACAACAAAAAGTCTTTTAAATTCAAATTTACAAGATGGAAACTTTATATCTGCAAAGGATAAAAAGGTTGTTATAATAGGTGGAGGAGATACTGGAAATGACTGTGTTGGAACATCAATAAGACATGGAGCTTTATCAGTTACTCAACTAGAAATGATGCCAAAACTTCCAGATTCTCGTACAGAAAATAATCCATGGCCACAATGGCCAAGAGTCTGCAAAACAGATTATGGTCAAGAAGAAGCTATAGCTGTTTTTGGACATGACCCAAGAATATATCAGACAACAGTAAAAGAATTTATAGCAAATGAAGCTGGAGAATTAGTAAAGCTAAAACTTGTAAAACTTCAAAGTAAGAAAAATGAAGAAACAGGAAGAATGTACATGGCAGAAGTTGAAGGCTCTGAATATGAAATAGAAGCAGATTTAGTACTTATAGCAGCAGGATTTTTAGGAAGTCAAAGCTATGTTACAAAAGCTTTTAATGTAGATGTTAATGAACGTACAAATGTATTAACAGAACCAGGAAAATATGAAACTTCAGTGGAAAATGTATTTGTTACTGGAGATATGCACAGAGGTCAATCTTTAGTTGTATGGGCAATTAAAGAAGGAAGAGAAGTTGCAAAAGAAGTAGATAAAAAATTAATGGGATATACAAACTTAGCATAAAAAAAACTATCACACTGATAAAAAGGTGTGGTAGTTTTTTTATTTTTTTATCTTCCTGATAGATTTTTTATATTTTGTATAAGTGGTTTTGATTTTTTTAAGACTATAAAAATAATAAATATTAAAATTAGTTTAGAAAATAGTTTGAAAAATAATGAAAAAATAGATGAAAAAGTACCTTTATAAGAAATTGGAGTGTTTAGCTCTGTAACAAAATCATTAGGATTTTTAGTATTATAATAAATAGTTCTTTTAT
>ERZ1673743.4363-NODE-4363-length-9917-cov-15.904279_pt1 | contig 9917 bp, 8 predicted proteins | sample MGYA00580197_ERZ1673743 | MGnify/ENA primary metagenome ERZ1673743 (study PRJEB41218, sample SAMN15661795) | gut metagenome | host: Homo sapiens | place: Canada: London | collected 2015-08-20/2019-03-30 | study: EMG produced TPA metagenomics assembly of... | reverse complement strand
ATTGAAAATTGAAAATTAAGGATGGATTATTGATAATTATTTCTGATATTCGCGTAATAAAGAGAATTTCCAATTTCTAATTTTCAATTTTCAATTACCGTTATGGACGTCAAGATAGAACAGAGCTGGAAAGAACGATTAAGTTCTGAGTTTGAAAAGGATTATTTCAGCCAGTTGATCACCTTTGTTAAAGAAGAATACCGCCAAAGAACCATCTATCCTCCTGGTCCCTGTATCTTCAGTGCGTTCGAACACTGTCCGTTCGACAAAGTCAAAGTAGTCATTCTCGGACAAGACCCCTATCATGAACCCGGACAGGCACACGGACTTTGTTTCTCCGTCCAAGACGGGACACCCTTTCCCCCGTCGCTCGTCAACATCTTCAAAGAAATCGAAAGCGATTTAGGCAAACCCATACCGCAAACCGGCAATCTGCTCCGTTGGGCGGACCAGGGCGTCCTGCTTCTCAATGCAACCCTGACGGTTCGTGCACACCAAGCCGGCTCACACCAGAATAAAGGTTGGGAAGAATTCACGGATGCCGTAATCCACCGCCTGACAGAAGAGCGAAGCCATATCGTTTACATCCTGTGGGGGTCGTATGCACAACGGAAAGGTGCTTTCATCGACGCCTCCCGCAACCTGATATTGAAATCGGCTCATCCGTCTCCCCTCTCCGCTTACCGCGGATTCTTCGGGAACAAGCATTTCAGCAAAGCAAATGATTATCTGATCGCAACCGGACAGACACCAATAGATTGGTAATTATCAATTGACAATTGGAATTACTCCCATTTCTGCCCGTCACGATAGTTGCTGCTCTGGCGCCATTTCAGGTCTTTCAGCAAAGACGAACTTACTGCAATATTGAAGGTATAGGACTTATAAGGTCCCACCGGCACAAAACTGGCAGTCATCTGCCAGCAATGCAGGTCGCGAGTGATATTGCAAGTCATATAGGATATCTTATGCGTATCGAAGTCATAGGTGGCATTAAAGTTAAAACGCCAGTTCTTCGTCGGCTGAATATTACCGTTAAAGCTCAATGCATGTGTAAGCTTGTACTTATATTCGAGCTTGCTCGGGTCAAAGTCTCCATAACGCAATTGCATGCTATAGCTGAACGAAAGGCTCCAGGGCACTTTATTGACCATATAGCCATACGAATCGAACTCACCCGTATCTTTCTTGGCACCACGCAATCGGCCTCCTTCCATTTTACCCTGCTGGTCCCCTTCCTCTCCCGAAGAGATTTGTTCGAATTCCGGATCGTTCGATGCATTGGGGTCTGTCGGAGGGTTGTTGGAATCGTCGTTATTATCTTTCTTGCCGAACAATTTGCCGAACGTATCATTATTAAAGGTATAAGAGAAACTTGTACCGGTCTGGCGCAAACGGCCTAATCCTTTACCGGCCTGCCAACGCGGAATATCCAACCGGCGAACGGTCTTCGTCGCTTCATCGTAGCCATAGGTATAGGTATCGAACGTACCGTTCAGGTTCAATGTATAGCTCTTCGAAAACTTGAGACGCAAGCCTACACTCAAGTCACTCCACTTGAACGAATCGGCCGCCATATTATAACTCATCCCCAACGACAACTTATCGATCAGACTGATCTTACGCTCTCCTGTCGAATCGCGATCCGACTTGATCTTCATTTCGAGATTGTTATCTAACTGAAAACTCACGCTCCCCGACTTCCCGTTAGGGGCCGTCCCAAACATACCACCTTCAAACGGCGAATAAGAGATCTGCTGCGTCTGTCCATATTGATCTTCATACATAAGATCTTTCCAGAAACCATATTTGGAAGCTCCAAAATCAGGCGTATAACTCAACGTTACCGAAGGTTCGAAACGATGACGAATCATCTTGATCTTGTCACCCAAAAACGGCAACGGTTTATAGAAACCATATAGCGTGGTGGAAGCTGAAACGGATGTGCTGTAATCGAATACGCGGTAGAAACCATAAGTCGTATCACGCGCAACCACCTGCTTCTTCTGCATGTCGTATGCTTTTTCCACCTTATTGGTGTACCAACGTTCGGTATAATTGAACGACGGCGAGATATTCAAATACTTGAACAAAGAGAAAGTAGCACTCACCGGAATCTGGTGCTGCATGGCATTCCGCCAATCCTTCACCAAGCTCGACTTGAACAATTTGTCTTCTTTCGTATCGATACTATTACGCAAGTAACCGTTGTAACTCATGGAAATCTTCTCATACCAACGTTCTTTTCCGACCGCATTCTTCCGCTTGAACGGGAAGATACGACTCATCGTAATTGTAATATCAGGCAATGTCAGCGAGATCGTCGAGTCTTTCGAACGCTGGTTCACATTCATGGTAGCCGAAATACTGAACGGATTATTCGGGAAACGCTGTGTTATACTGATACTGGACCCTTTGGTATTCTGGTTCGCATCCGCAAACCCTTGCGAGCCAGGATAGAAGCTGTTCAGGTTATTACGGTCATAACTGCTGGTCGCAAAGTTCACACTCGCCGAGAAAGTCCGGTACGGATTTGCCTTCGGGTCCTGCGAGTGTGTCCAGTTCAGCTTGAAGTCCTTAGACAAGCTATAATCGGGAAGCCCCTTGTCGCCCAAACGGGTAACCAGATAGGAGGCATTGAAACTGCCCGAAAACTTATACCGTTTCCGATAAGAAGAACGAGCCGACAGTCCCCAGGAACCTTTCGTATAGATTTCACCGGTCAAGGCCAGGTCCATATAATCGCTCAACGCAAAATAATACCCGCCGTCGCGCAGATAGAAACCACGCGAACTTTCATCCCCGAAAGTGGGCATGATAATGCCCGAAGAATAAGAACTCGAAAACGGGAAGAAACAGAATGGCAGACCGATCGGATAAAGCGGGACGTCCTCAAACACCAGATAGACGGGACCCGTCACGATATTTTTCTTCGGGCGGACTTTCGCCTTCGTCATCTGGATATAGAAATGAGGGTGATCATGCTCGTCGCAAGTCGTATACCGTCCCCCCTTCATATTCAGGACATCGTTGTCCATCTTTTTGGTACGTCCGGCCGTCACATAACCTTCGCCTTGTTGCGTGATCACATCTGTGATATATCCTTTTTTCGTACCGAAATTATAGCGCATCGTCTTGGATTCATACTGTTGGTCGCCATCTTTGAAAAGAGGATAGCCGAATTCCTCCCCGATCGAGTCGAGGCCGAAAGTGGCATACACCAGGCTACTGTCCATATTCATCTCGATTTTCTCGGACTGAAGTTCGATTTGTTGATATTTCACATCGCTTTCCCCAAACAGATAAGCCCAGTTCGCTCCCGTCATGATGATGGAGTCTTTCGCCTGGTAGGAAACCGGAGCGTCCAGCCCTGTCTGCTTCTTCGGTACACTGTCTAACGCAAGCACACTATCCTGTCCGGCAGATACGACCGTATCGCCCACAACGGCCATCACGGTATCGGTCGGGGCTATAAGTTCCTGCGCCTCAGTCATCATGTTTCCAGTGAGGAAAAGCAACAAAATAATCAGGCATTTGTATTTCAAAAACATTCCGTCGTTATTTGCAGTGTGTTACAGCGGGCAAATGTATAACAATTTAGCGAGCCAATCCCTTTTTATTCCCCTAAAAAGAGTTTACACCAGTTATCAAACCGTTCGACAGTTTCGTTTCCATACTTCGAAAGGCCCTGTTTTACCTTTTCGACAGATTTTTCTTTGTCCAGTTTCGTTTTGCTGTAAAACTTGTCGGCGTAGCAAATCAGTTGTTCTTCCAAGGTTTCCGGCATAAAGTCCCGATGCGGAAGAGGCAAACCTCGTTCTTCAATCATTGCCAGCGTAATACCTGTTCCCGTATGCCGTTCGCACACGCGGGCATGGCGGGGATAACCTTCCGCCCGCATCAATTCGGCCCCCAGATAACCGTGGCAAATATATTCCGCATCTCCATGGCAATCGATATCGGGAGCATTACAACGGAAAATACCGATATCGTGCAGCATAGCTGCCTCTTCTACAAAGGTAAGGTCAAGATTCATCTCCGGATGCATCCGGGCTATAGCCAAAGCTTTATCTGCCACACTTCTACTATGAATAACCAAAATCCGGTACGCCTCCGAACCTACCGGATAATATTTGGCAATAATATCTAAAGGGTTCATAACAATCAATCGCTTTATTGAGAGACAAAGATACGCAATAAACAAAAAGAATCGTTACTTTTGCAGAAACAAATAGTAAGGAATGAGTCTATGAGAACAGTTATCAGGTATGCCTTCTGGCTGTTAAGCCTGTTCTTAATGTCTGAAATCCAGGCCATCACTCCACAGAAAGCCCCTCTAAAATTGGGAGCCGAACGTATGGACGTCGTTACCCGTCTGTTGAAAGACAAACAGGTCGGATTAGTAGTGAACCAAACCTCCATCCTCGAAAAGCAGCAGAAGCATTTGTTGGACGCCTTGTTGGAAGAGGGTATCAACATAAAGAAAGTGTTCGCCCCTGAACACGGTTTCCGCGGGACGGCCGATGCGGGAGCCGAGATCAAAGACAGCCGTGACGTAAAAACAGGAGTCCCCATCATATCCCTATACGGAAAGAACAAGAAGCCGACAGCCGAGCAGTTGGCCGGCTTGGACGTGGTCGTGTTCGACATTCAGGATGTCGGAGTCCGCTTTTATACTTACATCAGCACCATGCATTATGTGATGGAAGCCTGTGCCGAAAACGATGTCGAATTTATCGTCCTGGACCGCCCTAACCCGAACGACTTCGTTGACGGTCCTGTCCGCCAGAAAGGATTCGAATCCTTTGTCGGCGTTGACCCATTACCCATACTGCACGGTCTGACGGTTGGCGAACTGGCTTGGATGATCAACAAGGAAGGTTGGCTGAAAAGTACACCCGACACCTGTAAACTGCATATCGTCAAGATGGAAAACTGGCGTCACGGAGATCCGTACTGGTTGCCGGTAAAGCCCTCTCCCAACCTGCCGAACGACCAGTCGATCCGTCTCTACCCTTCACTCTGTTTCTTCGAAGGAACCAATATCAGTGTCGGTCGCGGGACCTATTATCCATTCCAGATATTGGGAGCACCCGATGCCAGATACGGAGATTTCACCTTTACGCCCACCTCCTTGCCAGGTTTCGACACGAAACCGTTGCATAAGGACAAGGAATGCTACGGCACGGACTTGAGAGAATATCCCTTTACCGGGGGATTGACGCTGAAATTCCTCCTTGATTTCTATAATAAAGCAGGCAACGACCAAGCTTTTTTCTTCACCCGCCCACAATGGTTCGACCTGCTTGCCGGGACAAAAGAATTACGTTTCCAGATTGTCCGCGGCTTAAAGGAGAAGGAAATACGCGCAAGTTGGCAACCGGCATTAAATAAATATAAGAAAATCAGAAAGAAGTACTTGTTATATCCCGATTATCGTTAACTTTGAACGGTTTTTTAAAACATACGGGTACAATTGATAAGTGCTTCTTCCTTGAAAATACATATATACATAGCGATGTTGATATTGGCCCTTTGTTTTCCGCGTGAAGCAAAGGGTTCCTCCGATAAAAAAGGGAAGGAACTGTTTAATGTCCTTGTCATACAGTCATACAATCAAAGCCTGAGTGCCTACTCCAAGTTCGACAAGTTGCTGCACGAGGAACTGGAGGAAGAGCAAATATACTCTTCCATCCACACATTCTACCTGGACTGCGAACGCTATAATGCCACAGACGAAGAAGCCCGGATGTACTCCTTTCTCGACACTTTAAGTTTCAAACCGGACATCATCATTTCCAATGACGATCAGGCTACCTATACTTTAATGGCCTGCAACCATCCGCTCGGCAAGACGATTCCGGTTGTCTTTTCAGGTGTCAACTTTCCCAACTGGGAACTATTGGAACAGCATCCCAACTTCACGGGTTATTGGGACAAGCCTGAATATCTGAAAAACATACAACTGATCGAAAAACTATACGGAAGATCAAAAATACTGATCTTCAAAACGAAAGAATTCATCGGCAGAAAAGCGTTCGAAACGTTGATGGACAATATCCAGGGACATGGAATAGCTGTTTACGAAGGATTGTATCAAACAAGGCCCCAAACGACTTCCACGGAAATCCAGCCCGGCAAAGAAGGCGCTTCTGCCTTATATACGACCTCGACAGCCAACCTGACCGCCCGCCAGCTTCTTTGGGTATTTGAAGACAAGCCTTACACCGCCTGCATACAAATCATTCTCGACTTCAATGTCCTGACCGTCGGACGCCTGGCCAATGTGCCGAACTTCACAGTCATTAACAACGGGTTCAACGACAACAGAGGGATCACCGGTGGCTATTTCACTACCTTGCAAATCCAGGCTGATTGTGTTGCCCAAACAGCTGCCCGCATCCTGAAAGGCACTTCTCCAAATGACATTCCTATCGTAGAAAGCCCCAAAACATTTGCTTTCGACTGGAAAGAGATGCAACGTTTCAACATACGGTTGAGCGATCTGCCACAGGGAAGCATCATCTATAACATGCCACTGGAAGTCCGTTACCTAAACTATATTATTGCAGGCGGAATCCTGCTCGTCATAGCAATCGTCTATATCATCCTTCACCTCATTTACATGTACTACCGCGAAAGCGAACGGAAAAGGCAGGTGCAACTCCGGTTGATCAAAGAGAAAGAGCGAGCCGAAGAAGCCAATAAGATGAAATCGGCGTTCCTCGCCAACATGAGCCATGAGATACGCACACCGTTAAATGCGATAGTCGGTTTCACCAACCTATTACAAGACGAAAAGGAATTGACCGATGAAGAAAAAGACCTTTTCCGCAATACGATCAACAAAAACAGTAATCTGCTGCTGAAACTGATTAATGATATCCTGGAACTCTCGCGCATCGAGTCGGGACGGATGTCTTTCGCTTTCGACGATTGCTCTCTAAACGAGCTGTTAGAAGAGATCTACCAGACACATCACCTGCTTATGCCGTCGAATATCCGTTTCCTGAAAGAATTCCAAGAAACGGAACTTATCATTCATGTAGACCGTTTCCGGTTCACGCAAGTGATTACGAATTTCATCAACAATGCCGTCAAGTTCACCACTAAAGGGCACATCCTGTTAGGAGCTGTCTATAAGAAGGAGGAGAAAGAAGTTCATGTCTTCGTCGAAGATACAGGAAAAGGCATGTCGGAAGAGGCCCAGAAGAAAGTGTTCGAACGTTTCTTCAAGGTGGACGAATTTGCACAAGGTACCGGACTGGGCCTATCGATCTGTCAAACCATCGCCGAGCGCCTGGAGGGGCGAATCACCCTTTCTTCTCAGGAAGGAAAAGGCAGCCGCTTCACCCTGATCATCCCTTGCAGGCCGAAATAAAAAAGGCGGCCCGTCACAACCGGAACCGCCTTCCAAACATTTCACAATGAAAGTCACTTCTTTTCAATTACCATCAATTTGGTATTGTCCGTGCCATATAAAGCGATTTTATTGACCGGTTTCACCTCACCTACTGCATCAAAGCGAACGACTTTATCCAAAGCCTGCAACAATTCACGCTCACCACTCATATCCGGACAAGCCATACGCGTTGTCGCAACCTGCGGGAATTTAATGATATTCTTGCGGGAATCGCTGTATTCGATCTGCCCCATCATCCGATTGCATCCAGCTCTTCCGGAAAGGGAATGGCGAGCCACGTCGAACTCGATGACTTGATTCGTCTCGGCAGGATTCAACACCTTGCCGTTCAATTCGACAATATTCCAACTACCATCCAGGTCGGAGAAAGTCGCTTCCACACCTTTTTTCGCCTTACAAGAAGCAAAGATACCGATACTCAACGCCGCAAGACAAAGATACATGTACTTCTTCATTTCTGTCCAATTAGTTTTTTGACAAAACCATCAACACGTTACCGTCGGCATCGACCAGCAACATTTCATTTTCGGACTGGCCGGCCTTCACACCTTTCACGTTTCCCATAGCTTTCAAGATCGCATCTTCGGTCTCCATATCCGGACAAGCCATCATGGTAGTGGCTGCGGGGTTGATCGTGATGGAAGAAATATCCTGGTCGTCCAGCACGACAGTCGAATTAAAGATATTACATCCGGCATTACCGTGAACTTTATTATCTTTCATATCAAACTCCATATTGGGCAAACCTTCTTTCAGTATTTTTTCTCCTTTTACTTCCACAATATTCCATTTACCTTCCAACTTCTTTGCATCTGTTTTGACTTCAGAGCAAGAAAACAACATCCCGACAAAAGCAGGAATCATCAAAAGTGTCAAAATAGCTTTTTTCATTTTTTACTTTTTCATTTATAATAATCACTCGTAAATATAAGACGCCGAATCATTGCAAAAAGTTCCCGACAAGCTCATTATTTAATATTCATTAACCATTCTTACACCCCATTCACAGCTTGTATTGTATTTAAAGGGGTTAAAAAACCACAGAGGAACCGGCAAAGCCGGGAACAATCATCTATTCATCTGCTAAAGCAGACGGCAAAAGAGAGCTTGCGGCACGAGGTTCAGCCTTACCCGTTAGTTCACCGGTAAATCTGCATTTACGGTTCAAACTTATCAATACTATAATGAATTTAAAAAAACAACTATCATACTATCATGTTTCTTGTATATAACTTGAACATCATAACATATAGGCATGACAGTTTCCTTTTTAACTATCATGCAACTATCATAAATCAGCTGTTTAACCATCATTTTAGCCGTTTTACCCGAAACAGATACACTCCAAAAGTGTTAAAAACGGAATGTTTTCAGGAAAGCATAAGCTTTTTTGCCGAAACACGTTACTTTTTTGTAAGAAAGACGTTAGATTTTTTCCTCAAAATGCCCGTATCAGAGCCATTTACACCTCCATCTGAGCGGTCTTGAGACCCGGGTCTGCAGACGTCTGACACCCGGGTCTCGACAAAAAAAGATAACTATATTGCTGAAAATATGCTATATGTTACATGTGAAAAAGTTATTGTTTTCATGATGGTATGATAGTTGAAAAAACATCCATCATGCCTACTATCATTCCACATAAGTATTGATATTCATACTACAAAAAGCAAAGCATGATAGTATGACAGTTGTTTTCACAATCAATAATAAGTTTGCAGAATAATAATCCGAATGAAGATTTACCGGTATCAACATTTATGCTTCGCCAATATCCGGACCACCGACAAAGGAGTTGGTCAATTAATAAGGCTTACAGATTAATTTTGTATATTTGTTGCAACGTATAAAATAGTATGATATGGACACAAAAGATTTATTGAACGACAGCAGCATACATCACGGACGCAACCTCGTTTGCCTTATGAATAGAAAAGGATTTAAAGTGGAAGACCTGGAAAAGGCACTTCAATTGTCACAAAAACAGGTAGAAGAACTAATGGAGATGAAAAAAGAAGCCGGAGAATGAATAAGAGCATCGTCCTATATTTGTTACTCGCAGGACTGCTTACCTGCTTTTCCTGCACACATACGAAACAACAACCCGAAGAAGAAGGAGTCGACAGCGAATGGCTGGACAGCCTGCAACACGTATATCAATATGGCGTCTGCATCGACTCGTTGGACGTGACGGAGTACAAGATGAGAAACGGCGATAATCCCGCCTCTATCTTTTCTGCCCTAGGTTTCTCCGCCTTGAAAGCGGACAGCATTACGAAAGCCTCCATCCATGTTCTGGACCCGACCAAACTCCGTGCGGGTATGAACTATTATACATTTACAACTCAGGACAGCGTTGCCGATATACGTTATATCGCCTTTGCCAAATCACTTGTCGATTATGCCGTCATCGACCTGACAGGCGATTCGATCCTGGCATACGAATTCAACAAGCCTATTACCATCAAACGCCATTACACAGAAGGGACAATCA
>ERZ1673743.4349-NODE-4349-length-9930-cov-4.060152_pt1 | contig 9930 bp, 6 predicted proteins | sample MGYA00580197_ERZ1673743 | MGnify/ENA primary metagenome ERZ1673743 (study PRJEB41218, sample SAMN15661795) | gut metagenome | host: Homo sapiens | place: Canada: London | collected 2015-08-20/2019-03-30 | study: EMG produced TPA metagenomics assembly of PRJNA649273... | reverse complement strand
CAGTCATGACACAAGAAAAGCTCCCTCACAGGAAGGAGCTTTGTCTACAGTCTGATGCAACATATTTATTAAGTGTTGCAATATTTTTTCTTATTTTATCAAACTATACAAACTTCAGTTCCCGATTGCTGGTTGTTATGAGCATAGTGATTGGTATTGGATATGTTGTGGGAAAATATGTTTTTCTTCCACAAATAGGACGTCGAAGAATTCAACGTATTTGTGAGGAATTAGGTAAGTCGGATAGTGATTTATGAAAGACGAATTCCACATATCAAAAGTTATTACATAGTACGACATGGGAGGACGAATTAGTGGAAAACGAAAGATATTTATTTGTTACTTCGGATGATAATGTTAGTAAAGTAATAGATTTCATATGGCCGGTATATAAAGAAATATTTGGTATAGAAAAAATATACGGAGAGCAATGCATACTCTGTAATGATACAGAACTGAAACATGTGGATACGGAATTAGGAGCAGACTCCGTAAAAATAAAATTAGCTTTGAAAGAACCATGTATGTGGAATGAAATGATATTTCAATTAGCATATGAAATGTGCTACTGCGTATTACAGGAGTATAAAAGACAGTGGAAGAAAGAACGGTATTTATCTTGGTACGAAGAGACAGTGTGCGATGCTTTTTCATGGTATATACTAAAATATTCTGCAGAAAATTGGAATAAATGTGATTTGAGCAATATTAATTCAGAGTATTCCAAATATATTGATGAATATCTTCAAATGAAAATGAAGGAAGAAGAAACGAAACAACAAGGAAATATAAATAAATTATATGACATTTTTTGCCAAAATCCCAAAGCGGCCAACAGTTTAGAAAAATATTATGATTATATAGACGAGGATAATAGCTCTATTGATGTACAACGCTGGAGTAAAGACATTGGTATTTCTATACCAGAGACATTAAGTGAAAATGGATCGGTAGAAGAGACCTTGCCACAGTATATGTATGAGATATGCAAGAAATATTGGAATGAAAAATTCCCGCAATTTAGTGCCTGTGTGGCAGTCATTTTCTCTATGGCATTATGGATCATCAAAGGTATTTGGTATACCTATATGGCAGGAAGATTTTCTGTTTATAAAATAGATAAATGCTATATTGATATGAATAATGACAATGTGTTTTTGCAAACGATACAATTGATAGCTTATTTAACAATAGGTATATTTAGTAACTATGTTTTTTACAAGATTTTGAAAACAAAAAAGAAAAAAGTTCGGAATATTGTTATATTTGTAGCGATAGAAGTAATAATTCTCTTTTTAATTGTTTCTGTGAGTAATGACTTTACATTTAATGAATTTTTTCTTCAGAATACACCGACAGTAGTAATTGTTTTATTACTATATATTGTGATGGTATTACTGATAAATTCAGTTGCATTAAGTATAATACATTCGGAATATCAAAAGGAAAAGAATACAAGGGCAAAAAAACAAAATATTAGTAGAAAGGATCAGATTAAGGAACTTATACTTACTCTTACAATTACATTAGCTATTAGTTTTGGCTACATATATTGGGTTGCTGAAACGACGGAGCGACATAGAGAGAATTACAAAATATTAGAACTTAATAATACTGATGGAGAGGATATGGTGTATGCGGTTGTATATGAAACGCAAGATAGTTATATAGTTGTAGAAACACAAATAAAGAATGGAAAATTGGATTTGAATCGGAAGGCACAGAAAATTATAGAGAAAGAAGGACAAACTGTGTATTACATAAATAATATATATGATGTAAATGTAAGTGAACAATAGCTCTTACTGAGCGAAAAGTAGTTAACCAACTTCTGAGCCTGGATGCTTGCAGTTGATGAAATTTGAATTTTATTTGCGTCTGGCAGCGGTTTTGGTAAATGAACGAAACATGATTTTAGGAGAAAACAGGATGACGTTGTATCAACAATTACGAAGTGAAATGGAAAATCATAGAGGATTTTGGAATTATTATGATATGAAGTTTGAAGATGTTTTTCAAAATGAAGGAGCCGCGAGTGATTTTATATATAATTATTTTCAAAGAGGCTCTAAATTATATACACTAGATACTTGGATAAATTCTCAGAATGAACATTTTGAAATCAGAAATGTACATACAGTCAATGTTTTTTTTATAGGAGCTTTTTTACAGAGAACAATAGATGAGCATATTGCGATTAGGTCGGAAGTATCTTTATGCTATCCTTTTTCATATATATGGTATCTATTATGTTTAGCACATGATTTGGGATATGTGTATGAAAATTATTCCGAAGCGTATTTAGAATTGCCTTCTCATAAGGATTATTATAATTACAATTGTAAAGCAATGTATTTCTGGAAATTTCTTACAAGGAAAACATGGTATCAAGACCATGGCATTGATATTGCATACATCCATCCATCGTTTGGAGTTAGGAGCAAAGTGGCATATTACAATCGGAATGCAACAGGTAAATTGGAAGATACTATAAAATACAATAATGGCACAATAATAAAGCAACCAAGATATTCTAAAGAAACAAAAAATAATTATTTTTATTATCGTTTGTGGAAGATGGGTAAATTAGATCATGGAATTGTAGGAGCAGATGAATTTTTCTCTAGAATGATTGCTAATTATGTTAAAGAGTATAGGAAAATGACAACAGAGAATTTTTTTGGGGGAGATATTTATGAGTTTTATAATCAGCAAGGACTCCATTTCTGCATTGAACAAATTAAACTATTTGCTTATATAGCAGATTGTATTGCGGCACATAATATGTACAAAGCGGAGGATAATGATTGTTGTAAGGAAATGTATAAGTATTATTCCCTGAATTGCTTGTTACCAGATAAATTCCAGCGCATATCATACAGAGACAATCCGTTATTATTTATTCTCTGCGTAGCAGATACTATTGAACCGAGTAAAAGATTTCCAGATTATTGCAGCAAGGATATCTTAAATTTAATATCAATAAACTATAATGTAAATAAGAATTTATTACATGTAGGGATTGATGAAGAAATATATGATAGTGATGCAGGTCATATGTACGTAGCTGATATAGAGGGATTGGCAGAATGGTGTGATATAAGGACAAATGTGATGTCTCAAAGAGCTATGAACTACTAAATTCATGTTTAGAAAGATTACAAATTGAGCGGCAATCTTGCATCCAGTGTCCTGTGCGTGGTCGCTGGTCGAAAAAGTTTTTTGTAAGATTTTGTCGAAATTTACCATGTATATTATAGAGAGGAAATTTGTAGACAACTTATTTGCCAGAATGTTTTTTTGGGGGGGAAAATAGCGCATACATTAAAATTATAGAATAATAACAAAATAACAAAGGAGACGACAAAATGCAAACTATATCATTAGATTTAGAAAATTGTTTTGGAATACAGAAGATGCATCAAACGTTACGATTCAATGACAGTAATGTATTGATGATATATGCCAGAAATGGGTTGATGAAAACTTCTTTTACAAAAACTATAAAAAAAATACAGGAAGGGAAAAATACAGAAATTTGCGATGTTATTTTTGGAGATGATGGAACGTCTAATATTCTCATTGATGGAAGAGAAGCAACGGCAGATGATTTTTTTGTTATCAATTCATTTGAAAGTGCATACGAATCGGACATTACACCGTTGCTTGTGAGAGGAACGATAAAAGAGCATTTGCGGGACATACTTAAGCAAAGAGATAAATTTCTAAAATATCTGGCTGAGAAATCTGGCCTAAAGGTAAAGAAAACGCTAGGAGGAAAGACAATTTATGAACTAGAAAATGCGATAATTGATGACTTTGGATTTGAAGAAAGAAGCATATTGATTAATTTAGAAGCTTTAGCAAATTATGAGAGTACATGCGCCTTTGCTAATATTACTTATGCTACTATATTTGAAGCATCGGTGATGGCAAAAATAAAATCAGCTTCTTTCCAAGAAAGGATAGCAGATTTTGTTGCCAATGTTAATCGCATATATGATTCTTTTGCATATATGAAACAAGGAGAATTTACTCTTCCTAAATTACGCAATATAAGGAAGGCGCTGGAGAAAGAAAAATTTTTTGTAAATGAAAATAAGATAATGTTGACAGGAATTGAATCAATTAATTCGTTAGATGAATTGAAAAATAGAATTAATGAAGTTGAAACAGAAATTCGGAAAATTCCAGCATTAGCCGAAATTGAAAATATGTTAAGTGATGCTAAGGGGAGTTTACTACTGGATGAAATTGAATTACACCCAGAAATTGTAGAATATCTTGCAGTAGAAAGACTGGATGAGTTAAAGAAAATATTATGGCTGTCCTACATCGAAAGTGCGGCTGATTTGTTTGATGAACTAAGACATAAATATAGTATATTATCCAATGAGATTGATAATATTGAAATAGACGATACACCTTGGAAAAATGCATTGACTATATTTGAAAAACGATTTTTTGTTCCCTATCAGATGAATATAGAAAATTTAAGAGGAGCAATTATCGGAGAAAGTGTTCCACATGTAATGTTTACATTTACTAAAGGGAATAGGACAAGACAGATTACTCGTAGACAATTAGATGAAGTGGACACACTTAGTCAAGGAGAAAAGAGAGCACTTTACTTGCTCAATATTATTTTTGATATTGAGCAAGTAAAAAATACAGGAATGTCAAAAATATTTATAATCGATGATATTGCAGATTCTTTTGATTATAAAAATAAATATGCAATAATTGAATATTTATATGAATTGTCGCAGAATGATCAATTTTATTTGATTATATTGTCACATAATTTTGATTTTTACCGCACAGTAGCTAGTAGACTCCCTGTAAAACGAACAAATCGGTTGTTTGCTGAGATAAGCAATAATCAGGTTGTTTTTACGCAGGAATTTTATCAAAATAATCCATTCGAATATTGGAAAAGTAATCTTTGTAAAAAGAATGTACTTGCGATGATTCCATTTGTAAGAAATCTTATTGAATATGGAAGAGATGATAATGTTTCGCAAGCACAAAGTGATTATTTATTTTTGACCTCTCTTTTACATAAAAAAGAAGAGACATCTAATATTACATTTTCGCAGCTTTTAGATATTTATTCGCATTACTTAGGAGTGAATGGATTTGAGGAAGATATAGACCTATCACAAGGGGTTGTCGATGAACTATTATTGATTTGCGATAGCATTACTCCAGCCGATGTATTTTTAGAGAATAAAGTAATTTTGGCAGTTGGTATAAGACATCTTTCAGAGAAATTTATGATATCAAAGATAAGAAATTGTACGTTGACTTTAACATGGAAAGCCAGAAAAACAAATAAAGTTGGGAATTCTCAACAGTTTATGAATGATTTAGCTTCAATGAAGAATCAAACGAGAGAAATATATAATGTGTTTTGTCAGATAGGAAATCCATTAGAAATAAGCATATTCAATGAGGTAAACATTATGACTCCGGAGAATATTCATCTCAATTCATTTATGTATGAACCTATTTTGGACATGGATATAGATGCTTTACTTGACTTGTATGTTAGGGTAAAAAACCTGGTAGAAAATTAATGAAGTAGATACGAATGCTATAAATTCTAGAATAATATGAAGCAAATGACAAAAAAATAGGGATAAAGGAAGTGCTTATATGTTTATTAAGACATATTCTTACAGATTTGCTGAAGAAATACTTCAACATGAAAACCATAGAGAAGCCTATGAGGAATTGATTGAGATTTGCAAAAATTGTCCAGTTCCTGTTTATAAAGGGAAGTCAAAGAATCAAAAGAAGCTTGATGTTGTACAGCAGATTATGAATACATATTTTCTAGAAACGTTCAAAATGAAAGGCTGGGAAGAAGAGCCACTTGCGACACCTGATACAAATGAAGATGCTCTTAGGTCTGATTTTAGAAAAATATTTCATAAAAACGCTTCGTATGGTGCGATTACAATACAAATCGAAGTAGAATTTGGAAATGTTGCTAGTTCTTATAGAAACTATTTTAAATTTCAACTGTCGTATTCCTATGACTTGGCGGATATTTGCGTTCTTATTGTACCCTCACAGCATCTTTCTACAAGGATTGACTCTGGAGTGTCAAACTATGAAAAGATACTTAGAGAAATACCGTCTGCCAAGCTCTCGATTACAGTTCCGATGCTTGTAATCGGATTGTTTGATATTAGTGATAATGGTATGGCTGCAGACGAGTGGAATGTCAAAGATGAATGTATGAACCTGGAAATAGTAAAGGGGTCAAAGGATTTTTTTTATCATGAACACATCAAGTTAGTTAAAAGATATATTTCTCAAATATATAAAAGTGATAATTGAAATTAAATCAACTATTAAACTGATAAACATGGAGAGAATATAAAATGGATTTTTTACGAATAGGAAAAATATTTGCGCAGGACTATTATGCCGTACCAGATTACCAGAGAGATTATGAATGGACAAATTCACAAAATGCTACGCTTATTGATGATGTTATTCAATTGGCAAGAGATTCCCACTCAACAAATCATTTCTTTGGGGCGATTGTTACAATTCCATATGAAAATGGTACTGGAATAAACAAATCGATTGATTTTAATGATTATGGAATAGATGCTAAACAAAATGTAAAACATGTGGTTGATGGACAGCAAAGACTTACGTCATTTTCTGTACTTATTAGAGTACTGAGAGATTTGATCGTTGAAGATGTTACAATTTCTCAGACGTTTAAAGATAATGTTGCCCAAAGACAATTGGATAATATTTTATTAGGAAATGATTATTTGGGAATAAATCCTGCTCCGAGATTGATTCTTAATGGAAATACAGGCGCGTGCTATAACAACGAGGTGTTAAAAATTTCTTCAAACGTATATAGTAAAGTACTTAAAGGAGCAAAGAGGTTGCTAGCAGCATATACTCTTTTTAAAACGGAGTTGCTTAATGGATTGTTGGAGTTTGTTAACGAGGGATTTTGTCAAACATCAGAGGAATATTATTCAAAAATTATTACAACGCTAACTAATAAAATAACCTTTGTTGAAATTGAATGTGATGCATCTTCAGATGCCTTTCAGGTATTTGATTCATTAAATGGAAAAGGATTAGATTTAACAGCAGCTGATAGAATTAAAAATATCTTTATGAGTTGGAGCCCTCATGGAAAAGGGGCTCAAAAGTGGGACGCATTAGTTAGTGACATAGGAGAAGACTACTTGGCCAATTTTTTTGTTAGCCTATTCTTTTATCATACCCAGAAACGTGTTGCGAAAAATCATTTACCTGAGGAATTCAGAAATGTATATAAAGAATCTGCTAATGCAGACTTTGATTTTTTCTTTAACGATTTAAAAAAGGCGGATATGCTATATGGGAGTCTTAGAAAGGCTAATACATTAAATTACACTGTTAATAATATTATCACTGATTTTCGTGCTCTAAACATGGATCAAGTATATGTTATTTTATTTGCTGTTGCTAAACATTATGGAGATACGGCTTTTAACAATAACGAGTATCAAGAATTTGCAAAAATACTTCAAATGCTGATTGTACGCATGCAGGTGTGCGAAAAGAGTATGAACAAATTGGATTCTCTTTTTGCAAATTGCATTGATGCAATGAAAACAAAAGCAGCACCAATCTCATTAATCATTCAAAAGTTGAAAGATGAAATGAAATCTACCGTGGATGATGCACAGTTTGAAAGTGCTTTTGCAAAATTCAGTCCAAATGATAACAAAGTAGCGGAATTTTATCTTAGGCATATTGAGAATCAAATCAGAAAAGAAAAGGGTAATCGGTCTCCAGTAGAAAGAGGTTTAACAGTTGAACATATTATTCCACAGTCATTATATGATTTAAAGGATTGGTATGGAACAACTGCTATTCCAGAAGACATTGTTGAAGATTTTAAACAGAATGTTGTAGAAAATATTGGAAATAAAGCTTTATTATATGGAGATGATAATTCAGCAGCAGGCAATAATGATTATGCGGCAAAACTAAATATTTACAATAATGGAAAATGCGGGCAGAATATGGGGACACCAATCAATTCATTTGAATTGATACAAGATCTTGTAAATAACAATAGTACCACATTTATTCATGTTGATGTAGCAGCAAGAGCTCAACGATTGGCTAAGTATGCACTAAAAATTTGGTGATTATTTTCAAAATTTAAAGTAATTTGTTTGTAGAGAGGAGTTGGAATTTTCGACTCCTCTTAATTAGTTTGAAAGAAATACAAAATGTGGAAGAATTTTTTGAATGCGTAGAAAGAAATAATGGATAGTACTACGCATGGAGAGCGAGGTATTTTGCATGCAAGTAATTGAATAGTGATAGCTAGTTTGATACAATAAAATAAATTATATATTTGTAGAGGGTGAATGGACTATGTCAGCAAAAGAACCGCGTTTTCATGGTGAAGCTACAGAGAAGAGCCATAAAAATATGAGTAAGATACATGGAAAAGATACAAATATAGAAATTGTTCTTAGGAAGGCATTATGGCATAGGGGAATCCGATATCGGAAAAACTATAAGAATTTGCCGGGGAGACCAGATATTGTTTTGACAAAGTATCATATTGTAATTTTTTGTGATAGCGAGTTCTTTCATGGCAAAGACTGGGAAAAATTGAAACCCAGGCTAGAAAAAGGGAAGAATTCAGATTATTGGATTAAGAAAATAGAACGTAATATGCAGAGGGATGAGGAGAAAAATAAACAATTATATTATATGGGATGGACAGTGATACATTTTTGGGGAAAAGATATCTTGAAGGATACAGAGCAATGCGTCAGAGTGGTAGAGGAAACTATATTTGACCAGAAACTAGAAGAAATAAAAAGTGAAGAGGAAATATAATGATAAATTATTATGGAGATTATGATGAGACAAACCCTATCTCGATTGAAACATATGCAAAAGGTCTAATTGGAAAAACGTTTGCAGACGTGTGTAAACAGGACGATATTACCAAGGCAATGGTTGTTAGAGAAGGGACAGATTATGAAGCAAAGCATGAAAACAAAAAGCGAAAGGGCGGATTGGGGGAACTGATAGAAGAAAGGTTCTTTCATTATCAGACGAATAATGATGCACGCCCAGATTTTGATAAGGCTGGTGTAGAACTTAAGGTAACGCCATACAAGCGAAATAGGGATGGAACGCTGGTAGCTAAAGAAAGATTGATATTGACAATGATTGACTATTTTTCTGTTGTAAATGAAACATTTGAAAAAAGTCATATGTGGCAAAAGGCCCGGCTGATTTTATTGGTATATTATTTATACCAACAAGAGATAAAGAATCGTTTGGATTATCGGATTGGTTATGTAAAGTTATTTACGCCACCAGAACAAGATATAAAAATCATAGAACATGATTTTGAGATTATTGTTGAGAAAATCAAAAAAGGAAAAGCACATGAATTATCTGAAGGAGATACTTTGTATCTTGGGGCCGCGCCAAAGGCAGCAACATCGAAAGACCGGAGAAAGCAGCCATTTAGTGATAAATTGGCAAAACCTCGAGCATTTGCATTCAAAAATTCATATATGACATATGTTCTTAACAATTATATTATTCCGGGAAAGAATACCTACGAACCGATTATCAAAGGTACAACAGAGGAATTTTTTGAAGATTATGTTTTAAGTAAGATAGATGCCTATTGTGATTGGACAGTCATTGATTTATGTAACGCATTCCACATAGAATATCAAAAGAAACCGAAAAACCTAGAGGCGATGTTGGCATATCGGATGTTAGGGATAAAAGGGAATCATGCGGAAGAATTTGAAAAAGCAGATGTGGTAGTTAAGACGATTCGTATTGAAAAAAATAACAAGATAAAAGAAAATATGTCGTTCCCTACTTTCAAATTTAAACAGTTAGTAGAAGAAG
>ERZ1673743.4336-NODE-4336-length-9962-cov-6.435954_pt1 | contig 9962 bp, 6 predicted proteins | sample MGYA00580197_ERZ1673743 | MGnify/ENA primary metagenome ERZ1673743 (study PRJEB41218, sample SAMN15661795) | gut metagenome | host: Homo sapiens | place: Canada: London | collected 2015-08-20/2019-03-30 | study: EMG produced TPA metagenomics assembly of PRJNA649273... | reverse complement strand
CGCAGCTGCCGGAGCGGTGCTTAAGCCGTCAGGCGGGAATTGTGCGGTGTTGCCTAAAGCTGCCCCCCGCAAAAGAAACGAAGCAGCAAAAGAATAAGCTAATTTGGCACCCCTGCAGCCGCGCAGGGGTGCTTTTGCATGTGCACACAATTTTCACATCCTGGCAAAAAAACGACGCACAATTTTCACAAATAGGCAGTATACTTCTGGATAGTTCAGGGGTACGCCTGCCCTGCGGCGGGCGGCCCCCAAGAAAAGGGGAGTGCATCCATTGATCGAAGTCAAGCATTTGACCAAGCGTTACGGAAAACACACCGCGGTCGATGATATCAGCTTCACTGTGCAGGACGGCTGTATTTACGGCCTGCTGGGGCCCAACGGCGCCGGCAAATCCACCACAATGAACATGATCACCGGGTATCTTGCGCCCACGGGCGGCACCGTTGCCATTGACGGCCATGATGTTCAGGAAGAGCCCAAGGAGGCCAAAGCCTGCATCGGCTACCTGCCGGAAATTCCGCCGCTGTATACCGATATGACCGTGCAGGAATACCTGCTGTTTGTCAGCGAGTTGAAAGGCAAAAAGAAAAAAGCGGACCGCGTGCAGGATGTAGCGCAGGCCGTGCAGCGCGCTGGGCTGCAGGAGATGGAAAAGCGGCTGATCCGCAACCTTTCCAAAGGCTACCGCCAGCGCGTTGGCATTGCCGCTGCGCTGCTGGGCAGCCCCAAGGTGATCATTCTGGACGAACCCACCGTTGGCCTAGACCCCGCCCAGATGATCGAGATCCGCAACCTCATCCATGACCTGGGAGAGACCCACACCGTCATCCTTTCCAGCCATATCCTGAGCGAAGTGCAGACGATCTGTGACCGCGTGCTGATTATTGCGCACGGTAAAGTGGCCGCCCAGGGCACGCCGGAAGAGCTGGCCGCCCAGCTGGCTGCCCGCGGCATGATTGCCGCCACGGCACTTGGCACCAAAGAACAGATTCTGGCCGCTGCCGCCAAGGTGGAGGGCCTGACCGACCTGCGCGTGACCGCAGAAAAGGGCGATGAAGTCAGCTTTACCGCCACCAGCACCGCCGGTGCAGACCTGCGCGCGGCCCTGTCCAAGGCGCTGGCCGAAGCTGGCTGCCCGGTTGTGTCCCTGACCAGCGATACGATGAGTTTGGAGGATATCTTCCTACAGATCACCGAGACTGCACCGGAGGAAGCCCAGCCGGAAGAAGCCCAGCCGGAAGAAACCGAAGAACCGGCTCCGGAAGCGGCTTTCGCACAGCCGGAACAGTCTGCTGAGCCTGCCGAACCGCAGGCCCCGGCGGATGATACTCCGGAACAACCGGAAGCCGAAAACGACCAAAAGGAGGAAGAGTGAGCCATGTTTGCCATTTTTAAGCGGGAACTGCGCAGCTATTTCACCAGCCTGGTCGGCTATGTTGTCATTGGTGTTATGCTGGCGTTTATCGGGTTATATTACTCCGCCAACTGCCTGGTGTATGGCACGTCGGATTTTTCAACCGTTTTGTATTCTACCACGCTGGTCATGCTGTTTTTGCTGCCGGCGCTGACCATGCGCAGCTTTGCGGATGAACGCCGCAATAAAACCGACCAGCTGCTGCTCACCAGCCCGGTGGGTATCCCTTCTATCGTGATGGGTAAGTACTTTGCCCAGCTGGCGGTGTTTGCCGTGCCCATGGCGGCAGCGGCCATCATGCCGCTGGTGCTCACGGCCTTTGGCACCATCTCCCTTACCAGCGCTTACGCCACCTGGCTGGCGTACTTTTTGATGGGCGCTGCCTGCATTGCCATCGGCACCTTTGTCTCCGCCCTGACGGAAAACCAGATCATTGCGTACCTGGCTACTTTTGGTGCGCTGCTGATCTGCTACCTGATGAACGGCATCAAGAGCCTGTTCACCAGCGGCAACACGCTGGCATTCATCGTGTTCTGCGTGGTGCTGGCGGTTGTGGCTCTGCTGGTCGGTCTGGCCTGCAAAAATGTCACGGTGGGCAGCGCGGTGTTCTGCGGCGGTGCCGTGGTGCTGGTGCTGCTGTTTAAGCTGCGCCCGGCCTGGCTGCTGACCGGCTTTAACAGCGTGCTTGGCGCGCTGGCACTGTTCCAGCCGTTTACGGATTTTGTGGGCGGCATGTTCAGCGTGACCGGCATTGTGTATTATCTATCGGTGGCGGGACTGTTCCTCTTCCTGACGGGTCAGGCACTGGAACGCCGCCGCTGGAATTAAAGAGGGGGGTCCGACGATGAACTTTAAGAAAAAGAACGCGGCCAATGCCCCTGCCCCTAACCAGGCACAGCAGGCAGCGCGCCGCCGCAGCCTGCGCAGCGGTGCTTACGCCAGCGTGCTGGCCGTTGTGGTGCTGGTGCTGGTAATTCTGCTCAACCTTGTGGTGGGCGCGGTGCCCACCAAGTTTACCCAGTTTGATATTTCCACCGGCAAAATGTTCACCCTGAGCGATACCACCAAAACCATGCTGCAGGAACTGAACACCGATGTGACCGCCTATTACCTGGCGGAAACCGGCAACGAGGATTCCAACATTACGCGAATTCTGGACCGCTATGCGGGCGAAAGCAGCCATTTTACCTGGCAGCAGCGCGACCCCGCGCTGTACCCCACCTTTGCACAGCAGTATGACGCGCAGAACGCAAGCTCCTCCAGCGTGATCCTTGTATGCGGGGATAACCACACCGTGGTGGACTACAATGATATGTATACGGCAGATTATTCCAGCTATTATACCACCGGCAGCTACACAATGAGCTTCTCCGCTGAGAACGCGCTGTCCTCCGGCATTGCCAAGGTCACGCGGGAGAACAGCTATGTGCTGTACCAGCTGACCGGCCACGGCGAAGCCAGCCTGGAAAGCGATTTTACCGAAACGCTGGATAATTCCGGCGTTACCGTGCAGGACCTGAACCTGCTGACCACCGATACAGTGCCCGAAGATGCCGCAGCCCTGCTGATCAACGACCCGCAGGCGGACCTTTCTACCCTGGATGCCGCTGCCATCAAGACCTATCTGGAAAACGGCGGCCACCTGTTTGTGACCACCGATCTGACGGTGAGTACCCCCAACCTGGATGCCCTGCTGGCAGAGTACGGCATGACCCGCCAGGAAGGCCTTGTGATTGAAAATGACAGCAGCTATTACCTTTACGGCACTGCACAGACGTGCCTTTTGCCGAACTTGAGTTCTAACGAGATCACCGCGGGCGTGACCGACGGCATGCATGTCTTTACCCCCGTGGCACAGGGCATTGTGAAGGGCGACAGCACCGATGACCTGACCCTGACCACCCTGCTGAGCACCAGTAGCACGGCTTACGCCATGCAGGATTACGCCCAGGCATCCACCGCTGAGCAGGGGGCAAATGACCCCAACGGCCCCTTTAACATTGCCGTTGCCGCCAGCAACAGCACCACTGGTGCAAAGGTAGTGTGGGTGAACTGCGCTAATCTACTGAACAGCAAGGGGATAGAGTATGTCGCTAGGGAATATGCCTCGTTGTTGATTGGTGGCAACGCACAGCTACTAACAAGTACCGTGAACTGGATGACCGGCGAAGAAAACGGTGTGGTGATTGACAGCAAGAGTATGAGCGCCGAAACCTTGACGGTACCTGCCAAGGCCATCATGCTGCTTGGCCTGCTGTTTACCATCGTGGTGCCGCTGGCCTTTATCGTGGCCGGTATTGCCATCACTTTGGTGCGCCGCCGCCGTTGATATTTCCAGTGCCGCAGAAACCTTAGGAGATAACAGCCAATGAACACAAAGAAAATGTTGCCCCTTTTTGTGCTGGTTCCCGTGGTGGTTGTGCTGGGCGTTGCCCTTGGTGTGCTGAACCATGCAGACACCGAGGAAGAGAATACCAGCATTGCACTGTGCAGCCTGGATGCTGACAGTGTGACCGCGATTGCCTACAAAGACGCCAGCGATGGCGCAACGTTGGAATCCGCCCTGACCAAAACGGATGATACCTGGACACTGGATTCTGACCCCGCGCTGCCCCTTGACCAGAGTAAGGCCCAAGGCGTTGCCGACAGCATGACCGCTCTGACCGCGCTGCGCGAACTGAGCGATGACGCCGACGTTGCCAGCATGGGCTTTGATACCCCGACTTATGAGCTGAGCCTGAAAACGGCAGATACCGAATGGACGCTGACCGTTGGCAGCAAGAACTCCATCACAAACAACTGGTATGCCCGCCTGAGCGCAGACGGCCCGGTGTATACGCTGGACAGTTCGGCCCTGAGCAGCATCTGCAAAACCGCAAAGCAGCTGTATGCCGCCCAGAGCATTACGGACATAGATGTGGACGATGTGACCAAGATGGTGGTGCAGACCGCCAACGGCGGAACCCTGAGCTTTGCCCAGAATGACAGCACCTGGACGCTGACGGATGATGCGGAGTATAACCTGAATCAGGATATCGTCAAAAAGATGGCGAGCACCATCTGCGATCTGAAAACCAAGTGGAGCGTGACCGAACCGCAGGCCGATGCCGTGTATGGTCTGGATACCCCCAATGCCATCGTTACCCTGATCGCATCGGACGGCACCAGCATCCAGTGCAGCTTTGGCGGCAACGACGCCGAGGACGATACCCTGTGCTACCTGCGCAGCTCCGGCGCAGCAGGCGTTGTGTATGAAGTGAGCACTGACGCCCTGAACGCCTTTGCCTATGACAAGGCAGCGCTGGAAGCCGAGGAGGAAGCCACCCCCGAAACCGCCGATGTTGCCGCCGAAGACCCGGTTGGCAATGACAATACCGTTGATGATGAATAATCGGTCCGGCAGCAAAGCCTGAACCAATGCAAAGCCCCCGGCACGGTGCCAAACCACTGTGCCGAGGGCTTTTTGCAGAGTAATGCGGGATTTTACCACTTGATTCCTGTAAATTCCGTTCCATTCTGCCGCGAGACATGGTATAATCAAAATACAATAAAACACGCCGCAAGGCCAGCATATGCAGCAGGGCGCGTTGTGCGGGAAAAATGGCATTTTCCTATAGTGACCGCAGGGGCGCACATTGTGCGCCCGCCAACTTAAGGCAAAGATATTTCCCTTTATGTAACAATTTGGATGACTTCTTCGTTTATCTTATTAGAGGATACACCCTAGACAAACAGCAGGGGGCGGTAAGCATGAAAAAAAGATTCGCGGCATTTGTGTCAACCGTTTTGGCGGCAGTCTTGTGCGCTTGTTCTGCTGCCCCAAAAGATGTACTCCCCAATAAGGCGGCCCAGCCGACCGAAGCACCAACACAGCAAGCCCAAACCACGCAGGCAGCACCCACGGAACAGCCCACCCCGGAGCCGGACCCCGTGCAGCAGCTGCTGGAGGAGATGACGCTGGAACAAAAGGTGGGGCAGCTCTTTCTTGTTCGACCCGATTCCCTGGACTTGAGCCAAACGCAGGACCAGATCAACGATGCCAAGGCGGACGGCGTGACCGAACTGACGGATGCCATGCGCCAGACTTTGGCGGAGTACCCGGTGGGCGGCGTGGTGATCTTTGGCAAAAATCTGGAAAGCCCGCAGCAGATCACCCAATTCCTGGACGATTTGCAGCAGGCGAGCGATACGCCGCTCTTTACTGCCATTGATGAGGAGGGCGGCCTGGTGGCGCGCCTTGCCAACAATGCCGCGTTTGACCTGCCCCAATACGAAAGCGCTGCGGCGGTGGGAACATCCGGTAACCCGGAAGATGCCCGCGCCATGGGCCGCACCATTGGCGGCTACTTAAAAGAATATGGCTTTAACCTGGATTTTGCCCCTGTGGCCGATGTGAACACCAACCCCGATAACCCGGTCATCGGTACCCGCGCGTTCAGCAGTGAACCGCAGACCGCCGCCGACCTTGTGGGCGGGGCGTGCGCCGGGTTTGCCGATGCGGGCATTGCCTGCACCCTCAAGCATTTCCCCGGCCATGGCGATACCAGCGAGGATACCCACGTTGGCACCGTAACGCTGAACAAAGCGCTGGATGATCTGCGCAGCTGTGAGCTGGTGCCCTTTGCCCAAAATGTGAACAATGCTCCGCTGATTATGGCGGCCCACATTACCGTGCCGCAGGTAACAGGGGACGATACCCCGGCCTCCCTTTCCAGTGTCATGCTGACGGATCTTTTGCGCGGGGAGTTGGGCTATCAGGGCTTGATCGTGACGGATTCGCTGGCGATGCAGGCCATCACCGATGTGTATACCCCCGGTCAGGCGGCGGTCAAGGCGCTGCAGGCCGGTGCAGACCTGCTGCTGATGCCCAACGGCCTTGCCGATGCCTATACCGCCGTGCTGGAAGCTGTGCAGGATGGTACCATCCCCCAGCAGAGACTGGACGAAAGCGTGCAGCGCATTTTGCAGTGCAAATACCAATACGGCATCCTGACGCAGTAACGCGGTGCCGTTTATAAGGAGAATGAAAATGCCTAAGTATACAGTAGACGGTTCGTTTTTTGTGCAGCAGCTTTCCGGCATCCAGCGCTATGCGCGGGAAATACTCGCTGCCATGGACCCCATGCTGGAACCCGGCGAGCTGGAAGTGGCGGTTCCGCCGGATTGTATCGTTCCTGAATACCGCAATATCAAGGTGGTCACCCTGCCGCAGTCCAGCGGCATTTTGGGCTGGCAGCGGGTGTATGGCCGATATCTGGCACAAAGCGGGCGCTGCTGGCTGGGCATGTGCAACGTTATTCCCATGTTCCACCGTGGGAACGAGGGCATTGCCGTGGTGCATGATGTGTGCTATAAAGCGCGCCCGGATTTTTATACCGACCTGCGCGGCCGCACCAGCGCTGTCTGGCACTGCATGCAGTATGCGGCCATTGCCAAAAAGGCCAGAAAAATCGTGACGGTCTCGGAATTTTCCAAAAGCGAGATCGTGAAATATTACCATGTGAACCCCGAAAAGATCACCGTGGTGTATAACGCCTGGCAGCATATGCAGCGCGTGCGCCCTGACCCCATGCTGTTTGGTGAGTACAGCAAGTGGCCGCAGCTGAAAAAGGGCGAGTATTATTTCTCAATGTCCAACCTGCTTAAAAATAAGAACTTTCCCTGGGTGCTGCGCGCTGCGCAGAGCAAACCCCAGGTTATGTTTGCAATTGCGGGTGGCGGCAGCCTTGCCAAAGAGGCCGCTGCCCTGGGGTTGGACCACCTGAACAACGTGATGTACCTTGGCTATGTGACGGACGGCGAAGCCAAAAGCCTGATGGAAAACTGCAAGGCGTTTTTGTTCCCCACGCTGTATGAGGGGTTCGGCATCCCCCCGCTGGAAGCCATTGCCTGCGGTGCTCCACGCGTGATGGTGAGCAATACCCCCTGCATGCGGGAAATTTACGGCTCCCACGCTGATTACATTGACCTTTCCACCAACCACGGCAGTGTGGACCATGTAACCCCCGGCCGGGATGCCGCCGCCGTACTGCAAAAATACTCGTGGGAAAGTAGCGCCCGCCGCATGCTGGAGGTGCTGCGCGAGCCATGACCGTAACGATACCGGGTGATTTCGATCTGCAAAAAATAGCCGCCAGCGGCCAGGCGTTCCGCATTGCGCAAACGCCGCAGGGCTGGCGGTTTTTGGCCGGGGATAAGCTTTTGTACCTGCAGCCCGGCAGCGATGATACGTATACAGCTAGCTGTACCCCGGAAGAATGGCAGGGCTTCTGGTACCGCTATTTTGATTTGAACCGCAATTATGCGGCCATCCGCGCCGCGGTGCCCAAACAGGATGCCTACCTTTGCGCAGCGGCCCGGGCCGGGGCGGGCATCCGCATTCTGCGCCAGGACGCCTGGGAGATGCTGGTTACCTTTATCATCAGCCAGCGCAAAAATATCCCGGCCATTCAGGCTTGCGTGGAAACGCTGTGTACCCGGTACGGTGCGCCGCTGCTGCAGCCGGGCGGGAATGTACTGTATGCGTTCCCAACGGCGCAGGCGCTCGCCGCGGTAGGGGAGCAGGCATTGCGGGACTGCGCGCTGGGCTACCGCGCCCCGTATGTTCTGGCTGCCGCCCAGGCGGTTGCAGCGGGAGCACTGGACCTTGCCGCGCTGGAAAACCTGCCCGATGCCCGGCTGCTGGAAGCTTTGATGCAGCAGCACGGCGTGGGCATCAAGGTGGCCAACTGCGTGGCCCTGTTTGCCTATGGCCGCATGGAGTGTGCCCCCGTGGATGTGTGGATCCAGCGTGTGATCGACCAGCATTACGCCGGGCAGAACCCATTCCCAGCCTATGGCAACGCCGGAATTTTGCAGCAGTGGATGTTCTATTTCGCCCGTTCCGAAAAGGAACGAGTCAAATAGAAAGAATAATGAAAAAAGAATAAAGAATAATGCAGGTGGACCGCAGTGCTGCGCACGGCTCAGAAATATTAGTGCTCTATATTTGACAGAACTCTAATATTTTTGAGCGTTGTGCCAGCAACGCGGTCCACCTGCATTTTTAATTATTCTTTATTACTTATTCATTTGGCAAATATTCATTTGCCTACCGCCCTGTCCATTCTCCGGTATTGCAGCGCTTCCATCAGCTCTGCGGCGCCGATCTGTTCCACGCCGTTCATGTCGGCAATGGTGCGGGCAACGCGCAGGATGCGGTCATAGGCGCGGGCGCTGTAGCCCATGCGTTCAAACGCACCGCGCAGCAGCTTTTCGGCGGCGGGGGCAAGCGGGCAGTAGCGGCGCAGCATACCGCTGGGCAGCTGGGCGTTGCAGGTAAAGCCAAGGCCTTGGTAGCGCTGGGCCTGCATGGCGCGTACCGCGGCCACCCGCGCACGGATATTGGTGCTCGGCTCGCCGCCGGTTTTGGCGGCAAGGGCGTCGTACTCCACGGGGCGGGCCTCCACATGCAGGTCAATGCGGTCCAACAGCGGGCCGGAAATCCGCTGCCGGTAGCGCTCGATCGCACTGGGCGTGCAGCTGCATTCCCGTACGCCGGAACCATAATACCCGCACTTGCAGGGGTTCATGGCGGCAACCAGCATAAAACGGCAGGGGTAGGTGGCGGTGCCGTGTACCCGGCTCACGGAGATGCACCCGTCCTCGATTGGCTGGCGCAGCACCTCCAGCGCTTCGCGGCTGAACTCCGGCAGCTCGTCCAAAAACAGTACGCCGTTGTGGGCCAGGCTGACCTCGCCGGGGCGGGGCACTGTGCCGCCGCCCGCAATGGCTGCGGCGCTGACACTGTGGTGGGGGCTTCGGAACGGTCGCTGCTGCAATAATCCGGTCCCGGCCTGCACCAGCCCGGCAACGGAATAAATCGCGGTGGTTTCCAGCGCTTCCTCATAACTGAGCGGCGGCAGGATGCCCGGCAGGCGCTTGGCCAGCATGCTTTTGCCGGTGCCCGGCGGGCCCACCATCAACAGGTTGTGCCCACCCGCAGCGGCAACTTCCAGCGCGCGGCGGGCCTCCGCCTGGCCGCGCACATCCGCAAAATCGGGGCCAAGCCACTGCCCGGCGGCATCGTATCCTGTGCGGCTGGCGGGGCTGAGCTTTGCCTGCCCCGCCAGGTGGCGGATCACATCCGCAGCGCTGCGGGCGGGGTAAACTGTCAGCTGCTCGGCCACGGCGGCTTCGGCGGCGTTTTCGGCAGGAACAAACAGCTCGGTCACGCCCGCCTTTTGGGCGGCAAGGGCCATGGGCAGGGCACCGGCAATGGGGCGCAGTGTGCCATCCAGCCCAAGCTCACCCAAAAATGCCTGGTGCGGCTCTGGCTGTGGGATGTACTGCTGCGCCGCCAAAATGCCGATGAACACCGGCAGGTCATACAAACTGCCGGTCTTGCGCACATCGGCGGGGGCCAGGTTGACGGTAACATGGCTGGCGGGCCAGGGGCAGTTCAGGTTTTTGATGGCGCTGCGCACCCGCTCACTGCTTTCCTTCACGGCGGAATCCGGCAGGCCCACCATGGCAAATTTGGGCAGACCGCCGCTGATGTGGGTTTCCA
>ERZ1673743.4335-NODE-4335-length-9963-cov-4.702261_pt1 | contig 9963 bp, 6 predicted proteins | sample MGYA00580197_ERZ1673743 | MGnify/ENA primary metagenome ERZ1673743 (study PRJEB41218, sample SAMN15661795) | gut metagenome | host: Homo sapiens | place: Canada: London | collected 2015-08-20/2019-03-30 | study: EMG produced TPA metagenomics assembly of PRJNA649273... | reverse complement strand
AAAAGACCCGCTGTTTGGGCATGTTGACGGTTTTCAGATAGACCCTAAAATCTTTTTTAAAGATTTTAATTGGAGTTCAGTATAAAAAACGCAGGAGCGACCGATCTTGGACGCTCCTGCGTTTTGTTACTCCGCGGGTGTTTCCTTGAGGAAACGGATGATGAACGGGATGCTGAGAAGTCCAGCTATCACATCCGCCGTAGGCTGAGCGATCTGAATTCCGGGCAGTCCCAGCAGGGGAACCCCAATTAGCAGCATGGGAATTGTGACCGCACCGGAACGAATGAGGGACAGAACAGAGGAAATGATGGGCTGCTGGATGCTCTGATAAAGCATATTCACCGGTACGGAGAAGGGGACAAACAGCATACCGATCGCCGTATACCGCAGCGCGGTGGAGCCGATGGCAATGACCGCCTCGCTTTTCTGGAAAATCCCGATGATACCCTCAGCACAAATCATGCTGATAACGGAAAAGCTGCCGATGAAGACCAGCCCGAAGCACATGGTGAACACCAGACCTTTTTTCACCCGGTCGTATTTTCTGGCCTGATAATTGAAGGATGCCACCGGCTGGAAGCCCTGCCCGATGCCGAGACCGACGCAGATCAGGAAATTGGAATACCGGTTGACCACGCTCATGGCGGCGATGGCCGCATCGCCGAAGGGCTTTGTCATGTTGTTCAGCAGTCCCATGGTCACAGAGGTCAGCCCCTGACGGATAAGGGACGGCAGACCAACACGGCAAATTGACAGATAGATTTTAAAGTTCCGGCTGACGGCGCGGAAACGGATGGTGCTCTGCGCCATTTTCAGATACATGATGAGAAGAATGACGAAGCTGACCAGCTGGGAAGCGGCGGTGGCAAGCCCCGCACCGTAGACGCCCATCCCCAGCTTCATGACCAGAATGTAGTCGCCTAGAATGTTCAGAAGCCCGCCGGCGGTAAGCCCGATCATGGCATAAAAAGCTTTGCCCTCGTAGCGAAGGCCGTTGTTGAGGATCAGGGAACAGATAATCGTCGGCGCAGCCAGAAATACCCAGAAGCCGTAGTCCATGGCGTAGGGGGCAATGGTGTCGGTGCTGCCCAGAAAATGCACCAGCGGCCTGAGAAACGCAAGGCCAAGCACGCCGATCACCAGCCCCAGCCCAATGCCGGTGAAGAAGGAAGTGGAAATGTACATGGTGGCTTTGTCAGCGTCCCTGTCTGCCAGCGCCCGGGAAACGTAGGTGCCGGCGCCGTGGCCGAGCATGAAGGCCAGACCCTGCATAATGGCCTGAACGGTAAAGAGAATGCCCGTCGCGGCCTGAGCGCTCTCGCCCAGCGTGCCGACAAAATAGGTGTCCGCCATGTTGTAAATGCTGGTGATGAGCATGGAAATGGTGGTTGGAATGCCGAGATTCAGAATCAGCCGGGAAACCGGCGTTTCCGTCATTTTTCGGTAATGTGCCTCCGAATCGGTCAAGAGATATCCTTCTTTCTGCTTTTTTCCACATTATAACACGGATTTTTCGCTGATTCAATGGCATTTTCATCGGTTTTTAGGGCAGCACCGCACAATTCGGCAAGAAGTCTCAGGCAGGATTTTTGTTCCAATTCAAAGTTCCGAAAATGGAGGAATACTGTATGTATTTCCCATTTTCGGAACTGCGGAAGTGGAGCAAAAAGACGGCTGAGACTCGCAGACGCAATTGTGCGGTGTTGCCCTAGTATACTTATCCTTGCCTTTTTCCTTCTAAGTAAATACTGCATAACACCGTCTGTCATTAGAGGGAATTCCATGTACCCGACTCTCAAAAGTGGGGAATTTGTGCTCATAAGCCGGATCAAACGGGAACCGAAACATGGTGATATTGTGTTGCTCCATTCGGCCGCTTTGCGTCCGCACAAATAGGAATGAAAGTATGCAGACAAACGGCCGCCTTTCTTGTAGAATTATATTGAGGAGGATGCACACTACAACGCACGGTAGGAGGAGTCGTAGATTGCATTCCTAACTCAAAACAGTATATCAATCAGTGCTGGAACCACCTTTTCAAGCACAAATAAGTGGCGTCTTGAACCCGTACGCTAAGGATTGTTTTAACACCTGTTAATTGCTTGGCGGTTCAGTCCCTGCATTCTCCTCGCAATTATTATGGAGGAGGTTTTGTTGTGAAAGTCGTATTCCCAACCTGCTGCGGTGTAGATGTTCACAAATCTTTCGTGGTTGCTACCATCATCACCACGCCCACAGACAGCTTGCAGCCCCACTATCAGAAAAAGCGATTCAGCACCTTCAACTCAGATTTGAACCGTTTTGCAACCTGGCTTCTGGAACACAACTGTTTGGATGTCTGCATGGAATCCACCGGGAAGTACTGGGTTCCGGTATTCAACATCCTGGAAAAGCGTGGTATTCGGGTTGTCATTGCCAATCCCAAATGGGTAAAGGCTGTAAAGGGAAACAAGGATGATACGAAAGATTCCAAGTGGATCGGGGATCTGTTTCGCATTGGCCTTGTGAAAAGCAGCTTCATCCCAGAACTGAAAATCCGTATTCTGCGTGAGTTTTTACGCTACCGCTATAAGCTGGTTTCCATGAAAAGCAGTGAGAAAAACCGCTTTCAGAATGCGTTTACTGTCTGCAATGTGGCTCTGGATTCTGTTGTGTCTGATATGTTTGGTAAATCCGCAACTGCAATTACAGATTATCTCACATCCGACGAATCCTTTGACCCGGAACATTGTGTTTCCCTGTTACAGCGCTCCCTCAAAAAGAAGGCTGAGAAAGTTCTGGAGTCCATTGAAGGCTACTCCATTTCTGACGAGCAGAAGGCTCGCATCAAAATTATCCGTGAGCATTACGATTTCATTGAGAAACTGATTGCCAAGGTGGATACCTGTGTCAATGAAATGGTGGAAAAATACGAAGGTGAAATCAATCTTCTTTGCACCATTCCGGGTATTGACCGAAACTCCGCAATCACCATTATTTCTGAAATCGGCACGGATATGAGCCAGTTTGGTTCCTCCAAACGGCTTTGCTGCTGGGCTGGATTGACTCCCGGCAACAACGAGTCCGCTGGAAAGAAGAAGTCTGTGCGTATTTCCCGAGCAGGTGTTTACCTCAAGCCTGCGCTGGTTTAGGTCGCTCACGCTGCGGTAAAGGACACCAAGCATCCTTACTACAAGCTGAAATATGAGAGAATTGCCAAGCGTAGGGGTAAGAAACGCGCCATTATCGCCATTGCCAGAATGATTTTGACGGCAATCTATACGATGTTCTGCACCGGTGAAGTGTGGAACCCGGTCGATCTTTTCAAAATCGATATGCCTGAACATTTGAAGGAACAGCAGCTTGCCAAAGCCATTAAGCAGGGCACACTGGGACGGATCCCATTCCTGCACCAGCAGTATTTCGGCCTGTTAATCCTGCCAAATCCGGCTTCATCCTGGAACATAAGGCGGATTTTCTTGTCGCTGTGGATAAATTGAAGCTCCTTTACTGTGGTGTTAATTTTTTTGAGGCCGCGATTTCTTCATCGCTGGCCTTTCTGGGGTGCTTGCTTCGGGGCATTACCTTTCGCCATCCATGCCGATGCAGAACAAAGTAGATTTGACCATTGCTGACCGGATGGTCTACTGCTGCCTGGTATGCCTTTGCGATCTCACTGACCTCGACCAATTCACCTTTTTCTGCTCGTTCCTTAAATGGCGCAAGAATGGCTGCTTCTTCCTCTACGCTCATATTGCGGTGGTTTCCACCGCAGTGATTGCCGGAAATTGCATCCAGTCCATGATCTCTATATTTTGCGACAAGCTGTGTAACATAGGCAGCATGAAATCCGGTTGCTGCAGAAACTTCCCCGGAGCTTGCTCCTTTTGCCCGCATCTCAAGTGCTTTCAACCGGCATTCTGCTCGCTTATCTTTGTTTTCTTTGCGAGCCTGCTCAATTCCTTCGATTTCTTTTTCACTGAATTTATATCTGGAAGCCATATTCATCACCCAGATATAGTATATCACATCGTTGCGAATAGTTAAATTGGCTTATTAAGAATTAGTATTATCATGTGTTTTACTTGAATTAGTCCGGTTTATTGGACACATCGCATTGTATAATCCTCTCAGAGGCCCAGAAAAAATATGGATGGAGGAAAAGCTATGCGTTTTACGATCAGTGGTTTTGGTGGAGCGTCTAAAGAGGGACAGGAAACTCCGGCAGCGCGGGAGGCAGAACCGGTCAGCGCCGCGCCCCGGAAGTCTGTGGTGCAGGTTTGTTTTCCGGAGACCGGAAGGTCGCTCGCCTATTACAACGACCGGTTCAACCTGAAGGCCGGCGACCGGGTCTATGTGAGCGGCAAGCTGGAAGGGGTTCTCGGCATCGTGACCAGCGTGAATTACAATTTCAGGATTCGGCTGTCCGAATATCAGAAGGTCATTTTCCAGGTAAATACCCGGGTGCACGGCAGATTTTACATGTCCGCTTCCCATTTTATCACCTTCGACCCCGCTGCTCTCCCCGCTGCCCAAGTAACAAGCTGGTTCCGGGCACCCGTCGGCGAAGGCGAGGAATTTGCCAGCGGAAACGACGATTTCTCCTTCTCTCTGGAGCATTTGGAGGAAATGAAGATTACCAATGCCATTGCGGAGCGGGGACACGATTACTTCATGGAGAACCGCGTCCGTTATCTCTGTCTGGATGGGACAAAGGGGTATGCAGTCGTGGAAGGGACAAAAGCATACGCCGTTGAATTCCGCTATCACGACGGGGAAATCCGGAATTTACTGTGCGACTGCTTTTGCAGCTATCCCTGCAAGCATGAATTTGCCGCGATGCTTCAGATTAAGGAGACGCTGGAACACATCGCCAAGCACTATGCGCATGAGTACGCGCAGACCGGCTATTTTGCAGCCATTGCGAAGGAGACATTTTTCGCATTTGCCATCAGTAACTGTCAGGAGGGCGGTTTTTCTCTGTGACGGGGAGAGACTGGCGGCTCCCGCCGGTCATTGCCTGCGCCGTTTCTCCCTGAAATTCCATTTCATTGCCCCTGCGGCTTGATCTCGACCGTCCTCCCACCCAGATTTTCATAGACGCGGTGGGAAACGGACAAAACTGTCCGCCCCTCAGAGGCGCGGCGCAGAGCTTCCAGAACGCGTTCCTCCGTCTCGGCGTCCAGATTTGCTGTGATCTCGTCCAGCAGAAGCACCACCGGGTCCGCCGCCGCGGCGCGGGCGATGGACAGAAGCTGCCATTCGCCCTGTGAGAACATGCCCTCGGTGCATACCGTGGCGTAGCCCTCCGGCAATGCCTGAATAGCCGCGTCGATCCCGGCAAGGTGCGCCGCGTTCTTTGCCATATCTTCCGTTATCTGCGGGTCACCAAGGGTGATCTGATCCAGCACCGTCCCCGGCACGCGGGAAAAGTGCTGCTCCACACAGCTGATGCAGGTTCGGCGCTCCTGATCCGAAATGGTCGAAACGTCCACGCCGCCAATGGTAATCGTACCGGCTTCCGGACGATAAAGCCCCAGCAGAAGCTTGAACACAGTGCTTTTTCCTGCGCCCGTCCGGCCTACCAGCGTGACCTGCTCGCCCTGCCTTACGGTCATGGAAAAGTCCTGCAAAACAGGCTTTTCCCCGTAGCCGAAGGTCACGTGGGACAGCGCCACGTCCCCCCGGGCGGCGGTTTCCCGATGCTCCGGGATGTCGCGCTCCGGCTGGCTTAAAAACGCGTCGATACGCTTGACCCCGGCCATGGCCGACTGAATGGTCTGAATCTCCATGCCAAGGCTTTCAATGGGTGCAAAAATGCGGGATATGTAGCTGATAACGGCCACCGACGTGCCCACCGACATGCCGAACAGACGCAGAATTTCGGCATTTCCGGAGGCGGACAGCAGCATGACGATGCCAACCACCACGGCGTTCAGCAGCAGAACCACCGGGGAATAGATGGCGTCGTAAAAATTGGTGCGCTCCATGGCGGCGTAGCCGTCCGAAATACGCCGATCGTACCGGCGCTCCATGTAATCTTCCAGCCCCAGCGCCCGGATGGTGCGGATATTGTGCAGCGTCTCCGGCACCTGACCGGACACGGCGGCGACGGCGCGGCGGTTGTTCAGCTGGGCGGCCAGCATCCGCTTCTGCACGTGGCGGGTGAACAGGGCAAACAGGGGCAGAACCAGCAGCAGAATCAGGGCAAGGCCGGTATTTTTCACCGCGATGACCGCCATGATGGACAGAATGCGGCACGCGTCCGCCACCATGCTGATGATGCCGGAGGTAAACAGCGCCTCAACCGTGTCCACATCCCCGGAAAACCGGGCGGCGACCTCGCCGGGATTCTGGTCAACAAGGGTGCTTGCGGGCAGCCGGGTCAGCTTCCGGGACATTTCCGAGCGCAGGGCGTGGGTCATTTTCTGGCCGAACAGCACGAGCAGGCTTTCCTGCGCGGAAGAAAGCAGTCCCTCCAGCGCAAGACTGCAAAAGTAGCCCTGTACCGCGAGAAACGTCAGTCCGCTGCCCACGGTCAGGCGATCGACCACCCGTGCCAGCAGCAGCGGCGGGAGCAGGGACGCACCCACCGACGCCGCCACGCAGAGAACCGTCCCCACCGTGAGAAGCTGGTGGATCGCTGCCGCCGTCCGTATGGCGGCAAACACACCGTTTTTATTCATGAGTCTGCCCTCCTGTCTGGCTTTCATAGAGCTGCCGGTACACCGGAACGGATGCCATCAATTCCTCGTGGGTGCCGACGGTGGTTTTGCCGTCCTCCATAAAGATCACACTGCGCATCTGTGGGAAGTGATACAGGCGGTGAGAGATCAGGAACACAACCTTATCCTTTGCGTATTCCTGTAAATTTGCGAACACGGTATCCTCGGTATTTCTGTCCAGCGCGGAGAATGGGTCGTCCAGAACCAGAACGGGTCTGGGGTGGGCAAGAGTTCTTGCCAGCGCCAGCCGCTGCGCCTGACCTCCGGAAAGCCACGTGCCGCTGCTGCCGATGATGGTGTCCAGCCCCGCTTCCATGGCAAGCACTTCATGATCCAGCGCCGCCGCGGCAAGATACGGCTTCGCGTCCTGATTGCTTCCGCAGAGGACGTTATTCTGGATGGTGTCGGCGCTCAGCTCCGGGTCGTGCCCCAAATATCCCACGGTTGCCGCGATTTGACGGGGGGTGAGGGCGGAAAACTCGGTCTTCCCGAATTTCGCCGAGCCGCCGTAGGGAGCTTCGCAGAGGAACACCCGCCCGAAGGTGGACTTGCCGCAGGCCACCGGCCCGGTAACGCCGATGATATCCCCCGGATGGGCCGTCAGGCTCAGCCCGGAGAAAACCGGCTGGTCGCCGTAGGCAAAGGAAAGATTCTCTAGGGTCACGTCCACCGCTGACGGAACGGCGAGAGGCTCCAGCGTCTCCGGGGACTTCATCAGGGGCTGAATGCGCTTCCATGAGACCTCCGCCTTCTGCACCGAGTTGAACAGCTTCGCCACCTTGGAGGATTTCACCGTCAGCTTGGTAAAGCAGGAAAGAAACGTAGTGAACGCCGCAATATCCCATGCGCGCCACCCGGAACCGAGGACGTTTTTCGCCCCGAACCACAGAATGAACAGCACCCCCGCCTCCGACACGGCCAGATACAGCGGCGGCAGGGCCGACTGCCACACGTTGCTGCGGACGGCGGTCTTCTCGTAGGTGTCCAGCGTATGCTCGTACTGCCCCTCCCGGGTGCTTTCACAGCCGTAAATGCGGTAGGTCACGGCGTTCTGCGCCCGATCCAGCGTGGCCGTGCTGAGTGCGCCCGCCGCTTTTTTGTAGGCCGCGCCCGCCCGCTGGACGTTCCGCTTCATCCACGCCGCGCAGGCGTAGGACACCGGCGTAAACAGCAAACTCAGGATCGCCAGACGCCAGTCGTATGCCAGAAGCATGACGGCGTAGCCCACCAGTGCCACGCCGGTGTCGAAGACCTCAGTGGTGAATTTCCGCATTCCCTCCACGCAGTCGTCCACGTCGGAGATGGCCTTGGTCATCAGCTCGCCCGCGCCCTCCTGCTCCAGCGACGCCCGGCTTCTGCGCACCAGATTGGCGTACAGGATGCCCTTCATCCGGCGGTTGATGTTGTTGGCGAAGCGGCGGACATAGAACCGCTTGATAAACCGCGCGGCCTGCACCCCCAGCGTAACGAGAATATAGGCAAGCACCAGAACCGCCATTTTCCCGGCAGTGGCATTCCTGCCCAGAATGTCCGCAAGGCACTGCGCCAGCCGCCCTTCAAACCATGGCGTGGCAAGAAGACCGATGTTGTAGATCAGGCCGGAAAGGGTCACAAGTGCCAGCGGCAGCCATTCGACGCGGAAATACGAACCGATCCTGTCCGGGCGGAAGGCTTTTTCACGTTTCATCCCCGGTTTTCCCCCTTTGCCGCCTGAATAAAGTGCGGGAAGCCCGCCCGGCTTTCCGCCTTGGATGCCGCGTAGAGCTTGTTCAGCGCGGCGGCAAAGGCGGCGGCTTCCTCTTTCGTCAGCGTGTCCGCCAGATACTCATAAAAGGCCGCTTCGATCTCCGCTTTGGAGGATTTCAGGCTCTCCGCCTTTTCCGTGGGGTACAGCAGCTGACTGCGCCGGTCGTTGGGGGCGTCCCGGCGGACGAGGTAGCCCTTCGCTTCCAGATTTTTTGTTCTGCGGGCGATGGCGGCTTTGTCCGCGTGCAGCAGCTCCGCCAGCGCCGCCTGTGTACAGCCGGGATTGTGGCGCAGGGCATGGATCAGGTCGATCTCCGCCGTGCCGACGCCGGTTTCCCGCATGGTGCGCAGAACCAGCTTTTCCGCCTCCCGGGCGATTTTGGTGATTTTCCGTTCCGTAATATCCATGGCAGCCTCCCGACTCGTTGTAGATACATCGTTGTATGTACAACTATTATGCCACGCGCATTCCCGGACGTCAACAGCAAAATGCGCCCCGTTTTCCGTTTGGTGGGAAAACGGGGCGCTGTTACTCAATCCGCATCGGCTTCCAGCGTTGCACCGGACAGCTTGCCAACGACCTCCACGGACTGTATTTTATCGATGTTGATCGCACTGTTGAACATGTCGAGAAAATCACCGTGTTCAATGACCCGCTTGAACAGGGTGTTGTCTGTCACGCTGTCCACAACGACAAAGTCGGTGCCGTCCGTCATGTGGAAGATGAGGGTCTGGATATCGCTGCCCGGCTCCGCGTAACGGGAAGACCGGATGCGAACGCACAGGGAGTTTACATAAACATCTCCCTGACCAAAGGTCCGATGGGGCAGACTGCCGCCGTCCGGGAGGGAAACGCACACCATTTCGTCCATGTGGGCTTGCTCGTAGGCTCTTTCCGACAGTGTGAGGTATGCGAAGGCGGTCATCTCCTCCGTCTGGCCGGCGAAAATCTCGTCTACCAGTTCGTCTCCCCAGAGGGAACGAAGCTGTTCCACCGCTTCCTCCGGTGTCAGTTCTTCCCGTAAATTTTTCTCCAGCGCCTGACGTTCTATCTCTTCCTCGCTGAGCTGGTCTGCGCTGTGGGCAGCATCATATTCATGAGCGGCCAGAAAATAGTAGTCGTCATATTCTCCGGTATAGCCGCCGCTCCCGTAACCCAGCGCTTCCATTTTCTCGGCGGCTTGCTGAGGGGTAAGCTCCTGCTTCAGCCGCTCACGAATGGTCTCTATTTCAGCGGAACGGTTTTCCTCGTATTCCTCCCATTTGGCTTCCGCCTCAAAGTCCGGGAAGGATACCAGCAGATTCGTTCCATTTTGCATATCCGCCCGGAAATAGTAGGTAAACGCCAGCTGGGTGTCCGTCGTCTTTTCGGGTATCAGATAGGCATAGCCGTACTGATTGATGTTTACGGGAACACTGCCCAGCAAACCGTTCCGGCCTGGGGACAGCTCTATCGGCGCGTCGTGGGTCAGAAGCATGGTGATAAACCCGCACTGAGTGGTGCTGTCGTAGA
>ERZ1673743.4329-NODE-4329-length-9979-cov-5.287888_pt1 | contig 9979 bp, 8 predicted proteins | sample MGYA00580197_ERZ1673743 | MGnify/ENA primary metagenome ERZ1673743 (study PRJEB41218, sample SAMN15661795) | gut metagenome | host: Homo sapiens | place: Canada: London | collected 2015-08-20/2019-03-30 | study: EMG produced TPA metagenomics assembly of PRJNA649273... | reverse complement strand
TATTACTATCGCAGCAAAAAAGAGTTTGGCGGCATCACCGGAGACACAGCGGGATACTTTGTGACGCTTTGTGAAGGATGCGTGGTGGTCGCGGTAGCAATCGCGGAAAGGCTGATGTAATGATATTGATCATTGGTGGATTTGCCCAGGGAAAACTGCATTATGTGAAGCAGAGTTATGCACGCTGTGAGGATGGACGGAAAGTGGCTGTTTTGGATGGAACACTGGAACTGCCCGCAGAGACAGGCACTTTGCAGGTGATCGTCAATCATCTGCACCACTCTATCCGGGAGCAGCTGCGACAGGGAACCGCTCCGGAGGCAATGATAGAGCATTTCTGCAAGGAACATCCGGACTGCATTCTGATCTGTGATGAGATCGGCAACGGCATCGTCCCCCTGGAAGCGGAGGAGAGAATTTACAGAGAGCGCACCGGAAGAATACTGGAACAGCTGGCAGCGCAGGCAGATGAGGTGGTGAGAGTCGTATGCGGAATCGGACAGAAGATCAAATAGAGATTTATCTTACCCTCATCCGGCACGGAGCGACGCTTTCTAATAAAGAGGGCCGGTATCTTGGGAAAACGGAGGAAGCTTTAAGTCCGGACGGTATCAGGACACTGGAAAAATCCGTGGCAGACAGGATCTACCCAATTGCCGACGTCCTGTTTTCCGGTCCCATGAAGCGGTGTCTTGAGACCGCACAGATCCTGTATCCGGGGCAGACTCCTATCTGTATCCCGGAATGGACAGAGATGGATTTCGGTGCGTTTGAGGGATATAATTATCAGGAACTTTCCGGGAATCCGGCATATCAGAGATGGATCGACAGCGGAGGTACCCTGCCGTTTCCGGAAGGAGAGAGCAGGGAAGAGTTTATCCGCCGAAGTGTTGCCGGATACGAAAAAATGGTATATCACATGAAAAGGATCTGGGAGAGAAGTGCTGCATCGGGGCAGAGGGATCGCAAGATACAAAATGTATCCGCGGTGGTTCACGGCGGAACGATCATGGCGCTGCTTGGTCATTTCCTCGGTGGAGAATATTTTGACTATCAGGTAAAATGCGGACAGGGTTACAGTGGCAGACTGGCATTTAAGGCAGGCGGAGGAGCCCCGCAGTGGAAGGAATTTCGCCCGCTGTCGGAAACTACAGTATCGGAAGCTGCAGTATCGGAACTTACAAAAGGAGAAACGAACGGATGAAATATCATATCCTGGCATTTGGAGCGGGATTTTTACTGGATCAGATCTTTGGCGATCCCTATTTTCTGCCACATCCCATCCGGGGAATCGGCTGGTTGATCGCGAAGACAGAAAAAGCACTGCGCAGTGGCAACCCACAGGAAGATTCCCCGGAGAGAGAGGCAGCGGAGCGCAGACAGGGGAAGCTTTTGGTGGCAATTGTTTTGCTGCTTACGGGAATGTTTACGGCATTGATCCTGGTGGGAGCATATGCACTTTATCCGAGGATCGGCATGGTGGTGGAGGCGGTCATGATCTATCAGATCCTGGCGGCAAGGTGTCTGCAGGTGGAGAGCGGAAAAGTATGGAAACATTTAAAGGCGGGGAATCAGGAGGCTGCCAGAGAGGCGGTATCCATGATCGTGGGAAGAGATACCCAGAATCTTACGGAAGAAGGAGTGGCGAAGGCTGCCATCGAGACTGTGGCGGAGAACACTTCCGACGGTGTGATCGCGCCGATGCTGTATACGGCACTGGGAGGGCCGGTGCTTGGATTTTTATATAAGGCAGTCAATACCATGGACTCTATGGTCGGCTATAAAAATGACAGATATCTGCACTTTGGAAGGGCGGCGGCGAAGCTGGATGATGTGGTGAATTTTTTCCCGGCGAGGATCAGCGCACTTTTGATGATCGGGGCGGCATTTCTCAGCGGAAAAAGCTATAACGGCAGGCAGGCATGGCGTATCTGGCGCAGAGACAGCAGAAAGCACGCCAGTCCCAATTCCGCCCAGACGGAATCCGTATGTGCCGGCGCACTGGGAATACAGTTGGCAGGCGATGCCAGTTACTTTGGCAAAGTCGTGAAGAAACCATATATCGGGGATCCAAAACGGCAGGTGGAATATGAGGATATCCGGAGAGCCAATCGTCTGATGAACCGGACGGCATGGATCTGTGAGCTGTTGTGCCTGGGAATCCTGACCTGGGTGGCAGCGGGCTGTGGATGGTTATAATACGGCGACCGGTAACCCGTGAAAGAAAGCTCTAAAAAGAAAACAGGTTCAAGAAAAGAAATGAGGAAACAACAGATGCAGCAGAACATACATGGTGGTGACATATACAGCAGACCGGTACGGCTGGATTTTTCGGTAAACGGCAATCCCTTGGGAATGCCGGCGAAGGCAAGACTTTCACTTTTAGCGGCTATCGATCATGTGGGGGAATATCCCGATGCCGCAGCAGGCGAACTGACAGAGACAGTAAGTCATATGCTGTCGGTGCAAAGCGGCAGGGAAATTCCAAAGGAGTATCTGCTGTTTGGCAACGGGGCATCAGAACTTTTTCTGGCGATCGTACATGCACTTAAGCCGAAAAATATTGTGATCCCGGTGCCGTCCTTTTACGGATATGAGTATGCGGCAAAGGCGGCAGACAGCCATATAAAATATGCATATCTGTCGGAGGAGACCGCATTTTGCCCGGGGAAGGAATTGTTACAGGCGCTGACGGCAGACACAGATTTGCTGTTTCTTGCAAATCCTAACAATCCCACAGGGCAGCTGCTGGGCAGGGAATATCTGCTGGAACTTTTGGAGCACTGCAGACAGCAGGGAATCATCGTAGTACTGGATGAATGTTTTATAGAGTTCTGTGAGACTGATACAGAGCAGCCCAGGTCCCTGCTCGGAAAGATAGACCAGTATGAGAATCTGTTGCTGGTACGGGCGTTTACGAAAAGCTTTGCCATGCCGGGGGTGCGTCTGGGATATCTGGTGTGCAGTAATGAGGGGCTTCGGGAGATAATCCGCAGACAGCTGCCGGAATGGAATCTGTCGGTGTTCGCCCAGAGAGCAGGCATCGTCTGTGCGGAGCAGGCGGAGCAATATCTGCAGGATACCGTGGAATATGTGAAAACAAAGCGTGCGTATCTTAGGGAAGGGCTGGAGGCACTGGGCATCCGGGTAGTGTCCGGAGAAGCGGATTTTCTGCTGCTCTACACCACACAGCCCATCTATGACAGATTGCTTGCAAAAGGCATCCTGATCCGCAACTGTGAGAATTTCCGGGGACTGGGAGAGGGCTATTACCGGATCGCGGTGAAGAAGCAGGAAGAGAATGGAATGCTCTTAGACGAGCTTGAACAGTGCCTGTCGTAAAACACTGCAGGATGGTGGCCAGGTGAAAAAAGATTGTGAAATAGATTACGGGAGAATAAACCTATGGGAAAGTGGGAGCACAAGAACATCGAATATGTATTGCCGGAGGAGATCGAGAAGCGAAGCTTTGAGATCATTGAGGCGGAACTGGCAGAGAGGGGAATCACGTTGCCTGCGGAGCAGGATATGATCACCAGACGGGTGATCCATACCAGTGCGGATTTCGATTATGCGGAGACGATGACCTATTCGGAAAATGCAGTGGAGATCGCCAAAAACCTGATAAAAAACGGTGCGGACATTGTGACGGATACGAATATGGCACTGGCGGGGATCAACAAAAAGGTGCTGGCTTCTTTTGGCGGCGAAGCCCATTGCTACATGGCAGACGCAGAGGTGGCGGCAATGGCGAAGGAACGCAGGACCACCCGGGCAGCGATCAGCATGGAACTGGCAGCAAAACGGGAAAAGCCGGTGATCTTCGCTGTGGGAAATGCACCTACGGCACTGATACAGATTTACGAGATGATGCAGGAGAGCAACTGGTGCCCGGCATTCGTCATCGGGGTTCCCGTGGGCTTCGTGAATGTGGAAGCCGCCAAGGAACTGATCCTTCAGACGGAGGTGCCCTATATTATCAACCGCGGAAGAAAGGGCGGCAGCAATGTGGCAGCCGCCATCTGTAATGCATTGTTGTATGAGCTGAGGAAGGAAAGGTAGAGGCATGCGGTATGGATTTACCACAGGAAGCTGTGCGGCAGCAGCGGCGAAGGCGGCTGCTTATATGCTGTTGACCGGCAGGGAGAAAACTAAGATCACCATAGAGACACCCAAAGGCATCCCCTATACGGCACAGATCCTTAGGATCTGTCGTAAGGAGCGGGAGGTCAGCTGCGCCGTGGAAAAAGACGGTGGGGATGATCCCGATATTACCACCGGGGCATTGATCTGTGCGAAGGTCTCACTGCCGCAGGAAGAAACAGGCGAGGAAGCCCTGGCCCGGGTCGTGATCGATGGCGGCTTCGGCGTCGGTCGTGTGACGAAACCGGGACTGGATCAGCCCGTGGGAAATGCAGCTATTAATCACGTCCCAAGAGAGATGATCGAACGGGAAGTATTACAGGTGTGTCAGGTACTGGATTATTGTGGAAGCCTGTCAGTGGAGATCTCTGTGCCGGAGGGCGAACATCTGGCAGAGCGGACATTTAATCCGAGACTTGGCATCGTGGGCGGCATTTCGATCCTTGGTACCAGCGGTGTCGTGGAACCCATGAGTACCCAGGCCATTTTAGATACGATCCGCGTGGAACTTAGGCAGCAGCGGGCACTGGGAAGAGAAGACGTGGTGATCTCTCCGGGCAATTATGGACTGGATTTTTTGAAAAATACCTATCACTATGATCTGGATAAAAGTGTAAAATGCAGTAATTTTATCGGTCTGACGATCGATATGGCGGTGGAAGAGGGATTTAGGCGTCTGCTTCTTGCGGGACATATCGGGAAGCTCATCAAAGTGGCGGGAGGTATTATGAATACCCATTCCCGGGAGGGCGACTGCAGGATGGAGCTGTTGACCGCTTTTGCTGTAAAATGCGGTGTAGCGGCAGTGGATGCTGCCAGACTCCTGTCCTGTGTCACCACAGAGGAAGCGGTGCGGATTCTGGACGAGTGCGGCAGGAGACAGGAAGTCATGGATTATGCCATGGAGCGTATTTTATTGTATCTGGAGAAGCGGGCGCAGGGAAAGCTTGCGATCGAATGTATCATGTATGCCAATGATTTCGGAGCATTGGCGAAAAGTAAGGAGGCGGAGGAATGGTTTACTTTGTTGGCGCAGGAAGCGGAGCAGCAGATCTGATCACGGTGCGGGGCATGCACATGCTGCAACAGGCGGATGTCATCATCTATGCGGGATCGCTGGTGAACCCGGAGCTGTTAGAATATGCCAGAGCAGACTGTGAGATCCATAACAGTGCGCACCTGACCTTAGAAGAAGTGCTTAAGCTCATGCAGGAGGCACAGGCGCAGGGGAAAATGCTGGTGCGTCTGCACACCGGAGAACCCAGCATCTATGGTGCGGTGCGGGAGCAGATGGATGCACTGGACGAGCTGGGAATCCCTTATGAGAGCTGTCCGGGAGTCAGTGCCTGCTTTGGTGCGGCGGCATCGTTAAATCTGGAATATACCCTGCCCGGTGTTTCCCAGACCTTGATCATCACCCGTATGGAAGGGCGGACCGGAGTGCCGCAGAAGGAGAGCATCGAAAGTCTGGCAGCCCATCATGCTTCCATGGCGATCTATTTAAGCACGGGAATGCTGCGGGAACTGAGCCACAGACTGATCTCAGGCGGTTATGCGAAGGACACCCCCGCAGCCCTTGTCTACAAGGCAACCTGGCCGGAGGAAGAGGCTTATATCTGTACGGTGGAGACACTGGCACAGGTAGCGGAAGAACATGGCATCAAAAAGACAGCACTGGTACTGGTGGGGGATGTTATCACCCATGGAAATTATCAGAAGTCGAGGCTGTATGCGGCGGATTTTACCACAGAATTCCGTCAGGCAAAATGCTGTGCCATACGGGCAGAGGAAACGCAGGAGGGGCGGCGTGAAGATTAGTGTGATCAGCTTTACGGAAACAGGACAACAGCTGGCGAAGCGGATCCGGGAGAGCATGGATGGGGAAACTGCGGTCACGCTCTATACCAAATGCTCCCGACTGGAAAAAAAGACGGTACCGGCTGTGGATGACAGCGATGCAGACACGATCTGCGTCAGGAACAGCCTGTCAGCGTGGGCGGGAGAGCAGATGGCGGCCCGCCATGCACTTATATTCATCGGTGCCTGTGGGATCGCGGTCCGTGCCATTGCCCCCTGGATCATGGATAAACTGCACGACAGTCCGGTACTGGTGGCAGACGAGATGGGGAAGTATGTGATTCCCTTGTTGTCCGGACATGTGGGTGGAGCCAACGAACTGGCGGTCCGTCTGGCGGGAGCATTGGGTGCCGTACCGGTGATCACCACAGCCACAGACTTACATGACAGTTTTGCGGTGGATATCTTTGCCAAAAGGAATGATCTGCGGATCTGCAATCGGGAGGGGATCGCCAAAGTGTCGGCAAAAGTATTGGCAGGCGAGGAAATTACCATGTCCGTACAGACAGGGCATCTGGCAGTGGATGAGACCATTCCGCCAGGGATCCGGCTGTGTGCGTATCCTCCTGTGGAAAAAGTGGATGTCCTGATTGCGGACGACACGGAAGAAACATTTCGAAAAGAGTCAGCAGAACTACTGCTGCAGCCGAAAAAATATATTCTGGGCGTGGGCTGCAAGAAGGATACGGACAGCGCAAAGCTGGATCTATTTTTGAAAAAAATACTGGAAGAACAGGGCATTGTCATAGAGCAGATCGCAGCATTGGCTTCTATTGACGTGAAAAAAGAGGAACGATGCCTGCTGGAATTCAGTGAAAAATACAGGATACCATTTAGGACTTATACAGCACAGGAATTACAGGCAGTGCCGGGAGAATTTCACGGTTCCGAGTTCGTAAAGACACAGGTGGGCGTGGACAATGTATGCGAGCGCGCCGCCCTGAAAGCAGCCGGGACAGGCGGATGGATCCTCTTAGGCAAGCAGGCACAGGATGGCATGACCGTGGCAGTTGCAGAGAAAACATGGAAAGAGCGGATTCGGATGTGGCTTTAAAAGGATAGAAAGAGGCAAAACGGATGAGTAACAGAATCTATATCGTGGGAATAGGTCCAGGCAGGGAAGAAATGATGACAGGAGAAGCCATCGCTGCGCTGGAGCAGGCAGATGTGATCGTGGGTTATACCGTATATGTCAAATTATTGGGAGAACGTTTTGCAGGGAAAAAACTGCTGACCACCCCTATGAGGCAGGAGACAGAACGCTGCGAACTGTGTTTTAGGGAGGCGGAAGCCGGGAAGCGGGTGGCATTGATCTGCAGCGGCGACGCCGGTATCTACGGCCTGGCATCGCTGATGTATGAGCTTGGAGAAGAACATCCCAAGACGGAACTGATCGTGATCCCCGGTATTACAGCGGCAAGCAGTGGGGCGGCGGTACTGGGAGCACCCTTAAACCATGATTTCTGTGTGATCAGCTTAAGCGACCTGCTGACTCCCTGGGAGAAGATCGAAAAGAGACTGCGGGCGGCAGCAATGGGAGATTTTGCCATGGCAATTTACAACCCTTCCAGCCACAGGCGAAAGGATTATCTGCAAAGAGCCTGTGATATTTTACTGGAAACCATAGAAGGGGAGCGCCCCTGCGGCTATGTGGAAAACATCGGCAGAGAAGGCACCCGGGCGGTGACCTGTACGCTGCGGGAATTAAGGGACCGGGAAGTCAATATGTTCACCACGGTATTTATCGGCAATTCGGAGACGGAGATCCTTAGGGACAAGTTGATCACAAAGCGCGGATATCATGTGGAGAACAACATACATTAAGTTCTCTTTGGGAGGAGAGCAGGATGAAAAAAATAGTAATTTTTGCGGGAACCACAGAAGGACGGCGGCTGTCGGAAATCCTGGCAGATGCCGGAATCGCGCATACCGTATGCGTGGCAACGGAATATGGTGAGATCGTGATGCGGGAACAGACGGATGCGGAGGCGGCAGGGACAAAGGGGCAGCCACTCGTATCTCTTCACCGTGGCAGAATGGACCGGCAGCAGATGGAAGAATTTCTGCGTAACGAGGGTTATGAGATCGTAGTGGATGCCACCCACCCTTATGCCCAGGTCGTTACAGAGAACATACGGGACGCTGTGAAAACACAGTCTTCCATTTACCTGCGTCTGGAACGGGAAATTTCGGAGACTCCGGAAGCAGAGAATCCTGCCGTAAGTATCCGGTATTTTGAAAGCAATGCTGACTGTGCCAAAGTGCTGGAGAATACAGAGGGCAATATTCTGCTGACCACAGGGAGCAAGGAACTGCCGACGTATTGTGCCTCCGGAAGACTCCATGACCGCCTGTATGTGCGGATCCTTCCGGGCAGAGAGAGCCTGGAACTGTGCATGGAGCAGGGAATCAAAGGCAGACAGATCCTGGCATTGCAGGGACCTTTTTCCACAGAGATGAACGCCGCTATCCTGAAGCAATACGATATCCATCACATGGTCACGAAAAACAGCGGACGCACCGGAGGGTATCAGGAGAAACTGGAAGCTGCGAAAATTCTGGGGATCCCGGTGTATGTGATACAGCCTGCCAAGAAGGCTGTAGATACGTATTCTTTTGCGGAAATCTGTGGAAAACTGGAACAGCTCTGTGACTGTAAGCTCTCCGGGCAGGGCAGCATGGAGATCTGCCTCGCCGGAATCGGCATGGGCAGCAAAAACGGTCAGACACAAGAAGTGCAGCATGCGATCGAAACTGCAGATATCCTGCTGGGTGCGGAGCGCATGATCGAAAGATATTCTGCTAAAATCGAAAAAAGACCCTACTACATGACGGAGCAGATTCTGCCGTATCTGGAGCAATTACAGAAAAACGGTCTTACAGCACAGAAAGATCCCCTTCGGGTAACGGTCCTTTTTTCCGGGGATACCGGATTTTACAGCGGATGCAGGAAGCTATATGTGGCATTGCAGGAAGCCGTTGCCGTAGGAGTGTTGAACGCAGGAGTACGGATCCTGCCGGGAATTTCTTCCGTGGCCACACTGGCGGCCCGAGTGGGAGAAAGTTATGAAGATGCCGCCATTTTGAGCATGCACGGCAAGAAACTGAACCGGCTTTCGGCAACGGTGGAGAGCCATGAAAAGGTATTTTTACTGACCTCAGGAAGTGAGGACATCCGCAAGATCGGACATTTGCTTGCAGAAGCGGGACTGACAGACTGTGAAGTGATTGTAGGATATCAGCTGTCCTATCCGGAGGAAAGCATCCGGATCCTGACCCCGGGGCAGTGTGAGGAGATTACGGAGGAAGGGCTGTATACCTGCCTGATCCGCAATCCTCACTGGCAACCGGAACGCCTGACACATGGAAGAGCCGATACCTGTTTTCTGCGGGATGCGAAAACTCCAATGACAAAAGAAGAAGTCCGCGAGGTCAGCATCTGCAAGCTGAACCTGACACAAAACGCCGTGGTCTATGACATCGGCAGCGGCACCGGATCCGTCGCCATAGAGATCGCCGGGGTGCCCGGAGGGGTGCAGGTCTATGCCATTGAGAGAAAGCCGGAGGCGGTGGAACTGCTTCGAAAGAACAGAGAGCAGTTTCACATGGATAATATACAGATCATTGAAGCCCCGGCACCGGAAGGACTGGAAGAATTACCAGTGCCGACCCATGCCTTTATCGGCGGCAGCGGCGGCAGATTGCTGGATATTTTACAGACCCTGTACCGGAAGAATCCCCATATGCGTATTGTGATCAATGCCATCAGCATGGAGACCATTGCAGAACTTAAGGAAGTGCTGGATACTTTTCCGGTGGAGGAAGAGGAGATCCTGCAGATGCAGGTAAGCCGGGTGAAGAAGCTCTTAAGCTATCATCTGCCCCAGGCGGAAAATCCGGTGTGGATCTGCTCGTTTACGTTCCGGGAGACAGGAACGGATCCTATGGATAACGCGAAGAAAACAAAACAAAACGCAGG
>ERZ1673743.4320-NODE-4320-length-10004-cov-3.753644_pt1 | contig 10004 bp, 9 predicted proteins | sample MGYA00580197_ERZ1673743 | MGnify/ENA primary metagenome ERZ1673743 (study PRJEB41218, sample SAMN15661795) | gut metagenome | host: Homo sapiens | place: Canada: London | collected 2015-08-20/2019-03-30 | study: EMG produced TPA metagenomics assembly of... | reverse complement strand
GAAAATAAATCTTTATCAGAGCTATGGAGCGAAGAAGAAATTAAGAAATTTGATAAAGATAAAAAAGCAGCTGAAATCAAAGAGTTCTTAAATGAGTATGACAAGCTCGTCATGATTAATCCTAAAAAGACGAAATTCATGAAGAGTGTAATTGATCATCACTTTTATGAGTTAATGAGAATCTATTCAAACTGTCTTGAATCTCAGAATACTCTTTTGTTTGTCTCTGGATTCTCTTTCGCAGATGAGCACATGGCTAATCTGACTGTGAGGTGCGCAAATAACAATCCCACCTTAACCATTATAATATTCGCGTATGATGACAATGCTGCCAAAGATATTCATGATGGCCTACATAAAGTTGGTACCTCTCGACATGACAATATCATTGTAGTTACCCCTAAAGAATTTCTCAATCAACAAGATGAGAACTATAAGGAGTGGACTCTGCGACAGACAGACCTTAAACTGGAGAACTTTGATATGGCTACTATCAATAAATATGTTTACCACCAGCTTAGACGAATGATATGAATGAGTCTGTGCGCATCGATGTTGACAAACGTTCAATCTTCAGAGTCGGAGAAGTATACTCAGTATCCGGCAGAGAAATATCTATCAAAGTAGATGTGAACAAAAACAGTTCACATCTTATGTATTGTGGTCAACTCATCAAAAATGTTTCAGTTGGAGGTTATCTTAAAATATTAAAGGGTTTTGATGTTCTTGTTGTTAAAGTTGAAAGCGAGTATTTAAAAGAGAATACTAACCTTTCACAGAAAGTCCATACTTTAGGTGAAGAGAACTTTAGGATTCTCATAGCAAAACTGATTGGATATTTCGATGGAGCGACATATAGGAAAGGAGTTAAAGAGTTACCTCTCATTGGGAATGAGTGTGTGCTCTTGGATAATGAAAGTTTCTCAACGATACATAAATTTGCCAATGAAGACGAGGATTGTATTGAGATTGGATATTTAATGGCTGACCAGAATGTCCCCATTTCAATTAGTGTGGACAAGCTATTTGCAAGCCATATCGGTATTTTTGGTAATACGGGTAGTGGAAAGAGTCATACTCTCGCCAGCCTATATCAGACACTCTTCGATAAATATGGTAAGAATAAGAGGTTTAATGAGAACGCAAAGTTCATTTTGTTTGATTTTAATGGTGAGTACTCTGGCAAAGAAGTCATAACGTCATCTAAACAGGTGTATAACCTATCAACCCTAAAGGAAGATGGGGATGATAAAATTCCGCTTCATAAAATTGATTTATTGAGGCCTGAATTATTTTCAATATTATGTAGCGCATCTGAGAAAACTCAACAACCATTCATAAAAAGAGCACTCCATCTTTATGAAAGGATTCAAAAGAAAGAATCACCTGTGAATTATATTCGTGGCATATTGCAAGATCAGGTAAGTAATACGTTGGTACTATCTGACAGAGTCAAGTCTAAACTTTTGTTTGATTACTTTGAGCAGATTCTTCCTCATGACAAGGATGAACTTGACTTAGACATACCTCTTCAAAGGGAGTTAGATTGGCATGGGAAACAGAATTGTTACTATCGTATAGATAATGGTAAACATCTATACATAAATGGAGAAAATTCTGATAATATTAAAACGACAGACTTGTATCATGCTGCCGGTGAATATACTATCCCGGAAGATTTCCTTGATTCAATAGTTGATTCTTTATATATACAGCTTATTAATGATGTGCTTTCTAATCGTGCTCAAAATGATCACATAGCACCCGTAATAAATAAGTTGAAGAGTTTTATTAAAGATTTCAACAAAACCTTGAATATATCCGATGAGGATTTTTGGCAAAACAAAAATATTGTAGTCATCAATTTAAACCATTGCAATATTCTCGTCAAGAAAATGATTCCTATGCTTGTATCTTATCAACTTTATGAAGATAAGAAAAAGACAGCCAATGAATCCAATTCTCTGAATATAATTATAGATGAGGCACATAATATATTATCATTTGAATCTCTTAGAGAAAATGAATCATTCAAGGATTTTCGGCTCGAAACATTTGAAGAAATAATTAAAGAGGGTCGCAAGTTTGGTATCTTTCTCACTTTGTCAAGCCAACGGCCGTCAGATATATCAGGTACTATTGTTTCTCAATTACACAATTATCTGATTCATCGGTTGGTGAATAACAAAGACATCGAAATGATTGAAAAGGCTGTCTCCTATTTGGATAAAGTATCAGCCGAACAACTTCCCATTTTACCAGTGGGGGCATGTGTATTATCGGGACTTATCGCTGACCTCCCAATTATTATGCAGGTAAAAGAATTACCTCATCATGTACAACCCAAGAGTCAGACTATAAAGTTAACAGATCACTGGAAGGATGAGGAAATACCTGATATAATAGAAGATTATCTTGAAGATAGTGAAATAGATGATGAATACTTATGAAAAAGGAGAAAATAGATAAATTGAAACAAGAATTTTCTCTCAAGAATCCTTATTTTAATATTATAGGATTACTTGGGACTGGGAATCATGGGATTGCCTTTGCTCTATCTGACGAGAAAGTATTGAAATTAACCTCTGATCCACAAGAGGTGTTTGTATGCAACGCTCTCCAAGGTCGCCATTGTAAATATCTATGTAATATTGAATATATGGGTGACTTTTACTCCGTCAGTGAGGAGCGAATGTACACATGGATTATTATGGAACAACTATATAAATCATCAGAACAAAAATGGGTTAATGATGCTTTTAACGACTTTAGACATGCATGGTTTACTCTTTTTACAGATAACCCAATCAGCAATTATCTAACTTGGAGCGATCTATGGTCAATATACAAGAATAAAGAAACCGCTAAAATCAATCGTTGCATAATGCTGTGTAAAGATTATCTATCGCATATCAATGATGATGAGGACACGTTCATAAAACTCTCAGACCAACAAATATCCACACGGATTCATTATGTATCTGTTTTCTTTGAATTCATAGAAAAGGCTTATGATGAATTGTTTAGTATATGTCCCGAAGGTCGTATTGACTTGAATGAAGGGAACTTCATGTTTGATAAGACCGGCAACTTAAAAGTTCTCGATATGCAAACCTTTATGTAAACTCTATTATGTTAGATGTATTCAAAACATATTATAGAACCGTTCATAATTTTCTGAAATATCAGAATCAAAAGGCCTTTGAACTATTTAAAGAGGAGAATCTATATGAGATTTTTGATAATCACGATAATTGGAACGGTGGCATTGACTACTTTACAATCGAATTAAGAGTTTCGGTAGAAAAATATCTTCAAATAAAAGATGATGACGAAAGTAAAATTATAGAAGATATTACTTATGCATTCGATAATGCTCTTAAGAGCATTGAGTCGCTTGTTATAAACAAAACAATCATTGTACCATACGATGATGCTACCGTTTATACACCTACTACAGAATCTATATGGAATCTGGATTATTTTCGTCTTTTCATAAGTCATATCTCAGAAAATAAAGGCTCGGCGAAGAATCTTAAAGTCTGCTTAGAGAAATGGGGGGTTCACGGCTTTGTAGCCCATGAAGACATTGAACCATCTAAAGAATGGACCTCGATTCTAACAGATGCTCTATTTTCGATGAACGCTCTTTGCGCCATATTAGTAAAAAGATTTAGATATAGTAGTTGGTGTGATCAAGAGGTTGGAATAGCATTGGGACAAAACAAATTGTGTATTCCTATAAAAAAAGACATTATTCCTTATGGTTTCTTGGGAAGATATCAAATGATTAAAGCCGATGGTCTTGATGCATCACATGTTGCACAAAAGGTTGCAGAATGTGTGTTTAAAGATGAGCGTACTCATGGAATCTACTGTAACAGTTTAGCCAGACTTCTCATTAATGCAAAGACATCCGAAAAAGCGTTACAGTGGATTGAAACAATTAATAAGTTTCCTAATATAGAGAGAGTCTATATAGAATTTATATGTAAAGGATATTCGCAAAATCCTATTTTATTACTACCCAACGTCTCACAACGTATCAATGATTTATTTATACGATATAATATGTCCCAATATATATTACCTTCTGGAGAAAATAAAATATCCGACAATGATTTACCATTCTAACAACACATTAAAAAACGGTGCTTCGATGCTACGCAATAGGTTCCCCTTTGCTAATGCCAACTATCTGCACACTAACCAAGCTCAACCGGAAATTAATATAATTTCTAACCCAGCTGGAGAGAATAGTAACCAACCCCAAAGCAAAAGTAACCAAGGTCACAATAAAAGTAACCAAGCTACGGATAACTTAGTTACTCGTACGTTGACAAAGAAGGAGCAGGATATAAGAAATTTCTGTTCCGTACCCAGAACTGCTCAGGAAATTATGGATAGATTGGGAATAACCAATCAGTCAAAGAACCGTCAAAAATATATAACTTCGTTGTTAGAGCTTGGTGTATTAGAACGCACCATTCCGGATAAGCCCAACGATCCGAATCAGAAGTACCGTAGAAAACAAGAAGGATAATTTATTTTTTGAATATGAGCGAATTCGACGAATACATCGTCCACGGGGAACCGGGACAGAAGGAGAAGGCTGATGCGTGGCAAACGGCGATTGGTCTTCAGGATGTGGATGGATTGAAAGTTTCAAATTATCTGCTTGACACTGCGCGTCAGCATATCGAGGGAGACATCACTATTGACGAGGCTCGTGAACGTATCAAGGTGTACTACGAGACTAAGACAGGACATGATGCCATAGATGAGGAGGGAGACAAGGTTTCTGCCAATATTGCGAAGATTATAATGGAGCCCTCTTTTGCTTTATCCCTTATTGGGCTAACTTCCATTCATCGCCGCATATTTGAGGATTGTTTTAAATTCGCCGGTCAACTCAGAACGGTAGAATTGTCAAAAAAAGAATGGGTACTGGGTGGCGAGGCCTCGGTTTCATATCAGCCTTCTTTTGACCTTCGTAATGCCATTGAGCATGATTTGGCAAAAGAGAAAGAATATGATTATTCCGACAAACCTATTTCGGAGGTAATTCAGCATTTAGCTCGTTTCATTGCTGATTTATGGCAGATACATCCTTTCAGAGAGGGCAATACGCGCACAACTGCCGTTTTCCTGATAAAGTATCTCCGCTCTATGGGTATTCCGGCGACCAACGATATGTTCAAAGAGCATTCGTGGTATTTCCGCAATGCCCTCGTCAGAGCGTCATATAAGGGACTGAATATCTCGCCTACGACTGAATTTGTAGAGCGATTTCTCCGCAATGTCATTCTTGGCGAAAAGAATGAACTCCGCAATCGCGATATGCTTGTTGGCGTATCCCTTCCAGCGCCTTCCGTACAAAGTATCATTGCAAACGTTTCAAAGTCTCAATTTGACACTTTGAATTGTACCTTGGAAGAGTTGGCAGTACTCAAGACAATCGAGGACAATCCCCAAATAACCCAAACTGAGATTGCCAAATCCATAAAGAAATCAGTATCTACAGTCAAGCGCATTACATCTAACCTCGTCGTGAAGGGAATCATCATACGTAGGAACGGACGTCGCAACGGCTGGTGGGAAATTTTATCAAATGAGTAACATTGTCGGCATAGTAACACGAAACATTGATTATGGAAAAGTTTGGAGGCACAAGATATAACTCTCGGTGGGATGGCTCGACATGGTTCATCTTGGGACTGGTTGCGGTGTGCTGTATTGTTCCTTGTTTCTTGGATGACGGAATCTGGCCGACAATTATCTGCATTGTGATGTTGGCGTTTGTCTTAGTGACATTCCTCAGTATCTACTACCGCATTGAAGGAGATAAACTTGTGGTATATTCTTTCTTTATCCCTACCGCTTACCCCATTGATAAGATTAAGGAAATCAAGCCGACTAAAAGTGTACTCTCGTCACCGGCAACTTCGTTGAACCACCGTTTGGCAATCACCTTTACCGACCGGAAGATTCTCAAAAGCTCTATTCCACTCATTATATCGCCCGTGCGTCAAGAGGAATTTACCCGACATCTCCTCTCCATCAATCCCGAAATCAAACATTGGGCATAGGTAATGTCGATTAATCGCAATTATATATAGCTCCAACATATCATATAATGAATATTTTTGCTATCTTTGCAGTATTAAAAGATAGATTGAGCATAGCAAAGCCATCGGCTTAGCCGCTTTGCACTTTAAAATAAACAATGGCAAAGAATACTATGGGGACTAAGTTGCCCCGGAAACTGGAGCAGAAAATGGCTCTCATGGGTGAGCAGATTAAGCTTGCCAGGCTGCGTCGTAACCTCTCGATTGCGCAGGTTGCTGAACGTGCGACCTGTTCGCCTCTCACCGTGACTCGCATCGAGAAAGGTTCTCCTACGGTTTCAATAGGCATCTATGCCCGTGTTCTTTATGCCCTGCAACTTGATGATGATCTTCTCCTGATTGCCAAAGAGGATACCCTCGGACGCAATCTGCAAGATTTGAGCCTGAAACACCGCCAGCGGGCATCTAAAAAGGAATAAGCTATGAAGAAGCTATTTGTGTATGCCGACTTTGATTGGCTCAATACTCCGCAGCTGATTGGCGAGCTATCTTGCGACTCGGTGCGTGGCAGCGAGACATACGGATTTTCGTATGATAAAGAGTGGATTGCCAAATATGGCGATGTTTTTCTCAGCGAGGATTTACAGAACTATATTGGTATCCAATACACCCGTCCGGAACGCGACATTTTCTCTTGTTTCTCGGATGCTCTACCTGACCGGTGGGGACGCACATTGCTGAACCGTAGGGAGCAAATTGCAGCCACGGATGAAAAGAGAGCAGTGCGACGCCTGACATCTTTCGATTATCTGATGGGAATAGATGACGTTTCGCGCATGGGCGGTTTCCGATTTGCCGAAACTCCCGGTGGGAATTTCATTAATTGTGAAGAAAGCCTCCGCGTGCCGCCATTGGCGAATGTCAGAGAATTGATGCAGGCAGCGCATGAGATTGAGCTTAGCGAGGAAAAACATATTCTGCCGTCAAAGAAATGGCTGGCGCAACTGCTCCATCCGGGTACTTCTCTCGGCGGTGCCAGACCGAAAGCTTCTGTTATTGATGAGAACGGCTGTCTAACGGTTGCCAAATTCCCCTCGCGCAAAGATGATTACGATGTCGCTCAATGGGAACATTTCTGTCATATAATGGGACGCAAGTCCGGGCTGAATGTTGCCGAGACACGAACAATCGACGGCGAGGATTTTCATATCTTACTTTCAAAACGCTTCGACAGGAACAGCGATGGGAAACGAATACATTTCGCCTCCGCGTTGACTCTACTCGGACTCACCGACGGGGATAACGCCTCAACCGGCTACGGTTACATTGACATTGCCGATTTCATTATTCAGCACGGCAGCAATGTCGAACAAAACTTAGAGGAACTATTTCGTCGCGTGGCATTCTACATCATTATCGGTAACTCCGACGACCATTTCCGCAATCATGGTTTCCTGTTGACTCGCAAAGGTTGGGAACTTTCCCCGGCTTACAACATCAACCCGACACTTGCCGATAATCAGAGCTTGCTTATCAATCGCTCCACAAGTGAATCTGACCTCAATCTCCTATTGGCATCAGCCGGAGATTACATGCTCTCAGCTGAGAAAGCCAATGGCATTATCACCGAGGTAAAAACCGCCATGAAATCATGGCGTACAGAAGCCCGCAGACTCGGACTCCCCCAGCGCGACATCGACATGTTCGCACCTCGATTCGATAAATGGATTGAATAGCCAATGTAAAGCGTTAGCTAAGTCGCCAGAAGATAAAATCGCGCCAAGGACCATGAAATATAGCAATAAATCGCGCCAACTTGTCGTGATTATTCGTGGATTTTTATTAAATTTGTCGCGATAAAGACGCGCTGCACATGACAACTGAAATCGAAATATTACAATATTTGCACTATAATCCTCTTGCCAAGAGGTCAGACATTTTGCCTTCACTACCCAAGCAGATTAGTGACAGGACTCTTATGCGTATGCTTTCCGAAGCGACTGCCAAGGGGCACATAGAGGTTGTAGGTCGCGGACCGGCTACCCGCTATAGACTTACTCCGCAGGCACATGTGACGATGGAACTGAATCTTGACACTTATTTCGACAAGGATGTTGACGAGCGTCAAGTGCAGGAATCGTTCAATTTTGAGCTCATAAATGAAATTCTTCCAAAGGTGGATTTATTCACCGATGAGGAACTGCAACGTCTTGATGACGCACAACAACTCTTCCGTCAACACCTTTCGGAAATGTCAGAGTTTGAATACCACAAAGAGATGGAACGTCTCGGAATCGACCTGTCTTGGAAATCTTCGCAGATAGAGGGTAACACTTATTCGTTGCTGGAAACGGAGAGACTGCTGAAAGAAAAACAGACTGCAAGCGGTAAGACAAAAGAGGAAGCCGTGATGCTACTCAATCACAAAGATGCGCTCGAATTTATTCTTGATGTACCGGATTATCTGAAAGATTTGACCGTTGCCCGCATAGAGGAGATTCATGCCCTGCTTACAAAAGAATTAGGCGTTGAAAGAAACATCCGTCATCGCCGTGTCGGTATAACCGGAACAAACTACACTCCGCTTGACAATGAGTTCCAGATTCGAGAAGCTCTTGAAGATACAGTACGACTAATAAACGGCAAGAACAATATCTTCGAGAAAGCCCTGCTCGCTCTTGTTTTACTCAGCTATATTCAGGCGTTCACCGACGGCAACAAACGCACAGCCCGAATAGTGAGCAACGGTATTCTAATCGCCAACGGCTATTGCCCGATTTCATTCCGCACGGTAGATTCAATCGACTACAAGAAGGCTATGCTGATGTTCTACGAACAAAACAATATCGCAGCCTTCAAACGCATTTTCATCGACCAATTCCTCTTCGCTGTCAAAACATATTTTTAAAGTTCATAATTGTCTTTTCACCTTAAATTTTATTTTCATCATGGCAAGGACATTTGATTTAGATAGGGTGCATTTCTACTCCGAATATGACATGGCAACTCCTTTTGAGGTAGATAAAATCTTAAATCGACTTAGGTCTATAAATCCATATGGGGATTTAAAAGACCTAAACGACGTTATAGAGTTATGGAACATTCACCAATACTCTAAAAAGAAGCTCTTACCCACTAAGCTTGAAGGAGCTGATAAAGAATACCTAAATGATATCACCAATAAACTCCAAGGTATCATAGTTCAATCGATGTTGAAGTGGCCTAAAGAAGATTTTGAGATCGAATATGAAAAACTAATATATGATTACCAGCATAATTTTTGGAAAGTTATAGTAGAAACTAATACGTATAAGCAATTTTCCAAGCCTGTTCTTATGAACTGTATAAAGAACAGCTCTAATTACGCATTAAGATCAATTTTAGTTGAAAAGGTTATCGTAAATTATCTTGATAAAGAATTAGCAACTTTCCTTAAGGAGTCAATTCATGCTGTTGAAGTTCTGTTGGGAAATTATTATGTTTCAATAAGTCACAAAGGCAGAAAAGTTTGCTTACCATCAGCCCTCACAATGTCTGAGAGGGAAGAAATGATTATAAAATACATCAATAGTCCGGAACGCAATCTCAATTATCTCAGAATCATAAGTACACTAAAGAATGACAACTATTTGACTATCTCAGATAGAACAAGGCTATTATGCAAACGAGCAGAACTTGAGGATAATAACAAAGTGCTTAAAGAGGGACAATCCATGTCTTATCAAATTGGTTTTAAGGCTGATTACAAAAAGGTTGACCCCATTATTGAAATAACAGATGATGGGGTAATTTATAATCTTGGCTGTCTAAAGGATATTGACGCAACAGGTATACTATTCCTTTTCAAGTATGTCTTTGGATATATTGAACTATACGGCACCATTCCTTTTACATCTTTAGATCATGAAGATACAATATACGACATCTTTGGTCTGA
>ERZ1673743.4317-NODE-4317-length-10010-cov-121.001005_pt1 | contig 10010 bp, 10 predicted proteins | sample MGYA00580197_ERZ1673743 | MGnify/ENA primary metagenome ERZ1673743 (study PRJEB41218, sample SAMN15661795) | gut metagenome | host: Homo sapiens | place: Canada: London | collected 2015-08-20/2019-03-30 | study: EMG produced TPA metagenomics assembly of... | reverse complement strand
AGCGCCGGAAAGAGCGCTGAATGTAAAACTAATAAAAAATATTATAAAAATGGACGAAGACATTCTTATTCCAATTGCAATCTGTGTGGTACTGCCGATTTTTATCGTGGCAATCGTGACATTTGCGGGAGTGAACCGCGACAACAAACGCAGCAAGATTATGCTCGCTGCCATTGAAAAGGGCATGGACGTTGACGCAAAAAATCTTTTCGAGAGCGACAAAAAGAAGAAAACACTTAAAGAGCGGGTGATGGGCTATCTTTCCAACGGTCTGGTATGTCTTGCGGTCGGTATAGCGCTCGTGATTTCCAACTTTATGATTGATCTGGAGGGAATTCCTCTCATAGGCGGTCTGATTTGCGGACTGATAGGCGTGGCATACATAATTCTGTATTTCGTGTTCAGAAAATCGCTGCCCGCGAACGAGACTGAACCCTGTGAAGATAAATGATGAGTCCCGAGGAATTTTCCGGAAAGATCCAGGGCCTGCAGGACGGTTTGCGCCGCTTTCTGCTGGCCTTGTGCTGCGGTGATTCCACGCGCGCCGACGACCTGGCGCAGGAAACCCTGCTGAAGGCCTTTCTCGCCGTTGATTCCCTGAGCCGTCCCGAGGCGCTGCAGAGCTGGGTTTTCAGCATAGCCTACAGGCTGTTTCTCGACAACCGGCGGACTATTGTATTCAGCGAGCCGCTCGATGCGGCCCGCGATGCCGCCGACACCCAGAGCGCTGATTCAGCTTTTGAATATCAGCAGCTTTATGCTGCTCTCGCGGAGCTGTCGGGGAAGGAGCGAACGGCCGTTCTATTATTATATAGAGGGATACTCAGTGGCGGAGATTGCCGGGATTACAGATTCGGGCGAGGCGGCGGTTAAAAAGCTGCTCTCGCGCGGAAGAGAACATTTACGAACCAAACTATCAGGATATTATGACCTCTGATGAAAAAAACGACAAAGGGCTGCGGAATCTTTTTCAGAACTTCCGCCCGACGTTGAGCAATTCTGATGAATTCGCCCGACGGTTGCAGGCGCGTCTCCACGCCGCTGTCATAGTGAAGGAATATCAGCGGCGTCAGCGCCGCGCCTACTGGGCGGCACTGACGAGTGCGTTTGTGGTCGGCCTGATCTGCGGGTTGGTCGCCAATGAAATCGCCGACCTTATACCACGGGCAGGTAAGACCCTGATGGTCGACTTTATGGGTGCGGGCATAACTCTCACGCCGATGGCTGTCGACTATCTGCTGCTGGTAATGGCGGGAGCAGCCATAACTATTTTCAGCGCCGTGATAGTGTTCAGGCTCGTAGGTTCGCGGGGCGATACGCTTGCAGGCGACCTCGCCGCGATAAAATAACTGGTCAGATATTGTCGATTATAATTGTATAGCCGGCTTCGAACGTGGCGCCAGGCTCCACGGCGAAGGCATAGGCGCGGGAGGCGAACTCGCCGGTGAAGCCGACGGAGTCGGCGCGGCCCCACCAGGGTTCGATGCAAACGAAAGGAGCGTCGGGGCGCGGCGACCAGAGTCCTACGAGCGGGGCGCGGAACAGAAGTGTGAGAAGCGGTGAGCGCTTTTTGTCGAGCAGCGACACGCGGTGAGCCTGATTGTCGGCGAGAATCACGGCATCGCGACGGAACGTATCGGCGGTTATCGCCACGAGTCCGCAATCGTCGCGCACAATGGTGGCTGTTTCGTTGCCTATGCACCCTTTTTCTTCGATAATCTGAGCGCTAAGCCGCTCAGGGCCGTCGATGCTGAAAAATCCGTGAATGGAGTCGGAAGCGTTGAATTCCGGATAGTTGAACGCCGGATGCGCGCCAATCTGGAAGTCCATGCGGCGGTCGCCGGTGTTGACCACGCGCCACATCACGTCGATTCGCTCGCCGGTCAGGCGGTAGCCGATCTCAAGTCGGAAAGCGCGGGGATATTTCTCAAAGGTTTCGTCATCAGATTCGAGTGCGAACCATGCTTCCCCTTCGGGAGTGTCGTCGACTACAGAAAATTCCATGTCGCGTGCAAATCCGTGTTGCGGAAGATTATATACCTTGCCGTCCATGCGGTATTCGCCGTTCCAAACGGCTCCCACTATCGGGAAGAGTACAGGCGAGCGCCGTCCCCAGAATTGTTTGTCGCCCTGCCAGAGATATTCCTGACGGGTGCGGATGTTCATTATGCTCCGGAGTTCGGCTCCATGGCTGTCGATTGCCACCGACAGTATGTCATTTGCAAGTGTTACTTTCATATTCGTGAGATTTTCTTTGCTGACAAAGTTAACCAATTTGGTGCAATTCTACAATCTTTTGATTCACAATAGTTAATAAACGACAAAAATAGTTAGAACTGTTGCTTTTGGATGCGGCGATTCGTAAATTTGCGTAAATAATCATCCTTGCATAAACACAGTCAGAAAACCACGTAAATGATTCCCCCTCTTCATATCGGAGTCTCTTTGACCCGACGCAGCGGCTCGGCGCAGCATTTTTCGTATTTAATCTGGATTGTCGCGTTATCCGCCGCCTTTTTCACTCTCTTTCATCCCGCATATGCGCCTGTCTGCCGTCTGGCGGATTTTATTCTTTCCGAACCGCTGTCGTCGACCGGACTTAGCCTCCTTGCGTCTGCAGGAAATGTGCTTGCTCTGGTGCTTGCCTTTCTGTCAGGCCCGGGTCTTTATATCGTCGTATCCCTTGCCGTGGCGGTGGTGCTCGCCGTTGTCTACGGTTTCACTCTCGGCTGGCGCCGTGTGGCGATTAAGGATGTCGATCTCGGATTTTCCGACCTCCCAGCCGGCTTCGACGGCTTCAGAATAGTTCAGATAAGCGATCTGCACATCGGCACCTATCGCCGCGACCCCCGTGTGGCAGAGCGGATAGTAGAAAAGATCAACGGCCTCGACCCGGATCTCGTGGTGTTTACCGGCGATCTGGTGAATTCGTCGCCCGATGAGGTTGAGCCGTTTGCCGACGTGCTCAGCCGGATAAAATCTCGCTCCGGCGTTGTGTCGGTGCTCGGCAACCATGATTACTGCGTATACCGCCGCTACGAAAACCGCCGTCAGCAGGTTGAGGAAATCAACCGTCTGAAGAAATTGCAGACTGAGAGACTCGGATGGCGTCTTTTGCTGAACGAGAACATGACACTTCGCCGCGGTTCCGACGGGATAACCATCGTGGGAGTGGAAAATGCCGGTAAAGGGCTCGTTGACCATGCCGACCTGCGCCGCGCGATGCGCGGAGTAGATTCCGATGGTTTCACCATAGTGCTCAGCCACGACCCCACTCACTGGCGCGGCGAAATCCTCGGGTCGACCCGGGCGCAGCTGACGCTTTCGGGTCACACTCATGCCATGCAGTTCCGTATCGGGCGCCTTTCGCCCTCGCGGCTTCTTTTCAAAGAATGGAGCGGCGTCTATAACGAAGGAGAGCGGAAGCTCCATGTAAATCCGGGCACCGGAAGCAACGTTCCTTTCCGCCTCGGCGCATGGGCTGAGATCAATCTCATCACCCTCAGAAAAACAGGTGCATAAAAAGCAACTGCATATAACTAAAGAGGAGCGCCGGAATAAACCGGTGCTCCTCTTTAGTTAGGTGTCAATAAGGAAGTTACTGCTTCTCGGGACGGAGACGGCGGACGGTTTCGCCGGTGCGCCAAAGCTCGCTCTCGCGGAGATCCTTGAGCTCTTTCTCAAGTTTCACGCGGTAGTCGGGCTGCGAGTTGGAGTCGATTGAGATCTGAGCTTCGTTACCGGACTTTACGCTGGCATAAAGTTTCTCCACTACGGGTTTGATGGCGTCGTGGAACGGGCCCATCCAGTCGAGCGCGCCGCGCTGGGCGGTGGTGGAGCAGTTGGCATACATCCAGTCCATGCCCTTGTCGGCGAAGAGCGGCATGAGCGACTGAGTGAGTTCCTCTACGGTTTCGTTGAACGCCTCGGAGGGGGTGTGGCCGTTCTCGCGGAGCACTTCGTACTGGGCGAGAAGGAGACCCTGGATCGCACCCATGAGCGAGCCGCGTTCGCCGGTGAGGTCAGACACTGCCTCACGCTCGAAGGTGGTCTCGAAGAGGTAGCCGGAGCCTATGCCGATGCCGAGGGCGAGCGTGCGCTCAAGCGCGCGGCCGGTGTAGTCCTGATAAACGGCAAAGCTCGAGTTGGTGCCTTTGCCCTGCTTGAAGAGGATACGCAGCATAGAGCCGGAACCCTTGGGGGCGGCCATGATAACGTCGATGTCTTTCGGCGGAACCACACCTGTGCGGTCGCTCCAGGTGATGGCGAAACCGTGGCTGAAATACAGTGCCTTTCCTTCGGTAAGGTAGGGCTTGATGCGGGGCCATACGTCGATTACGGCGGCGTCGCTCAGAAGGCACATCACGATTGTTCCGCGCTTGGCGGCTTCTTCGATCGAGAAGAGCGTCTCGCCGGGAACCCATCCGTCGGCCACTGCCTTGTCGTAGGTCTTACCCGGGCGCTGTCCGACGATTACGTTGAATCCGTTGTCGCGGAGGTTGAGGCTCTGACCGGGACCCTGAACGCCGTATCCGAGCACGGCTATAGTCTCGTCCTTAAGAATTTCACGTGCTTTTTCCAAGGGAAATTCTTCGCGTGTAACGACGGTTTCTTCTACACCGCCAAAATTCATTTTTGCCATATTGATATGAGTTAATGGTTTGTGTTTCAGTCTTGTTGTCTCTGACGTTCTACAAAAGTGATTCTCGCCAGAGTGGCGGCCTCGCCGTTGCAGATAATCGAGGCGTCAAAAGTGTCGGCGCTCTCGCCGTGGCGCGCTGCCGTAATGGTGGCCGACTCGCCGAAGTGCATCTCGTGGCGGAACGCTACGTCGAACCTCCCTATGCGGTTATGGTCCCAGAAGCCGAGATCCCAGCGGTCGGTTATCAGTTCTATGTAGCGCCGGGTGGTGACGTGGCGGTTTATGTCGATGTCGGAGGTTACGAACATATAGGTGGTCTCGCTCACCGGGTCGCCGTTCAGGGCAAGTTTCGGCTGCTTGGCTATCGGGCACGGACGGTCGGTGATGAATTGCTCCAGAATGTTGAGGCAGGTCAGGTCGGCCGGACGGCGTGTCTTCACGTCGATTGCCATCCAGATTGTGCGCGCATAGCCCACGGTTCGGTCGCCGTCGCAGTCCACTATTTCGAAATTTCGCTCGGTGAATAGGCGGGTGATGCTCTCCACCCACGTAACCAGCTTGTATTTGTGGTTGATCTGCGGCACTTCCGTCAGCTCTATCGAAAGGCGCGAGAGCACCCACGAGATTCCGTAGGAAATCAGCCGGTCGTAGCCGACTCCGATTGAGTTGGCATGCTCGGTGGCAGTCTCGATTATGAGCGTTACCAGGCGCCCTGCCGACATTTCGCGCTGGCAGTTGCAGTCGGCGGCGGTAAGAATGAAGTGGCGCGACAGTGTATGCTTTCCGGTCATGATTCTTCTGTTTTGGTTCGCCTGCGCTCCTGCTCCTCGAGGAAGTAGTTCAGGTGCTCTGTGGGCGACTTGGTCACACAAACTCTGCCGCTGCGGGCAAACTGACGGATGTCGTAGCGCTTGAGCAGTTCGTAGAGCTGCTCTGTCTCGTCGCTGTGGCCCGATTTCTCGATTATGGTGTAGTCTCGCGTAATCTCGAGAATGCGGGCGTTGTAGCGGCGGATTACCGTCTCGAGATCCTTCAGGTCGAGCAACCGCTCGGTCGGCACCTTGTAGAGCGCTATTTCCTGATGTATTATCTCGTCGTCGGTATAGAGGAAGGCGCGGAGCACCTCGATGCATTTTTCAATCTGCTGCACCACTTTCTCCATGGCGCGGCGGTTGCTCATGCAGGTCACGGTAATCTTGTGGATGCCCGGCATGGAGCTGGCGCTCGCCGTTATGCTGTCGATGCTGAGTCCGCGTCGGGTAAAGATGGTACACAGGCGGCTGAGAAGACCTACCTGGTTTTCGGTGAAGACCGATATGGTGAATAACTGTTCGTCCATTTTTCAGTCCTTTTCAGGTTGATATTTCTTGGTGGCGCTTATCATTATGTCGTTGAGCGATGCGCCGGGTGCCACCATGGGGAACACCATGTCGGCAGGCTCGATGTTGACGTTGAGCAGGTAGGGCTTGTCGCTTGCGAGCATCCGCTCTATGGCGCCCGTGAGTTCCTGGCGCGACGCCACGTTCTCGCCGTCGATGCCGTAGGCTTCGGCTATGGCCGTGAAGTCGGGGTTGAGGAGCGGCGTCGACGAGAAGCGGCTGTTGTAGAACAGTTCCTGCCACTGGCGCACGTTGCCAAGAAAGTTGTTGTTCATTATCACGATTTTCACTCCGACGCCGTATTCCATGATCGTGCCGAGTTCCTGCATGGTCATCTGGAAGCCGCCGTCGCCCATCACGGCTATCACTCTTCGGTCCGGGCGCGCAAGTTTGGCGCCGATGGCGGCGGGGAGGCCGAATCCCATGGTTCCGAGACCGCCCGAGGTGATGATGCTGCGTGGCGAGGTGTACTTGAAATAGCGGGCGCCCATCATCTGATTCTGTCCCACGTCGGTGACGAGGATGGCGTCGTTGCCTGTCGCTTCCGAAATTCGCCGCGTCACTTCGCCCATTCTCATGGCGCCGGTGGTCTCCTGAGGGTATACCTCGCGGGTTATCACTTCCTCCATCTCTACTGCCTCGGGTTGGCGGAACGAGCGCATCCACTCTTCGTGGCGAGCCTGGTTCACCAGCGGCAGAAGCGCCTCGAGCGCTTTTGCCGCGTCGGCGTGAATAGCGGTGGTGGCATGTATGTTTTTGTTCAGTTCGGCGGCGTCGATGTCTATATGGATTACCTTGGCGTCGGGGGCGTATTTGCTTGTGTCGCCCGTCACGCGGTCGTCAAATCTCATGCCTATGGCTATCAGCACGTCTGCCCGGTTGGTGTTGACGTTGGGCCCTATGTTGCCGTGCATGCCGAGCATCCCCTTGTACTGGGGGTGGTTCGACGGAATGGCTGAAAGTCCGAGCAAGGTGGCTGCCACGGGGATGTCGGCCTTCTCGGCGAGCGCTGCAAGCTGTTTCTCGGCGCCTGCTATCGTTATGCCCTGGCCGGCGAGTATCATCGGCCGCTTGGCGTTGTTGATTATAGCGGCTGCATCGCGTATCTCCGACGGGATGATGTCGGGATCCGGGTTATAGCTGCGTATGAATTTTACTGGTTCATAGCCCTTCCATTCCGTCATCTGCACCTGAGCGTCGCGGGTTACGTCGAGAACAACGGGCCCGGGGCGTCCGGTGCGCGCAATGTAGAACGCACGTGCGAGAACCTCGGGTATCTCGTCGGCACGGCGTATCTGATACGCCCATTTGCTGATCGACTGCGTTATGCCTATCACGTCGGTCTCCTGGAAAGCGTCGGAGCCGAGTGCTCCCACGCTTACCTGACCGGTGATGATGAGCAGCGGCGTGCTGTCCATCAGAGCATCGCTGAGTCCGGTTATGACATTGGTGGCGGCGGGCCCCGACGTCACTGTCACGACCCCGGTGCGGCCCGATGCGCGCGCATAGCCCTGCGCGGCATGGATTGCTCCCTGTTCGTGGCGCACGAGTATGTGGCGCAGACGGTCGGTGTAGTCGTAAAGTTTGTCGTAAAACGGCATTATCTGGCCGCCCGGGTAGCCGAATATCGTGTCGGTGCCTTCGGCGAGAAAACAGCGTATGATCGCCTCGGCGCCTGTTATCATTTCACTCATATACTAACTGATTACGATGTCTAAGTTTAAATATCCTCTCTGACGCCTCCGCGGTCGGCCGATGTAACCATCGATGCGTAGGCGCGGAGTGCCCGCGATACGTTGCGCTCGCGGTCGCGTGGCGTGAAACTTTCGCGCCCGTGGCTCTCCTCCTCTTTGCGGCGTTCGGCGAGTTCTTCCGCGGTCAGCCTCACGTTGATGCTGCGGGCCGGTATGTCTATGTCAATAATGTCGCCGTCTCTTACGAGTCCGATTTCGCCGCCGGCTGCCGCCTCCGGCGAGATGTGGCCGATTGATAGTCCTGACGTACCCCCCGAGAAGCGGCCGTCGGTTATCAGTGCGCACTGTTTGCCGAGATGCTTGCTCTTTATATACGAGGTGGGGTAGAGCATCTCCTGCATGCCCGGGCCGCCTTTAGGCCCTTCGTAAGTTATCACAACCACGTCGCCGGCCTTTATCTTGTCGTGGAGTATGGCGTCTACAGCCGCTTCCTGCGACGTGAAAACCCGCGCTGGTCCCGAGAAACGGAATATGCTTTCGTCAACTCCCGCCGTCTTTACCACGCAGCCGTTCGCAGCTATGTTGCCGTGAAGCACCGCCAGACCGCCGTCTTTTACGTAAGCATGCTCCATGTCGCGTATGCAGCCTTCGCCGCGGTCTTTGTCAAGTTCATTATAATACTGCTTCTGGCTGCCGAGCTTGAGGTTCCTGTAGCCGCAGGGTGCCGCGAGCCAGCGCTTTTCTTGCTCTGCGCCGAACTGTTTCCCGTCAGGAGTCCATTTCTCGATAGCTTCCCCGAGCGTCAGGCCGTCCGCTCTCTTGACCGTCGGGTCTGCCAGCCCTGCGTCGGCGAGAACCTTCATTATCGAGAGGATGCCGCCCGCGCGGTTCACGTCCTGAATATGGTAGTGGGAGTTGGGAGCCACTTTACAGAGCACGGGGGTTCGGCGCGAGAGTACGTCGATGTCGTCTATGGTGAAGTCTGCGCCGGCCTCGGCTGCTACGGCAAGGAGATGGAGCACCGTGTTGGTCGAGCCGCCCATGGCTATGTCGAGCGTCATGGCGTTGAGCATGGCCTTACGTGAGGCAACGTTGCGCGGCAACACGCTCTCGTCGCCGTCGTTGTAATATGCGAGCGCATTCTTTACTATTTGCGCGGCAGCCTCCTTGAGCAGCTCACGCCGCTGTTCGTGGGTGGCGAGCACTGTGCCGTTGCCCGGCAGGGCGAGACCGATTGCCTCGTTGAGCGAATTCATGGAGTTGGCGGTAAACATTCCCGAACATGAACCGCAGGTGGGGCAACCTTTCATTTCGAGCTCCTCCACGCGGCGGTCACTTACCGTATTGTCCGCCGCATCTATCATTATGTCGATGAGATCCACTGCCTTTCCGTCGACCGTGCCGGCCTCCATCGGGCCGCCCGACACGAATATGGTCGGTATGTTTAGGCGCATGGCCGCCATAAGCATTCCGGGGGTGACTTTGTCGCAGTTCGATATGCACACCATGGCGTCGGCCTTGTGGGCGTTGACCATATATTCTACGGAATCGGCTATCAGATCTCGCGAAGGGAGCGAATAGAGCATTCCGTCGTGCCCCATGGCGATGCCGTCGTCAATGGCTATCGTATTGAATTCGGCTGCAAAACAACCGAGCTTTTCAATTTCTGCCTTCACAATCTGTCCCGCTTCGTGCAGATGCGTATGGCCCGGTACGAACTGAGTGAACGAATTCACCACCGCTATAATCGGACGGCCGAACTGTTCGTCGGTCATTCCGTTGGCCCGCCATAGCGCACGAGCAGCTGCCATTCGGCGGCCGCCCGTACTTATTTCGCTTCTTAATGGATGTGACATATCTTTTATACCTTATTATATATAATGGCGCTTGGAATATCTTCGCTGCGATGCAGCCGCATTGCCAATGCCTAAAGATTGTTATAAAAAGTATGCAAAAATATTCCAATTTGTTCAATTAAACAAATAAATGCGCAAGAAATTGCAATATGCGCATTGAAAAACATAATTTTACAACATATAATCGCCAAAACCTGCAATTTAATAGCAATAAGTCTGAAAGGCGCGCTGCTTTATTCTAATGTCGTTAAGGTCGTTGAGGTTGTTGGTGTCCTTAGTTTCCCTAATGACTTTAGTGACCCTGAAGCCTCATCCGACTGCAAAATTCTGTAAAAAAATTCTGCGAAAACGCCGCTGAAATGTTAAATTAGCGTTAAATCCCCTATGAATATTTGGAGGGAAAGGTAAAAGCCGCTACCTTTGCACTCGCTTTTGAAAA
>ERZ1673743.4314-NODE-4314-length-10012-cov-111.179170_pt1 | contig 10012 bp, 7 predicted proteins | sample MGYA00580197_ERZ1673743 | MGnify/ENA primary metagenome ERZ1673743 (study PRJEB41218, sample SAMN15661795) | gut metagenome | host: Homo sapiens | place: Canada: London | collected 2015-08-20/2019-03-30 | study: EMG produced TPA metagenomics assembly of... | reverse complement strand
GGTTTTTCGTGCCCCTAATGTTTAATTTGATTTAAAAGTAAACACACTCTAAGAAGAAAAAATATAAATATAGTGGATGTATGTTTTGAGGAATAGCCCCCATTATATTGAGATCACAGCAAATTTGAACTTTTGTCAATCTCTTTTTATTAGTTAAAATTGCACCTCCTCTTTTCGGAAATATTGTTGTTCCAATAGGAAACAATAATTTTGTCTTATTCCCGATATTGACAAATTTAGATGATGTGAGAATCCCTTGCTTGTTTTCAAGGAGATTCATGTCTCCAACTTTAACATAAGGGACTTTCCCATCAGGTAACCTATTTGCTGAAGAATCTCCACTTTTGAGAATACATACGTCTTTTAGGGTCTTTATTGGGAAGCCCTTAGGGTTGGTGATGGGGTCTCCGAAGGTATCGTAGAAAAGGGATTGAGCAAGAGAGTCAAGTTGCGAAAGCAGCTCGCGGTTCTTGGCAATCAAGTCATTGATTTGGTCAAGCTCCGCCACAATCTGCTCCTGTGTCTCCATTGGTGGCACAGGGACAATAGTGTTTTTTAATTCTGATATGTTTAGTGTGGGAACGGCACCCCTCTTAACAAGATTTGCAAAATCAATGTTTATCAAAATATAATACAGATAATTAACTGATATATTTTGATTCGCTATCATTACTGCTGTATTCAAATCTACTACCGAGTCTACTTGTAAAATACGTTTTTTGTTAGTTGAAACAGCAGCTCCATTTTTAGGGAATACAATAGAATTAGCCGGAAAAGTTTTAATTTCTCCAGATAAATATGATGGAGAGCACATCAAGTACTTTTCGTTTCCTGGCAAATTCATTTCAGCCACCTTGAAATAAGGGTAATCACCGTGAGAAGCTAATTCATCAGATGATGGGGTGTATCCACTTTTAATGGCACCCAGCTCATCTATTTTCTTATATTCCCAATTATGCTTCATGGCTCTTGGCGATTAGGCGTTTGAGATTATCCATGCCCTCGCCGATTTCGGCATAGAGGGAGGCGGCGCGTTCCAGGATTACTTCGGGGGCGTCGTAAACTACGGCCTCGCGTACAGTCTCCCTGTAGGTGTTGAAGGCGAGGTCGTAGCCGTGTTCGCGGATTTCATCTGCCGGAACGAGAAACGATTGCTCGGTGCGCTTGCGGTCGGTTTCGGCAGCGAGATTGTTGAAACGTGAGATGATGTCAGGAATGTCAGACTCGGCTACTTCGTTGCGCTTCTGGTCGAGCGAATAGCCGTCGGCCCGCATATCGTAGAACCATACCTTATTAGTACCGCCGGAGCCTGTCTTGGTAAAGATCAGGATGGCGGTCGATACAGGGGAATACGGATTAAATACACCAGACGGCATAGAGATAACCGCTTGCAGGCGGTTTTCATCGACGAGCTTCTTGCGCAGTGCTATGTGGGCTTTCGACGAGCCGGTGAGCACACCATCGGGCACGATGGAGGCGCAACGACCACCAATCTGCAACGAGCGGAGGAAAAGCGAAATGAACAGCAGCTCGGTTTTCTTGGTATTAGCAATAGCGAGAAGTGACTTGGCGACAGCCTCGTTGTCGAGACTGCCGGAGAACGGTGGGTTTGCGAGAATGAGCGTGTAGCGGTTCTCGTCGGTGTTGTCGGTAGAGAGCGAATCGCGGAACTCTACCGTTGGGCTGTCAACGCCGTGGAGCATGAGGTTCATAGCACCGATGCGAAGCATCTTCGGGTCAGTATCAAAACCGTTGAGCATAGTACTGCGGAAGTGGCGTGCGCGGTCTTTCTTCATCAGCTCCGTGCGGTAATGCTCCGTGATGTATTTCGCACTCTCCACGATAAAACCCGCGCTGCCCATTGCCGGGTCACAGATGGTGTCATCGAGAGTCGGCTTCATCATATCCACCATCATGCGGATGATGTGGCGCGGAGTGCGGAACTGTCCGTTGTTGCCACTCGCCGCCATCTTGCCAAGGATATATTCGTATACGTCGCCCATCGTGTCGCGGTTGTTCATGTCGAGAGAGTTGATACCCTCGACAATCTTCACGAGATTTCGGGGCGACTGAATGAGGAATATCGCGCTCTCCATGAAGCGCGAGTAAGCCGACTCCTTGCCACTGTTGAGATGTTTGATGAAAGAGAAAACATCCTGACTTACCGTCTGAAACATGCGGGTCGGCTCGAAATTCTTGAAGCGGCTCCAGCGCAGATCATCGAAAGGCACATCGCGGTCTTGGTCGGGATTGTGCCAGTTGCCCTCGCCAAAGGTCGGATTGCTGACCTTTTGGCCGATGATTGCAGCTGTAGCCTCCTGATTTAGTTGCTTGTCGTCGAGGAGCTTCATAAAGAACAGATAGGTCATCTGTTCGAGAATATCAATCGAATTTGAGATGCCTCCTGTCCAGAATGTATCCCAGATTTGGTCTATCTGATTTTTGATTTGTCCTGTAATCATGGCATTGCAGAATTAAGGATTAGTAGCCGGGGTTCTGAGTCCATCCGGGAGACATTGCAATTTGGTCTGATGGAATAGGCCAAAGACGCTGATATGAGGCATATCCGCCGAGATTGTTTCGCTTTTGGAAAGCGAAGTATCGAGGTATGAAAAGCTGCTTGCGCAGAGTTTCAATGTCGGCAATATTATTGCCGCTGACTGAGATATTTTTCGCTTTGGCCACCTGATTGATAAGAGAGGACGCTTTTGCAGCATTGCCGGTGGCGATGTTGCATTCGGCCAAAAGCAGGAGAACGTCGGCATATGAATAATAACTCAGGGTATGACCCTGCATCACTTCATCGGGCACTTTCACAAAAAGAATAGTACCACTGTTGGCTTCATACTCGTTGCCGGATGAAAGCGAGTAACGGTGGCTATCGATAATCTCCTGAAGATATGGTATTGCGTTTGACGGCTCGTTGAGGGCAATATATACGTTGGCCTTAGCCAAACGCCATACGTCCTTAGGCATATCGAAAGCATCATCAGGAGATGTACCCATCAAACCTTTCTTTTCGTTGAACGATGAAGAAATCTTGTCAAGAGAGTTCTCTAAATAGCGCAACGTAGTTTCAGCGGTTTCCTGACGAGGAATCTCGTAATTGTCATTGGTTAATTCCGAGATACCGATGCGTCCCCACTTATCAACCATCTCGGTATAGGAGATGGCATTTAGAAGAATAAAATAAGCTGAGGCATCAGCATATTCCGTTGTTGCAAGGTTTTTAATAGCATTGGCATTAAATGCGATAGATGAGTATGCAGCATTGTAAGCACGGCTGTTATATGAGTCGTAGACATTCATTGGGCATTTTACATCGTAGAACTGATACATTCCGGTGTAACCACGCTCTACATAGTACATCCAAGATAGAGACTTTGCAAAATACTCGAAACTTGCAGAAACGAATGTCTTACCTGTCTCTCCGAGGACAAGAGGGATTGACGGATCCCCGGCGAGATTGACTTTGACATCTGCCCGAACGGTGCCCATCAGGTCGTAAAGATAAATATTGGCAGATTGTGTGCCATGACGCTGAGTTTTATCGACTTTAATAGTCAATACATTATTTTCGTATGTAGCGCTATACTTAATCGGTTCGCCTGTGTTTGTAATGAAGTCATCACTGAAGAAGGAGTCGCCAACGTGACCTGGATTTGAAGGTTCATCACCAAATGGATCTTTATATGGCTCGATAGATAGAGGGATGTTTGAAGTTACCTGAATGGTCGCTGAGCCACCATTCTTATCAAATGAAACTTCTTCCTGAGACAAGGAGATTTCGACGTTATCGACAATTTCATTCCCGGCAATACCATCGCCGTTCCAGTCGTAGAAATAGCGAAGGTCTGGAACCGTTACGTTCTGACCGAGGTCATTGTATCGAGATTTGATATTATCCGAAATATTGTCGAGATTGTTTTGAAGTTGATAACGATCGTGTGATATTGTTCGTTTGTTATCGTCTGTAAATGTCCCATCGTCGGCAAGGTCTTGACTCAATGATGAAAGATATTGCGTGATCTCTGCATCGGAACGGTCGTTTAGAATCAATGATGAGATAGCAATTAGGACTCCGGAGCCGTCGTTGCCCGAAGTAATAGACATCGCTTCTGCGGGCGTCGATTCATAGTTTTGCAATCCAAACTGAGTGAACAGCTCCTTTTGGGCTTGCTTGTCAGCCTCCGCAAAGGTTTTACCGCTTTGCATGAGGTTCTGAATACGAGCCGACTTGAGATGCGTGAGAACATTGACATTGACGGTGCTTCTGTCTGATAGGTCAGCGAGAGCGATAAGATGAAGCTGACCGGTGGACAAGTCACCACTAACCTCGTTGAAATAGTAGCCATCGGTTGCGATGCGGACAAACTGCGAAGCGAGTTCTATTTGACCTAGATCAAAAGAACCGGCGTCGTCGCGGATCTCACCGTTGAACACTGTGCCTATGGCGGACATTTTCTCATCGAGCGGTTGAACGCTGATTGATGAGCCACGGACAAACGGACCTTTTTCGACTTTGCCCGAAAGCGGATATTTGCCCGATTGTGGCTTTTCGCCTCCACCGGGTTCATCGTCCTTTGAACAGCCTGTAAGAGCAACTGCCACAAGAACAGGTATGAGTAGATGTTTTAACTTCATTTTGTTAAGCAAAAACTCCGCGAAAGGCTCTGACAGGCGACCGACCTTTTTACCATTCGTGGAGTTCGTTTATATTGTTGTGATAACGATTTATCTTATTTGGTCATTGCCAGATGCTTTAATATGCAAAGTTAGCAAAAATTTCGCTAATGGCCACTATGAAATCGAGGAAATCGAGTTGAAAGCAACCGAGGCACGAGGCAACCGAGGCAAAGATAATTGCAAGTGTGGGCAATATTCGCACACATCCCCGTTAAACATCGTTACCATGGGCGACTGTCGCAGGGATATTCCTCCAAGGCCATATTCGGAGAGCTATAAATTATTTCTCCGTTATATTGAATTTGATAGCGACGCACATATTCAGGGCAACTAAGTCTGAGCATTTGGGCAAGTTGTTTATTCGGAATGCCACAAGGAATTTGGTCGAAAAATTCATCATCGACTTCGATTGTCTTCATAGCAGGTTTAACGGCTTTGAAGTATAGGGCACGAATTTTTATAGTTTTCATCTTGCAATTTTTCTGCAAAGATAATATAAAAATTTCTTGTAAACCAACAAATTAGAGCCGGAATATTTCGGACAACGGCTGTAACTGACTGATGGATATAGCGCCCGATAGGGTCATTTCCAGAAAAATTCTTCTGCCGGTCACGTCGGGGAGGATGATTTAATCAGAAAATTTGCGTAATTTTGCTCTATGGATACTGTCTTATGGGTCATATTCAGTTGGATAATGAAGATTATCGTCGTATTGATGATGGTCTCCATCATCGCTTTCTTCTGCAAGTTTATGTGGTCGATGGCAACGAATGGTGGCAGGAAATGGTATTACTATGACCCATGTAAGCCTTGGAAAGGAGGCTACTGGACTCCGATGTTGCCAAGAACTCCTCCTTACAACGAATATGAATGGAATCCTGAGACATGTAGGTTTGAGCATAAGGAGACTGGAGAGCCGCTTTACTCATGTCAAAAGCCTGTAACGCGGCGCGAAATTTCGCGGCCTCATGCTAAGAAGATGCGCCCTGAATGGCTGCGGTTCTTATTTGAGGAAACTCCAGCAACGCTTTTAGAAAAGCACAGACGAAAGAAATTGAGCCACGAGAGAGGAAACAACACCACAAGAGAAAATGATTAATAGCTTTGCCGTATGAGCGTATATGTAGAAATGTTAGTTCCGTATGATTTCGACAGCCTTTCTTGCAAAGAAAAGGCGATAAAGGAACTTGAAACTATTAAAACCAGGTTAGCTTCGTTCTTTCACATCTCAAAAGAATTTGTCTTTGGCATTGAGGACTATGATGGAACGGAGCTTGAAGGCGAGAACAGATATAGACTGGATTTGCCAATTCAAGATTTGGATATAGAACTTGGCAATGGTTATCTGATGATTGATGGAGGTTGGAATTATTCGCAGTACTTCTATGCAAGTGGCGGTAAGCCATGGCTTAGATATACACATTTTGACGTCATACGCGCATTAGGGTATAGTGAAGCGTATGTTATGGACGAATATAATGGGTCCAACAAGCTTTATCCCGGAGATAAGGATTTCGGCAACTACGATATGCACTTTGATGTGTGGAAAAGTGTTAATCCTAATCCACCTATTTTGCCGATGTCGGCCTTACACGATCCCAAAGATGACAAATGGCCGGAAATAGAAAGTGTGTATATTGATAAATTCGATGATTGCAAAGTGCGCCTAAAAGCTTTGCAACAGAAATTCCCTGATTACAAGATATTGACAATAGCTCCTTTCTCGGGTGATTTTATCTTAGTGCTTAAAGATAATCAGCCAGCTATCATTAATGAAATCAATGGCGACATATTGAATTGCGGCAATATCGATGGAATAAAAAATCGTTTCAATAGTGCCGGATTTGAGATTTTCCACGGCTCTGAATCTGCATTTTTCTCTTGCGATGGCATTCGGCGGACATCTTTCCGCGAAGGAGCATTTTCTTGGCATTGGAGAGAAGGCTGCGAGCGAATAATCGATGTAACCGATGATAACTCCAGGGACGTGGTTTATTCAAAACTTGTATAAAATGGCACGCGCCTTCACTGCGGGTGGCTGCGTATTTCGATTAAAGGCACAGTGTTTCCTAACTGGGCATTTATGGGATTTTATATGGGGATAAAATTGGGCTACCTTATTTAATCTATCATATATTCAAATAGATAAAATGTTATAGCGAATAAAAACTGGGAATTGGCGGAGACCATTGCGATAATGTCGCTTTCTTCAAATCGGGGCGAAAATTTTTTAGACAGGGGAACAGGAGAAACAGGAAAAACCTTTGGCAGACTTATCGTCATACTGATATAACTGACTGAATATCAATGTACGGACGTGATTCTTCACGTCCACGGTGAATAAACATTTTTACCAAAAAAACGAATGCCTTCACACGTGTTTTCTCGGTGGACGTGAAGAATCACGTCCGTACATTATACGCAGGCTATCAGCGCTTTAGCCAACCACTATATTCATTAAATCCACTATCCTTAGTTTTAAATGAAAGAGCAGTGGTGCGGTGGGTAGCTTTTTGCCATTATTTTGTTGATTTTTCGGCACAATGTCGTAACTTTGTGGAAAATTCATGAAAAAGTATACCCAAACACCACATTATGAAAATTTTTACTTCGATTTTGACAATGACTGCGGTTTTCGCGGCAACTGCGGCGGAGCCGGTGGTTCCTCCTTATCTCAACTCGTTTGAGACCGAAGCGTCGGTCGACGGATTCACCTTTATCGACTCTAACAAGGATGGCGTAAAATGGCACTGGGAGAAGGGCTACGGCACCAACCAGGGCTACATACGCATCTCAGAAAACGCCGACATGGCCGCCGACGACTGGTTCATCACCCCTGCTGTCAGCCTCAGGGGGGGCGAGGAATATCAGGTGTCGTTCCTGGCATGGGCCAAAGGTTTCCCCGAGCGGCTTGAAGTGTGTGTCGGCACCGCGCCGACAGCCGCAGCCATGACAACAAAGATAGTGAGTCCTGCCGAAATCGGCGCCGAATTCACCGAGCAAGAACCGAAAACCGTGTCGGGCACCATAACAGCCGCTGCCGACGGCGTATACTATATCGGCATCCACGGTATCTCGGACGCCGACCAGTTCAATCTGAACCTCGACAACCTGCAGATCTCCGCCGCAATGTCGGGCAATGTACCCGCAGCCGTAGCCAACCTCTCAGTAACGGTTCCCGCCTACGGATCGCACAAGGCCGACATCTCCTTCAAAGCGCCGGACAAAACTATCGGCGGCGCCGCACTCGAATCGATCATTAAAATAGAGATTCTCCGCAGCGGCAGCGATGTTCCCGTGAAGGTATTCGAAACGGTAACTCCCGGCGAAACGCTCAAATATACCGATACCGTAATCAACCCGGGAACCTATACCTATACGGTGGTGGCCTACAACGCCGCCGGCAAGGGAGAACTCGCAACGGCCGACGTTTTCTGCGGCGTGGAGCTGCCCGAGGAGGTGATGGGAGTATTCATCTCAGAAGGCGAGCCGGGCGAGGTAATACTCAAATGGCATCCCGTGACACTCGACGTCAACAGAAAGGAGCTGCCTGAGGGAAGCGTGGCGTACAACGTCTACGGCTACGACGCCGAGGGCAAGCCTACGGTGCAGATTGTAGAGCGCGTGGCCGACACCTCCTATAAATTCACGGCCTACACGGGCGCTTCGCAGGAATTCGTGCATTACTTCGTGTGTGCCGTCACCGAGACTGGCGAGGGTATCGGCCGCGGCTCCGACGTGATTCCCGTAGGTCATCCCTACACCGATTTCAAGGCAACGTTTGCCGACGGTACCTCGAAATACAACTGGTGGCTGGGCCGCAGCAACGACTATGTGAACATAGGTTTCATGAAAGATACGGAGACCGTCAAGGCTCAGGACGGCGACAACGGTTTCGCCATCGTTTCCGGCGAACTCAGCGAGATGGCCGGCTCATTCTATTCGGGCAAAATATCCCTCGGCACGCTCGAGAAACCCGAAATGACGTTCTACACCTACAATTTCGAAAACGGCGACAACATCAACGAGAATCTCATCATAGTTGAGGCCCGCGCCACCAACGGCGAGTTCGAGAAGCTGATGGAAAAGACAGTGTGGGAGCTTACCGACAACAATGCCCACGGATGGATAAAGGCGACAGTCGATATGAGCGCATACGCCGGCAAGGACATCGAATTCTCGCTCGGAGCTGTGATGAAGAACACTCCCGTGGCGCTGTTCGACAACGTTTCGTTCGCCGAGAAGGGTGAATCGGGCATCGCCGCCCCCGGCGCTGACGCCGCTTCCGGCACAATTTATGCCGCAGGCGGATCCATAATCATTGAAGGAGCCGCAGGCGAGCCCGTCAGCGTCTATTCGCTCGACGGCAGAGTCCTCTGCAGCCGCCCGTCGGCTTCCGATCGCGAAATCATCCCAGCAGGTGAACTTGCCGGCCCGGGCGCCTACATCGTAAAGGCAGGCACGCAGGCAGCCAAAGTGATGGTGAGATAAAGCGCTATAATACACAGTATAACATAACGGGGCTGCGTCGTAATATATTGATTTTACGACGCAGCCTCATCTTTTCATTACCCGGCACGAACAAAACGAAGACAGCAGTACAGCAGTACAGGAGAACAATATAAGAAATTTATTGCTGTCCGATAAAACTCAAATATTGCAAAAAAGCATGGCTCGAACGCTGAATTTACGGTACTCGGGCAGGCTCCGCGGCTGCCGCCCGGAATCAAGGCGTCGCAGCTCCGCCGCTCGCCTTGATATGGGAGATGGCGGCGCTGTCCCACAGCTTCGCTGCGCTCCGCAATGGGTTACAAAAACATCGCGCCTCCGGCGCTTTTTCGCGCGAAATTTTCGCAGAGGACTTCAGGGTTCGCAATAGTGCACATCAACATTGAGAACGTTCAGAATATCAGTGTAAAAGCGCCGGAGGCGCGGGGTTTCTATAACCCACCGCGGAGCTGTGGGATCGCGCCCTTCACCCGTAAATCGGGACGAGCCGCGGAGCCGCGATGTCCCGACCATCGGCGAAGCCGCGGAGCCTATCCGAGCCATTATTTTTAGGCCGCCTCAAAAAGTTTTATCGGACAGCAATAAAAAAATCCAAAAAATTTTCACCCCGATTTGAAAAAAGCGACATTATCGCAATGGTCTCCGCCTGTTCCTGTTTTATCTTTGCGGAAAAACCGGGAACATTTGACCAATCCGGCAATTCTGATTAAGAGGTTGTTTAAAAACAAATGTGAAAGCCGGAGTCCATTCTCTTGAGGTGTATTTCGGGATGAATTGAAGGAGTAATGCTGTAGCATTATGACTGAAATTCAGCAC
>ERZ1673743.4305-NODE-4305-length-10032-cov-20.719355_pt1 | contig 10032 bp, 9 predicted proteins | sample MGYA00580197_ERZ1673743 | MGnify/ENA primary metagenome ERZ1673743 (study PRJEB41218, sample SAMN15661795) | gut metagenome | host: Homo sapiens | place: Canada: London | collected 2015-08-20/2019-03-30 | study: EMG produced TPA metagenomics assembly of... | reverse complement strand
GCGGCAACGCCGTCAACCGCATGGTCAGCGACGGCCTGCAGGGCGTCGAATTTATTGCAATGAACACCGACCAGCAGGCACTGGCGAAGAACCATGCCGCCACCAAGGTGCAGCTGGGTTCCAAGCTCACCAAGGGCCGCGGCGCAGGTGCCGACCCCGAGATCGGCCAGCGCGCTGCCGAGGAGAGCAAGGACGAGATCGCAAACGCTCTGAAGGGCTCCCAGATGGTCTTTATCACCGCCGGTATGGGCGGCGGCACCGGCACCGGTGCTGCTCCTGTGGTGGCCGAGGTGGCACACGATCTGGGCATCCTGACCGTGGGCATCGTCACCAAGCCCTTCTCTTTTGAGGGCAAGCGGAAGATGGGTCTGGCTGAGCAGGGCATCGCAAATCTGCTGATGCACGTGGACAGCCTCATCGTCATCCCCAACGAGCGCCTGAAGATGATCAGTCAGGAGAAGATCACCCTGATGAACGCCTTCCAGGCCGCGGATAACGTGCTGCGTCAGGGCGTCGAGTCCATCTCCGCCCTGATCAATGTGCCGGCCTTCATCAACCTGGACTTCGCCGACGTGCGCTCCATCATGAAGGACGCCGGCTACGCTCACATGGGCGTCGGCAGCGCCAAGGGTGCCGGCAAGGCTGAGAACGCCGCCAAGGCCGCTATCTCCTCTCCGCTGCTGGAGACCAGCATCGCCGGCGCACACGGCGTCATCATCAACATCACTTCCAGCCCCGACATCGGTCTGGAGGATGTCGAGACTGCCGCCGGCCTCATCACCCAGAGCGCTCATCCCGATGCGAACATCATCTGGGGTACTGCCTTCGACGAGAACCTCTCCGATGAGATGCGCGTCACCGTCGTGGCTACCGGCTTTGACAACAAGGCCGCTGACGGCCTGCGCAGCACGCTGGGTACTGCTGCCGCCGGTACTGCTCCCGGCGTGACGGCTTCTGCTCCGTCCGCTGTCTTCAGTGCCGAGGTCAACACTCCCTCCGCCGCTTCCGGCAGTGCTTCTGCCGCCAAGCCCGTGGAAGAGGAGAACAGCGACACCAGCTACTACGACGACCTGCTGGCGATCCTGAACAAGCGTAGATAAGCGCAAGAATAGAGAACCCCTTGCGCAGAAAAAGCGGAAGGAGGCCGTACCGTGGAGCAGCAACAGACAAAGCTGCCGCTGGAGTGGCTGAGCAGCCGCCGGACGCCGGAGCTGCATCGGCTGGAACAGCTTTGCCGGGAGACAGCCCGGGAGCATCGCTGCGCCCAGCGCAGACTGCAGGAGGTGGAAGAGGCGATGGCATCCGAACAGGAGAAGTCATGCCCTGAGGCTCTGCCCGCTGCGTCCGAGTCGACTCAGCTCGAGCAGCTGAGCCGGAAGCTCAACGCGGCCAACGCCGAGCTTCGCCGCTATGAGACACGGATGTTCGCCTACGAGCGCACCATGCTGGCCCTGCGGAAGGAGAACGCCGAGCTGACCGCCCGGTGTGAGGAGCTGCGGAGCGAGCTGGACAAACTATCCACCGCCCCGCTGCGGCTGGATGTTCCGTCCGCACTGCCCACTGTCCCGCTCCCGGAGACGGCTGCACAGACACCGCCTGCTGCGGACCGTCAGCCGAAAACAAAGCTGGAACACCTCGGCGACGAGGTCCTGGCCGAGCTTGCGAAGCTGATGCCGCAGGAAAAGTAAGAGTTAAAAAGACCACCTGTCGAAAGACAGGTGGTCTTTTTTGTATCATTCGCCCCGCTGTTCCAGCAGATAGGTCGCCTCGAGGTCGGCGATGTGGAGCTTGACGGCGAGAGGGTACTTCTCGAAGGCCCCCGACAGGGCAAAGCTGCCGCCCCGGACGGCGTCGTCGAAGCCGCCCATGTGCCAGCGGATGGCCACGGCCTCTTCCACCTTCAGCTTCATGAACCGCTCGATGAGGAAGACGCTTTTCTCGCCATGACCGTAAGGGAACATGTCCTCCACGCTGTAGCTGGGGACTTTCTCCCACTGGCCCGTCGCTTCGTTTTTCACGTTGCGGGTGCCTTTTTTGTAGAAGTTGGCCTTGCACAGGTCGTGGAGCAGTGCGCAGATGGCGAAGGTCTCTTCGCTGTCCTCGTCCGGCGTGAAGAAGGTGCCGTGGAGCACGCGGTAGACGTTCAGGCTGTGCGCACACAGCCCACCCTCGCAGGCCCCGTGGAAGCGGGTGGACGCCGGCGCGGAGAAGAAGTCCGTCTTGCTGTCCATCCAGTCCAGCAGCTTCTCGCTGCCGGGCCGGGTGACGTGGGTGCGGAATATCTCCAGAAATTCCTCGCGGTCCGTCATCTTACAGCTCCATATCCTCGAGGATGCCCTTCAGGATGGCCAGCTCGTCGTGGCTCAGGGAGATGCCCTTGCCCATGCGGGTGCCGTCCGGGGACCAGTCGCGGATGTCGTACTTGGGTTCGCCTTCGTTCCAGCTGATGAGGTTGAGCTGGCGCTCCCAGCCGCGGGGACGCTCTCCGAGGACTGCGATGCGCTCAACGATCTCGTATTTGATTTCTGCCATAGTGCATTACCTGCCTTTGCTTTGTTTGCTACCATAATAAAAGAAGCGCGCGAAGATTTCAACAGGTAATTGGAAAATAATTTCTGAATTTTACATCTCTTTCAACCGTAAGGCGCTTCTTCGCGCCACTCTACCAGCTGTAAAACGCCGCTCTTGTCTTCGTCGGGCGCAGGCTCGCGGCTGTGAAGATGCTGCTCGGCCCCGAAAAGCCCATCTCCGTACTGGGTCATCACCCCCGGCGACCGCCCGGCCAGAAACTCGGCGGCGTTCTTCTGCCGACAGGCGGCCGGGGTGCCGTCGGTCATGGGGATGCTACAGTCCGGACGAGGCTGCGGGACTTCCGGCGGCGGGAGCTGCACATCCGGGCCGTCCGGCTGCGACGGCGGCTGCTGAGAGCCGCAGCCCGGCTTTGGCGGTTCCGTGACGGGCGGCTGACCGGGTTCCGCGCCCAAAGGCGGGCTGACCACGCTGCTCGTCTCCTCCGGCGGGCCGCTCGGCCCGGGCGCATCCTCAAGCTCATGGCGGATGAAGGGCGTCAGAGATTCCATAAAAAACACCTCCGCACCTAGGGTGTGCGGAGGCGGCGGGGAATATACGGGGGAATTTCATGCTATCTTTTCCACGCCTTTTCCCACAACTTTTCGACTGTTTTCTCAAAAAGGTTGACTTTTTGAACAAGACAAACTACATTAAGTTGTATATACCGAAGGAAAATACAAAGAAGGAAAGGAAGGAAAGAGGATTGACCGAAAAGAAACACCGCAGCGTTATCTTATTTGGCGAGTGGCAGCGCCCGCTGGGGGCGTTGTCGCTGGAGCAGAAGGGGATACTCCTGGACGCACTGCTGGCCTATCCCGAAGGGAAGCGGCCCGATTTCACCGACCCGATGCTCCGGATGGCGTGGACCTTTATGGAAGGGGGCCTCGACGAGAACGCCCGCAAGTGGGAGGAGACCCGCCAGCGCCGGGCCGAGGCGGGGACAAAGGGGGCCGAGAGCCGCTGGCACAGCGAAGAGCGTGGCAAAAATAGCAAATGCCATGCGCCGATGGCAAAGATGGCTGTATCTGGTTCTGATTCCGTCTCTGATACTGGTTCTGCATCTGATTCTGAGTCTGAGCCTGATATTGTCCTCCCGGATGGGGAGACTGACTGCGCTGACGCGCCCCTCCCGCCTCCGGACGAGCCCGATTTTTGTCCGCCGGACGAGGGTGAAGTCCGGGACTACTTTATCCGGAAGAGCGGAACGGAGGCTCAGGCCGACCGGTTCCGGGCGTTCTATGAATCCAACGGCTGGCGGGTGGGCCAGAACCCCATGCGGAACTGGCAGGCAGCGGCTACGGTCTGGATGGCCCGTGACCGGGAGCGGCCAGCTTCCGCCGAGATGTACGTCCCGAAAAACAAGGCGTTCTATGCCACCCGCCCGCCTGAGCAGGCAAAAGACTTTCTGAAAGACGCGGCCCTGAGAAGGCAGGCGATGCGGAAGAGAAGGGAAGCGGTCACACAATGACCTCCACCGTGCTCCCCCCGCTGCGGGCCTTTTTTACGACCACCTGCTTGTCGATGCGCTCCTTGAGCGCGGCGACGTGGGAGATGATGCCCACGAGGCGGTCGCCCTCGGTGAGGCCGGCGAGGACCCGGATGGCCTGCTCAAGGCTCTCGTCGTCCAGCGAGCCGAAGCCTTCATCGAGGAAGAGGGTGTCCAGCCGGATGCCGCCCGCCGCGCTCTGGACCTCGTCCGAGAGGCCAAGCGCCAGCGCCAGTGAGGCTTTGAAGCTCTCGCCGCCCGAGAGGGTCTTGACGCTGCGGCGGGTGCCGTTGTAGTGGTCGATGACGCCGAGGTCGAGGCCGGACTGGCTGCGCTGGTTCTCGGCGCCCACCCGCTCCAGCTCGTACTGCCCGGCGGTCATCTGCATAAGGCGGGTGTTGGCGTGGACGAGGATGGCGTCGAGGTAGTTCATCTGGATGTAAGCCTCGAGGCGTATCTTCTGTTTGCTGCTGAGGGTGCCGCCCGCCGTAGAGGCGAGGGCGTTCACCCACTGCCAGCGGCGTTCCAGCTCTGCCCGGGCGGCGGCGTGCTGACGGTAGAGGTCAGCGGCCTTCCGGTTGGGCAGGAGACGGGCCGTCAGGGCCTTTTCCTGAGCCGCGAGAGCGGTGCGCCGGGCCGTCAGGGCGTCCCGCTGGGATTCGAGGGCGGGCAGGTCGGCGTCTTCGCCCGCCTCCGTCTGCTGGGCCGTCAGGGCCGTGACTGCGGCCTCGGCAGCGGCGTAGTCCTGCCGGGCCTTGGCCAGAGCCGACGCGGCGGCGTCCATTCCGGCCCGGAGGGCGCAGCGCTCGTTTTCCAGCCCGGCCAGCGCCCGGCGGGCTTCCTCCCGACCGGCGGCGGGCAGAGCGGCCCGGGCCTCGGCACACTGGGCCTCCAGAGCCTTGGCAGAGGCAGACTGGCGGGCGGCTTCCTCGGCGGAAGCCCGTGCCTCGGCCTCGAGGGCAGAGCGCTGGGCGGTCTTTTTCTGCCGCTCGTCCTCCTGCCGGGCCTTGGCGGCGAGGGCGGCGGCATTCTGCTTCTGAGCCTTGTCGATGGCTTCCTGTGCGGCGTGCAGGGCCTCGCTTTCTTCGGCCAGAGCCGTCTTTAAGAGCGAGACGGTCAGCTTCACCGGCCCCTCCGGCGAGGTGAACCGCTCCGGCAGCAGAGCCTCGGCGTCCCGGCGTAGGGTGGCTTTGGCCTCCCGGTCTGCGGCCACGGCCTTGGCGGCGGCCGCACTGGCTTCCTGTGCGGCGCGGTCAGCCTCGTCGGCGGACTGTCTGGCCGCGTCTACACGGGCCTGCGTGGGGGCTTCGGCGGGCAGAACGGCCCGCTTCGGGTGATGGGTGCTGCCGCAGACGGGGCAGGGGGTGCCGTCCGTCAGCCCTTCGGCCAGCAGGCCCGCCTGCGCGTTGAGAAAGGCCCGCTCGAGGTGGTCGCGGAGGGCGTGGGCGCGTTCCTTTGCGCCGTCGGCGAGAAGATAGCGCTCCTGCGCCTGCCGTGCGGCCTGCCCCCGGCGCTGCCCCTCGGCGAGGCTCCGGGCCAGCTGCGCGAGGGCCGTTTCCCGCCGGGCCAGCTGTTCGGCCCGGGCCTCAAGGCTCACGTTCTCGGCCTCCGCGCCCCCAAGGGCGGCGAGGCTCTGCTCCAAAGCGGTCAGCTCTCCGTCCAGCTGCCCGAGGGCGGCGCGGCGCTTTTCGGCTCTGGCGTTCTCGAGGGCGGCGGCGTCCCGGGCGGCAGAAAGCTTCTTTTTGAGGCTGTCCAGCCCGTCGAAGGCCGCGAGGTCGGCTTTCGCCCGCTCGAGCTTTCCGGTCAGCGCGTCCAGCGCGGCGGCATCTCCGGCGTGGCGGGCCGCTTCGGCCTCGGCGGCGTCCAGAACGGGCCGCAGAGCGTCCTGCCGGGCCTGCGCGGCGGTCAGCTCGAGGCGGAGCTTCTCGGCCTGTTCGGCCCGGCCAAGCGTCTGCTGAAGCTTGTCCAGCTCTGCCTCGGCCTCAGTCCGGGCGGCGGTGGCGGCGTTCAGTGCCTGCTCCTGCCCGGCCAGCAGGGCGTCCAGAAGGGGCAGCACCCCTTCCGGCGACGCCTGCCCGCCCGCATCGCAGAGGGGGGCCAGCCCGTCCAGAACGGCTTCGTCGGCGTCCCCCTCGGCCCAGCTCAGGCCGGAGAGCAGCTGCCCGATGCGGACGCTCTGCTCCTCCCGCTGGCGGGTGAGGGCGGCGTTCTCGGCCTGCAGCCGCTCCTGGAGACGCTGGTAGGGCTGGGTGCGGAACAGCTTGCGGAAGATCTTGCTCCGCTCCTCGGTGGAAGCGTTGAGCAGCCGGGTGAACTGCCCCTGGGCGATCATGGCGATCTGGGAGAACTGGTTGTAATCCAGCCCGATGATGTCCACCACGGCGGCGGTGACGTCCTTGGCCCGGGTGACGGGCGGGCGGCCGTCGGCGTAGGTGAGGCAGGCGTCGGCCTTTTCGGTGGTAAAGCCCTCGCCCCGGGCTTTCGGGCGGAGGTATTCGGGATTGCGGCGGACGGTGCAGCGCTGTCCCCGCACCTCAAATTCCAGCTCCACGAAGGTGGGGGTGCCGGGCTCGGCGTACTTACTGCGGAGCATGGCCCCCTCCCGGACGCCGCCGCTGGAATGGTCGTAGAGGGCGTAGGTGATGGCGTCGAAGAGGGTGGTCTTGCCCGCGCCGGTGTCGCCGGTGACGAGGTAGAGCCCGCCTCTGCCCAGCTGGGCGAGGTCCAGAACGGTCTCGGCGGCGTAAGGCCCGAAGGCCGACAGGGTCAGTTTCAGGGGCCTCATGCTTCGTCCTCCTTCCAGATGTCCTCGATGAGCGATTGGCAGAACGCCGCCTGTTCGTCGGAGAGGGGCTGGCCGTTCTGGGCTTCGTAAAAGGCCGCAAAATGCTCGAGGGGCGTTTTGCTCTCGGCCCGGGCAGCGGCGTCGGGCGTCTCAGCGGCCCGGGTGCGGCGGTTGTCGTAGTCCAGCCGCATGAGGTTCGGGTAGATGACCCGCAGCCGGGCCAGCGCGTCGGGAACGTCCTGCTCGTCGGTGAGGGTGATGTGGAGGTAGTCGTCCGTCGGCGTGCCGTCGTAGGCCCGGCGGTCGGTGAGCTCCATGTAACTGCCCCGCAGCTCCCGCAGGTCGTGCCGGGGGGTGAGAGGCGCGGCCTCGAAGCGGACGCTGCCCTTTTCGCCCAGGGTGATGAAGAGGGCGGCTTTGTGCTGATGGGCCTCGGAGAAGGAATATTTGAGGGGACTGCCTGCGTAGCGGACGGTGTCCCGCCCCACCTTCTGGGGACTGTGGAGGTGTCCCAGAGCTACATAGTCGAAGCCCTCGAAGAGGGAGACGTCGATGCTGTCCACCCCGCCCACGCTGGGCTCTTCGCTCTCGCAGACCGCCGCCCCGGCCACGAATTGGTGGGCTACCAGCACGTTCCGGCGGGCGGGGTCGGGTGCGCAGGCGTTCAGCACACAGCCGATGGCGTCGTTGTAGCTCTCGATCTTCTCGTCCGGGAAGACGTGCCGCACGGCGGCAGGCTTCAAAAAGGGCAGGAGCCAGATGTCCACCGGGCCGTATTCGTCCGTCAGGGTGATGGGCGCGGGCGGTGCGGCAAAGACCGGGCTGACGTACACCCGGCTCCCCGCCAGAAGCTGTGCGCCGAAGGCGATGCGGTCTGCCGAGTCGTGGTTGCCGCTGACGGCAAAAACGGGCAGGCCCCGCGCCGCAAGCTCGGTGAGGAACCAGTCCAGCAGCCGCACCGCCTCGGCGGGCGGCACGGGCTTGTCGTAGAGGTCGCCTGCCAGCAGAACGCCGTCTACGGGCCGGGCATCCAGCAGGGAGAGGACCTGCTCTAAAATGTATCGCTGGTCGTCCAGCATGGAGAACTCGCAGACCCGCTTGCCCAGATGCAGGTCGGAGAGGTGTAGGAAACGCATGGGGACACCGCCTTTCGTTGGGATGATTTTATTATAGGAGAGTTGGGGGCGTTTGTCGAGGGGGTGTAAATTTTCTATGCAATGCTTGACTTTTGCGCGGGATGGCATATAATAAAGATGATGAAAGTGGTAGCACATCAGGTATGTGACTCACCAAAAGAGAAGACCCCCTCCCGGAGCGGCTATCTCCGAAAGGGGGTCCTTTTTAGTGCTTACGGCCCGAGAACCATCCGTCAAGCCACTTGCAGATGTAGTAAGAAATTACATTTGCTGCGACGGATAGAATGAAAGTAGTAATATCAGGCATTGCGCTCACCTCCCTCCCGGTAAAATGGGCGGGGTAGGCCGCAAAGCAAGTATAACATAAATTCTGACAAAAAGATACATCAAATCGAAAAGAGCCTCCCCTTTCGGGAGGCTCTTCCGTCTTCACGTCACGCGGCAGGGAACATCTTTTCCCAGGTGTCCTTGCCCACGGAGCCGTCGGAGGTCAGGCTGTGGCGGGTCTGGTAGCGCTTGACGGCGGCGACGGTGCTGGCACCGAACTTGCCGTCGGTGGTGAGCCGCTCGCCATCGGCGTTGAGCTTCTGCTGCACCAGCCGGACGCAGCCGCCCACGCTGCCGCTCCGCAGCACGATGCCGGGGTAGGGGACGGTGAGGCCGTGCCTGGCCGTGTAGCGGGCGTAGAGCACGTTCCAGGTGTTCGCGCCCACTTTGCCGTCCTCTTTGAGGCCGTACCGGAGCTGGAACTCCCGAACAGCCTTCTCGGCGTTTGCGCCGAACTTTCCGTCCACGGTGAGGGCGGCGTGCCAGGTGCAGCTGTCCCGGATGCCGTTGAGCCAGGTCTGCACGAGGGCCACGTCCGGGCCGGAGCTGCCGCGCTGGATGAGCGAGTAGTAAGCAGGAATTGCCATAGTGTTGTCACACTCCTTCCGCGCTCATCCTATGCGGCGTGCCGACGGCCTGTTCACCCGGCCAGCACCACGTCCTCCCGGGGCGCGGTGAGGCCGCCCCACCACTCCACGAACCGGAACCGGACGATATATTCCCCGCAGACAAGGTCATTTTCGGCAGGTGTGTCGTACCCGCCGCAGGCTGACCGGCAGAGACCCGGGTAGAGCACGCACCACCAGTTCCGGCCTGCCCGCCGCGTCCCGATGTCCAGCCGCACCGCGTCGTACCGCCCGGCGGGCAGAGCTCCGCCGTCATAGCGCCGGGAGGGAAAGTACATATTCACGAGGCAGGCTTTCACCGGTGTACGGATGCCGAGAGAGGCCAGTGTCTGGCGGGCCGTCAGCTCGAAGCGGACGAGGTTTTCCGCCGCCCACGCCCGGGCATCGGCCCGGCTGTCCGCCGGGCAGGCTTCGTCGGTGAGGGTCAGCACGGCGTCCCGGACAGCCAGCTTCGCGCTCTGGTCGCGCACGGAGTCGGTGTCGGCCCGGATGTGGAGCCGCAGGGTGTCGGCGGCAAGCTGGTCGGCGGTGGTGAGCTGGCTCTGCGCCCAGCCTGCCCCCAGCGACAGCAGAAGACAGAACAGCAGCGAGGCGCACAGCGCCCCCATTTCGCGGCGGGATAACATAAAAAACAGGCCCCCTCATGGAAAGTTTATCCAGAGGATGGGCCTGTTTCGGGGGATTTATTCCGTCTGATTCAAAACGATTTGCGGTATCTTTTTGTCGAAAAGTATGTTATAATGACTTTGCGGCCTCGTCCGCCCATTTTTAAGTGGGAGGGAGGTGGAATGAATGCAAAGTTTAGAAGCTTTTGTGCTGTCTGTCGCAGCAAATGTAATTTCTTATTACATCTGTAAGTGGCTTGACGGATGGTTCTCGGGCCGTAAGCACTAAAAAGAAGACCCCCTTTCGGAGCGGCAACTCCGTGAGGGGGTTTTCTTCTGCTTTGGTGAAATGTTATGCAAAGTTTGCTTTTGTACTTTTATTATATGCTATTCTACGCAAAAGTCAAGCGGTGCGCAGAAAGTTTACAAAGAGCACATCAGTTCTTCAGCGACTGCATCGGGGCGGGGAGTCTGCCGCCGCGGTTGATGAAGACGG
>ERZ1673743.4304-NODE-4304-length-10036-cov-4.684100_pt1 | contig 10036 bp, 7 predicted proteins | sample MGYA00580197_ERZ1673743 | MGnify/ENA primary metagenome ERZ1673743 (study PRJEB41218, sample SAMN15661795) | gut metagenome | host: Homo sapiens | place: Canada: London | collected 2015-08-20/2019-03-30 | study: EMG produced TPA metagenomics assembly of... | reverse complement strand
AGATTGAATACATTGATGACGAACGAGGCCGAGGCAAGCGCCTGCGTGGAATAATGCCCTACCATTATATTGTCGGCAAACCCCACGATAATAAGGCTCACCTGCGATATCATCACAGGGAGCGCCAGTCTGAGTATGTCGAGACAACGGCGTAACATCGGTTTCATTCATCCCTCGCTGACGGCGCGTAACAGACCGCGCCGCCGCAATGACCGATGCAAATGTACGACTTTATTTTGTCATGCCCGACACCCGCACCGATATTTTCACCGGTTTTTGCCCGTCCGGAAAATTAGCTGTAAATTTACACCTCAAAACAACCGGCATGGCAAAACCAGAATACATACAGAAGAACCGCGAATGGCTCGCGGCAAAAGCCCTTGAAGACGGCGTGAAACCGCTCGACAAGGGGATATACTTCAAAGTGCTTAAAAGCGGGCGCCCCGGCGCCCCCTCGCCCGGGCGCGGCAGTGTGGTTACCGCCCATTACACAGGCAAGACCATAAACGGCAAGACGTTCGACAGCAGTCGCGGAGGGGTGGCCCCCGCGTTCAGACTGCGCGACCTGATAACAGGATGGATCATTGCCCTGCAGCAGATGCACGTTGGCGACCGGTGGGAAATCTACATCCCCGCCGGGCAGGGTTACGGCAAGTTCAACCAGCCGGGCATACCGGGCGGCTCGACGCTGATCTTCGACATCGAACTGCTCGGAGTCAGCTGACCCATCCCTCTCACCAGATCAGGAAAAGCACAGCGGCGGCTATATACAGCAACAGGTATATTACCTGCAGCAAACCGCGGTAACGGTTGAAACGGCTCCATTCATCGGGATTCTTTATCGCCCGGTTCTGCCAGACGAACATCCCTATCATCACGATGACGCCTGCGATGAGGCATCCGATAGCTGTCCACAACATAGTCAAAAACGTTTAGGTTTCACACGGGCACAGTTACCCGTGTGAAATCTAAACGCTTTTGCAGCATCAAAAGTTAGCGTAACCCGGTTCCGGCTGTCTGACGGTTAAACTTCTCCTATGAAATAAAACCGCTCATAACCGGTTTTAATATTTTTTATGGCCGTGGAGCGCACGGAATAGATATTTTTGAGCTAAATTCGCATATCGAATCTTCTCTCCACGATAATCACGATACATTTTTTTGTCTTAACCCCATCACATCATGCCATTATTGAAAATGCGGCAGGCAATCGCACTTTGTGCGGTAACCGCGCTTGCCATCACGGCCACCGGCGCAGATCCAGAAATCAAGGTCGTAAAGGGTCAGGTCAGCGACTATTTCATTCCCGTAGTGCATCTGCACACCATCGCCGGAAAGATTCTCGGCCCCGACGGCGCACCGCTCGAAGGCGCCACCGTAATGTTTCCTGCCAGTCCGGCACACTCCACAACCGATGCGCAGGGCCGTTTCTCGTTGCAGGGCACCGAGGCCGACACCACGCTCTACATCTATTATCCCGGCATGGAGCTTACCACTCACCCGGTAGGCGCCAATCCCGCCGACATGACAGTCACGCTGACCCCCGCCGCGCCACGGCACTCGCTCGCGCGCCGCAAGGCCACACCCACAAAATGGTATGACCCCGCCACATACGCCCCGCAGAGTTACTGCAACCCCATGAACATCAGCTATAACTTCGAGCCGGCCAACAACAACAGCCGCGAGGGTGGCTCGTTCCGCTCGTCGGCCGACCCTATGGGGTTGCTTTACGGTGATGAGGTCTTCCTCTTCTCGACTAACCAGGACGGTTTCCATTACTCGAAGAACCTCACCGACTGGGATTTCGCCCGCGCAAGTTTCAAACGTCTCCCGGCCGACGACGACCAGTGCGCCCCGGCGGCCTACGTCTCGGGTGACACGCTCTTCTACACCGGCTCGACATATCGCGGGCTTCCCGTATGGTACTCGACCGACCCCAAATCGGGACGCTGGCGCCGCGCCATAGACCGCAACGTACTCCCCTCGTGGGACCCCGGTTTCCTGCTTGACGACGACGGGCGCCTCTACCTCTACTACGGCTCAAGCAACGAATATCCGCTCAAAGCCGTAGAGCTCTCGCGTCAGGATTTCCATCCCGTGAGCAAGATTCACGACGTGATAGCCCTGCACCCCAAGGAACACGGCTGGGAACGTTTCGGCATGAACAACGACGACGAAGTCACCCTGGCCCCCTTCACCGAAGGCGCCTACATGACCAAGCACAACGGCCGCTATTACCTGCAGTACGGCGCGCCCGGCACCGAGTTCAAGGTCTATGCCGACGGTGTCTACGTTTCTGACAATCCGCTGGGACCGTTCGTCTACCAGCCACACAACCCCATGAGCTACAAACCCGGCGGCTACGTGCAGGGGAGCGGCCACGGCGGCACTTTCACCGACCGCGACAGCAACTACTGGCATGTGTCGACCTGCATGCTCTCGCTCAAATACAAGTTCGAGCGCCGCATAGGCCTCTACCCCGCCGGTTTCGACAAAGATGGCGTGATGTACTCGTCGGCCGCTTACGGCGACTACCCCAACTGGAACGCCGAACGCAACATCCGCAACCCGGAGGAACGTTTCACAGGGTGGATGCTGCTGTCGCTCGGCAAACCGGTGACCGTGTCGAGCCGTGACACCGTGACCACCGGCGCTCCCGGCCTGGCAGGCCCCGAATCGGTCACCGACGAATCGATGCGCACCTACTGGGCCGCAGCTACAGCCGACCCGGGCGAATGGGTGGCCGTCGACCTGCTGGCGCCCAAGGAAATCCGCGCCATACAGATAAACTACTATGACCACAACGCCGACCAGCACGACCGTGCCGACGACCTCTATCACCAGTACCGACTGTATGCCTCTGACAACGGCACCGACTGGACTCTCGTGGCTGACAAGTCTGACAACGACCGCGACGTGCCGCACGACTACATCGAGCTGCAGGCGCCGCTGACCGCACGCCATATCCGCCTCGAAAACCTTCACATGCCGTCGGGGCAGTTCGCCCTGTCGGGTCTGCGTGTCTTCGGCACCGACCCCGCGGCCAAGGTACCCGAGGCTGTCAAAGGGTTCAAGGCCGTGCGCGACAAGGCTGACCCGCGCAACGCCATGCTCACCTGGCGTCCGGCCGACAACGCCTACGGCTACAATATCTACTACGGCATCGACCCCGACAAGCTCTATAACGCCATCACCGTCTACGGCGACACCTCATACGACATGCGCGGCCTCGACCGCGACACCCCATACTGGTTCGCCATCGAACCCCTTGGCGAAGCCGGCACCGGCCCCCGCACCCCCGCAAAATAATCCCGGATTAAACATACAACAAAGGCGCTGTGTCACATAAACGCAGCGCCTTTGTTTTTGCCGGATTCGTCTCACATGGCGGTGAAGAAGGTGGTGAAGGCTTTCACTATGTAATCGACGTCGGCCACGGCGGCAGTCTCGCGACACGAGTGCATGGCCCACTGGGGTGCGCCCATGTCGACTCCGCGCAACGGTATCTGCGACGTGAGTATGTTGCCCAGGGTGGAACCGCCGGCGATATCCGAATGGTTTACGAATGTCTGGCACGGCACACCGGCGCGGTCACATACGGCACGGAACACAGCGGCAGAATCGGCGTCGGTCATATACTTGCCGTTGGCGTTGAACTTGATGACCGGGCCGCCCCCCAGACGCGGGCGGTTGGTGGGATCGGCCTTGTCGAGATAGTTCGGGTGTGCACCGTGGGCATTGTCGGCCGACACGAGGAACGACCGCGCGTATGCCACCTGCAACGCCTCGGCGTATGCGAGGCCGTCATTGCCGACAAGCGACGAGGCGGTCAGCCGTTCCAACCCATAGCGCAGAACCGGCGACGCTGCGCCCTGCTTGGTGCCCGAGCCGGTCTCTTCATTGTCAAAAACGGCAAGCACACGTGTCATGGTGTCGGGGGCGCCAGCCGCATCGGCGGTTATGGCCTCAAGTCCGCAGAACGCCATCTCAAGGTCGTCGATTCGCCCGGAGGTGATGAGTTCGTTGTCGAAACCGACCGTGCACGCCTTCTCTACCGGATAGAGGCACAGGTCATAGTCGAGAATCTCGGCCTCCGCGCATCCCAGTTCCTCGGCAATCCTGCCGGTCAGGAATCCCGGTTTCTGATAGCGGTCGCGTATGAATCCGGCCACAGGCATCATGTCGCGCTGGCGCGATAGCGGATTCCCCTCGTTCACGGCGCGGTTGAAGTGAATGGCCAGATGCGGTATCACCATCAGCGGGCGCCGGAAATCAACGATACGCGTCACCGGGTGCAGGGGGTCGTCGCCCCGGAGCACCACGCGTCCGGCCATCGACAGCGGACGGTCAAACCAGGTGTAGAGTATCGGGCCGCCGTAGACCTCGGTGTTCAGACGCAGTACATCGCACGCGCCATCCATCTCAGGACTGGGCTTTATGCGGAACCCGGGCGAGTCGGAGTGTGCGGCTATGATCTTGAAACCGGCGGCAGGGTCGGTGCCCACGATGAAAGCGAATACCGCCGATGCGTTTTTTACCACATAGCGGCGGTCGCCGGGTTTCAGCGCGGGCCACGGCTCATCCATGGCCAATGGGATGAAACCGGCTTCGTCGAGGCGTCGGCATATATTTTCTGCCGCTGTGAAACAGCAGGTTGAATGATCAAGAAAATCAAACAGTCGGTCAGTGAGGGTTTTCATGGCGTTTACGGGATGAGAGGGGGGTATAACGGAAGTGATTTATATAGCCGAATGAACTTATCAGGCCAATCAGTTGGCGCCGCGACTGCCGAAGGGGGGCTCGGCCATGAGGTCAAGCATCTCTTTCGAGATTACAAAGACGTCATGCGGAGCCTTGGGGCGCAACGGCTCGAACCAGCGGAACTGCGGCAGGTAGAACAGCGATTTCTTGGCCAGATAGAGAGGCGTCATGGTACCCGAGGTCTCGGGCCACATCTTCATGCGCTCGATGGTCTGGTCTTTGAAGTCGGCGGCCAGGAACGAGCTTTCGACGTTGGCGATCTTGTTGTAGGTGGAATCGTTTTCCTGCGGCAGATAAATGGCCTGCACGTTTCCGCTGACGTCGAGATGGTCAATGGTCTTACCCTTGAAGGTGGCGTACATCTCCTTGCCGGTCATCTGGCTATAGAACTCTTCGGCGATATGCTCGGCCATGAACCCGAAATCGGGCAGACGCGCCCAGTCGGCTGTCGAGTCGTTAAGATGCACCTGTATCTCGTTGCCGAAAATCTGCCGGTTGTCAGACCACACGACCGGATGCTTGTCGAGATAGAGAATCGAATCGCGCTGCACGAGCGTAAGCGAGTCGCAAAGCCCCTGCAGGTCGGTGCGGTAGAACCGTACATGCGGCGCGGCGATGATGTAGTGGGTGGAATCGTTGCCGAGCCATAGCGGTGCGGCCAGGGTGTCGGTAACAGCAGTTTCGGAAACCGGTGCAGTTTCCGACATTTCGGGGACCTCCGACTGCGTCGGAGGCACGGTATCTATTAGGGCACTCATCAAGGGCGCACTGTCAATCGGCTGAATATCGGTGCCGAGGCTATCGGTTACTGTGCTGTCGGTGGCCACGGGAAGGACGGAGGCCGGTTTTTCAGCCTCGGGAGCCTTGCGGGGGGTAATCTTCAGGAAGGTGCGGATGGTATCGGCGTGCATGTAAAGGGTGTCAGCATCGACATCACCCTCGGCGGAAAACTGGCGTGCCAGGGCACGGCCCCATACGCGGGCTGAATCGTTCTGCTCGTAATAAAACCCTTCGTCGCCGGTGAGTATCACGCTGTTGGCCGAATCGTAAAGCTCGATATTGCCTATGGCACGGCCAAAGCCTGCCGCGCGGTCATAGAAGAGCGTGTCGCCCGTGAGGGTGTTGCCGTTCTTGGCCTTGACCAGCGAGCGGCTGAAAAGATCGGCCACCTGGGTGTTGGTGTTATACTCGCCCTGGCTGGTGTAGATGGTGCCGTCGCGCGAGATGATGGTCGAGGTGGTGTCGAGCGTGGCCACATGGGTCACCGTATTGTAAAGCATCAGCTCGGTGTAGATGTCGAGCGTATCGTTGGGCCTGAGCGAATGCAGATGCACGCGGTCGACGAAGATGGCCTCTTTGGTCGGGGGTGAATACTCGCCGTAGAGCGAGGTCAGTCGGTTCGACTTGTCGCTGAGCGTGCCACCGACCTCGTAATACCCGAGTTCCTGGCCAAGATCATAATTGAAAATCTCTGTGGTGAGGGTGACGTCGCGGTTTATCAGGCGCACTACCTTGCCGAAATCGGCATATAGTGTGGCAAGCTGTGTGGTATCGCCGTAGACCAGACGGTCGGCATAGACAAAAAGCGTGTCGCCCTGCTGCATGCGCACGTTGCCGTAGGCCTCGAGCGAGTCGTTGTCGAAAAACAGAGCCGAATCGCAGTACATGAACATGCCCCCTTTGCGGAACATGACGTTGCCCACGACCTCCTGATACGAGTCCATGCGCCCTTTGCGCAGCTCGTCGGCGCGTTCAAGGAACACACGTCCGGCCACGGTGCGGTCGGCTTTCGGGATTGAGGGACGTATCGGCGTGTGGTCACGTTTCAGGGGCGTCCTGGCCCATGCGAAACATAGCGTGACACATAGCGCCACAAGTGCGGGGAGCCATTTTTGCATTGTCGTTCACATGAGGGGTTCACACGCGGCGGGTCACTTGCGTATCTTCAGCCAGCCCTGGTGCACGAAGTCACACTCGTCCCAGCCGTCTTCGATCTTGACGTAAGTGTCGTTGATTTTTTTCGCGATCCAGTCGCGCACGATTTTCTGACGCGCCGAGTTCTCGTACATACCCTTGATGGTCTGGTAGTCGTCGGCAAGGTTGGCCTTGTGGGCCGGGATGCGGGCGGTGAGTTTCACAATGGCAACGATGTCGCGGTTGAGCTTGGGGTCTTTCATCACGAAAGCCTCCGAAACCTCGCCCACCTCCATGTTGTTTACCTGTTTCGCCACCTCCTGGGGCAAATCCTGCATCTCGAAACGTGTGGTGCCGGTCTGGCTGTTGATCATGCGGCCGTGGTTGTTGCGGGTGTCATTGTCCTGCGAGATGTATCGGGCACCCTCCTCGAAGGTGAATTTCTTGTCGAGGATGTCAGCGCGCACCGAGTCGAGGCGGCTCACCGCCTTGGTGAGATCGGCGTCTGCCACTTTCGGACGCAGAAGAATGTGGCGCGTGTTGATGCGGTCGCCGCGTTTCTCGATAAGCTGTATGATATGGTAGCCGTACTGTGTCTCCACGATCTTCGACACCTTGCGCGGGTCGTTGAGGTTGAATGCCACCGCGGCATATTCCGGCTCGAGGTGACCGCGCCCCATGAATCCGATCTCGCCGCCGCGCACAGCCGAGCCGGGATCCTCGCTGTAGAGGATGGCCAGAGTCGAGAACTCCGACTCGCCGCGTGTCACGCGGTCGGAATAGTCGCGCAGACGCGCCTTCACGTCATCGATCTCCTGCTGGGGGATGCGCGGGTTGATGGTAATGATCTCGGCCTCTACCTGCAGAGGCACGTAGGGGATTGAGTCGGCCGGGAGTGTATCGAAATATTTGCGCACGTCAGAGGGGGTGGCCTTCACGTTCTTCGTGAGCGAGCGTTGCACCTCCTGGATGCGGTAGTTGTTGCGCATCATGTCGGCCATCTGTGTGCGGAACTCGGAAATCGGGCGACGGAAATATTCCTCGACCTTCTCCTTGCTGCCGAGGTTGGTGATCAGATAGTTCAGGCGCTGTTCCACCGACTGGTTCACCATGGTCTCCGATACCTCCACGGTATCGATGTCGGCCTGGTGGAGAAACAGCTTGTCGACGGCAAGGCGCTCGGGGATGACACACATCGGGTCACCGTCAATCGGCATCTTGTCGTACAGGGCCTGCTGGTAGGCCTCCTCGATCTCGCTTTTATAAATAGGCTGGTCGCCGACCATCCAGGCCACCTCCTCGATGATGTTGTTGTTCTCGACAGGGGCGGCGATGGCCACGGCGACAGCCGCCAAAAGAGCCACAGGGGCGAAATTTCTGATTTTCACGTCTGGAATAGAGTGTGATGAAAACATGCGCCGGCGGCCGTGACAGCCGTCTGACGCCCCGGCTACGCGTGTGGAGTCCGTGGGCCAAAGCCCCTCACACACCCGCTTTGCCAGAGTCAATTAATGTGCAAAGGTACAGTTTTTACACCAAAAAGATTCTACAAAATTTCAAAAATAGGTAGAAAAACGTTAATTTTGCAACAACCCATTTTCCCATGCGGCCCCGCTCCTGTGGCCGTCCGTCCGCATGCGTTTCTTGTTATCACGAGTTCTAAATCATATTACCGACCGATCATAATGTCACTGAAAAGCCTGACAGCATACCTTGTTTTCATCTTTGTCGCGGCATTCCCCTCCGTGGCCGACAGCAAATTCACCGAGGCCGATGTGGAACATGCGCTCAACGAACTCGATGCCGATCTGGGGCGTCGCGACATCTATATACAGAAACGTGTGGCCGCGATAGACTCGATACACGCCCTGCGCGACCGCGAGCCGCGCGGCTCACAGCCATGGCTGGATGCCACGCTTGAGATAGCACAGCGGTTCCGCACGCTCAACAACGACTCGTCGCTCGTATATCTGACACAGGGGCTCACGGCCGCCGAAATCGCCGGCAACCGCGATGCCGTGACACGCTACCGCATGGCCCGCGCCGTTGCTTTCGCCCTCGGCGGCATGGTCAACGAGGCGCTGAATGACCACAATGCCATCGACACCACAGGCATAACCCCCGACCTTATGGCGGCCTACCACATGGCCAGCCGCCAGATGTACTCATACATCTCGAACAACTACGACGGCTATCCCGAGGCACAGGAGATGTGGATAAACAAAGCGGCCGAAAGCCAGAACAAAGCGCTGCCGCTGCTCGACCCCACAACCCCCAGATACCGCCGCAACCTTGGCGAATACTATTTTTCGGTGCATGAATACGCCAAGGCCAACGAACTGCTCACCGCCCTGATCGCCTCAATCAGCCCAGACCACGAAGACTATGCCATTGTGGCCCACCTGCTGGCGCAGATGGCGCAGATACGCGGCGACCGCAACGAATATCTGGTGCGTCTGGCACAGTCGGCCCGCAGTGACGTCAGACGCGCCAACTTCGAGATAACCTCGCTGCAGGATCTCGGAGGGGCCCTATTCGAGCAGGGACGCACCGACCGCGCGCACAACTACCTCACCCTGGCGCTCGACAACGCCGTGAACTCGCGCGGCCTCGTGCGCATGTCGCGCACCACAAAGCTGTTCAGCCTCGTCGAGAACGACCACCGCCGCGAGATAGCCCGCTACCGTACATTCACCACCATCGCCATCGTGGTGCTCATTGTGGCCCTGCTGCTGCTTGTCTACACCATATATTTCCTGCGCAAACAGCTCACACGTGTCGAGCGCCTTAAATCAGACCTGCAGGAGGCCAGCACATCGAAAGACATATATATAAGCCAGTTCATCACGCTCTGCTCGATCTACATGGACCGTCTGCGCGACTTCTCAAAACTTGTGAACCGCAAGATCTCGGCAGGACAGGCCGACGAACTGCTGGCGCTCACCAACTCGGGCAAGTTTGTCGAGGAGCAGAGCCGCACATATTACGAGGCGTTCGACGGTGCCTTCCTGCACATATATCCCGACTTCGTAGAGCGCGTGAATGACCTTCTGCGCCCCGACGAAGCGATTGCACCAGACCCCAACGGCAAGCTCAACCCGGCACTGCGTATCCTGGCCTTCATGCGCCTGGGCATTGACGACGCCGCCCGCATCGCCGCCGCCCTCAATCTCAGCGTCAACACCGTCTACGCCTACCGCAACCGCCTGCGCAACCGCGCCATCTCACGCGACACCTTCGAGGCCGACGTCATGGCCATCCCCGGCAAGTGACCGGGGGGAGCGCCCATTTTTCCAGGCACGAGAATGCACCGCCTGAAAGGCCCAACCACAAAAACACCGCGCCTGAAAGACCTCTGTTT
>ERZ1673743.4302-NODE-4302-length-10038-cov-3.507363_pt1 | contig 10038 bp, 10 predicted proteins | sample MGYA00580197_ERZ1673743 | MGnify/ENA primary metagenome ERZ1673743 (study PRJEB41218, sample SAMN15661795) | gut metagenome | host: Homo sapiens | place: Canada: London | collected 2015-08-20/2019-03-30 | study: EMG produced TPA metagenomics assembly of... | reverse complement strand
AGAGTGTTTTTATATGAGTTATACAATTATTCCAGAAAAAACAGCGATTAAAAATGGAGTTTCAAATAGTTCTAAATTAATTAGCCATAAAGCATTTCAAGTAAAAGAGCTATCTGTTTTAGATTATGGTTGTGGAAAGTTAAGAAACGCTAAATTCTTATTAAATGAAGGATTTAAAGTTTCTATTTTAGATACTAAAAAACAACTTCATCACATTAGTAAGGAAGATTTATTGTTATTTGAAGAGGTGTATGAAGCTGAAAGCATTTCTTTTGATAATAAATACCCGACTGTTTTATGTAGCTTTGTTTTAAATGTTATTCCATCAGAGGATATTCGTGTAGATATTTTAAACAATATCCATGAATTTTTAACAGTAGATGGTTTTGCTTATATCGAAGTTCGAGGAACTGGATTTTTAAAAGGAGCTAAAACAAAAGTTCCTTATTTAGACGGATTTGTATTAGGTAATGGAGAGAACAAAACATTCCAGAAAGGATTTACAAAAGATACTTTAATAGAATTAATTTCAAAAAGTAAATTAAATTTATGGGAAGTACAAAAATTTGGTGATAGTTTAATTGCAATTTGCAGAAAGTAGGTAGATATTATGAAAATTGGACAAATGAGTTTTCCTAACTTATCAAAACAGGCCGATTACCTGCAGTTAGATATTTGTGGTTTAGATGTTTCATCATCTGTTGAGAAATACTTATCTTACAAAAAAGATATTCCAGTCATTTTACATGGTGACTGGACTAAAAAAGGATGCAGTGAAAATAATTTAAAAGATAGATTAGATGACTATATTCAAATTATTTTAGCCTTAAACAATCTCACAGAAGTCTTAGGTATTACTATCCACCCCCCAAGTCGAAATAAAATGTCATTAAATGAGCTTGTAGCTTGTTGTGAGCTTATCAAAACAAAGACAGGAGTAAGTACCTTTGTTGAGAATAGAAGCTCTCAAAAGCTCTTATTATCGTCGAAGGAAGAGATTGTAGAGTTTTCTCAAAATCATTTTATGACCATAGATATTCCTCAACTCTATATTTCATGTGGTTATAACGAAGAGGGGCTAAAAAACACATTAAATCTGCTAAATGAAGAAAATATTAAAGAAATTCATTTAGCTAATGTTTTAAGAAGAGATAACAGAACGTTTGTGGCCAGAAAGTTAGATGATGGTATTTTAAACATTAAAGAGATTATTTCTTTTCTCAATCCAAACGCTTATTGTACTCTTGAAATATTAGGTGGACTACCTACTTTTGAAAAACAAAAAGAATGGATTTTAAAAGCACAATAAAAGAGGTATAACCTCTTTTTTATGTTTATAAATTGATATAAAAAAAGGCAGAAAACTCTGCCTTTTTAAATGATTAAGCCAATCTTAATTCTACATTTATATTTTCTTCTTGTTTATCCTCACCCATAATTGCTTCTTTAACAGCATTCCACTTACCATAAACCTTAACTAATCCATAAGTCTTTATACCTGCTGATTTAGCTTGGTTTAATGAAGGAGCTTTACCTATTTTCTCTTTTAACGCTCTTAATTCATCTAAAACAGCTTCTTTATTGAATAAATCTCCTCTTAGTAATCTTGGTTTTAAGTCCATAGACAATAAAAATTCAGCTACACTTCCATAATGCTTTTTAATTGGATTTATAGGAATACCAGCTTTTCTAAGTTCCTTAATAGTTGGTGTCTTTCCTGTTTCTGAAAAGATTTTACGAACATCAACTTTTAATAACTCAACTGCTTCTTTTGAGTATCTATTATTTGGTTTAAACCCTAACTTCATTAATAGATTATTCCAACCGTCATATCTATTGATAAGTGGTGATATTGATATTTTATTAGCTTTAATATCCTTTAATGTTGGTGTTCTACCCAACTTCTTGCCTAATACAACGATTTCTTGTTCCCTTTGCATTAATAAAGAATTATTAAATCTGCTGTATTTAGGTAAGCCTATTTTTTCTCTAAACTTAGTCCAACCATGATACTTTTTAAATATCTTAGAAGTTTTAATGTGATGAACTTTTAGGTCTTCTATTGTTGGTGTTCTATCTAATTTAACAGAAAGATTTTTAATTTGTTCAGATATTTTAAACTCATCAAATTCATCTAATTTGATAGATTTGACAGCATTATACCAACCATTATACTCTTCTATTAATGGTGTTACTTTAATTCCACACTCTTCTAATTCATATCTCTTAGGTGCTCTATTTAAAACATTTGCTAACTCAAATACTTCTTTTTTTACACCCTCTAAATCATAAAGATTTAAATTTAATACACTACAAGCATTTTTCCAAGTTCCATATCTCTTTATTAATGTTGCAATATTTACATGATTGTCTTTTAAACTCTTTAATGTTGGTCTTTTCACTGTTTCTTTTTGTATTTCCTTTATTTGAGATACGATAAACTCTTGTTCTATATTTTTAAGTCCTAATTCTTCTTTTACATTAGTCCAACTTCCGTATAGTTTAACTAATTTATAAACATTCAAACCTTTTGTTTTAGCTTCTACTATATTTGGTGTTTTTTGAAGTTCTCTTGTTAAGTCCTTTAACTCTTCTACTTCCTTTTCTAAATCAAAAGTGTTATTTCTATACTCATGTTTTTGAGCTGTTTCTTCTGATAACTCACCCTTTAAAACTCTTTTTATATTATTCCAATTTCCGAATTTAGTTAGCAAATTTTTAATGTATATTTTCTCTTCTTTTACCTTTGAAAGAGTTGGTGTTGAGCCTAATTTCTCTTGAAGCTCTTTCAACTTCTGCATTGCTTCATCATCATTGATGTTTTTTTCGATTTGATTAGTTCCAAACTCTAATGAAATTAATACATTTTTCCAGCTTCCAAAGGCTGTAATTAATGGTTCTACTGAAATACCAGATTCTAATACATCTTTTTTACTTGGTAATTCACCGTTTTTATCTAAAAAATCCTTAATAAATCCTTTAATATAATTTTTATACCCTTCTGATACTATAAAGCTCATATTCTTTTAGTGAGATTTTTGTTCACCAAATCTCACTAAATTCACCTCCTATCATTTTTAAAATTTACGTCACTTTAATTTATTTATAGTGTAGCACAATTATGACTATTTATCACCTTTACTTTTCTTTTATTTTCGTCTATATATCGTTAAAATATACTGTTTTTTTTAAATCTTAAATTTTTTGTGCATTTTTTCTAAAAAAAACACAAGCAGTACACATTTTGTTTATATAATAAATTAACAAATACTATAATATATAAACTATATTTTTTTAAAAAAGGAGATTGAACAAATGAAAAACAAAAAATTATTATCATTAGCTATGTTAGGTCTAATTTCTGTTGGAATGTTTGGATGTTCTAATCAAAAAGCACCAGAAACACTACAAAATGAAATTGTTGAAAATCAAACTTCACAAGAAACAGAAAATAAGACAGAAGATAAGACAGAGGAAAAAGCTGTTGATTTAGCTGGTATTATCGCTCAAATCAAAACAGATATTACCGAAATGCCAATGACTATGGAATTGACAGCAGAGGAATTACCAATGCTTTATGGAGAGGACTTCACAGCCGATAAAGTTGAAGATTTCGCTGTTTTAGCACCAATGATGCAATCAACAACAGAAGTTGCTATCTTTAAAGCTAAAGATGGTGATACACAAACAATCAAAGATGCTCTTCAAACAAGAATTGAAAATCAAATGTCAGTATTTGAAACATATTTAGAAGACCAATATGAAATTATCAGCAATGCACAAATTTTCGAAGCTGATGATTATGTGTATTTAATCTCTGCTGATGAAACAAACTTTGAAGTAATGCAAGGCATCATTGAAACTGCATTATCACAGGCTGAATAATATAATAAAAAAGAACATTATGAATTTAATGTTCTTTTTATTTTGTTATTATACTTATTAGAATTAACACCCATAAATGGATGATATAAAACCAATAGAAAAAGTATTTATGATTCAATTTACCACTTCCCTTTTGACCGTTATAAAACATAATCGGTATAAAAGCAAAAACCATAGCTTTTTGTATGACTACACCCTTTGCAGTACAGATAATAATTGATACAACAACATAGATTAAGAGCTTTAACGATTTATTGTTTCTAAAATAGTAAAAGATTACTACCATAAAAACCCCATAAGTGCTTCCCTCACTGTATAAGCTCAACATTATGTACATAATTAAATAAATTGTGTTCAAGCTACCCCAATCATATTTTATATTCTCTAAAAATTCTAATATTTTAAAAGCTAAAAACATAGATAGAAATATATTAGGACTAATTAGCTTAATATTGGGTTGTTTAAATACCACCATTAAAAACAGATTACCTATACTCATTAAAATAGCAAAGATTAATAATCTATTAGAATACTTCTTTCTATCAGATGTGTAAAAAAATCCTTCTACTAATAAGTAAAAGAAAATAGGGGCTACTATCCGACCTGCAATTCTTAAATATATGGAAATGCTCAAAGAAGGAAATATGTAACCTATGTGGTCCAAAACCATAAGTATAACTCCAAGTATTTTTAATTGATATGCAGTAATTAAAATCACTTCTTTCTTAGAAAATTTACTACTTAATTTTATAAAAAAATATTTTTGCATATAATAAAAATATAACTAATAAAAAAATTAGGTATTTTATTAAATTTTTTAAAAAAGGAGAGGTTTATATGATTACAGAAATTCGTGAATTTTTCAAATTAGAGGTGTTAGTAAAGGCAATTAGTATTAACTTAGATAATGTTGAGTGTCATTTAAACTCAATCACTCTTTATCAAGAATTTGAAGATAAAACAATCACTATTAAAGGTTCAGATAGAGAGGTTTTATTTGAAAAAGTTAGAACATATGACGGTTTCAAAGTGAATATTTTTATCACAAATGATAGTGAAGAATATGAGGAAAGAATTGATTGGTTATTAGATGAAGATTTTGAAATTGAAGATATTGATATGACTATCACAAACGCTTCTTCAAAAGAAGAATATGAGTTTGCTATTCAGTTTCAAGTAGGAGAGCAAGTTGAAAAAGAAGTTGAAATTGAGTTAAATTCAAACTTAAAAAATGCGATTAACTACATTTCAAACAATTTAACAACTAACCTATCAGCAAATCATATTTATGACATCATGAGCCAAAATCATGACTTAACTGATTTTGTATCTAAAATTTCAAATATTGATGTTTTATAACATAAAAAAAGAGCTATATAGCTCTTTTTTATTATAGTCCAAGATTCCCCCCTAATAATCCTTGATTAGAGTTTGTATTTACTGCTTTCACATCTTTCTGTGTTAATGCTTTATATTTTAATTCTTCTAATTTTTGAGAACCTTTTTCACGCTCTATACGGTTTTGCTCTTGAACTTTTTTAGCTTCACTAACTCCTTGCATAATTGTTTGGAATGATTGTTCTAATTTGTCTAAATCAACTGCTCCACGTCCAGACATTCTTGCCAGTTCAATTGCTTGTCGAGAAGTGTTTTGAGCATTTTTAATTAATAATTCATTAGTTGTTTGACGAACTGCTTCAATGTTTTTAGCCTTTAATTCTTGACGTTTTAATATAATAGCTTGAATTAAACATTGCTTAAAGATTGGTAATGTAATAATAAATGAAGATTTAATTGTTCTCACTAAATCAAAGTTACCCATTTGCATTTGTTGAATCATAGGTAATGATTGTAATGCTACTCCCTCTGCAATCTTTAAATCATAAACTCGTTGGTCAAGCATATCTCGGCAAATTTTTAATGTTTGATAGTTTTGTTGGTCAAGCCCTTCTCCATTTAAAGCTAATTGCTCATAGTGTGGTAAATATTTAGTATCTAACTCTTCTAAGGCTAATTCCCCAGCTACAATGTATTTTTCAAGTTCTTGATAGTATTGAATGTTAGCTTTGTATAACTCACTTAACTTTTGGCTATCACTCATTACATCAGCTTCATATTTCTTTAAAATCATGTAAATACGGTCTACATCTGCACCCATACTATCATATTTAGCTAAAATACTCTCAACGCTATTTTTAACTTTCTTAAACATCTTCTCGAAAAATCCTGGTTCTTTCATGTTTTTGAAATCTTCAATCTCAAATTTTTTCATGATTTTAGTTAATTGAACTAAGATTTCACCTGCCTCTTCTTGGTTAACAGAACGAATTGAGTTTAATAATCTATCAGAAATGCTTGTAATTGACTCTGATGCATCATGACCAAACTCTAAGATACTACGAGTGTCTGTCACATTAATCTTCGATACTAATGCTTGTACTTCACTATCTTCTCTTAATTTTTGTTTATATTTATTTGTAAACTCTTGAACTTCACTTGTTGTTACAGGAACTACTTGATTTTGAACCCCTTGCCCTGCCTTTTCAAAATCTAAATTTAATCCACCTAAAATAACTTCACCAGTTTTAACATCGTTCATTAATTATTCCTCCTATAGTTTAAAAATCTTTTTTAATAGATTAACTTTTTCTTTAATTTTAATTGCATTTAATTTTTCATATTCTATATCAAAATTCATTTCATCTAACGTTATGACACTTAATGGTTCTCCATACATATGCTCCTCAATACTTACTGAACCTGTTGGACTATAAATTAATATATCTAATCCAATAGAATTTAAGTAATTAAGAAACAATCCATTTCTCTTATCAAAATTACTTCTATCTGAAATATAAACAATTAATTTAGGGACTTTAAATGGAAAGTCAAAGCACTCAATTAACTTTGCATATTCATCTTCCATTGTGATAATCGTTGCCATTAACTCTAATAAATCTTTCATTTCAACCTTATCTTTATGCTCCTTAATGAAGTCATTTGTCTTTCGGATAATAAAGTTTTGAACATCTATGTTAAGTTTATTTAGGCGATATAATCCATGAGTTTTAACACCCTCATAACTTACTTCATCATCATTCATAATAAATGCTAATGAATACATATCTTCATTTGAATATGTTTTATTCGTAAGGTTTACTCCCACCTTAAATAAAGTTAATTTACTGTTTTTCGTAAAACCAACTAACTTCTTATACTTTGAAACATCTGTATAAGTTCCATTGATTTTAGTCATAAATTTAGGGACATATACAGAATTATTAACAACCTTAAAGCCTGGTCTAAATTTTGCTTCTTGCTCCCAATAAGTTTCAATATCTTCAACCACTGCATCAATAGGTAAAGCCTTTGTTGTACCCTCTTTAAACTGCCAAGGTCTAAATACACCATTACTACTATATAACTCTTCGTGTAGTTCAGTTTTAGCTTGTTTAGCCCATGTTGTCACCATTTCTTTTTGCTTAGATTGACTTTGTTTAGGCTCATTTAATACATCAACTGCATTAGCTACTCTTACATCAAATAATTCAATTGGTGCAACGTGATTAAGTGTTATAACACTTTCATAAATTTTAGAGTATTTATTTAACTCTACATCTCTTGATGAATTAATATATAAAATTTTCACACCTAATAAATTAAGCACTTGAAGATGATATACTTCATCTAAATCAAGCTCACCATAGGCAACTAAAATAGGCTTAATATTTATATTCCAATCAAACTCTTGTATTCTTTCATAAATCCAGACAATATGTTTGACTAAGAAGTTATTTTTTATTGTTTGAGTTTTAAAGGTTTGATGAATTAATATAGGTTGTAAGACTTTTTGAATAGCTTCTTTGATGAGATAGTTGATATGTTCATTAGAACTTAAGATAATTTCTTCTTTATCTAATTCGTTTAAATTCATGTTATTTACATTTTGTTGAACCAATGCAATAACATTCATATCACTTGGAATAGGTATTCCTCTATCATATAACTTACAATTTTGATGGGTTGAAACCTCTTCATAAACTTTTTTCATTAGATAGTTATATTTCTTTTCATCTGAATATCCAATTAATTTTAATAATTGAATATCATTTTGAGTAAAGAACTCTCTAATCTGTTGTTCTTCCGTCAATACATATTCCCTCCTTTTCTTTATATCTTCTATTACTTGTTAAGAAAATTATACCATATTATTTCAATTAATTAAATATTTTATAGTCAACTTTTTAAAAAATATTTTATATAGTTTATTGATTTATTGTTCATAAAAAAAGAAAGGAAATCCTTTCTTAATTTAATAATAATTTTTCTGAATTTGGTGGTAATTCAACTTCTTTATTTACTTTTGAATAATTTCATCAATAATTCCATAAGCTAATGCTTCTTCTGCATCCATAAAATAATCACGCTCACAATCATTTGCAACTTTCTCATATGGTTGCTTACAAGCAATTGCTAAAGCTTTTGTTAGTTTTTCCTTCGTCTTTAAGATATGATTTGCACTAATTAAAATGTCAGTGGCTTGTCCACTTGCTCCACCCAAAGGCTGATGAATCATAACCTCTGAATTAGGTAGAGCGTATCGTTTTTCACCCTGCGACAGAATAAATGCTCCCATACTTGCACACATTCCCATACAGATAGTATGTACTGGTGAGTTTAAAATTTTCATTGTATCTACAATTGCTAATCCTGCTGTTACTTGACCACCAGGGGAATTAATGTAAAGCGTAATAGGTTCATGGCTTTCACTATCTAAAAATAATAATTGAGCTACAATTAAGTTAGCCATGTGTGTTTCAATTTCTCCTGTAATAAAAATAATTCTATCTTTTAATAAACGAGAATAAATATCCCACGCTTTTTCACCTTTACCTGTTTGTTCTAATACTGTTGGAATTAACATATTTTATACCTCCACTGTTTATTTACTATAAACATTTATCTTTTGTTTTATTTACTATAAAAAATATACCATTTTTTCAATAAAAAGTATATATATATTGTTAATTTTCTTCAAAAAATTAGAAACTTTTGAAGTATTCTTCTAATTCTTTAAGTTTTTTGTTGCTTAACTTTCTTGTTGCATCAATAGAAAAAACATCTACTTCATAATCTTTAAAGATTTGTACAATAGGCTTTTTTCTTTTAATAGGTCTAATCATATATGACTTATTATCAAGGCTTGTATTGGCTATGATTTCTTTTGCTTTTTCTTCACTTGAAAACAATAAAACAGTTTGCTCTAAAGCTCCACTTAACTTATTAGTACGAGTTAATACAAGCCACTTATTAGCTTTCTTTTCCCATATAGCATAAATTTTATCTTGATAAAAAAAGATATTGTAAAACTTAAATCTTTCCTTCTCTACTGATGATTTAGTTGGAATACCTACAAGAGTTCCAATAACACCATTAGTTAATTCAACCTTTATTCCCTTTTTTCTATCAGTGTTTGATACAACTCTTTTAACACACCCTCTTGTAACCTCTTGTGTCTTCTTATCTTTATCTGCAATAATATCAACTATCATTCCAAGCTTTATGTTATCTTTTATGGTTATATCAATTTCTAAATACATTTCATTCACCTTTCTTATCTTTTGTTTTAAAGTATTATATTCTATTTTTATTAACTGCATAAAAAAAATAAGGTTAATTAAAACCTTATTTTTTACTGTTCTTAAGTTCTGTTAATTTATCCTCCATATCTTCAAACATTGTATAAAGATTGTTTTGCCAATGAGAATATCTAACATCTTTTTCTTCTGCGATTAAACTATCAATCTGCTCTCTTAATTTAATAATTAATGCCATTGATGCGATAACCTTTGCTTCAGTATTTGATTTTTCCATATTATACAGCCTCCTTATATTCCACTTTATCACATTTGCTTAATAACAACATATCTCCATTTTCTCTAAGAACTGAATAACTATCCTTTGTAACATAGTGCTCCTTTCTATCTGCAGTGTAAACTCTAACTACGTTATCACCCATAGATAAAGCAGAAACAATTAAGTCTGGATGTTGATTTCCCCTCATTTCATCCTCTTTTTTTCTTTTTAAATAGATAGCATATTCATACGGTGATGGTTCTACTCCTATTTCTAATAAATAATCAGCATTATAAA
>ERZ1673743.4300-NODE-4300-length-10040-cov-15.215223_pt1 | contig 10040 bp, 6 predicted proteins | sample MGYA00580197_ERZ1673743 | MGnify/ENA primary metagenome ERZ1673743 (study PRJEB41218, sample SAMN15661795) | gut metagenome | host: Homo sapiens | place: Canada: London | collected 2015-08-20/2019-03-30 | study: EMG produced TPA metagenomics assembly of... | reverse complement strand
TCCCATGCTTCTAACGAGGCTGAATCCATGTGTTCCGATTCTAGCGACGACACATTGCGAAGCGGTTCTCCTTTTGACCAAACTCAATGTCGAGCGACGCATCGAAGTGGACGTCAGCATGGACGAGTTGGATGTGACCGCTGCAGAAAGCAAGGCGACTTACAACGAGATTCGGGATTATGTGTGGAAACACCATCAGTTAAAGGTTTCCAATCTCTATATCGCACAGGTGAAGCAGAAGTACAGCATCATCGAGCGAGAGAATTACAATAAAGCGAAAAATGAAAATGCAAAGCAGCCCCAGTGTCCGAAGGAAAAAGAGGATGCGATTGTGGAAGCATTAAAGCATTTTCAGATGATTTGATTTACAGTATGTCCGTCTGATTTTCAGGCGGACATTTTCTTTTGTTGGAATATGGTGTTTCTATTTTTATCGTGGTACAATATCTTAAAGACTTTTTGATTTCGGAGGGAGCCGTCATGATCGATCTTGCAAAACTGGAGCCTGTTTTGGGCGGATACCAGACCTATTTCCCGAAGCATTGGCCTCATGTTGAAGATTTCAAATGGGAAGCCGCGCAGCATTTCCACAACCATTGGAATATTGACGCGGCAGATTTTGGTGAAATGTTCAAGGAAGCCACTGCAAAGGTCTTTTCGCTTCTGGATACCGGCTATGCCTATCCCCGTGCGATGATCCTGAATTTCGCAGCAGCGGACTGTGAAGCAACACGCGCAATGTTCCGCAGCTTGTTTGATGAATCCACCGAACTTTCCCAGCGCATTATTGCATTTCAGGCTGCCACCGAAGAAATACGCACAAAATACAACGACGGCAGTTGGAATAACCACTACCAGAACACCAGTGCCATCAGCGTCTATCTGTGGCTCCGGTATCCGGATCAATATTATATCTACCGCTATTCCGTTGCCCGTGACATCTCGGATGCGCTGAACTTCGATGCTCCGCCCAAGCGGGATGGTTCCGTAGAATCGCTGCTAAACAGCTACCGCCTTTATGATGAGCTGCGGGTGGCACTGAGCCAAAATGCTGCCATTACCCAGATGATCCGCAGTGCCATTGAAGCAGCCCCTGCCGGAAAATACTGGCCAGACACACACTGGAATATCGCTGCCATTGATCTGGGCTTTTATCTGAGCCGTTTCTACCTTGCCGAACAAAAGACATCACAGATGCAGGCCGGATGGTTTCCTGCTGAAAGTGAGTATGATCCGGGCATTACAACCGCACAGTGGAGTGCTTTGCTGCAAGACACCTCGGTTTTTACCTCGGAGGCTTTGCGGGTGATGAAATGTATGCTGGATTACGGCGGGCAGGCTACCTGCAAACAGCTTGCCATTAAATACGGTGAAACCAGCAACTTCTACATCTCCAACTCCTACCATCTTGCACAGCGGGTGGCAGAAAAGACTGGCTGCCGCTGCATGCCCCGCGACAGCGAAAATATGCGTTGGTGGCCCATTTTATATGTGGGCAAAAATGCCAGCACAAAGGCGGATGGCACTTACATCTGGCGCTTGCGAGATGAGCTTTTACAGGCTCTGAAAAAAGCCGACCTCTCGAAAGTACCGGCTGCCGCTGCCGCCTGTGAAGCACCTTCACGCCACTACTGGTGGCTGACTGCCAATCCTAAGATCTGGAGTTATTCCAGTCTGCGGGTCGGCGAAGAGCAGACCTATACGCTGTACAATGACAACGGGAACAAGCGCAGGATTTTCCAGAATTTCCTCGATGCAAAAGCCGGGGATCTTGTGATCGGCTATGAGGCCAATCCGGTAAAGCGAGTGGTAGCTCTGGCCAAGATCACACAGGAAAGCAACGGCAAAGAGATTTATTTTGAAAAGACCGAGAGCCTGACTTCCCCCATTGACTATGCTGTACTGAAGGCTTTCCCTGAGCTGGAGAAAATGGAGTTCTTCGTACAGCCGAACGGAAGCCTGTTCAAGCTCTCGGAGGGTGAGTACAACTTTATTCTGGATCTAATCCGGGATGAAAACCCTGCTCCCGTCCGGCAGGCATCTGCCGACAGCTACACCAGAGTTGATTTTCTGCACGATGTTTTTCTGAGTGAGCAACGCTATGAAGTGTTGGTTTCTTTGCTACGCCACAAGAAAAATATCATTCTGCAGGGTGCACCCGGCGTTGGAAAGACCTATGCTGCCAAACGGCTGGCGTACTCTATAATGGGTCAAGCTGATTCCTCCCGGGTTGAGTTTGTTCAGTTCCACCAGAATTACTCCTACGAGGATATCATGCTGGGCTACCGGCCGGACGGCTCCGGCTTCAAGCTGACAGAGGGTGTATTTTACCGTTTCTGCCAGAAGGCTTCCAACGACCCCGACCGAGAATACTTTTTCCTGATCGATGAGATCAACCGGGGCAACCTGAGCAAGATCTTCGGCGAGCTGATGATGCTGATTGAAAGCGACCATCGGGGCGAAAAGATCACACTGGCCTATAACGGGATGCCCTTCTATGTCCCGGAAAATCTGTACATTATCGGTATGATGAATACTGCCGACCGCAGCCTGGCCATGATCGACTATGCGCTGCGCAGACGCTTCAGTTTCTTCGAGATCGAACCGGCGTTCACCTCCGATGGATTCCAGAAATATCAATCTGTGCTTGACAATGAAACCTTCAATGCTCTGGTGGAACAGATCAAGGCATTGAACCGGGAAATTACCACAGATGCCTCCCTCGGTCCCGGATTTCGTGTTGGACACAGTTACTTTTGTCTGGCCGACCCTGCCGCCTGCACCACTGACTGGATGCGCTCTGTGGTGGAGTTTGACCTTCTGCCTACGCTGGCAGAATACTGGTTCGACGCGCCCGACAAACTGCACCGTTGGGAAAAGAATCTGCGTGGTGTTTTCAATGACGACTGACAAAGGGATCTTTATCCAGAACATCTACTACATGCTCTCCTACGCCTATCAGGTGCTGCAGCAGCAGGATTATCAGTACATCGCCTCGGAAAAGTTTGAGCGTATCGACGATTTGTTTGCTGCCATCCTTGCAAAGGGTGTTTCCCGGCAGCTGAAGCAGGGGCTCTATCGAGAATATGTTTCCCGAAGCGAGACCCGGTCAGTTTTGCGTGGAAAGCTGGATCTTCCGCAGACCATTAAGACCCGTATCCAGCACAAGCCACAGGTCGCCTGTACCTTTGACGAGCTTTCCGAGGATAACCTGTATAACCAGATTCTGAAAACCACCCTGCATGTGCTGCTTCGGGATAAGAATGTTTCTACTGAGCGCAAAGTGGAATTGAAGAAAGCGCTTCTGTTTCTGGACACGGTTTCTGCACTGCTTCCCTCTCAAATCCCATGGAAGCAGTTACATTATCAGCGGAGCAACCAGAATTACGAGATGCTGTTGAATCTCTGCTATTTCGTGCTGCACGATATGCTGCAGACCACCGAAAACGGCAGCTATAAAATGATAGCATTTTCGGATGAACGCATGGCAAAGCTGTACGAACGCTTTATTCTGGAGTATTACCGACAAAATCATCCCTACCTTACTGAGGTCAAGGCTGCGCAGGTCAAATGGGATCTTGTGGGAGAGCACGATGCTGCCATGCTGCGGTTTCTCCCTGCCATGCAAACCGATATTTTTCTGCGTTTTCGCGAAAAAGTTCTCATTCTGGATGCCAAGTATTACAGCCAGACATTGCAGCAGCAGTTTAATAAAGAGACCCTGCATTCTGCCAACCTCTACCAGATCTACACCTACGTTAAAAATCAGGATGCTGCCCATACTGGAAACGTTTCCGGGCTGCTAGTCTACGCCAAAACGCAGGAAGCCATCACGCCGAATTGTCTCTTCAACTTAGGCGGCAATCAGATCGGTGCACGCACATTGGATCTGAATCAGGATTTTCGGCAAATCACCGCACAGCTGGATGGAATTGCCCAGCAGTTTTTCGGGAAGCATCCGCTTTGATCTTTTCCATGTCGATTTACCCGCCTTCACACCCGCCCGTCTGTTTTTTCAAACTTTCTCCTCCTAAGTGTCCGAAGGAAAAAGAGGATGCGATTGTGGAGGCATTGAAGCATTTTCAGATGATTTGATACGCAATCACCCCAGAGAGAATAGCCTCTTGTGCGTTCTCTCTGGGGTGATTTTTGCGTTATGCTACTTCCGGGTAGCGCATATATACATACTCGTAGATTTTCTTCTGGTAGGTCTGGATATCGCTTACATCATAGCTATTGGGAAGTTCTTGCCAGAGAGTATTGCGAATCAGGTTATCCACAATCGCCTTAGTTTCCTGCTTGTCCGTCCAATGGTCGAGTTTGGCAATCTGCTGTTTGATTTTTGTCAACAAGTCCACAGACACCTTCTTGATCGTTTCAATTTCCTGCTTCGTGAGGTTCTCCGAAAACAGCAAATCGTACACTGAAAGTTCCTCATCGCTGGAAAAGCCCTCACGCACATAGCGTTGCTGTTCCATATCCAGCGAACTGGCCAGTTCCATTAGATCCATGAAGGTTTTCTCAATGGTTGCCCGGTTCTGCTCCGCATTATAGGCATCGATGATCTCCTGATAGCGGTCATAATAATCAATGCGCTGCGGGTTTGCAAACAGCATCTTCGACAACTGCTGATTCACCAGTTCATCCAGATTGCGCAGCAAGAGATTCTTCCGCCGGGTGTGGGCAAACTCCCGGCTCAGCAGCTCAAAATCAATTTTGCTGATGTCAAACTGCCGGGAAGGTACAGCCTCCTGATCCGGCTTTTCCACATGGATGTACTCGTTGACGATGCCGTTGATCTGCACCATAAGATCCGTGTTATCTGCGTGTTTCCGCTTCTGCTGCAAGCCCTCGTAGATGGCGAGAATTGCGTTTTTCCGGGCGCGCACGGCATCGTCCACATCATCACGGTCTGCGTAGCGGAACAGCCGCGCCAGTTCAGACGCATAGGTCTGGAAGGTTTTCTTGGTTTCCAACGTCTCGCACATCGCGTTGGCTGCATCCTGTACAAGGCTCATCTTTTCAAAGTCCTGTGCGTCCACCAGTTCCTGCAGCCGGAACCCGTGTTCTGCCAGAAAGCCGTCCGTTTTTCCGATGACCGTGCGGATGCGCTGAATCAGCTCCGTTTTGTCCACCGTTGGGTCAATGCCCGCCGGGCTGTTCTTGCTGACCGTATAATCTGCCAGAGCCTTGCGCAGCGCCTTTACGATGCCAATATAGTCCACGATCAGGCCGTTGCTCTTGCCCTCCGAAACACGGTTTGCACGAGCAATAGTCTGCATCAGGGTATGGGCTTTCAACGGCTTGTCCAGATACAGACAGGACAGACACTTTACATCAAAACCCGTCAGCCACATGGCACAGACGAACACCACCCGGAACGGATTCTTGCTGTCCTTGAATTCTTTATCCAGCTCCCGCTTTTCCATTTTGGCACGGTGCGGCAGAATATCCAGCCCCCACTTTTTGAAGGTCTGCACCTCGTTCTGCTCCTGACTGATCACCACTGCCATTTCGGTTTCTTTCATCCATGCCAGTTTACGGGCAAGCTCCTGTGCTTCCTGCTGGGTCACTGTGCCCTGCCGGGCTTCCAGTTCCCTGATCTTTGCCCGCCAGTATTCCTGCACATAGTTGTACATCCGCACACAGGTGACCTTATTCAGGCAGACGAACATCGCCTTGCCGCTTGTCCAAAGGTCAGAGTAATGCTCCACAAAGTCCTTTGCAATGGAACGCAGCCGTTCATCTGCGGTGAGAATATGGATCTCCTTTGCAAACTCGCGTTCCAGCTTTTCCTCCTGCGAAGGATCAAGGTCGGCTGCTTCAATGGCATCCAAAATCCGCCCGGTGATCTCCGGCTTGTCCAACTGGGCGATCTTATCCGCACGGTTCTCATAATACAGCGGCACCGTTGCGCCGTCCTCCACCGCCCGCTTGAAATCATACACCGACAGATACCCGCCAAAGGTGCGCTCGGTGATATGGTCATCTGCCAGAAGCGGCGTACCGGTAAAGCCGATGCGGGACGCCGTGGGCAACAGGTGCATCATGTTGTCTGCAAAAATGCCGTACTGGCTACGGTGGGCTTCATCCGACAAAATCAGAATGTCGTGATCCGGGTAGATGGGCGGCTCCTTGGGCAGATTGAACTTCTGGATCAGGGTAAACACAAAGCTGGGGTTGCCTTGCAGCTTTTTTACAAGGTCTGTACCCCTGGATGCAATAAACTGTGAAGCCTTTGTCTTGCCCAGCAGACCGCAGTTTTCAAAGGTATCGCTGATCTGCCGGTTCAGCTCGTCACGGTCGGTCAGTACCACAATGGTGGGCGAGCCCGCAAACTTGCGCCGGATCTTCTGCGCCAGAAAGACCATGGAGTAGCTTTTGCCCGACCCCTGCGTGTGCCAGAACACACCCAGCCTGCCGTCTTTCAGCTTGCGGTTCTCGTAAGCACTGACGGCCTCGTTGACGCCGAGATACTGGTGGTTGCGGGCCAGAATCTTGGTGGTGCGCCCACCGGAATGGTCGTAAAGGATGAAGTTTTCCAGCAGATCGAGGAAGGTCTTTTTCTCGCAGATGCCCCGCAGCATGGTTTCCAGTTCCACGCTGCCTGCATCGCTTTCCTTCAGACGCTTCCACTCGTGGAAAAACTCATACTTGCTACCAAGCGTGCCCACCTTGGCTTCCAATCCATTGGACAGCATCAGAAAGGCATTGTAATAGAACAGCTGTGGAATGGTATCGAGGTAATCCCGATAATTGTCTATGTAGGCGTTCTGCACATCCACGGTGGGCTTTTTCAGCTCGATGAACAGCAGCGGAATGCCATTGACAAAGCCCACAATGTCTGTCCGGCGGCGGTACAGCTGCGAGTGGATTTTCATCTCTTTTACGGCGAGGAAATGATTGTTTTCCGGGTTTTTGAAGTCGATCACCGCCGCGCTGCGGATTTCGGTGCGGCCATCCAGCCGCTTGACCGTCACCGGGATGCCATCCCGCAGCAGAAAATACTTTTCCTCATTGATCTGCATCAGGGATGCGGTGGAAACGTGTGCCGTGAATTTCTTCTGCACCTCATCCAGCTGGTTCGGGGTGAGCCATGGGTTCAGCCGCAAAAGCGCCTGCCGAAAATACCGGGTCAGCAGCACTTCCCCATAGCTGGTACGGCCTAACGTCCCGTCCGGCCCCAGCTTTTCGGAGTTGTAAGCCAGCACCACCTCCCAGCCCAGAACATTTTGCAGCAAATTGCCTGCACTGTTCTGAACAAGGACATTTTCGGAGTATTCGCGGCTCATTTTCTATTCCTCCTTACAGTAAATCCGGCAAAGATGGATCACAACGCTTTGCATTTGTGTGCGCCAATATTCTTCCAATCTGCGTAATAGAGAACGCAGTAGGGATTTTATCCCACCACTGATGTATTTTCTTTAGTGATTCAAACGAATCCCATTCATCTATAAAAGCCCTCGACACTTTATTTTGTAATGCGCTGTTTTTCTCATACATATTCCAAATATCATCAAATATTTTCTTTTCATCTGGTCGAATATTATGCACCCCCTCCGAATCTGCAATTTTCAAGCTATCAATATGATTTTTATTCACAATTTCTAGACGGACATATCCATCCAAAAAATAGTTATCTACCAACCCATTCAGACCAATATTTACAGTAGAAAGCAATTCGGCCGCCTTTTTATGTTCCTCTGACCCTTTCTTTATTCCAACACATGCATACCCGGTCAACACTCCGGGGTAATACTCTGAAAATTTTTTCAAAGTAGTTATTCCACTCGACAGCCTTATTGCTCCTAAAGCATCCAAATGTTCTAGCCATTCTATCCCCATGGGCAAATCCATATACTCCAGTTTTTTATAAAGTCGATTTAGAATAGCTAGTCCCTCCGAAACATTTCCCCACGCAGGTTTTATTGACTCCAACGTATTTATTATGGTCAATCCACACAAAGCATCATTATCTACCATATCTACTATTTCTGTTGCCTTGATAATTCCTGCCCGGTTCTTTCTATCATCTCCCTTTTGAACATGACAAACCAACAGTTCCGTCAGAAGTTCATAATCCGCATCTCTTTCGCTTACAGCTGCTTCTTGTTCTGCTTTTACCAATAGTCTTTGAAATGCAGGATCAGCAAACGATTCCATCATTCCATCAACCTGGCTGATTCGGGGAAGAATGAAATTTTCCAATTTTGCAATTCTTTCATTTGCTGTTTCCCTTGCTTCTTCAGTGTACTCTTTTATCGCAACAGGTATCAATTCATTGACTACCTTTTTTACCCGCTCATTAACTTGTTCTTCTGTCAAGCCATTGTTGTTTATAATCGTAATGTTATTTGCCTGCATCTGCTGACTATTATCGCCCGCTTGCTGTGTATGCTTGTTAATGTCCACGTTTTATCTCTCCAATCTGTACCTGTTCTGCATTATCGCCAGCTTTTTGGCTCTGCTGGAAATTGTTTTTTATTTTTCCACCATCTTTAGAAACATCTTCGTTTTCCAGTGTAAACTCCTGTCGCTGCTTGGCACTGTTTCCACCAATCTGTTTCTGTTTAACATTTTTATGTATGCCTATCTTATATCCAATCGCTCCGCCAATCAAGGCTCCTACAATTAAAGAAAAAATTGTCGAACCGATTCCATCAAATACCCACGTCACCCACTCTGGCATACATTATACCTCCACTTCTCCGCTCATCAACTTCGGTAAAATTAAATCTCTTGACTCTCTTAGGTTATGGTTTTGATTTTCCAGTGCTTCTTTCTTTCTGTAAATTGAATCAGCTACACTGTGAAATTGCTCCAACACCTTATCATCCGGCTTCAAAATATCGGCTACCTCAAAGTGTACAGGCTTAACCGCTGGATAAGCCGCACCATTTGTTGCGTTCACCAAATACCCAACAAATTCTTCTTGGGTGACCGCACAATAAAGATAGCTATACGGAACTTTTTTCGCCGACAGTACCGCAAAGCCAGTTGAAAACACATCGGTTTCTTTAGGATTTGTAACAAGCGCATATGCTTTCAGGTTCGGCCGAACCATCCCCCATATAATATCCCCATCTTTTGCACAACGTTTTGCTCTTCCCGGTGCTTCATTCAAATTATACCGAGCTCTTGTCTCTATATGGCCACATCGAACCGAGCCCAAATCCACATAATCAATAAAATCCTCTTTATAATTTTTCGGCAAAGCACTACTATTTATGTCCGCAACGTCTCTCACTTTGCACCACTGCCACCCCTCCGGCACACCATCCACAATTTTCGTGTTTTCATGCCCCGGAAAGCGCAAATCCACAAACCACTCTTTATAAAGCCGCTGGGCCGCTTCTTCCAGCAATTTGATTTGTTTCTGGTTGTTTTCAATCAGATCGTCGTAAGCAGAGAGAATATCTGCAATTTGCTTTTGAATTTCTATTGATGGAAGTTTTACTTCCAATCCCAACAAATCTTCATTACGTAAACTTGCCCTAGTCGTCATCGTTGAAAACGCCCGGAACTCGCCTCTAAAACTAGGCAAGCGCATATAATAGCCAATGTACTCTGGAAAAACACGATTTGTTATTGGTCGCATACGCTTTGTGAAACCATTGTATGTGGCCATCGGGTAGTCCTTCAATGCCACACAACTCATCCCCAATTCATCTGATGTTTCACTTGTTCTTGTAACAAAAACATCTCCTCTCCGAATTGAGTAGGACTCCTGTTCCTTTTCTGTTGACTGGACTAAATCTGTTATTTGCTTCGGAATAAAATAATTATTAAAAACCGTTGAAAATGTCAAAAACGGATATCCTTCGCCAAAAAATTTCCCAGCCTTTGACAATCCATTATGAACCTCATATAGTTCTCCCAACTTTACTTTTTCCCACTTCATACCCCCATCTCCTCCAGATTCTTCGAGATGGTTTCCATCAAGCGGTTGGACTCTGCCTGCAATTCCAGCAGTTCCTTGTGGATTTCCTTCATCCGCTGGGCAAAATCCACGCCGTCATCCTCCACGGGTGCAACGCCCA
>ERZ1673743.4288-NODE-4288-length-10057-cov-35.780444_pt1 | contig 10057 bp, 9 predicted proteins | sample MGYA00580197_ERZ1673743 | MGnify/ENA primary metagenome ERZ1673743 (study PRJEB41218, sample SAMN15661795) | gut metagenome | host: Homo sapiens | place: Canada: London | collected 2015-08-20/2019-03-30 | study: EMG produced TPA metagenomics assembly of... | reverse complement strand
CTGGACTCCGCGAAGGGTCTTCGACCCTCTCGACACCCTTCTCGCGATTGAGTTGGTCACACTCTCATACAGTTTCCGCGTGTTTATCCGCGAAAATAGTTACAATTACCAAACTGTAACATGGGAGTGCAGCCGAAGGAGTCCAGAGGGCGATCGGAAAGCCCTCTGGTTGCCTCGGTCAAGACCACTATGTTAATGTAGTCAACTATGCCTAAAGCGTGGGTTCATCCGCTTAGGGATGAACGAAAGTCCCCATATCGCTGCCTTCCAGCACCGAAATCAAATTCTCCGGCACATCCAGCCCAAACACGCGCACCATCGGCACATGATTCTCCGCGCACAGCGCAAACGCTGCCGCATCCATCACCTTCAAGCCCTTCTGCAGCGCCTCCTGATAGGTAATGTCCTTAATCAGCGTTGCGTTCGGGTCTTTGTGCGGGTCAGCGGTGTACACACCGTCGATGTTCTTCGCCATCAGGATGGCATCCACCTGCATTTCGATTGCCCGCAGCGCAACCGCCGTGTCGGTGGAGAAGAACGGATTGCCCGACCCTGCCGCGAACAGTACCACGCGCCCTTCGGACAAATAGCGCCGCGCGGTCATGGCGTTGAACGGCTCGCAGAAGCGGTTCATGTCCACGGCGGACATCACCACGGCATCCACGCCCGCCTGACGCAGCGCGTCCGCCATGCACAGGCAGTTGATAACCGTGCCGAGCATCCCCATCTGGTCAGCGGTAACGGCGTCCATGTTCGCCGCCGGGCCCTGACGGCCGCGCCAGATATTCCCCGCGCCGATGACAATGCCAATCTGCGTGCCCATATCCGCCATTTTGCGGATGACGGCGGCGGCACGATGCACCTGATCGAAATCAAACAGGTCGCTGCCCGTTTTCAGCGCCTCGCCGGAGAGTTTGAGCAGTACACGTTTGTAGACAGCCATGAAATTTCCTCCTCAGTTGTCATCCCTCAAGCGGCAAAGGTCGCCGCGTTCGGCATTTTTCCACGTTCTATTTTACTCCTTCAAACGCTTTTTGGCAAGAGGGTGCAGGAAAACAAGGGCAATACCGCACAAATGAGTTGGTGCGATGGCGAATGCATTTTTTGTCAGATGCGATTGCAGAAATCGAAGGTTTACTGGAGGTAAATCGAGATTTCTGCAAGAAGCAGATGGCAGAAAAGGCATCGCCAGCGCTGCCGACGAATTGTGCGGTAGTGCCCAAGGCAATAATGAATGCAGAAAATAGGATAGAAAAAAGGAAGACCGCAGGAATTTCTCCCGCAGTCTCCCTGATATTTATGCGGATGGAGACGCAATTACGCCTTCTTCATCGCAGCGATTTCCGCCGCGAGGTCGTCCTTGCGCTTCTCGATGCCTTCGCCGCGCTCGAAGCGGACGTAGCGCACGATGTCCAGCGTGGTGCCAGCCGCCTTGGCGGTTTCGTTCATCAGAGAGGTGATGGTCTTGTCGCCATCCTTGACGAACTGCTGGTCAAGCAGGCACACTTCCTTGTAGTACTTTTCGATCTGACCCGCGACGATGCGGTCAACGATCTTTTCGGGCTTGCCGGATTCAATCGCCTTCGCGCGCTGAATTTCGGCTTCCTTCGCCAGCTTGTCGGCGTCCACTTCTTCGCGGCGGACAGCTTCCGGCTTGGCAGCCGCAATCTGCAGGCACACGTCGTGGGCAAATTCCTTCACGAGGTCGGAATTCTTGCCGACTTCATCGGTCGCAACTTCGACCATAACGCCGACCTTGCCGCCCATGTGGATGTAGGAAGACACAACGCCTTCGGTCTCATAGCGGGCGAAACGGCGAACGGTGATCTTCTCGCCGATGGCGACGGTCGCGTCAGAAACCATGTCTTCGATGGTCTTGGACTCGTCGTCAACGAACTTCTGCTTCATCAGCTCGTCGAGGTCAGCCGGGTTCGCCAGCGCGACGTGCTTCGCAACGGCGTTCGCGAAATTCTTGAAGTTGTCGGTGTTGGCAACGAAGTCGGTTTCGCAGTTGACTTCCACCAGCGCGCCGGTGCAGCCGCAGGGCGTCATGTACGCCACAACAGCGCCTTCCGCCGCGATACGGCCAGCCTTCTTGGCGGCCTGCGCAAGTCCCTTTTCGCGCAGCCAGTCAATGGCCTTGTCCATGTCGCCGTCGGATTCAACAAGCGCCTTCTTGCAGTCCATCATGCCCGCGTTGGTACGCTCGCGGAGCTCCTTGACCAGAGCAGCAGTGATATTCGCCATAAGGTTCATCCTCCAAATCTTTTTCGATGTTGAAACGGGTTTGCGAGGGATTACGCCTCGGTCTTTTCCACAGGCGCTTCTTCAGCGGACTGCTCGCCCTGCTTGCCTTCCAGCACAGCGTCAGCCATCTTGCCGGCGATCAGCTTGACCGCGCGGATGGCGTCGTCGTTGCCGGGGATGACGTAGTCGATTTCGTCCGGGTCGCAGTTGGTGTCAACGATCGCAACGATCGGGATGTTCAGGATGCGGGCTTCGGTCACAGCGATGTGTTCCTTGCGCGGGTCAACAACGAACAGCGCACCGGGCAGCTTCTTCATTTCACGGATGCCGCCGATGTTCTGCTCGAGCTTTTCGCGCTCCGCCTTCAGCTGGATGACTTCCTTCTTGGGCAGCAGGTCGAACTGGCCGGACTGCTCCATCTTGTCGATGTCGTTCAGGCGGCGGATACGGGTCTGGATGGTGCGGAAGTTGGTCAGCATGCCGCCCAGCCAGCGGTTGTTGACATAGTACATGTTGCAGCGCTTCGCTTCGGACTCGATGGATTCCTGCGCCTGCTTCTTCGTGCCGACGAACAGGATCGTCTTGCCCTGCATGGCGGTGTCGCGGACGAACGCGTACGCTTCGTCGATCTTGCGGACGGTCTTCTGCAGGTCGATGATGTAGATGCCGTTGCGCTCGGTGAAGATGTACTGCGCCATCTTCGGGTTCCAGCGGCGGGTCTGATGACCAAAGTGGACGCCAGCTTCGAGGAGCTGCTTCATGGAAATGACTGCCATAGTTGTTTTCCTCCTTGTTTTTCGGGCTGCCTCGCGGAATTGCGGGCTATGCCTTCAACCACCCTCTGCCCCTTCGCGGCGACTCACTGCATCCACAGCACAAGGACCGCAGGACAAAGGTGCGTAGTCTTGCTGATTATACCACAAGTACGCCTGTTTTTCAACTGTTTTTTCAGTGGGTAGAGAAATTTCTTACGCAAAAACAGCTTCAGTCTGCTGTCCAGCGTGCTTCAAAATCGGCAGCATTCATTTTCAAGCCGCTGCGAAGCTGTTCAAGCATTTGCTTGCCGACTGGCGTAAAGCGCAGAATGTTGAAATAGTTCTTCACGGCGCTGCGAATATCTTTCAGCGATGTTTTTGATTTTATCCAATTCTGTGGAACAAAAATTTTCCCGTTTTCCGTCACTTCCGACGATGCGGCATCCATGGCGGTTCCGAGACAGGCGCCCGCAATTTCAATCACGTTATCAATATCATGTTTGATTTTATCAAACATCTCCATGGCTTTCTTCACCCTTTCTGCTTTTGAAACAGCTCCTTCACCACAGCGTAGCTCATCTTCGGTCTCCGATACTCGTCCACCACGCCCTTGTTGTTGTGCGTCTTCGGGCGGTGCATCGCCCATTCCTCCGTCACGCGGCAATCCGCGAACTGCCACAGGAACACGCCGCTGCACGCCGGGTTCTTAAGCACCGCCTCCACCTGATCGCGCAGAATTGTGCACTGCCGCTCCTCCGACCACTTCGATTCGCCCAGCGGGTCATGGTAGCCGTAAATGCCGCCCGCGCCGATTTCGCTGATGATGACGGGCTTCCCCGCCCCGCCGTGCTCGCGGATTTCCTTGAGTTTCTGCGCCAGGCTCTCCGCCACGGGCGTGTTGTGATACCACTGCGGATAGATGTTCACGCTCACCACGTCGCTGTCGCCATAGACGCGGCTGCCGGGGCGCTCCAGAAGCGCAGCGGTCATCGGGCGGGACGCGTCCAAGTCGTGCAGGAGCGCATAGACTTCGCGATAGCAGTCCGCGCCGTAATCGCAGTTGTCCGCGCACTCGTTCAGGCAGCCCCAGATGAAAATGGACGGGTGATTGCGGTGCTGGGCAACCATTTCGCGCACGCACTGCCTTGTCTGCGGCATGAAGTTCGGGTTGCGCATTTGCTCTTCCTGCAAGCCGCGCGCGTGCGCCTCCTCCCACACCAGCAGCCCCATTTCATCGCAGAGGTCGAGGAAGCGCGGGTCGTTGGGGTAGTGGCAGGTGCGGACGCAGTTGCAGCCCATGTCCTTCATCATCAGGATGTCCTGCGCCATCGCCTGCAGCGGCACCGCGCAGCCGAACGCGCCGTACTCCTCGTGGCGGTTGAAGCCCATCAGGTGGAGCTTCTCGCCGTTGAGCAGCAAATCCATTCCGGAAATGCTGATTTCGCGGAAGCCGACGCGGTCAATGAGATCATCCAGCGCTTGATTTCCTTCGCGGATTTCAGCGCGGAGGGCGTAGAGCGCGGGCGTGTCAGGCGTCCACGCGGTCACATCCGCATAATGCGCATCGGGAATGCGGATGATGGCGGTGCTGTCCGCCGGGATGTGCGCGGTTTGGGTGAACGTCTGCCCGGCAAGGGTGAGGGTGACATCCGCCGACGCGTCGTCATCCGCCAGATTGCGGATGTTTGCGGAAATATCCGCCGTCCAGCCGTCCGCCGCGCGCTTCGTCGTGATGCCGACGCGCTCCACAAACACGTCCGGCAGCTGCTCAATGACAACCGGGCGCGTGATGCCGCCATAAGAATAGTAGTCATTCGGAACGTGCAGGGCGGAATCCTCCCCGAAACGGTTGTCCACCTCGACGGCCAGCGCATGTTCGCCGTCGGGCAGGTGGCGTACGACCGTCTCAAACGCGGTGAACGCGCCGTAGTGCCGGGCGATTTCATTGCCATCCAGCAGGACGCGTGCGCGGAAGGACACGCCGCCGAAGGACAGGCGGATATTGCCCCCGCAGCGAATGCGGGTCGTGTAGTGCGCGCGCCCGCGGTAGTTGTGGAGCGCTGGAACGAGTTCCCATGCGCTGGGGACGGGCAGCCGCGCGGGGACGGGTGCGTCGGTGTCAAGGGCAGCAAAGTCCCACAGCGTCGGGACAGGGATAGCGCGGCGGATTTGGTGGGTGGCGAAGGTGCGGTCAGACATATGGCTTCCTTTCTTCCTGCCGATGGCGGGAAAGGTGATTTTCTGGTTGTATTATAGGCGAAAAGGGACAAAAAGGCAAGGGAAACGGGGGATGAAAGTAAATTGAAAGCGCGCAGCCTGCGGAGAGGATGCGCGCTTTCATTTCCTATTTTATAATCTACACTGCCATTACTTCAAGAACCCGCTGATAATCTGCTCCTCCGCTTCCTGCTCGGTCAGCCCCAGCGTCATCAGCTTGATAATCTGCTCGCCCGCAATCTTGCCGATGGCGGCTTCGTGAATCAGCGCGGCGTCGAGGTCGTCTGCTTCGAGCTGCGGTACGGCAAGAATTTTCGCGTGATCCATGATAATCGCGTCGCACTCCGTGTGGCCCGAACAGGCAGCCTGTCCAACGAGGCGGCTGTCGAACTTCTGCCACGAGTTGTCCTTGGCAACCGAGCGGCTCACCACATCCGCGCTGCTGCCCGCGCCCTTCATCGTCACGACGTAGATGCTTTCCGCCTTCTGGTCACCGTGGGTCATCAGGCGTTCGCGGACGACAAGGCGCGCACCGGCTTCCAGCTCCGCGGTCGTTGTGCGGATGGTGCTGTCCACGCCGCGAATCTGCACCATTTCCATCTCCATGCTGCTGCCCTGCGCCAGATGCACCTCCGTGCCGGGATTCAGCAGGCGCTTGCCCGTGCCGTCGCCCGAACCGTAGTGCTTCTCGACGTAGCGGACGTGCGCGTTTTTCTCCACAAAGAAGCGGTGCAAGCCGTCGTGCTGGGAATCCTGCGAACCGCAGTTGTCGATGCCGCAACCCGCGACAATCAGCACGTCGCTGCCCTCGCCGATGTAGAAATCATTGTAGACCATTTCCTTCAGGCCGCTTTCGCTCAGCACGACCGGAATGTGCACGCTCTCGTTGACCGTGCCGGGCTTGATGCGGATGTCGATGCCGGACACATCCGTCTTGGACTCGATGCTGATGTTCGCCGTCGTCTGGCGCGACGCCAAATGCCCATTCGCGCGGATGTTGTACGCGCCCTCCGGCACGCCGTGCAAATCCGCCACTTCTTCCAGAAGTCTGCGCTGAACAGCCGTAATCTTCTCGCTCATCAGCAGTTGCCCTCCTTCCCGGTGGTCTTTTCCAATTGTGCGCACGCGCTGACGGCGGACGGCGTGCCCAGCAGCGTCGGCAGAATTTCCGCGCGGCTGCCGTGGCTGACGATTTTTCCTTCCGCCAGCACAATGATTTCATCCGCAATGTTTAGAATGCGCTCCTGATGGCTGATGACGAGGATGGTGCGGTCGCTGCGCACCTGCCGCATCCGCTCAAAGACGCTGATGAGGTTCTGGAAGCTCCACAGGTCGATGCCCGCTTCCGGCTCGTCAAACACGGACAGCTGTGTGCCGCGCGTGAGCACCGTTGCAATCTCAATGCGCTTGAGTTCGCCGCCGGACAGGCTGCCGTTTACCTCACGGTTTACATAATCCCGCGCGCAAAGCCCCACTTCGGACAAAATCGCGCACGCTTCGCTGACCGACAGGCGCTTGCCCGACGCAATCCGCAGCAAATCCAGCACGGTGATGCCCTTGAAGCGCACGGGCTGCTGGAAGGCGTAGCTGACGCCGAGTTTGGCGCGGTCGGTGATGGACAGGTCGGTCATGTCCGTGCCGTCGAGCAGAATTTTGCCTGCCGTCGGCTTCTCGATGCCGGCAATCATCTTCGCCAGCGTCGATTTTCCACCGCCGTTCGGCCCGGTGATGACCACAAAACGCCCGCTGTCCACCGTCAGCGTAATATCATGGAGGATTTCCTTTCCCGCCGCCTCATTCGTGACGGCAAAGGACAAATGCTGGATGTCTAACATGAAAGCACCTCAACCGCGGGCATTCCCGCCATTTGTCTGATTGATTTTTCCCCGGTTTGCGCATTTCCATACGCAGCCAGTGTCCATGATAGCAGTTTGCGGGGGGCATGTCAACCGATTTTCGTCAAAATCCGGCGAAATATAGGGGTTTACCGCAAGTCCGGCACGTCTGTCCAGTCGCGCGCCAGCATCCGCTCGTACTCCTCCTCCGTAATCGGCAGAATCGTTCCGTGCTTAAAGCCGTAGGGAAAATGGAAAGCCTCATCTGCGCGGGTGAAAACGCCCTTCGTCAGGTCATCCGACACGAACGGAACGTACCCCTGTCCCGCGCAGCCCGCGCCGTAGAAATCCGCAAACAGGCACCAGCGGCCGTCGGCGAGTTTGACGGCGGTCGGCGCTTCGTACATGCCCTTCGTCTCCGCACCCATCGAATCATCGAAGCCTTCCACGCGCTCGAATTTTCCATTCACATGGTCGCTGACGAGCAGCAGCAAGTTGTCCGGGTTCGGGCTGCTTTTCACAAAAAGGTAGAATTTGCCCTTCTCCTCGTACATCGCGGAGTCGATGATGCTGCTGTCCGGCTTGCGGTAAATCAATTCCGGTTCGCTGTAATGGACGAAATCTTTTGTCCGACTGCCGTAAATCGCCATATTCCCGAAGTTGTTGCAGCGGTGCTTCGACGACCAGTGCACGAGATATTCGCCATGTTCGCTGTCAAAAATCACGTCTGGCGCCCAGACGCAGCCCATGTCGTCCGTGCCGAAGCGCACCATTTCCTCCTCCGACCAATGCACGAGGTCATCGGACACCCAGTGCGCCAAATCTCTGCTGCCGTTTAGCCCGATATTCCGCCATGAGTGCTGATATTGGTTGCGCATCCCGTAGGACAGGCTGAGGTCAGTCGCGAAAATGTGGAATTTTCCGGATGTGTGGTCGCGGACGATGGTCATATCGCGCACGCCGCGGTCGCCATAGTATGCCCAGAGGACAGGATGTCCGCCGTTGAGCGCCTGCCAGTGGAATCCGTCGCGGCTGACGGCGAAGTGCACTTGTTCGCCGTCAGGGGATGTTTTCTCCCGAAAATGAACGAAAAGATAATGCTGCATGTTCAACCTCCTTGCGGCATGTTTCCATAAAAATTCGCGATGGCGCACCGATTTTCCTGCTGATTCTGCATATTTCGGCGAATTTTTGTCTGCATTTCTGCATCATCCGCCTGCACGCGAAAAGAGCCTGCCGCAATCCGCTTGCAGCAGGCTCTTCGTTATGCAATTGTCGGGGTTGACCTATATGTTTCAAGGCTCAGACAGCATGGACTGGGCAGGCGGCTCGCACCGCCCACGGGGAGCGTTAGGAAGCTCTGATGAAATGAGGTGGTCAGATGGTGGATGAATTTTTCGTCAGATGCAATTGACAAAATCGAAGGTTTACTGGAGGTAAATCGAGATTTTGTCAAGCAGCAGATGGCGGAAAAGACATTCGCCAGATGACTGCCGAATAAGTCAGAGATTCCTCAGTTTTCCGGCTCCAATAAGCCCAGTTTTCCGTCTTTGCGCTGATACAACACGTTGATTTCCTCGGTTTCGGCGTTGACGAACGCGAAGAAGCTGTGTCCCAGCATTTCCATCTGAACAGCGGCGTCCTCTACAGACATCGGACGCACGGGGAAGGTCTTGTGGCGAACGATTTCCGGCACGCTCTCTTCCGCCGCGGCATCCTCATCCTCGATGAATTCCAGCTCATTGCTGGCGAAAGCATCGTCGCGGATGCGCTTGTCGAGCTTCGAGCGGTGGCGGTGAATCTGACGTTCCATCTTCGCCAGCGCCTGATCAATGGCGAGGAAGAGGTTTTCGGGCTCAGAGGCCTCCGAGCGGAGGATAACGCCATTGCCCATGGGGACGGTGATTTCGACGGTGCGAATATCGCGCTTGGGTTCCTTGCTCAGCCGAACCTGCATTTCCGTATCGGGCAGGAGATAGCGGCCCATGCGCTCCGTCTTTTTCTCAATGCGGCGGGTCACATGGGGAGAAACCGTCATATTCTTCGCATAAATCGTCAACTTCATAAAATCAGTTGCTCCTTTCGCAGTTGATAATTCCTGCGGAAGCACATGGACACTTGTCAGCGCTTCCGCTGATTCTGATGCGCCATCGGCATCACGTCCTTTCTCTGTCCTTGTGCTTATATATTTCGACGCTCCCTCGAAAATTCCTGCTGCTTTTGCAAAAATATTTTTCTTTTTTGCCCAGAATCCGCAACAAGGGAGTTCCTCCCTTGACCCTTTCGCGCGATTGAGTTGGTGACAACTGCACACTATGCCCGCGTGCTGATCCGTCATCCGTTCCCCAAGCCCCGTCTTTTCCATTGTAACATGGGAGGTGAAGGCGAAGGCGTCCAGAGGGCGACCGCAGACTTCGTCTGTTTCCATTGCCCTCTGGAACCCGCGGAAAAGACCAATATCATAGGAAAAGGCAGCCGCATCCCCTGCGCCCAATCGTTCGCGCGGGGGATTCTCTTTTTCCCCAAAACGACAAAAAAACGCCCTTGACTCTCGCGAATCAAGGGCTAATAGGAATCCGGCAGCGACTTATCCTCCCGGGCCGTGTCCAGCCAAGTACTTTCAGCACTGGAGAGCTTAACTTCTGTGTTCGGGATGGGAACAGGTGGAACCTCTCCGTCATTGCCACCGGAAATGGTAGCTATTTTATTGCTTCGCCTTTCTCTTCTTGCTTTCATTTTACTTACTTGCGTTTGAAAGAGAAGGGTCGAAGTTGAAAGGGGGTGAAACCCCTCTGCACCCTGACAACTGCACATCGAATGATTCTTTAGACCGTTCCAATTAGTTCTCAGTTTTCTGTTTCAGATTTGCTTTCGCTGGCTTGCGTTCCTGCTGCTTGCTCCGCTTTCTGTTCCTTCGTTTCCTGCTTTGCTTCGCTGCTTTTCCGCTTGCCATCCTCATTTTCAGCTTTCAAGCGTTAAATGAAGCTTTCGACCGATTAGTAT
>ERZ1673743.4275-NODE-4275-length-10091-cov-11.180351_pt1 | contig 10091 bp, 6 predicted proteins | sample MGYA00580197_ERZ1673743 | MGnify/ENA primary metagenome ERZ1673743 (study PRJEB41218, sample SAMN15661795) | gut metagenome | host: Homo sapiens | place: Canada: London | collected 2015-08-20/2019-03-30 | study: EMG produced TPA metagenomics assembly of... | reverse complement strand
CCCTTTTATCTGAAAATCATTTCAAAATACTTCTTGACTATTTACCAAATTGCTTATATTGATTCTGCTATTTATTATTCTTACTTTTATCTATTTTTAAATATATTAATCCATGAAGTTGCTTAAACATTCAGCTTCATAGACTATATAACTATTATCTTATTTAATTTTACTTTACAATCTGCTTTATCACAAAATTTAAATCTTTATATATTCATATTATAAATGATACACTTTTTTGTCAATCGTACCATTTATTAAAATAATATAAACATAATTTTTATTAACATACATCTTTAATTTCTAATCTTCATATAAAAAACGAAAACGCCCCAACATTTACCATACAAGTGACGGATAGATAAAAAGAAGACCTCACCGAAATTCCTCTCCAATTTGGAAAAGAAAATCAGTAATGTCTTCTTTCATATTGTAATTTACATTATTTTTTGCTTAACACTTTTGCGTTAGATTGTGTTGCCAAATCGTTGCCAAAACTTAACTTTTTTTGTTTGGAATAGTTATAAATAATGGCTCAATTTTCACAAAAGGTTATTCAAACTCGACAATCACTAATCAATTTTGTTTAGAGATCACTTGCTGTCGTGTTTACTTTTCTCTTGAATCTTTGATTTATTCATATTATCCTGCCTGTATGAGCTAATGTTATCATTTTGTTATCGCTGTTGACAACACTTGCTCTCTAACTGTAGATAATAACAACATCCCATCTATTTATCAGACTACCTGTTTAATTATATGTAGCCTAATTCTTGACAATATTCTGCTACAACATTTTTAAATTCTTTTAGCTTTGTCTGATAACCTCGATGAGCTGTTATTAAGCCATTAACACTCATTTCATTACAAATTAGTAATTCATTGGTTGAAAGCTTAAAAGATTGAATCATCTGCTCTGCTATCATATCCTTCGGTTCATCATACTCCTCATATTCTCCTGCACAAAAGCTTAGTAGAACTTGTTCATACCACTTTCGAATTGGCTTATTCATACACCTATGAATCATTTTCATTGATGTAAGAATGCTACTTACTTTTACATCAAAACTTTCCTCAGTAAGAATTTCAAATTTACCAGATGCATGTGCCATATCATTTCTTGTGTCCACCAAATCACTAACCACGGAAATCTGTGATTTATCCAATTCGATAATTTTAAATAATTTTGCAATATCTTTCTCAGGAATTATACTATAAGCAAAAATAGAATCCGCATCATCAATTTTTAAATCCTTTTCTCTTCCACTATACGGACGTGCAAAAACAATAGCATCTTTGTATCGCTCTGGCTCAATTTGTCCAATTTTCCATGCAGTGCAATAAATATAAGTCATATACATAAGATGAATACCAAAATATGCAAATTGGTACTGGCTATATTTATAATTAACGGCGACAACATTTGTAATATTCTGGACATAATTAATTACATCTTCTTCATCATCAGGATTTATGGGCAGAAAATTTAATATTTCTTGCAAATAAGGCACGTCTGTATAATCAACTGTATCCACCAAAACTACTCACCCCAAATTTCTCTAATTCTTGCTCTAATCTTAGCATTAAAAGTTTGAATAACCTCTTTTGACGGTTCGATTAAGGCTTGCTCTCTGTGTATTTCATCAAGAAGTTTTTTTTGTTCATCAAGTGATGGAACCGGTATCTGATATTGCTTTACATAATTGATATCAACTCTCTGCTGTCCAGCTGTACCAGTCATAAACATTTTTCCTCCATCAATAAATTCACATGTATTGATATGATAAAAAATCCATTCTGGATAAACAACCGAATTATCAGCACGAATGACAATATATTCAGTAGACCCAAATCCGATTCCATTCTTTAAATTTCGAGCAATTCCAGCTTTTCCATTTTCGAAACAAGGTGTTATTTTGGCCAATAACATATCATTATTTTTAAAATATGTGAAACCAGTGGAAACATCTTCTAACTTCCGAGTTTCTTTACTCTCAAAAAATGCATCAAATGTATTGAGAGTTGCCATTGGTACAAATGATACTTCAGTGTCTCCAGGCAATGACTTAATTTCATCTTTTGAAGGTTTAAAAAGAGCAATATCCTCTAAAGCCTTAAATTCTTTGCTTCTATAGAATAACTTTGGCTGATAATTATCTATAACATTTTGAGCTCCCTCAATAATTCGTTGATATCTATCAAGTTCAAATACAATTTGTCGCTGAACTTCAAGCGGCGGCAACGGAATTCTTTGTTCTAAAACAATATCTTTCGATATAGAAGGCGGATTAGCCCGAGTTGCCCAATTAGATATGTCTATCGAATTAAGAACATACCACATAAATTTAGGCATAATTCTTTCATTACAAATTATACCCATAACATTATTATCAAATATTGCAGGTTCCGAAAGAATCCGTTTTTTATTTGTTGCAATAGCCGCTCCTATTTTAGGAAAAATCACAGTTCCTTTTGGTGAAGTAATCCATTTTCGTTCTTGAGCTATTTCTATTGAAACATAGTTCCTACTATCGTGCATTTCTATTTCATTACCTACCAAATTCATATCTCCAACTTTATAAAATGGGATTGTGCCTGCTTGCCCCTGCAAAGCAGCCGGAAAACCATACCCACTTACTAAAGTTGCTACATCACCTATCGTAACAATATCATAATTTGAAATAATGGCTTTTTGTTCTCTATATCTACTACCTACAAGAATATTTGAGTTTCTATGTACTTTATCAAACGGGATTATTTCAAATCCCACTTTTAACATATTGTCAACCTGATCTTTATCAAATTTTCGATATTCCTCATATTTACTCAAATCACTTGGGGTATCAAGTTTGCGCCTATGATTATCAAGTGTATATCCATCACTTTTAACATCAAAATACCAAAAGCTTTTGTTTCTTTCTGAATCTTTAATTTTTTGATTTACTTTCGTGGCGTATATGATGTCCGTTTTCACACCTGTATAAGGCAAAAACACTCCCTGCGGAAGTGAAATAATACTCTGCAACTGACAATTCTTTAATAGATATTCGCGTGTTTTCGTCAAATCTTTTCGGAATAAAAAGCCCTCTGGAACTACAAGAGCCATACGTCCATTCGCAGAAGCACTATTAATTGCTTTCATACAATGCTGAACGCAAATACTATCACCATTCGTACTTGGCAGATCATAAAGTTTACCATATTGGGTTTTCTGTGAATATGGCATATTCGCAAGAACAATGTCAAATCCATTATGATGAACTACACCGTTTTCATCAGTATACGTTGATGTTCCGTCTATTGGATTTGCAAGGCTATCTTTCATTTCAATATTACTGTGTCCATCACCTGCAAGAATCATATTCATTTTTGTTATACGTGCAGTGTTAGTAATTTCATGCCCATAAACTGTTTTTTCACGCAGTGTCTTAAGATTTGATTCAGTACGGGCCATGTTATTATAAATATGACGAAAGCTTTCAATTAAAAAGCCACCCGTTCCACAAAATGGGTCATAAATAGTCTCACCAATTTGTGGATTCACCAAACGAACCATTGTTTTTACGATATGACGAGGCGTAAAATATTCACCTAAATCATTTTTTGTAGAAGTAGATGCTTTTAAAAAGTATTCAAATGCATCTCCCTTAACATCACTATCCACATCAGTCAGCATAAGAGGATCAAGTTTATCCATGATCTCTTTCAAGATACTCTCATCTCTGATTTGTAGCGGAGTAAAAATGTCTGTACTATAAAGAGCATTAAGTCTATCATAGACCGTATTATTAATATATTCAATTCTTGCTGAACATGGAATTTTTTTAATACTATCCCAACTGCAGGAAATATCAAACTTGGTTTGAATTCCACTTTCTTTTTTGATTTGTTCACTCTCACTGATAAGTTTAAGAAACAGAATATTAGCGAACTCTCCAAAACGCTCAATGCCGGCTCGCAAGCCTTCTCCACGAAGTATGTTATTTGCCTCATCAAATATTCTGATGAGTTCTTTACGGTCATATTGAACTTTTGGACTGACTGTATTTACCTCATAAGAAGTCAAATATCTTAACGCAAGTGCCTCACGAATAAATTCATCGATTTCTTCTCCATTTAAAATGGGTGGTCTATTTGCTACAGTGTGAAAAGCCTTACAAAAAACACCATCTGTAGCAAATACAAGAGGAGCTTCAATGGCTCTTGCATAATCTATGCCTTGTTCCAAAGCAGTATCAATTCGAGCTCCTTTCTTTTTTGCTTCAATTACAATAAGTGGTTTATCACTTTCTTTAGAGTAAAGGACATAATCTGGTCTTTTTCCCTTGAGTTTTTTCTTTTCTGCTTCAGTCTTCGGCTGCTCATAATATACATTTTGGTCTTTTCCATCCAATTTCCAACCAAGATTTTCAAGACTACGATCAATGAGTACACGGGTCTCAGCCTCTAAAGGCATTGTGTTAATATTCATTATATAACCTCCTTATTACTCATTTTATCAATTTCTATATTTGCTTTGTCAGTAATGGAATATTTTCCTCTTATGCTAAGTTGAACGATATATCCATTATCTTTTAATTCACCAATAATTATATTAACTTTAGTTTTCGTAAAATGTAATATATCAGCAATCTCTTGTTGTGACAACTTGACAATCAATTCGTTATTCACAGAAATTTGCCGATTTGCCATACACTCTAAAACTCTATATTTATCATTTACAAAAAAATCTGACATGTATAAATACCTCTAATATTTTCAGTATAAAAATCATATCATATCAGTCTAAAAAATTCAATATAATGGTCGTAATATAGTGCATAATTAAACAAGTTTAATATCGAGAATCTCCATGCTTTATTAATTACAAATGTTTTTTTGTTCCACTATCTTCTTGCATTCTATCTCTCCATTTCAAAGCTATCCTTAATAGTTTTCTTCATTTTCTGTTCCACCTTTCTCATCGTTCTCTGTCCATAGATTTCTTCTTTGCTGTCTGTTTTGGCTGTTGCCTGCTTTCATGCTGATAGCGGTGCAATTTTTCCCTTATGCTTGCCTTTTTCGGCGGTTCTGTTGACTGCACTTTCTTCTGTTCTGTCTGATTTTCCCATGCCCACAGTTCCTCATTATATTCCCTAACCAGTTTTTCCGACTTCTGATATGTCTTTGCGAAGGACTGAACATCTGAATATCCTGCTGATTTTACAGTCTGCTCCATATCTGTATGGATACGTTTTTCCTGTTTCTCTGCCTGTTCAATCTTGCCCTCTAAGGATTTCCGTACTTTTCCCTTGAAAAATCCCGTTGTCTCGGAAAGCTGTTTCTTCAATGAGGAAATCTCCTGCTGTGCGGACTTCATCGCCTGTGACTGCTTCTGAAGTTTTTCCATCAGCTTCCGCATATTAGGAATAGAGTAGTTATTATCTTTTAATTCATTGTAGTGAATTGGTACAACTTCCTGCTTTTCATGTACAGGGACTACAGCTGCTACATCATTACATGCTGCCATTCTTAATCTCTTAACATTATAATAAAAAGAACTTGTTGAATATTAGAGTAATGATACACTTTTTTGTCAAGCGTATCATTTATTAAAATAATATAAACATAATTTTTATTAACATACATCTTTAATTTCTAATCTTCATATAAAAAACAGCCATAACACATCCAGAGCATACTGCTCTTTTTTGTGTTATGGCTGACTTTGTACAAATATTATCGCAACCGTATTGGTTTTTACTATATTTTACTCCACCGTCACGCTCTTCGCCAGATTTCTAGGCTTATCTACGTCAAGTCCTCTTGCAACTGATACATAATAGCCAAGCAGCTGAAGCGGCACTACTGCAAGACTTGCTGCAAAATGTGGGTCTGTCTTAGGAACGTATACAACAAAATCTGCTGTATCCTCAATTGAATAATTGCCAAATGTTGTAAGCCCCATAAGTGATGCACCGCGGCTCTTACACTCAACCATATTACTTACTGTCTTCTCAAATAAATCCGGCTGTGTAAGTGAGCCGATAACAAGTATATTGTCCTCAATAAGACTTATCGTTCCGTGTTTCAACTCCCCGGCTGCATATGCTTCAGAGTGAATATAACTTATTTCTTTTAATTTGAGACTTCCTTCAAGGCATACCGCATAATCAATTCCCCTGCCAACAAAGAAAATATCCTTTGCATTTGCCTGTTTAGCTGCAAACCACTGTATACGTTCTTTATCTTCAATAATTCTATTAATCTTTTCCGGAATAGATTTAAGTTCTTCTATATATTCAAAATACTGTTTTTCTGTAATCTGTTCTCTCACTTTTGCAAATTCTATTGACAATAAATATCCCGCTATAAGCTGTGCACTGTATGCCTTTGTAGTAGCAACCGATATTTCAGGACCTGCCAATGTGTAAAATACATTATCCGCTTCTCTTGCTATTGATGAACCAACAACATTGACAATTCCAAGTGTTTTTACTCCCTGTTCTTTTGCAAGTCTTAAACCTGCCAACGTATCAGCAGTCTCACCCGACTGGCTTACAACTATCACCAAATCATCTTTATCAAGAATAGGTCTTCTATATCTGAATTCAGATGCCAGTTCCACACGTACAGGAACTCTTGCCAAATCTTCCATTACATATTGGGTAACGACCCCTGTATGATATGCAGATCCGCACGCAACAATATAGATATGAGAAATTCTTTTTATATCTTCATCACTAAGTCCTACATCCGACAAATCAATCTTTCCATCTTTTAACTTTGAATTCAATGTATCAAGGATTGCTCTAGGCTGTTCATGGATTTCTTTCATCATAAAATGTTCAAAGCCGCCCTTTTCAGCTGCCTGTGCATCCCACTTGATTTCAACAAGTTCTTTCTCAATCTCATCACCATCAAGATTATAAAATACTGCTTTACCATCACCCAGCTTGGCAATCTCCATATTGCCAATATAATATACATTTCTTGTATACTTCAAAATTGCAGGCACATCAGAAGCTACATAACAATTGCCATCTGATACGCCTATAATCATAGGACTATCTTTTCTAGCAACAAATATCTCATCCGGATAATCCTTAAAAATAAATGCAAACGCATATGAACCTCGAATACGAACCATAGCATGATTAATGGCATCTACAGGTGTATGCTCATATTTTTTGTAATAATAATCCACCAGTTTTATTGCAACTTCTGTATCTGTAGATGAATAAAATGAATAACCTTTCTTTAAAAGTTTCTCTTTTAATTCCTGATAATTCTCAATTATTCCATTGTGCACGCCAACAACATTTCCATCATCACTCATATGCGGATGTGCATTTGTCTCTGATGGTTCACCATGTGTAGCCCATCTCGTATGCCCGATGCCACATGTTCCAGGAACTGCATTACCACTGTCAGTTTTTTCAATCAATCCCTTTAATCTGCCCTTTGCCTTGACAATATTAATATTTCCATCACTGTCTCTTACTGCTATTCCTGCTGAATCATATCCTCTATATTCAAGTTTTGATAATCCGTCAAGCAAAATCGGTGCTGCCTGTTCATTTCCTATGTAACCTACTATTCCACACATGATTTTCTCTCCTTAAGTCACTTAATAAAGTTAATTCCCATTTCTTTAAATTTTTTCTTCATAATCTGCATTCCCAAATTCATATTATCAACCTGCTCCATGCTACTTGCTAATTCCAATTCATTCAAATAATAATTTTCTTCTGAATTATATGAATATCCATCCATTCCTATTACATTTATTCCAGAACATTCACACAATGACAATAATTTTAAAAGCATTAAACCTGAATTATCTTTTACATATTCTTGAGAATTAAGCAATAATGAATATTTTATTCTTGCATAAACATTTGATACTGGAATATTTGATGTAGCTATTACTTTATAATAATATTTTTTATTCAATTCGGACATTCTTCTTATATTTCCAACAAAAATATAATCTACAAGCTCTTCATCATACATAAAATTAATCGAAATGATTAATCCACCATCCTGTTTTATTTTCGATGCTATTTTTTTATTTCGTTCAGATGATTTTCCAGGTGCTATTACAACAATATTTCTATGGTAAAATAGTTTTTTTACTTCATAAAAATCTGTATTATCAACAGGATTATTCAAAGTTTCTTCATATAATGCCTCAATATACTTCCTGTCAAAATATATTTTTTTATTTTCATCTATCATAGAAAAAATATTATTCATTTCTTTAAGAGTTAAATTATTCTTTTCAACAAGATATTTAGCATAATCAGGATTAGCATTATAATTAGCTGATAAATAATTTGGCAACGAATATCCCCAACTTTTTTTAATATATACATTATTGACAACCGAATCCATTATTTCTAATATAGGAATAATTTCATATTCATCATTATAATTATCATTTAAATATTCAATCAATAATTCAGTATTTAACAAACCTGCCCCGCTACCCATTCCATATATGGATGAATCAATAATTATATTTCTTTGCGAATTTTCTAACAATAGAATTGCATTTGCCATAGCAAGTTGCTTATTATTATGTAAATGAAATCCTATATAGATATTACTATTGAGTAATCTTTCAATCATTTTGTAATAATATAATATCTTTTCTCTGCTCATCATTCCAAAATCATCTGAAATGAATACAGCATATGGCTTAATATCATTACATACTTTTATAAAATATTCATATTCATTATCAGAATAATCAAAAATTGACTTAGCCTCTAAAATAACCTGATATCCTTTAGCTATCAATATATTTACATCACCCAATAATTTCAATAAATCATTTTTGTAAAAACAAATCCTAATTTTTTTTATTCCATAACCATTATATGGCTTAATGCTTTCTATTTGATATTCTCCATATTCAATCTTAACAAAATACTTTTCCGGATTCCTATTATTTAAAATTTTATTAACTTCTATAATATTATTAAATTTTGTTCCTTCCGGGTTTATTGTATCATTCAATATACCCATCTCAATAAATTCAATCTTTGAGTTCTCAAGTTTATCCAAAATAAATTTTATATCTTTATCTGAATATTTCCAATCTATTACCTGACCACCATTACTTAATGTACTATCTAAAACTAAAGACTTTTTTTCTTTTTCTCCACACATTCGCAATGCATTATATACATCGCGAGAATAATCATAAAACATTCCTGAATCAGTAGAATAACTTATATACTGAACTCCCATATTTTTCCATTTTGTCACCATTTCATAATCATCTGTAAATGTTCCAACAACTATATTTTTCTCTTTTGCCTTTTCAACAATATTAATCATAGCATTTAAAACTTTAGGATTTTTAATATCTCCTGGTACACCTAAAGACTGTGACAAATCATATGGACCAATAAAAATAATGTCTATTCCTTCAACCTCTAAAATTTCATCTAAATTAGATATTGCCTGCACTCCTTCTAATTGAAGAATTACAAGCAAATCTTTTGAACTTTTAAAATATTCATTTCTATCTTTTGCTGAATAATCAGCTGCAGACACAAATCTACAAACACCTCTTTCTCCATAAGGATAAAACCTTGCATATTTAACAGCTTTTTTAGCCTGTTTTGCATTTTCTATTTGAGGTACCTGTACGCCTAATGCTCCTATATCTAAGGCTTTACCAATCATGTTTTCGGAAAGTTCACTTACTCGTACAATAGGAAGTAAACCTCTTAATAATGCCGCTCTTATATTATTTTGTTGCTGTGAAACAGAATAAGGTCCATGTTCAGAATCTAAAATCACAAAATCATACTCAGATATTCCCTGAATTTCGACAAACATTGGGTCCTGCGATTTCGTAAATATACCATATACAAATTCATTGTTTTTAATCTTTTCTCTAAATTTTAATACTATATCATTCATCGCAAGACCCTCCATTATTTATCTACTACATTTTATAAATTTTGTATCATCATATGTTGGACTTATTATATCGGCTCTTAAAGCTCTTACTGTATAATAATATGTAACATTTTCCACAGCTGTTCTATCGGTATAGCTTGTTCCTGTTGCACTGCTTGTCAGTGCCATCCAGT
>ERZ1673743.4271-NODE-4271-length-10099-cov-4.319693_pt1 | contig 10099 bp, 10 predicted proteins | sample MGYA00580197_ERZ1673743 | MGnify/ENA primary metagenome ERZ1673743 (study PRJEB41218, sample SAMN15661795) | gut metagenome | host: Homo sapiens | place: Canada: London | collected 2015-08-20/2019-03-30 | study: EMG produced TPA metagenomics assembly of... | reverse complement strand
CAGAAGAGTAACGAGAGCGAGGTCACGGTCTTTGTTTTTTTCATAATATACCTTTTTCTGACCGGTAAGGTCGTCACCGCCGTTCTCATTATAATCCAGCAGCAAGGCAACTTCATCAGCTTCCAAGCGAATGATACTTTTCTGATGAATCTTTGGAACGTCCACAAGGACGGTAGGATTTGTGTGAATCATTTCACGTTTAAAATAATATGCATAAAAACTTCGCAATGAGGACATTTTTCGCTTCAGACCACGTTCGCCATTGGTTTCCGTTTTATCCCCGGCCTGGTAAACTTTCAGATATTCTTCATATTCTTCAAGATCAACAGCTGTGATCTGATCCAGGACATCCACTGTAAAGGCATCTATAGACCAGTCCCTGAAGGCTGGATTTTGTTCCAGAAGAAACTGGAAGAAAATGCGGATGTCATATGCATAGGAAATTCTGGTTTTAGTTGTGGTACGAGGTTCAATGGCACGAAAGAAATCCTTGCAAAATGGCGGCAAGGTTTTTAGAACATCACGAAGCCGCAAGGTATTTTCGACGTCAGTCTGTTCGTGGTAGGTGACTTTTTTATCCATGAAAGATTCTCCTTTAGAAGTAATAATGATACCAATCTATATGAAAAACTCGGGTTTGTCGTATAGATCTAGATGAGGGGTATAACGCCGAATCAGCCACTTCTTCTGGCTGTTTTCGGCGTTTTTCAGAATTTCATTAAATGTTAAAATATAATTGATGGTTCGACTGCATTCATTATGCAGTTACAGACGATTCTGAACATCTGGCGCACCGGTTTCAATAAAGCTTGGCCGGTTTCGTTACAATTGCTGTTAATTTTACATGATCGATTCGTCCAACATCACTGTAAACGGTCCATCGTTTTCCAGTGAAATTTTCATATCAGCGCCAAAAATACCATGCTGAACAACTGGAACAACTTTTGCAGCTTCCTTTAGCATGTATTCATAAAGTTCATTTGCCTGTTCTGGCGCACCGGCTTCAATAAAGCTTGGCCGGTTTCCTTTTTTGCAGTTGGCATATAACGTGAATTGCGAAACCATCAAAAGCTCCCCATTTACATCTGCCAGGGAAAGGTTTGTTTTGCCATTTTCATCTTCAAAAATTCGAAGTCCTAGCATTTTTTTCATATATTTGTCTGCAATTTCCCTGGTATCATTCTGACCTATGCCGACCAGTACAAGAAAGCCCTTCCCAATATTTCCGATAACTTCACCATCTACTTTTACGCTTGCATGATTTACACGTTGTATTAAAAGCCGCATGTTAATTTCCGTCCTTTTTACTGTTTTGTTTCTGTCTGTACTCTTCTATCAATTGTCTGACTTTTTGATAAATTATCACAGAATATTTTTTTATAAGGATCCAGATTGTAGTCAGGATTTTCTGGATCGTTTTTAACAAAGTAAGGGTAAATTTCAACATTGCAGTGCGTCTGGGTGTCTCTCTCTTCTTCGGCTCTTCTGCCGGGAAAAGAACGGGTTCATGTGTTTCCGGATCCAGACAGTCAATGTTGGTGTATTTTTGCTCCTCATCTGGAACCTGCTTATAGATCAGGCTGATATGGACAAGCCTGCCAAGTGCCGCGTAAAGCACTGCAAAAACAGGAACGCCAATGATCATACCTGGGATTCCAAAGATTCCACCGCCAATAAGGATGGCGACAATGACCAGAAAACTGGAAAGTCCTGTGGAATCACCAAGAATCTTCGGTCCAAGAATATTGCCGTCAAACTGCTGGAGAACAAGAATAAAAATTGCAAAATAAATAGCCTGCAGCGGATCCACCAATAAGATGAGAAAAATACTTGGGATTGCTCCGAGGTAAGGTCCAAAAAATGGAATTACGTTGGTTACACCAATGATCACACTGATCAAAAGTATATATGGCATATTCAAAAAGTTCATACCAATATAACACAATACGCCAATGATGGCAGAATCCAAAATCTTACCACTGAAAAATCCGATAAAGGTTCTATTGGTAAAACGCATGGAATGGATGATAAAATTCGCATGCTGGGTATTAAAAATTGCGTAGGTGAGCATTTTTGCCTTGGCAATGAATCCCTCTTTATCTGCCATCAGGTACAGGGAAACGATAGCTCCGATGAGGAAATTCTTCAGAAAATTAATTAATTCAAACACACCTGCGGAAATATTTTTTAGCATTTCCTGCATCTGCGGAAGGATATTCGTAGTCAGGTAGTCCTGCGCTGTGGTGATGGACTGATTCAAAGTGTCCAGTGCATCACTGTTCAGATTCCATTTCTCAATGAAAGACTGCAGCCATTTCTGAATAACCTTCACATAGGCTGGAAAACTGTAGATCAGACCCATAATACTTCGGATCAGTTCTGGCAGAATCATCATAATAAGGGCATAAATAAGAGCAAGGAAGAGAAACATACATAAAATTACGCATGCCCACCGAATTGCCTTGCGCCCCTTCTTTCCTACTGATACTTCCTTCCTGGCAAGAAGCGGATAAATGATTTTTTTCTCCAGGAAATTTAATACAGGGGTCAGTAAAAAGGCAATCACGACCCCATAAACAATAGGTGTGAGAATCCCCAGAAATGTCTGAATTCCTGTAATCAGTGTCTTCATATGGAAAACACCATAATAAAAGAGCATACTGGCTGCGATTACAAGGAAAGAAGTTACTCCCCAGCGAACATGTTGATTGTCCCAGCGTAATTTCATATTCTAATATCGTCCTCCTGAAACATGAATGCAAAATATGTGTTACTGTCTGCTGTTTGCACAGTAACCAATAAGTGTCTGCACTGTTATTTATTTAACAGCGATTTCCATCTATTATAACACAGTTTTGTCTCAATGTCTTATTAAAAAAATATAAAGTGGCGATGGCGTTTGAAAACAGGAACCGAAAACAGGAATTGAGATGCAACAAATTACAAAAGGAGCTCTCTTTCGAGAACTCCTTATTTTCACATGATTCTGTATATTATTTCTTAAGGTCATCAAAAATATGTATGGTATTGATAATCGCCTGGGCAGCACCTTCGATACCAAGCACACTGCTGTCAACGCTTAAGCTGTAGCCCGCTGCTGCACCCCATTTCTTATTGGTGTAGTAATTATAGTAACTTGCACGGCTCTTATCTGTTTTGGTGATCATATCTTTGGCTTCTTTAGGTGTCTTATTGTATTTGCCTGCAATACGCTTGATCCTCCAGTCCAGATCAGCATGAACAAAAACACTGAAACAGTCTTTATTATCTGCAAGAGCATAATCTGCACAGCGCCCTACCATAACACAGGGGCCTTCTGCAGCTAATTTCTTGATGGCTTCGAACTGTGCTAGGAAAACCTTGTGGTTCATAGGCATGTCTGTAAATCCAGCAGAAGAATATCCAAAAGAATAAGTATCCATTACAAGAGAATACAGAAAGCTGTTAGTTGGCCTCTCATCATGATTCTCAAATAATTCCTTGCAAATACCGCTGTCGTTTGCAGCATGCTCCAGAAGTTCTTTGTCGTAACACTTGATTCCAAAATATCTGGCTACTTCCTGACCAATCTGCCTGCCGGCGCTTCCATATTCACGTCCGATGGTAATAATTGAACTTGTTGTATTGTTCATATCTGCCACTCCCTTCTGCAATTCCTTTGTTACTGTTCACTTCGTGACTGGCAATTCATAGGAATTTTGTAAGATTATTATACACTACATCAGGGTAAACTGACAACTATTTTCTTAATTTTTCTAACAAATCGAGAAAATATTCTGGCAAAGGTGCAGAAAACTCCATATACTCTCCTGTTCTTGGGTGAACAAAGCCCAAAACCATGGCATGAAGAGTCTGTCCCTGGAGATGATAAGGATTTTTGCCTGAGCCATAGATCTCATCGCCAAGAAGAGGATGTCCAAGGCTGGTCATATGTACACGAATCTGATGGGTACGACCGGTTTCAAGGCGGCACTCGATATAAGTCGCATTCCCGAAACGTTCCAGGACTTTATAATGGGTGACAGCGTCTTTTCCATTTTTGTAGTTGATCGCCATTTTTTTCCGGTCAATTGGGTGACGGCCGATCGGGCCTTCTACAGTACCTTCATCTTCCTTAAGATTACCTGCCACAATAGCCCGGTAACGCCGCTTGATAGTATGCGCTTTCAGTTGCTGGGCCAGATCACGGTGAGCCGTGTCATTCTTGCATACAAGAAGAGCTCCTGTAGTGTCCTTATCAATACGGTGGACGATTCCAGGACGCATAACCCCGTTAATACCGGACAGATTGCCCTGACAGTGGTACATAATAGCATTTACCAAAGTTCCGCTGGTGTGGCCATTTGCAGGATGGACTACCATTCCTTTGGGCTTATTTATCACCAGTACATCATCATCTTCGTATAAAATGTCCAAAGGGATATTTTCCGGAAGAATATCCGGTTCAGTCAGATCAGGCAGGGTTGTCTGAACCAGATCCCCTGCCTGTATTTTGTAGTTTGCTTTTACTGCTTTCCCATTGACGGTAACACCTTGTTCTTTCAGAAGCTTCTGAAGATAAGAACGGGAAAGTTCCTCATATTTATCGGAAAGACAGCGGTCTATGCGCACTCCTGCTTCATTTTCGGTTGCTGTAAATTCCAATTGCTCCATGTATCAGTAAAACTCCTCTCTCAATTACGCGGTATATGAAAAATCAGACAAATCAATTTACCTGGCAGATTTGTTCCCCGGTTTCAGAAAGTCAAAATCATTTTCTTCTTTATAACGGAAAAACATAAGAAATACCATCACTGTGATCCCACAGGTCACGTAAATATCTGCCACATTAAACGTGGGAAAATCAATTAGGGAAAAATAAATAAAATCTACCACATACCCACGGAAAACACGGTCTATAAAATTCCCCATTGCTCCAGCGAACACAATTGCCGCTGTATAAAGCAGTGGTCTGTAATAAACAGTTGCAGGTGTTTTTATAAAAAGATATATAATAGCCATAAAAAACACAATACAGATAAGCACCAGAAAAAGGATCTTATTCTGGAGAAGGCCAAATGCCATGCCTCTGTTTTCAAGGTAACGAAGGTTTAACACATTATCAATAAGAGAAATCCCGGAGGATCCTCTCAGATACCTGATTGCAAGATACTTTGTTCCCTGATCCAGAAGAACCAGAAAAAGGATAAGCAGAATTCCTTTTAATTTAGGTGCTTTTAGTGGAAGATCATTGTAGTTTGAAGCTGTTTTATTTTCCATGATAGATTACCTGCAGATGGCGTGAATTCCCACAAGAAGCTCCTGATCCGTAACTGTCTTGTCAATAAAACTCTTTCCAAGACCATCCATAAGAATAAATTTAATCTGTCCCTGTTCCATTTTTTTGTCCTTTTTGGTAGCTGCAAGAATGTCTCTGGGAGAAAGTCCTTCCACATACAAAGGCAGACCGTAAAGCTTAAGGCTATGGCAGATCTGCTCGTATTCACCATTTGTGAGGAGACCTCTTTCCCTGGAAATGGCAGCTGCGGCAACTAGTCCGATTCCCACACACTGACCATGGAGAAGGTTAAAGTTCATCAGCTTCTCGACTGCATGTCCTATGGTGTGGCCAAGATTAAGAAGAGCGCGCTCGCCCTGCTCCTTGGGATCCCGTTCTACAACCCCGGCTTTGATGGCACAGCATTTTCGGATCATAACGGCAAGCATTTCTGGATCCATAGTGCGGATGACCTTGTAATTTGCGCATACAAAGTCGAAAAAGCCTTTATCGCAAATTAGTCCGGTCTTTAGGATTTCACCCATTCCACAGCCAAATTCGCGCTCAGGGAGGGATTGCAAGGTGGCCATATTCATATAAACCAGGCGGGGCTGATGAAAAGCGCCTACCATATTTTTAAACTGTCTGAAATCAACGCCGGTCTTACCGCCTACGCTGCTGTCAACCTGTGCCAGAAGCGTGGTAGGAATCTGGATAAAATCAATTCCGCGAAGATAGGCTGCAGCACCGAAGCCGGATAAGTCTCCTGTTACTCCGCCTCCAAGAGCAACCACCAGACTTTTGCGGTCAAGCCCATTCTCAATAAGGCACTGGAAAAGATCCTGTACGGTATCAAGATTCTTGTGTGCTTCTCCTGCGGGGAAAGTGAACTGGCATACATGATCGGATACTTTCAAAAGCTCTGCTTTCACCTGGTCTGCATAGAGAGGTGCTACTGTGGAATCTGAAACAATACACATGCTTTTCCCTGCAAGACCTTCGTCTGTTAGGGCCTGTGAAAGAAAAGAAAAGTCATTTTCAAAATAAATGGGATAACAGAACTCCCCGTCACGTTTTACAAGTAATTTTTCTTCTGCCATAGTTAAATCCTCTCCAAATGTATTATTGTTTATACGTATTTTCGAATGCGGACACCAAGGCGTCCTTTCTTTGTCTGTCTGGATACACCATCATAGATAAAGCGTCCTTTGCTGCGAACGGAAATAATATCGCCTTCTTTTGGCTCATATCCATTGGAGGTGATCAGTTTGCCGTTTACAAACACAAGACCGCTTTCAATAAAAGAAACCATGCTGCTTCTGGACGTCTGAAAAGCCAGCCCGATGAGAGCATCCAGCCTTACAGAAGCGCAGGTGCCATTTATCATTTCAAATTCAGGTTCCGGAATCTCTTCTGCCTGCTCTACTCTGGAAACCAGCACGGTAGTATGTTTTACCCGAATAAGATTTTCAATAAAAAAGTCAGACATTTTATGAAGGCAGAAAAACCAGGCTTCTTTATCCTTGATGAGGATATCACCAACTACACTGCGGTCAACTCCAAGATTCAGGAGCGCTCCAAGATAATCTCTATGTCCAAGCTCCTCAGAAAAACGAAGAGCCTTGGGCTCTATTTTCAGGCAGTCAATAGGATAATCCCAGGAAAAACCAAGACCTCCGGGGAAAAAAGCTGCCATCTGCCGTTCTGCATGCTCATAGCCACCGAAAAGCTTTACCTCTACGCCCATCTGATGAAGCTTAAGGGAAGCAAGCATATTTTGTTCATTTAAGTTAAGAAAATCCGTAAAGGTGACAATATCTCTCTGGTAAGAGAGATTTGCCAGCTCCCGGATTCTCTTAAGTAAAAATTCATCCTTATCCATAAAAATCAATAACCGGCTCTTACAGAAGGTGTAGCGCCGCCAAGAATATTCTGAAGATCACCAGTGATATCTACAGAAGAGGGACCAAGTACGAAGATGTAGCTGGAAATCTTCTGAAGGGAACCATTCAGGGAATAACATGCGCCAGATGCAAAATCAATAATACGCTGTGCAAGTTCTACATCAATACCCTCCAGATTCAGAATTACAGTTGCATTGTCAAGAAGTGTGTCTGCAATCTCCCGGGTGTCCTCCATGGAAGCTGGTTTGATCACACAAACCTCCATAGAAGAAGCCTGATTCGCACGACGGCTGCTTCTCATCGGAGTGATTTTGGAAGAAGCTACAGGGCGCTGCTTCTCAGCTGGCTGTTTCGCAGGAGCCTTGGCAGCAGTCTTTGGTGCTGCTGTATGTACAGGTTCTTCGTCAAAGGAAGTATCTTCGTCAGCCAAATCATCCTCTTTCTTACGACCGAATTTCTCGAAGAATTTCTTCTTAGGCTTGTCATCCATGGAATCGTCATCCAAGAAATCCCCCTCGTCATCATCCATCAGATCCTCATCTAAATAATTATCTTCATCATAATCGTCATCATTCAGTTTAATAGAATCTAATAATTTATCAAAAACGCTCATTTTCAATCTCCAATCTTAATCTTCTTGCCGTGTGGCATAATTTCGTTTACCAAAAATACCGGTTCCCACACGTACCATGGTTGAGCCTTCCTGGACAGCAACCTGATAATCTCCGGTCATACCCATACTCAGAACACTCATGTTAACATTATTAATGTTTTTTGCACTAATGTCAACACTTAATTTCTTCAATGTGCGAAAAACTTCACGATTTTCTTCTGGATTTTTCACAAATGGGGCAATGGTCATAAGTCCCATCACTTTTATATGGGAAAATATGCTGATTTTCTCAAGAAGAGGAAGCACCTCATTCGTCGTTAATCCGAATTTGCTTTCTTCCTCTGCTACATTAACTTCCAGCAGAATTGGCATAACAAGATCTTTCTTTGCAGCTTCCTGCTCAATGGTTTGGGCAAGGCGAAGGGAATCTACCGAGTGAATCATGGCAACCTTGTCAATAATATATTTTACTTTATTCCGCTGCAGATGACCGATCATGTGCCACTGGATATCTGATGGCAGCCGGTCATATTTATCCATGATCTCCTGAACTTTATTTTCTCCAAAAACACGCGCACCGGCATCATACGCCTCCTGAAGCATGGAGACCGGTTTGGTCTTACTTACTGCCACCAATGTGACTTCACCTGGGTCATGGGAAACAGCAGCACAGGCTTTTTCAATATTTGCATTTACCTGCTGTAAATTTTCAGCTAACATTTATAAGCCTCCTTAAAAATAGTATATGTTAAACTTAGTAGAGAATATCCTGTTCTTTTACCTGGGAGGAGTCTCTGGCAATACGGTCATAACGGGAAAGTCCGTAGGATGTATTACTGGAAATAATGGCATATTCTTCATTCTGATCCAGTATATCTACCTGACGGAATACCGCATACCCTTGATTGATGCAGTAAACGCCTTCCAGAGAATCTGTTTCGCCTACAATAAAGCGCTGGTTAGAGTCATCTTTTACAATAGCATCTCCTTCCCTAAAAGCGCTTCTATCCACGTAATAATTGTAAGCTTCATCAGCAGAATCATCATCTGATTCAATTTTAACTTTACCGTAGATTGTAGCATTGATAAAGGTTCTTACGTTATTTCCGCTGGAATCTTTGGAAATCTTGTTAAAGCCTACACTTCCGCTGTCAGGATCAGTCGTGGCATATTCTGCCGGAATTACGTAAAAATCCTTGGATTCAATGGCGGAAAGGGGAATCTTAAGACCGGTTACTGTATTGGTAACCAGCTCAATATCCAGAAAACGGTCAGATGCATAGCGGATCAGACCGCGGCTGAAGTCAATTTTTCCATATTTGTTACCATCGATTTTTATGATGGAAAAATCGCCGCTCTGTGTCATATCATCCTTGAGAAATTTCACACGAATGGTGGAACGTCCCTCCAGCTTGGCGGCCTGTTTGTCGCTTAATGGAATGATCAGGCTCCATAATTCGCTGGTAATATTTGTATAAATGTTATCTCCGGCCTGCACCTTTTCGGATGTCTTCAGATCCGTTTCATGGTAAGAAGTCTGGTCAAAATCTGCTGCTGTAATGTTCTCCACAGTCTTATTCTCATAGCCGTCCATAGAATAGAGGATAATGCCGTCTTCCTGGGCTTTACAGATATTCTGTCCACCGATGGTCACTACTTGTGAATCTGCATTCCCGTCAGTGGAAATTCCCTCATACTGAAGGATGCTTCCCTCCAGCTGGTTCTTAAAACTGTAGGTGTTGTTAAATTTACTTCCGGAAAATCCTTTGGAAAAGCTGAGCATAGAACTGCGGATCTTCTCCAGTTCATCAGCAGTCAATGCAGACTTGGTTTCTGCAATTTTTCCGGAACTTAATCCGTAAACAGCACCGTTGGCATTGATCTTACTTCCCTCCCGGGCATAATAATTCACATAACCGGAGGATTCTGCCTTAAAAACACTCTCTTCCCGAAGAGAAATACCAGTGTAGGTTTCGTTTCGTGACAAAGGACCTGTGGTAACCTGGTAAGATTCGATATGTGTGGAGGTTACAAGTAAAAAGGCAGTAAAAATCATATATAATAACAATACACCAAAAGCAACGGTGGCAATATTCAGTCCGAATATGTTCTTTAACTGGACAAAAAGTCCTGCCATTTTGCCAGGCTTGTTAGATTTCTTCTCGGACAAGCGGATTCCCCCTTTGTTTTTGAGTCGGGCTCTGAATTTTCATACCAAACAATTGTACCATTTTTTGCCGGTGAACACAAGGAAAAGAAAACGAAAAGTGTGTGAACAAAGCTGGAAGCTGTGAACAGCCTGCATATCAAAAAACGAACATATTT
>ERZ1673743.4267-NODE-4267-length-10106-cov-3.932942_pt1 | contig 10106 bp, 10 predicted proteins | sample MGYA00580197_ERZ1673743 | MGnify/ENA primary metagenome ERZ1673743 (study PRJEB41218, sample SAMN15661795) | gut metagenome | host: Homo sapiens | place: Canada: London | collected 2015-08-20/2019-03-30 | study: EMG produced TPA metagenomics assembly of... | reverse complement strand
TAATATCGAGAGATGAAACTGACGAGGCCGGTCGCCCGTACCCGATTCTTCATCTATCCCTATAAAAATGGAACTGACCAGTCCCGGCAGGGCGAGTCTGTGATAAGCCGACAACGAAGGAAGGCGGATTATCACTGTCTCGACCCGTGGACGGCTGACCCAAGCGGCAAGGGGGGCGGCCGAAAGGTGTCAGTGCCCGCACCGTCACCTTTTGACCGCATAACCGCCGCCAACAATGCAGCCCCCAGCCTCTTGTCGCTTTAGCAGTGTAATTGATTCAACTGTATTTACAACTAAATTGCTCCAGCGTAGATTCTATCTGCTCGATAGATGGCAGTGAACTCTTTATCTCGTTGGGGATTAGTTGTGACCGCTCATACTGAGATATACCGAGAGGATGATTGTAGGCCTCTAATGAATATTGAGCCTCGATGTTGTCTTTATCCTTGCATATCAACAGTCCGATGGTAGGATTGTCGTGTTCTGTCTTCAGCTGATGGTTGACTGCCGTGACATACAGACCCAACTGTCCCAGATGGGATGCCTCGAATGAGCCCGTCTTCAATTCCACACAGCAATAGGCGTGTATGCGGGTGTTGTAAAACAGTAGGTCGATGAAGATTTCTTTTTCGCCGACTTGCAGACGATACTGTCTCCCCATATAGGCGAATCCAGAGCCTAATTCCACAAGAAATTTCGTCACATTGGCGACAAGAGCGTCTTCAAGTTCCCGTTCATTATAGTCCTCTGTCATCGTCAGGAAGTTGAACACGTACGGGTCTTTTGTGGTCTGCTGAGCAAGGTCACTTTGGGGTGCCGGAAGGGTTTTGCTGAAGTTGGTGAGGGCTTTCCCTTGCCGCTCATATAGATCGGTACTGAGGAAATTCAGCAACACATCGCGTCCCCAGCTGTTCTCAATAACCTTGCGAACAAAGAACAGTGCCTTTTTCGCGTCTCCTTTACATTTGTCTATGATACGCTGTTGATGAAACCATGGAATTAAGCATATCTCTTTAAGCAAATCGTCTACGCCCTGTAGACGATTTCCAACCAACTGCGAATAAAGCTGATAGAAATAGCACATATATTTGAGGTTGGTCTCGGAAAAGCCTTTTTCGCCGGGCATTTCCGACCTCAAATCACGACTCAGTGTTTTATAGAACGACGAGCCATAAGTGTTGGCATACTGCTTGTCGGCTATGTCGCGTCCCAGGCTCCAATAGTATTCCAACAATGTGCGGTTGGCCTCTATGGAGGCTTTAAGTCGAGCGGACAGGTATCGTTGTTTGAGTTCCTTAACCCAATTACGATACTCTTTATCCTGATAGAGTGGCATGTTCTGTGTCATGCCACAAATTTACACATTATTCTTAAATTCCAGGTATCGCTTTCGCGATCTGTACACCGCATGACGGGGGCAATCAGGGGGTGGAGACGGGGATGAGGCGGACGGAACGGACACCGGCGCGGGCGGCGAGGTAGCGGCTGAGTTCGGCGTTACGGGCGGCCGACATGGGGCGGTTATACTGCACAAGGGCGACGTTCACGGTGTCGAGTGCGCCGTTGGCCATGCTGCCGAATACGGCCTGAGTCATGGCTATGCGTTTCACGTCGGGGAAGACGACACGCATCTCCGGAGCCATCCCGGCGGCCATGGTGTCGGCCATATTTCTGGATGCAAGCACGGAGCGCAGTGAGTCGATTGTCACCTGCTTTGCGCTGACCGTGTTCTGGAACACAGCATAGAGGTCGGCAGGGGTTGTGGCCGCCAGATCCACTGTGGCCGGTGCGTCGCCCTGAATGATGTTCAGGCGCGTTCCCTGCAGCCCGTAATAGTGCAGTTTGGCGTTCATGGCTATCTTCAGCGAGTCGGCGGGGAGTATGCGGCCAATCAGCGTCACGGTTATCGATTTGCCGTCGCGGCTGAATGTGGATGAATGGCTGAGCACCTGCGTGTCGGGGAAATCGAATTCGCCGGCCACGAAACGGTCGGCGCTCTGCTCGAACCGCGCCTGGCGCAGCATATTGTATGTCAGGTAGACGCTTGGCAGCAACGTGAGTATGGCAAGAGTATAGACAATCTTGCGCACGCGGCGCTGGCGCTGTGGCTCGACACCGGTGGCATGAGGCTGGAATTTCATTACCTTTACCCCGATGAATGTGGCCAGTGCGATGTAGATGGAGTTTATCAGGAACAGGTAGAACGCTCCCAGGAAATATGTGAGCTGGAAAGTGGCGATGCCGTAGCCTGCAGTGCAGAGCGGCGGCATGAGGGCCGTGGCGATGGCCACGCCGGGGATGACATTCCCCTTGCTCTTCGAGGCTATGGCGAAGATGCCAGCCGCGCCGCCGAAGAATCCGATCAGCACATCGTAGATTGTGGGCGACGTGCGTGCCAGCAGTTCCGAATGGTTCTCGCTCACAGGCGAGATCAGGAAGTAGCAGGTCGAGGCTATCACCGAGAATCCGGCGGCCATCGACAGGTTGCGCAGGCAACGTTTCAGCAGTTCGTAGTCACCGATTCCCACCCCCAGGCCGATGCCGATGATAGGCCCCATGAGCGGCGATATCAACATGGCACCGATGATTACGGCCGTAGAGTTGGTGTTCAGGCCCAGCGAGGCTATTAGTATGGCGAAAATCAGAATCAGGATGTTCGTGCCGCGGAACGATACCCCCTCGCGGATATTGGCCTCGGCCTCATCCTGGGGGATAAGGAAACCCGAGAACGAGAAATAACCTGAGAGGGCGTCAAAAAACCGCCGGGCATTGAAGGGTTTCATGTGAGAATGGGATTGATATGTTCTGTGTCGGAAATTATTGCTAACTTTGTGATGCGCGTGCTCCGTGCCGGGGAGGTTCACTCCCCTGTCACGGCGCCGGCACCGCAATATAGTAAACAATATCCGATGATGCAAGGTTTGCTTGACAGAATTTCAGACCGGGCCGGGAATCTCGGCACATCGCTAAAGACGATTGCAAGGGTGGCGCTGAAGTCACGGCGCCCGACGGTGACGCGCGGCGCCGACGGTGACGGAACCATCGTGATTCTCGGCAACGGCCCCTCGCTGGCCACTGCCCTGCGGGATGACCTTGCGCTGCTGCAGTCGTCGACCTGCCTGGCCGTGAACTTCTTCGCATCGACCGAGGCATTCGCCACCGTGCGTCCGCGTTACTACGTGCTTGCCGACCCCCATTTTTTCGACAAGGCCGACACCGACCCCAACGTGATGAAACTCATCGCGGCCCTGCGGCAGACCTCGTGGCCCATGACACTTTTCGTGCCTGCGGGCGCCCGCAAGGCCGCGCGGCTTTTTGACGGCACGGCGCTGCGCGTCGAGCGGTTCAACTTCGTGAGGGCCGACGGCTATCACTGGCTCGAGAACCTGCTGTGGCGCCATGGCCTGGGGATGCCGCGTCCGCGCAACGTGCTCATCCCCTCGCTCATGATAGCCCTGCAGATGGGCTACCGCACAATAAAGGTGCTTGGGGCCGATCACGGCTGGCTGCAGACACTCTCGGTCACCGACGACAACCGCGTGGTCTCCGTACAGCCGCATTTCTATGGCCCGGACCGGCGCGAGGAGCAACGCGTCAGCGCCGTCTACGGGCAGCTGCGCCTCGACCAGGTGCTCGAGAGCATGACCATTGCCTTCCGCGCCTACCATTCGGTGCGTCGGTTCGCCGACCGCAGCGGGGCACGCATCATAAACGCCACCCCCGGCTCGATGATCGACGCCTTCGAACGCGGTCACCTCGCCGACTGACCCGGCCCTCCATTCAACCACCAGTACACATCCACCCTTACACACTCTCCCCCGCTTGCAGAATGGCCTCATACAGAACCATAGCATCCCCCTCAGAGGCGGTATTCACCGACCGGCGGAGCCGTTTCCTGGCGTTCGCCCACCCGGTGCGCACGGCCGACGAGGCCCGTCAGCTCGTCAAACAGTATTCAAAAGAATATTATGACGCCCGTCACGTGTGTTTCGCCTACATGCTGGGGGCGGCGCGTACCGAGTTCCTGGCCAACGACAACGGCGAGCCCTCAGGCACGGCCGGGCGACCGATACTGGGGCAGATCAACTCGGCCGAAGTCACCGACATCATAATACTGGTGGTGCGCTATTTCGGGGGAATCAAATTAGGCACCCCCGGGCTGATCGCCGCCTACAAGGAGGCGGCCCGGCTCGTGCTTGAGAACGCCGACATCGTCAAACGCCACGAAATGGCACGGCTGACGGTCACCTTCCCCTACATGGCCATGAACGACGTGATGAAGGCCGTCAAGGATTCGGAAATCGAGATTGTCGACCGGCAGTTCGACAACACCTGCCACCTCACTGTCGAGACGCGCCTCACGCTTGCCGACGCTCTGCGTGGGCGCCTGCTCGGCATCGACGGTGTGACCGAGCATCAGCCGGGAGAAGAAAGCTGACGGTCCTGCGACCGGCTGTCACAATCCACCGTCCTTGTGGAAACGGATTGTGAATTTCACGGAATTTCCACTGCGCCGGTATGTCTGGCCATTGTACTGCACCTCTTCAAGTAATATCGAGCCACCCGCAACGGCCGGGGGGCGGTTGGCAACATATTTCAGAAAACATGTAAGCGACGCTTTCTGCTTGCCGAACCTGACGGTCATCTTCGAGATGCCTGTGGCCTCATGCCTGTCGGCCGACCATTTCATGTCGTTCCGGTCGGGCAGGTCGGCCTCGAAACAGAGTCGGCCGTTTCTGACCGAGAACCTGACTTCGGCATGTGAGCTCTCCCCCTCGACCTTTATGCGGTCGGTGAAGGATTTGTCGGCAAGAAAGTTCTCGCCCGTGGCGCCGACACATTCAATCTCCATGTTGCACGATTTTGAATCGGCCTGCATGGGAATGTACTCCTCTTTGCCGCATGCAGACAGCAAGAGGGCTGAGATAAGCGCGATAACGCTTATCCCTACAAACGGATGTCTCATTTTTATAATGTTATTTAATTGTTCTGTTGAACGTTACATTCACCTGTTCCGCTCTGTTCGACGGGTCGACCCGCAACGTCGCACACGCCGTGGCCAGAAAGGCCAGCAAGACTACGATGACCACTATGCCGAACTGTCTTTTACTGTTTATCATTTCCTCAGGGTGGATTTCAGGAAGTCCTTAAGGTCTATCGTAAACTTTGATGAGGATTGGGCGGCCACGACGCCGGCGCCTGAGGAAACGTTGCTGTAGCCCCACTTTGATTCAGCAAGACCGATGTCGGAGAGATCTCCGATAATGCCTTCATCCACATTCCATTTATATACAGCCCAGTTGTAATAACTCTGAGAGACTGTTGTGAGATAAAGGTTCACGCCACACTCAAGCCGGGATTCATCATAAACCTGCGACTGAACGCGAAACAGATTGTTCGAGAAATTCAGATGCAGGGTATATGTGCTGCCTGAGAACTGACGGTCTGAGAAGAATACGAAATCGGTCTCATCGTCATTGCCCATCACGGTCTCGAAGACTCCCACATGCTCCTTGAATATAGGCTCGGAATCATACTCGAATTTACCGATCGACAATGCAGGCACGTAGTGACCTGTCTGATCATCATCGCCCGGCGGACTGAACCAGTCATATCCGAAATGATAGTAATTGACTGTTCCCGCCGGGTCATTGACATCCATTTCGATATTAAGGCTGAATGTAACATCGGCAAACATCTCATAGTGGAAGAAGTCCTCGTCGCCTTCCCAGACGCGGGTCACTGCCGGAGAAACCTTTACTTTCCCGACCGGTGTGGCGTAGGGCACAACCACTTCTGCCGTTGCCGTGCCGTAAGCCGGGCTATCGGCGACAATGCGTATCCGGTCGCCCTCTTCCGGCAGATAGTCCGGGCCGACAGCCATTCCGTTTGCGAAGATGGTAACAGTGGCGTCACTGACATAATGGTTCTTCTCCGAACCCTCATCACTGAACATCCATGTATGGGTCACCTCTACATCAATCGGTTTCCCGGCTGTGATCAGGGAGTTCAGGCACAGCACCGGCCTGGTGTCAATCCGGGGGTTGAAGTCCTCGTAACATCCTGTCAGCAGAAAGACTGACAACAGGGGTATTATGTATCTTAGAATTGCCATGTATAGGAAATTGAGGGAATTACGGGTAAAAGTTTCACTTTCTGGAACACCGGGCGCCCGGCATTGTCGTGCGCACGCCGTATAGCCACGGTATTCATGTGACAGTATGCGTTGAAAAGGCCGAACGTCCAGTAGCCGCGTCTGTTGCGCACCGTGCATGAGAGGTCAAGGCGGTGATAGAAGGGGAGCTGATAGTTATTGACCGGAGTCTTCAGCGGTGATTCGTCGTCGGTGAAACGGGTGCCGAATCCCGGCGACTCCCAGACCTGCGGCAGCAGGGTGAACCGGTTGCCGGAATGTCCGGTCCATGCGGCGTTGAGGCTCACCCGGTCACTGATGTTCCAGTTGAGCAGAATGTTGACTGTATGCCGGTTGTCAAAACGGGCGGGAAAGGTATGGCCTCCGTTCTTGTCAGGGAAAGTGCGGTCTGACCATGCAAGTGAATAGGAGATATGACCCGTCAGTTTTCCGTAGAGTTTCTCGATTTTGAAATCGACACCTTTAGCCGTCCCCTTACCCGAACAGAGCTGGGCGTTCCACATCTCGGTCGGCGGCTGCAGATAGTATTCATCGCGGTAATCCACAAGATTACGCATGACTTTATAATATCCCTCGACCGATGCGGCGAACTTGGTGTTGGCCGACTGCCAGTAGACTCCGATTGAGAGCTTGTCGGCGTTCTGGGGCTTGAACCGTCCGGTAATGGGCACCCACTGGTCTGTGGGCAACGACAGGTATGTTTCGGAAAGCTGGTGCACATACTGGTTTGTGCGTGCATAGGCCGCTTTTACAGCCCAGTCTTCAGTGGGCCGGTAACTGAATGACAGCCTGGGGCCGAATCCGTAACTGGTCTTGCCGTCGATGTTGAACAGCGACAGGTGCACCCCGGCATTCATACGGAGTCTCTCGCTTATCCGCCAGTCATCCTCGATATAAAGGTTGGCCTCATTGGCCGTATATGCCCATGTGGAGTCACGGCTCACGGTCTGCGTGGTGCCTACGGTATAGCTGCGGTCGGTTCGTGCCGGCAGGAATGAGTGGAGGATATAGTTGCCTCCGAAACGCACCCGGTTTTCATCGTTCGGCCGCCAGTCGAAATCGGCGCGGAAAATCCAGTCGTTGATATTGTTGTCGGTCTTGGATATTGAACGTGACTCTATGGTTCCGTCGGTTGAGAACTCTTTTGAAAGCCAGTCATGTTTCATGCCCGAGAAATACCGGGTATATGCGGCAGTGAACTCGGCCGACACCGACCGACTGATTCTGTAATCAAGCCCGGTCTGCGCCACGAGGTTGCCCCAGTGGAAGTCAGCCTTGTCATCATCAGACCAGCCGTACTCAGCCTCGTGCTTGTCGGCCGAGCCGGTTTTCAGCATGTCGTTTCCGAAATAGACCGACACGAATCCGGTGGCTCTGTCATTAAAGCGGTGCGACAGCTTGGCGTTAAGATCCATGAACGCATAGCGGAATCTGATCTTCTCGTCATCGTCTGATGAATTGGCTATCGCGAGCAACGGTATCGAAAGCACATCGAACCATGACCGGCGCAATGCCACCGAATAGGTTGTCTTTTCACCGATAGGGCCGTCGATATTGAATGCGCCTGAAGTCAGCCCTAGCCTGAATGAGCCGTGGTGGCCGTCGCGCGAACCGTTGCGGGTGCGTACATCAAGATAGGATGAGAGCCGTCCGTCATACTTCGCCGGGATTGATGACTTGAAAAAGTCGATGTATCTTATTGCCTCGGCGTTGAATGCCGAGAACAGTCCGGCAAAGTGATTCACCTGATACAGCGGCACGTTGTCGAGCATATACAGGTTCTCGTCGGCGTTGCCGCCATGCACGTGCATTCCCGCCATCCCCTCCTGCCCCTCCGATACGCCGGGCTGCATCTGCAGGGCCTTTACGACATCGCTTTCGCCGAACAGTACGGGGGTGTTCATGATTTCCTGTGCCGTCAGTTTCTTGGCACCTATCTCGGCGGTCTCGACCGCCGGAGCCTCGAGGCGCGACACCACTTCGACTTCCTCAAGCATTTTCGGCTGCACTACAATATGTTTCGGCAGGGGCGGCGCAGCGGCGGTCACGGCCGGTTTCCGCTGGTGTTTTCCAGCCAGGGGCTTTCGCCTGAGGATGATGTTCTTCCCCTTGATTTCATATTCGATGTCAGAATCCCTGAATATGATGTCAAGGGCCTGTTTCAGCGGCTTGTCTTTTACATTGACCGATACGCGCATATCTTTCAGCAGTTCGGATGAATACACGAAATTCTTTCCGGTCTGCCCGACGATAGTGCGGAACACTGCCGGCGCCGGTTGGTCAACTGCCCTGACGGTGACATTCTGCGCCATGCATGCGGTGCTGACGCACAGCATTATTGATAAGACTAACTTTTTCATTTCTCTGTCACGGTCATTTCCGTTTCAAGAATACTGTTGATTACCGCTATCAGGTCGGCCGGCGTGCCCTCATAGTGCAGTGAAAGCAGATATTTTTCGGGTGAGGCCGGAACCCCCTCGACCTTCACGCCGTAGACCGACTCGATCTGCCTTACGACCTCAGGCAACGGCGCGTTCTCAAAGTCTATGACCTTGACTTGGGTCAACGGGCCGGCATTTTCGACGGAAATGGTCTGCTGCGGCACGTCATCAACATGATATTCTTTGTAGAGTATCGTCGCCGTCGCCGACAGGATGACTGTGGCGGCCACAGCGGCGGCAACCCTGTATTTACTCCACAGCGACACGGGGGCGATGCCCAGACGTCGCCAGCCCGCATCCGCCGAAAATCTGCCTTTTCTGTAATGGCGGGCTACGAAATCTATATCTTTGTTTTCCATTGTGTTTTCCATAGCGTTCAGAAATCCAGTCCTAAGCGGAACGAGAAATAGGCACGCACATGGCGCCGGGTACCCACGTAATGTATCTCGTATGAACCGGGCCCGGTGACGGTGCCCTCATAATGCTCGGCCTTGTAACCGGCAAGCGTAAGACCGGCGCCGAGGTTGACCCCCGTCTTTCGCCCCCAGTTGAACCGGTAGCCTATGACCGGCGATATGTATATGCAGGTTCCTTCGGCTACATTGGCGCCGAGCCTCAGATCGCCGAAGGGGGTGAACTTGCCGAGTTTCAGGTCCACGCGCCCGTCAACGAACAGCGGCACAATCCAGTTGTCGAGTTTTCCGCACCGCTCCATTCCCAGGCCCGCGCCGACGAAAAACATCTGATTGATCTGATAGCCGTGCGAGGTAGAGAATCCGGTATAGAAAGAGCCCTGACGTTCGGTTGTGAAGTTTCCATGCAGGTCGATGACTCCGAAATTGTCGGAACGCACGCTGCTGCTCCACTCCACGAAACCGCGGTAGCCACGCCCGGGCTGACGGGCCCCGGCCTGCCGGGCGCAGATGATGACTGCCAGTAAAAGAAATATTGTCCTTTTCATTGTGATGAATGATTCGTTCACTCTTATGACGCACCACTGCCGAAAAGGTCCCACGCCGAAATCAAAAAAATCCGGAAAAATTTAGAGGCTGTTAAAAAATAAAGGCAACAATATACATGTTGGCTACCCGATTGCAGGGGTGCCCCCAGTGCAGCCGAATATCAACCGGTCAGCTCATGAAGATGACCGGATGCACCGGGGTGCATCCCTACAAGCTGCCGGTCAGCCATTTAGGGGGGCATCAGTAGCCAACATGTATATCGTTACCAAAATAAATGTCAAACAGCCCCTTAATCACTACTTAACATTTTTGTCAATAATGAAATGTTTTATATCTTTGCGTGTTATTCTAAGTATATGAATATAGCAACTACATACAAGCTGGCAAATGCCTATGTCACTTCCAATCCCATGCCTGTCAAGGAATCGGTAATGTGGTCGCGTCTTCGCCAGGGGAAAAAGAAGAATTTGCTTGCATCTGTCCGCAGGGGTGTATATATGCCTGTGGAGATTGACAACAAATTTATCATAGGATGTAATGCCGTACAGG
>ERZ1673743.4256-NODE-4256-length-10127-cov-9.046168_pt1 | contig 10127 bp, 8 predicted proteins | sample MGYA00580197_ERZ1673743 | MGnify/ENA primary metagenome ERZ1673743 (study PRJEB41218, sample SAMN15661795) | gut metagenome | host: Homo sapiens | place: Canada: London | collected 2015-08-20/2019-03-30 | study: EMG produced TPA metagenomics assembly of... | reverse complement strand
ATCCCGAACATTTTGTTCACTATCTGGGCTTGACAGAGTCGCCGCACCCTACAAAATACAAGACAATAAGTCACTACAAATTTTGCGGTCAAATAATATCCGCCCCTACCGCATATATTTGTTGCTTTGAGCGAAGCAAAACACCCTCTCAGTCTCGGCTTACGCCGAGCCAGCTCCCCTGAAGGGGAGCTTAAATAGTTTTTGTGGCAAATCCGATTTGTCTCTCCGTATCCCCACATCGCGGCAAAACAAAACAGCCGCAGCAAAACAAATCGCTGCGGCTTGACTTTATATATTTTTTTACTCGCTGATTTTTCTGACTGTCTCCATGACATAGTCGCCAAACTCGCTGCATGTGCAGCCGTCCTCGCGGCCTGTGATTTTGAGCTTCTTGTCCTCATACATGCAGATATCGAGCGCTCTCTCGAGCAGATCGGCTTTTTCCTGCTCGCCGATGTGGGAGAGGAGCATCACGCTCGCTCTGAGCATCGAGCAGGGGTCGGCGTACTGTGCTCTGCCCTCGCGAACCATTCTCGGAGCCGAGCCGTGGATAGCCTCGAACATCGCGTAACGCTTGCCGATGTTTGCGCTGCCGGCTGTGCCGACGCCGCCCTGGAACTCAGCTGCCTCGTCGGTGATGATGTCGCCGTAGAGGTTCGGGAGAATGAAGACTTTGAAGTCGCGGCGGCGCTTCTCGTCGATGAGCTTCGCCGTGGTGATGTCAATGTACCACTCGTCGGTCACGATGTCGGGATATTCCTCGCCGACCTTCTTGCAGAGGTTGAGAAACTTGCCGTCCGTGGTCTTGATGACATTTGCCTTTGTGATTATCGAAACGCGGCCCTTGTTGTTGCGGCGCGCGTAGTCATATGCGAGTCTTGCGATTCTGTCGCAGCCCTCGGAGGTCGTCACGACGAAGTCGAGCGCGAGGTCGTCGGTAACATTGACTCCCATCGAGCCGACGGCATATGCGCCCTCGGTGTTCTCGCGGAAGAAAGTCCAGTCAATGCCCTGCTCGGGAACCTTGACGGGGCGGAGGTTCGCAAACAGATCGAGAGCTTTTCTCATCGCAACGTTTGCGCTTTCGATGTTCGGCCACGGATCGCCCGCCTGTGGGGTAGTGGTCGGACCCTTGAGGATAACGTGGCAGCTCTTGAGCTCTTCGAGCACGTCGTCGGGGATAGCCTTGTTTGCCTTGACGCGGTTTTCTATGGTCAGTCCGTCGATGACCTTGAATTCAATCTTGCCTGCCTTAACTTTATCGTCGAGCAGATATTCGAGAACTCTTGCGGATTCCTTGGTGATGACCGGACCGATGCCGTCGCCGCCGCAGACGCCGATGATGATCTTGTCGAGCGACTTGAAGTCGATGAAATCGCCCTGAGCCTTTATTTTGTCCGAACGGTCGCTCTGAGCGCGGATGAGAGCCTCAAATTTTTCGACGGCGTTCTTGACCTGTGCCTCTGTCATGTTTATCTTCCTCTCTTATTTGTGTGATTCTCTTGTGTAGTTGAGCAGACCGCCTGCGAGAATTATGTCCTTCTGCCTGCCGGAGAAGCTGTAGCAGAGCTTGTAGCTCTCGCCCTTTGTCTCATTCTTGAGAACAGCTTCGCCGCTGTTTTCAATAGTCTCTCTGATGCCGTCGAGCGCGAGCTTGTCGCCCTTCTCGATGCGGTCATAGTCGGCGGGATCGGCGAATGTGAACGGCACGATACCGGCGTTTATGAGGTTTGCCTGATGTATGCGCGCAAAGGACTTTGTGATAACGCTCTTTATGCCGAGATACAGCGGAACAAGAGCCGCGTGCTCTCTCGAAGAGCCCTGGCCGTAGTTGCTGCCGCCGATGATGATTCCCTTGCCAGCCTGCTTGCAGTGCTCGGCAAAGTTCTCGTCGCACTGCTTGAAGCAGAAGTTCGACAGGAACGGTACGTTCGAGCGGTAGGGGAGAATCTTTGCGCCTGCGGGCATGATGTGGTCTGTTGTGATGTTGTCGCCGACCTTGAGAACGACTTCGGCCTCGATGCTCTCGGGCAGTGCGTCGCCGTTGGGGACGGGCTTGATGTTCGGACCGTAGACTATCTCAAGATTCTTGGCCTCTTCCGGAGAAGCGGGCTTGTCGATGAGATTGTCGTTTATTTCAAAGTGGTCGGGCATTGTGATGTGCGGCGCCTCGCCGAGGGTTCTCGGGTCGGTCAGCACGCCTGTGAGAGCGGAAGCCGCGGCGACCTCGGGGCTGACGAGATAAACGCCCGCGTCGGCAGTGCCGGAGCGTCCCTCGAAGTTACGGTTGAAGGTGCGCAGGGAGACAGCGCCCGAGTTAGGCGACTGACCCATGCCGATGCACGGACCGCACGCGCACTCAAGCAGTCTTGCGCCCGCGCCGAGGATATCGGAGAGTGCGCCGTCCTCGGAGAGCATTCTGAGAACCTGCATCGAGCCGGGGGAGATAGTGAGGCTGACACTCGGGGCGACGCGCTTGCCCTTGAGGATAGCCGCCACCTTGAGCATATCGTAGAGCGAGGAGTTCGTGCAGGAGCCGATGCAGACCTGGTCGATCTTTATCTCGCCTATTTCTGAAACTTTCTTTACGTTGTCGGGCATGTGGGGCATTGCCGCGAGGGGTTCGAGGGTGCTGAGATCTATGTCGATAACCTCGTCATAGACTGCATCGTCGTCAGCCTTGACCTCGACCCAATCCTGCTCTCTGCCCTGAGCGGCGAGGAAAGCCTTCGTCACTTCGTCGGAGGGGAAAACAGAGGTCGTTGCGCCGAGCTCCGTGCCCATGTTGGTTATAGTTGCGCGCTCGGGGACGGAAAGAGTCTTGACTCCGTCTCCACCGTATTCGATTATCTTGCCCACGCCACCCTTGACGGACATGATGCGAAGAACTTCGAGGATTATATCCTTTGCGCTCACCCACGGTGAAAGCGCACCGTGCAGGTTTATGCGCGTCATCTTGGGCATAGTTATGTAGTATGCGCCGCCGCCCATCGCAACCGCGACGTCGAGTCCGCCTGCGCCGAACGAGAGCATGCCGATGCCGCCGCCGGTCGGGGTGTGGCTGTCCGAGCCGATGAGCGTCTTGCCGGGGATGCCGAAGCGCTCAAGATGCACCTGATGGCAGATGCCGTTGCCGGGGCGTGAAAAAAGCAGTCCTCTCTTTTTTGCGGCGCTCCTGATGAATCTGTGATCGTCCGCGTTTTCAAAGCCGGTCTGCAAAGTGTTGTGGTCAATGTATGCGACCGAAAGCTCGGTCTTTACTCTCTCGACTCCCATAGCCTCGAATTCAAGGTATGCCATGGTGCCTGTGGCGTCCTGAGTGAGAGTCTGATCGATCCTCAGACCGATCTCGCTGCCAACGGTCATGTCGCCGCTGAGCAGGTGGCTTTTTATAAGCTTTTGTGCAATAGTGCTGCCCACTTGTATCCCTCCGTATAAAAATAAAATTACCTTTAAATTTTATTGCAATCCGCGGATTTTGTCAAGGTGCGCCGCGCCAAATATATACCTGTATATATTACATTTTATAGGGGAAATTGATATATGACGATTTTTTATGTTGCCCGAAAGCTTTCTGCGTGGTATAATTAAATGTAATCTGCCGCAGTGCGCTGTGCTATGGCTGAATTATCAAAAGTTATTCGGGCATACTGTTTGTCGGGAGTGAATTCGATGAACAGAAAAAAGCACGAAGAACAAAAAGACAGCATATTGGAGCCCGTCGCGCCGACTCCGAGTGTCGGCGAGGATGACGGCGATTCGTCCGACAGCACGGACAGGGAGCTTCGCCAGATAGTCGAAACAGGCTCGATAACCGTTGACAAGCGCGGGCATTATATCCACTGCCTGACTGTTATCGGTCAGATCGAGGGTCACTATGTCCTGCCGGCGCAGAATAAAACTACAAAATACGAGCATGTCATTCCGCAGCTCGTCGCGATAGAAGAGAGCCGCGATATCGAAGGCTTGCTCATAATCCTCAACACCGTCGGCGGCGATATCGAAGCCGGACTCGCGATAGCGGAGCTTATAGCCGGAATGAAAACGCCGACCGTGTCCCTCGTCCTCGGCGGCGGACATTCGATAGGCGTGCCGCTCGCGGCTTCGAGCGCGTATTCGTTTATCGCACCGAGCGCCACCATGACTGTCCACCCGGTCAGAATGACGGGACTTGTCCTGGGCGTGCCGCAGACTATGTCCTATTTTGAGCAGATGCAGGAGCGTATAGTGAGATTCGTAGCCGATAATTCGCGCATCTCCGCCGACCGCTTCCGTTCGCTTATGCTCGCAACCGGTCAGCTCGTTATGGATGTCGGCACTGTGCTCGACGGCGAGGCGGCGGTCAAAGAGGGGCTTATAGATTCTCTCGGCTCTCTCTCCGATGCCCTCGATAAGCTCTGCGATATGATCGAGGAGCAGAGTGAAAAGAAAGGGGAGAACGGGTGATGCTCTACACAGTTGTTTCTCCCGCCGAGATTTTTATGCAGCCGCCCGCGGATATCTGCGAGCATCAGACTCCGTTTGGCTGCGTGATGTGTTCAAGGACAGAAAAAGGCGAGGTCGTTGAAAGACTTGTGACGACCGATCCGTTTGAATATCTGAAACCGTGTTATTCACCCGGCACTTTATATTCCGCCGGAAAAATGGAAAAGGGGTAATATAATAATGGAAATACTCAAGGCAATATTGCTCGGCTTTCTGCAGGGCGTGACCGAATTCCTGCCCATCTCATCGAGCGGGCATCTCTCGGTCTTTCAGCACTTCTTCGGCAATGTCGGCGGCACAAGCTCGCTGCTCTTCACGGTGCTGTTACATATGGGCACTCTGATAGCCGTGTTCGTCGTTTATTACAAGACCATATGGGGTCTCATCGTTGAATTTTTCAGCACTATAAAAGATATCTTCACCGGCAAGTTCAAGTGGAGCGAGATGAACGAGAACAGGCGTATGCTCTTCATGTTCGTTATCTCCTGCGTGCCTCTGCTGTTCCTGCTCATTCCCGTCGGCGGCGACAGACGCATCATGGATGTTCTCGGCGGTCTTGCCGATGACAATGATATATTGGTCGAGGGAGTCTGCTTCCTCTTCACCGCAGCTCTCCTGCTCGTCGGCTCATGGCGCGCAAAGAAGGTCAAAGCTCGTCCCCAGATAGGCGCGAAATCCGCGCTTGCCGTCGGCGTGGCTCAGGCTTTCGCCGCCGGATTCCCCGGCATCTCGCGCTCCGGCTCGACCATCTCGACCGGTATGATTTGCGGCGTTTCAAAAGAGTATATGGTTCGCTATTCGTTTATCCTCGGCATACCGGCTATCCTTGCCGCCAATGTCATGGAGATAAAGGACGCCGTAGCCCTCGGCGAGCAGATAGATATCCTGCCCGTTATTATAGGCGTTGTCACCGCCGCCGTCGTCGGCTTTGCCGCGATAAAGGCTCTCGAGTGGCTCGTCAAGATTGATAAGTTCAAAATTTTCGGTTACTACTGCCTTGTCCTCGGCGTTGTTGTTATCATCGCCGGCATAGTTGAAAAGGTCAGATAAGTTCGTTCAAATTTCTAAGGAGGGCCTTAATGGCTGCGAAAAAGACTGCGGCAAAGTCAACGGCCGCTAAGAAGAAAAAAACAACAACCACAACGACAAAAAAAGCCCCGGCTTCAAAGCCTGCGGCTGCAAAAGAGCCTGTCGAGCAGACTCCCGAGCAGCAGTCCTCGCGCCGCCAGAAAGCGGCTATCGCGCTCATGGCTGTCGCGGCTCTGCTCATAGCCATGGCGTTTATCGAGGGCGAGAGCGCGTGGCGCGCCGTGCATAATTTTATGTTCGGCGTGTTCGGCACGTGTACATATATCTGGCCCGTCATGCTCATTTATGTCTCGGTCATGCTCGCCATGAACAAGACGTTCGGCTCGATATCGTCGAATCTTATCGGCGTCGGGATATCAATATTGCTGCTGTGCTCGGCGATACATATTTTCTCGAACCCGTCGGAATACTTTTCGCTCATGACCCTCGGCGATCAGATAAAGACCGCGTGGAGAGATTATGACACATTCCCGAGTGCAGGCGCGCTCGGTGCGCTCGTCGGCGGACTGCTTGCCAAAATGGCGGGCAAGGTCGGCGCGGCGATAATAAATATTATCCTGCTGATAGTCAGCATAATGTTCCTCACGGGACTCACTCTGTCCCGCCTCGGTACATCTATTGCCAAGCCCATAAAGCGCATGAGCGAGGATACCAACGAACGCCTTGAGCGCGGAGCTCAGCGCGTCAGAGATGAGCAGGAGAGAGCGCCGTCGAGAGACAAGCGCAGGGAGAAAAAAGCGGAGGAGCCCTATGTCAGCCCCCGTCCGTTCCCCGTGCCGCCTCTGCCGACCGATACGCCTGCAGCAACTGCAAAAAGCCGCAAAAAATCCGCCGCCGATGAAGGTCCCGAGCCCACCGTGTTCCCGCGCAAGCCGGTTCAGACCGATGTCGGCATCGATGATATAGTCAACCGCGTCAACGCCGCGTCGGCGACCGCGAAGATAGCCGAGGGCGTGTCAAAAGCCGCCGCCGTTGTGGACGGCAGACCCGCCTGCGTGCCGCCTCTGCCGACCGAGAGCGCGAAAGACGAGCTTGAAATGCTCGATATAAGCAAGAAGCCCGCCGAGCCGGAAAAGCCGAAGAAGAAAGAGCCGGAGCTCCCGCCCGTCAAAGAGCCTGATCCCGTGCCCGATGTGCCGGAGGAGGACGAGGAAGAGCCTGTTATCGAGAGTCAGCCGACTTATCGCAAGCCGCCGATAACCTGCCTCAAAGAGCCCATCCATGACGGCAACGACAACTTCTCCGATGAGCTCAAATCCAACGCGCAGAAGCTGCTCGACACGCTCGAAAGCTTCAATGTCCACGCAAAGATAACTGAGATAAGCCGCGGCCCGTCCGTCACAAGATACGAGCTTCAGCCGGATGCGGGCGTCAGAATAAATAAAATAACCAACCTTGCGGATGATATCGCCCTGCGCCTTGCCGCGTCGGGAATAAGAATCGAAGCACCCATTCCGAACAAGGCGGCGATAGGCATCGAGGTGCCCAACAAGCTGCGTTCGATGGTCTATATGCGCGAGATAATCGAAACTCCGCAGTTCAAGAACGCCCAGAGCAAGCTCAATGTCGTCCTCGGCAAGGATATCGCGGGCAACGCCGTCTGTGCTGATCTTGCGAAGATGCCGCATCTGCTCATAGCGGGTACTACGGGTTCCGGTAAATCCGTGTGCCTGAACACAATGATAGTCAGCATTCTCTATAACGCGACTCCCGACGAAGTGAAGCTTCTGATGATTGACCCCAAGCAGGTCGAGTTCACGGTCTATAACGGCATCGCGCATCTTGCCGTGCCCGTCGTGTCCGATCCGCGCAAGGCTTCGGGCGCTCTCACATGGGCGGTCAACGAGATGGAGAACAGATATAAGATACTCTCCGAGAAGAATGTCCGCGATATAAGAGGATATAACAAGTTAGCCGAGCGCGACAAGTCACTGCGCCCGATGCATCAGATAGTCATTTTCATCGATGAGCTTGCCGATCTTATGATGGTCGCGCCCAATGAAGTCGAGGATGCGATATGCCGCCTCGCTCAGAAAGCGCGTGCCGCAGGTATGCACCTTGTCATAGCGACTCAGCGCCCCTCCGTCGATGTTATCACAGGTATTATCAAAGCGAATATCCCCAGCAGAATTGCGCTCTCCGTTTCTTCGTCGGTCGATTCGAGAACGATACTCGATATGTCCGGCGCGGAGAAGCTTATTGGCAACGGCGATATGCTCTTCAGCCCCATCGGCGCAAACAAGCCGACCCGTATCCAGGGCTGCTTCATCTCCGACGAAGAGGTCGAGGATGTTGCCGACTTCATCAAGCACAACGCCGAGGCGGAGTACGATGAGGGCATTATGGACGAGATAAACAGGCAGGCGGCAATAGCGGGTTCAACAAAGAAGAACAGCGCCGCAGGCGGCGATGACGGAGAAGAGCCGGGCGATGAGATGTTCCCGAACGCCGTCGAGGTCGTGCTCGATGCCAAAATGGCTTCAACAACTCTTCTCCAGCGCAAATTGAAGCTCGGTTATGCCCGCGCCGCAAGGCTCATGGATGAACTCGAGAGCAAGGGCATCATCGGACCGTTTGAGGGCAGCAAGCCCCGCCAGGTGCTTATAACCAAACAGCAGTGGATGGAAAAATGCGCCCTGTCAGATGCTCCCGCAGATGACGAGACCTGATCGGAGGAAATATGGCAAATCAGAGAAAAGGCGGCTCCGCCGCACAGAACAAGCGCACGAAGATAATCGTCACCGCAGTCGTGATAGCCGTCGCGCTGCTGATAACCTTCGCGCCCTATATGAATCTCCCGTTCGATATCCCCACATGGGGCGAGCTGCTCTCGGGCAATGAGCAGACGATACAGAGCGGCGACGCACTCAACCAGCCGTTCACCGTCCATGTTATAGATGTCGGTCAGGGCGACAGCATCTTAGTCAAGAGCGGCGACCACGCCATGCTGATAGACGCGGGCGAGCGCGGCAACGATCAGACGATACTCGATTATCTCAAGGCGAACTCCGTCGAAAAGCTCGATTACATAGTCGCCACCCACCCCCATTCCGACCATATCGGCAGTATGCCCAAGGTCATTGAGGGGATAAAGGTCGATAATATTATCATGCCGAAGCTCCCGAACTCCCTTGTCCCCACAACTTCGATATATCAGAAGCTCATAAAGGCTATTAAAGCGTCCGGCGCCAAGGTGATATCCGCCAAGGCGGGCGATACCTATACCCTCGGCGACGCAAAGATAACTATAGTCGGACCCGTCGGCACGCCTGAGGATCTCAACAATGCCTCTGTAGTGATGAAGGTTGTCTACGGCAAGAATTCGTTCCTCTTCACGGGCGATGCCGAGGAGAAGAGCGAGAAGAAGATTCTCACAAACGGCGCGGATATCAAAGCCGATGTTTTGAAGCTCGGTCACCACGGCAGCAGCACATCGACGAGCGAGGAGTTCCTCAAAGTCGTTTCTCCGTCGCTCGCGCTCATCTCCTGCGGCAAGGATAACGACTACGGTCATCCGCATAAGGAGACTATAGAAAAGCTTGAGAAATACAATATTCCATATGAGCGCACGGATATAAAAGGCACGATAGTTGTCGGCTCGGACGGCGAGCATCTTTCAACGGCTTTCCCGGATAACAAGACCGCTGAGAAGTAAAAAAGGAGGCGGAATAATGGAATATTACGCCATCGATCGTATCGAAGAAAACTACGCAGTCTGCGAAAAAGACGGCGAAACAATGGTCAATATCAGCCGCGCTCTGCTCCCCGACGGAGCGGGCGAGGGCAATGTCCTGCGCCGTCTGCCGGACGGCTCGTTCGTGCTCGACCGCGAGGAAGAAGAACGCCGCCGCAAAGCAGCTCTCGAACTCATGGACGGTCTGTTTGATGAATAATTTTCCCCATTGATTTTTGGCGGGGTGCTTATAGAATATAAAAACGATCTATGGCTCATAGGTCGTTTTTGTTTCTGTAAGGTGCATAGACGTGCCAAGTTTATCGGTTTGATAAACTTGGATTTGTTGATTTGATTAGCACGAATTTTTACAAAGTAGAAGTGGACTGCCGACTTGTCTTTATAATCAAGCTTCCAATAGCCGCGCCGAAGTGTTTGATATCTGACGGTGACTGGCGAGGGAACGGCTTGCGCAGCAAGACGCACGAGCCCGTATTGTTTGAGCAAAGCGAGTTTACGGGCGAATGTGCCGAGTAACTAAATGAGAGCCGCGGGCTATGTGCTGCGGCGCGGCGTTGCGGGGTCTCGGGGTGAAACCCCGAGTCTGCCTTTTCTTTGCAGGCGTTTCTTTTCTCAGACAGAAAAGAAATGCCGAAACGCGGGATATATATCATCCGGTTAGAGTGCGTAGTGAAGGCGGGAGCTAATTATATGCCCCTGTATCGGCTACAACGATAACGGACAGCCGCAAGGGCTGTCCCTACGAATGGTCGGCAATGGATATTTCAGGAAATTCGTGCCGCTTACGCAGCAGCGGTGCGTCGGGGTCTGTATAGTCTGGTAAGATAGTTAACAGAATGTTCGGGGAGATAGTTTACAG
>ERZ1673743.4239-NODE-4239-length-10174-cov-4.041803_pt1 | contig 10174 bp, 14 predicted proteins | sample MGYA00580197_ERZ1673743 | MGnify/ENA primary metagenome ERZ1673743 (study PRJEB41218, sample SAMN15661795) | gut metagenome | host: Homo sapiens | place: Canada: London | collected 2015-08-20/2019-03-30 | study: EMG produced TPA metagenomics assembly of... | reverse complement strand
CTCTTTAATATCTCCTGCATCAAGCTGAACTTTAACTCTACCATTTTTAATAAACCTTTTCCTTTTACTAAGATAAGATTTTATCTTATCTGAATTTTTGCATAGAGGAACATTGAGTGGTTCATTAATAGGGTAATATTTTTTCGCTACCATATCTCTATTATGTTCATTAACTAAAAATGAGCATTGGAATAGGTTGTTTGACACAGCATTGTAATTACTAAATAAAACTCTAATATCAGACATATCTCTTATAACATATCCATAGCTTTTATAATCTGATATTAATTTTTTTATATCTTTATGTTTTTCAAACATTAAAACAGGTATCTCTATGTTTAAATACGGTTCTGGAATAAATATAAATTCATTTTTAGAGTTAATACCAACAATAATCTTATTTTCTCCTGCTAAGAATTTTAATTCCTCCATAATCAAAGAAATATAACAGCCAAAGGCTTTATTTTTTTTAGCTTCTTTTGTTTTAACATTTTCTTTAAATAAGTAGCAGAAAAAATAGATAAGCTCTCTTTGCAACTTATTCTTTTTAATAAATTTAGCTGTATCTTTTAAAAACTTATAAAGGTCTTGCTTAAATTCACTTGCATTTATATTTGCTAATATAATTTGACTTTCAAAAAGTCTAATAAAATCTTTGGTTATATCATCATTAGCTTCTATGAATAACGTTGAAACAAGTTCCGTTTCATCTACTTCTTTAAGCGTTTGAGAAATCCAAGTAGCAGTTGATTTTATATTTTCTCTTCTTACATCTTTTGGTGAAAGCTTCATAAAAATCTCCTTAAAATACTTTATTTATATATTTAATTATACATCAAATATATAAAAATGACTCTTAAAGTTAAAAAAAGAGATGAATAACTCATCTCTTTTAATCAATCAAAAATTCCACCCATAAATCCCATATCTTGAAGATTTCTTTAAGTATTTCCATATGCAGAACTTTGAGTTGTTGGTCTATTTGTATCTCTTAATGAAACTCCTGCTTCTCTTTCATAAGGTTGAATAATTACCAATTGTCCAGGTTGATTAAATTCAAACATATAAGACTCGCCAGAGGTTTGACCAATAAAAGTTTTTAAACCAATATCAACTTTAATATTAGGATTTTCTCCAGTCCATGCCACAACAGCATCTGGGTCAACTCGACATTGAGCTGTTAAAACCATTGGATTTCCATTTGTTTTAATGGCCACTTGAGCCCCAGGTCCAGTATAAGATAATTTAGACATAAATAATCCTTTTTGAGATAAAACACCAGTCCCAACAGGTGTAACCCCATAATGACATTGAGGGGTAAAGGCGAGTAAATCCTCACTTTCTACGACTAAATGAGACCATATACCTGTAGGTTCTAAATCAATGATGGTAACGTGTTGAGCAGTATCAGCTAAATAGCAAGTTCCACTCCCTTGAACTTCCATAATCTCAAGGTTTTCACCAGTTAATTTTCTACCAATATGGTTCACAACTTGCCCCAATAAATTACCTTGATTAGTTCCAAGTAATCTCTTAGAAAATTTAAATTCTCCGTTGTAGGCAACCATAGAGCCTTTTTTGGCAAAGAATGTTCCTTGACCACTGGCTGTACAATATAGCTCATTTTGTGTTGAAAGTTTGAATTTTCCATGTCCCATAGGCTGAAATGCTTGTTGCTGGTGAGAGTAGTTATTTTGAGCGTTATTCTGAAAACCAAAATAACCATTGTTTCCATAATTATTCACTTTTATTTCTCCTTTTTTTAAAAATTTCAATACAATACTTATTATAGAAATTCAAAAAAATAATAATTAAATAAAGTGGCATAATATCTTTTTTTTATGAATATAAAAAAGTGAGTATTTACTCACTTTTGTTGATGTAGCCAAGTCGTTCTAATAAGATAGATAAATCAGAACATGAATTATTATCAATAGTATCTTGAACAGCTTTAATTAAATGAGAACCTGTATAAACACGCTCTGAACTTATGTATCTATTGAATTGAATATCTTCCTCTTCAATGATGAATTTTGAGTGTTTTGATAAATAATTGTATAAACTGATTTTGTTATGATTAGAGCTTAATAAATCTTCATGATAATCGCCAAAGTCATCTTCAAACTGAATAGAAGTAAAATCTAAAATTGTTACAGCATGAGTTTCTTTATTTTTAAATTCAATCCAACTATGACCAACCATATAATCACAACTGCAGTTAAGACAAGGAAAATTATCAAGGTTATCACCTCTTTTAAAAACGAAACTACTTTCATCGCAATAACAATCTTCATATTCGTTATCATTACGATAATGCCCTCTATGATAGGAAATCTCATAGTTATTTGATAGAGTAGTTGTTTGAAATATGTAGGTCAGAACCATGCTTACAGAACCACAACTTCTTGGAAATGCTACATCCGTTAGATAATGATGATATAATACATTTTTAACCTCTTCCACCATTTTTTTATTTAACAACATATAAATCTCTCCCTTTTAAATATATTTTTCAAATAAACTTATTTTTTATTAAATCCTTATAATTATATAAAACAAAGATTTATTTAATTATAAAGAAGGCTTATTTTGATAAAAACATAACTAAAACACAAGTTAATAAATATTAAATGCTATAATTATGTTCATAAAATCTTATTAATAGGTGATAATTTTGGATAAAAAAATAATTTTTGTACCAACTGAAAAATCAAAATATTATAGCTCACATAAAAATTCAATTATTCATGGATATGAAGAGACTGCAAAGGCAATTAAAGAGGAAGTTGTCGTTAAGACAACTCAAATGTGCTTATTATCAACAAGATTAATTGTTGATTGTGGATTTTCTGTTTATGTAGTAGAGGAAAACGATAAATTAATTGAGATTAAACTTGGCGACAATAAATCTACTAATCGGTATATTAGGGAAGGACACAATTTATTTAAATTGTGGGAATCTGGGGAGTTTGAATAAATTAAAAAAGAGCTGTACAGCTATTTTTATTATCTCTACATCAATATAAGGAATATACAATTCCGAAACATAATAAGAAAATTAATAAATCAAAAATTACCCATTTATATTCTTTTTTGATTGTAGCGATAGTAGTAGCAATTACTCCCATGATTAAGGTAGCTATTAACAAAATAGGGTTTGTGAATAGACCACCAACAAACATTGTTTCTAAAAAATAAATAACAGAGATAACTGCTAATAAGGGTTGTTCATATTTCATTGCTTTTACTTTGTCTTTTAACTTAGACATAAAAACCTCCTTAATTGATAATAGGTGATTATTAGAAAGTTTTCGTTTTATCAATTGCTTCGATAATGCTATATCCATTTCCTAAATCATGAACAATATGATTATTTTCAAGGTTTATAGCTTTTGATTTTTTTAATCTTTCAACTCTTGTTCCAAGAGGGAATGGATTGGATAAGCTCTCCAAACTTTTTTGATTAGAATTACTTACACTTAACATTTCATTTTTCATTTATACCGTCTTCCTTTCATAACAATCTTAAACCTTAATATAATTTATAATTTTATATACTTTTCTTAGTATAAAAATATTATATACATTGTAAGTTTTGAAAATTCAATTTTAAAACAATAGAGTTAGCATTATTTGCGATAAATGTAAGATATTAAGCCATTGACAAACAGCTTTGCAATAGATATTCTATAGAATAGTAGTTAATTATTTCTTTTTTATATTCCGTAATTGCAAATATTAAGAAAGGGATAAAAATAATAAGAGCTTATATTTATAGGCTCTTATTTTAATTTGGAGTGATGATATGAGTTATAAAAGTTGTAAGGATTATGTAAGAGAAATTGCAGATAAGATAAACAGTGGGGAAGAAAAATTTATAGAAAATCCAACACTTGAAGATATTTTAAGTTTAAAAGATTTTGATTATATTGTAACGAATGGAGCTTATTTCCCAGTTATTATAAGAAAGAGATATGCTGTTGAAATGATATTAAATATTCCAACTGTTATGTGGTATGACGGATATGAAATAGGGGATAGTGTAATGGGGATGATACCAGAAACTTATTCGCCAGAAGAGGTTTTAGAAGCTCTAAAAGGATATAGGAATGAATTAGATATTAAATAAAAAAACTTAGGCTGGAAAATCCACCTAAGCTTTTTAGATTTCATCAATTTTATGATTTAAATTGTATTTTAGTGCAAATTTAACAAACTCTTCTGTAGTCGATTTTAATTTTAATAAGTCACTCTCATCTAACCCTTTAATATAAAGACAATCAGAAGTGTCATCATCATATGGATTAACTGTTTGACCAATTAATAGAGTATATTCAGACCAAGTTCTTTTATTACAATCATTGTTTTCAGAGATTTCATATTCATACCTTTCAAATTTCATAAAATAATCAATATTGAATCCATCAGCTAAAAGTTTTTGATTATAATAAATTTTTCGCTCGAATTTATCACTTTTAAAATTGTCGATTAAAGACATTTCAGTATTCTTATCTAATGAAATAATAGAATCAACAATTTCTGCAACGTAAGAAACTTTCGGAAAGTCGTTAACCCTAAATCTTTTTTCAACTTCATGACATTTTAAAATAACATCATAGTAAAAATACAGAATTTCATTTGATTTTTCATGGAAAACAATTTCTGGATTTTTAAAGGTAATAGTTGTTTTATCCTTTTTCCATTTAAACATATGCTTTTGTTTCATTATATTTTCCTTTCTTTTTTAGTGTATATATGTAATAATATAAACAATTAGTTTTCTAATATATTCAAAATATGTATTAATAGCACTATTTTTTATAAATATAGCCAGTTTTAATCATATATTCTTTATAATATTTTAACAATCAAAATAAAAGATAATCAAACTATATAAGACAAACTTGTTTTTTGTCTAAGGCTCTGTTTTAATATAGGGTTGATATTACATTTTTTAACCTATTAAAATATTTTGCTATAAAAAAACGAATCATTAGATTCGTTTTTTTTACGTATGTTCTAAATAATTAAATGGAATCAATTACTTGTTTTAATAATAACGTTTGTCGTTGGTCAAGTTTAATAGCATTCATAATTGTATTAGTATCATAGTTTGCAACACCTATGATACTTGTTTCATCATCTAAAAACCAAACATCTCCCATCGTAAGAGTATAATCGCTTTGTAATGAAAAAATTCTGAATGAATAATCTGGCATATTATTAAATAAATCGATACTTCCAATTTGGTTTGAAGTTATTAAAAGCATTAAAATATCATCAATAAGCCCTTCGCCTAAGGAATTATTATCAGTTATCTTTTGAATATTACAAATATTTGCCCCACAATCTTCTCCATATGTCGTAATACTCAATGTTTTAACGGGTTTGTCATATAATATTTTTCCTATGAAAACTCCAATAACTAAAACTATTAATAAACGTGTTAAAGATATTAGTCTTTTCTTTACTATAAGTAATCCCCCCTCATTCGTTATCATTCTATTATAGTCTTTGTGTTAAATTTTAGCAATTAGAAGTTAAACAAAGGCGGCGGTTCTTGTTCTAATGGAAGCAACAGAACAATCTGTATAATTAGCCTGAGATAATACATAAGCTCTTTCTATCTTAATAGATTCTCGTTCAGACTTGAAGATTTCAATGAATTTGAACCAATAAAGGTAATTTTGTAAGTGTTTAGTTGCAACACCTTTAAAATCACTCATAAAAGCTTTTAACCGACTATGAAGGGAATTAATATGTTGGATGTGATAAATATCTTTTTTCCGTTTTCCTGATTCGATTCTAATGTGATTAAGGTGTAATTCCTCGGATAAAGTCGCATAACCATGAGCACTGTCTGTACATAAAGTTGAGTTCGCTGAAATATGCCCTTCATAGAATCGTTTAAGAGCAGGATATTGTAATCGTCCCGTACAAATTAATCCCATTTTAAGATTACCTAAACGGTCCAAGGCTGTTCCAACGGCAACTTGGTCACGAGATAATCCACGTTTCTTTTTCTTAGCTTGTTTACTCGTTCGGCCGGTTGAAGTACGAACACCTTTTTTATAGCTTCTAACCTTCGTAAAGTTTCCTTTTCGGTTATATCTAAAGAATGTTTCGTCAGCTTCTACCAAGCCTTCTAAATCTCCAACACCAATAGCTGTAGCTAATGCATCTAAAATTTTATGTCGCCAAAAAAATGAAGTAGCGATATTTATCTTACACTCCTCAGCACATTTACAAATCGTATACCCCGATAACATACATTTAAGGTATTGAAGCCATAGCTTAGGGGATTTTTTAGAATGACAAGAAGGGGTAGCGGTCTGGTCGCTAAAAGATTTACGACAATCACGACATAAATAACGTTGCAGTCCCTTTTTAGTTCCATTTTTTACAATGTGATTTCCATGACAAAAAGGACAAGTATATTGCCCTTCAGAATAACGAGCTTCTTTAACTTCTTTTTGAAGAGTCTCTAAGTGGAAATTGATATGACTAAGCTCAACAAATTGGGCTACTTCTTCAAATTCACTCTCAGATAGCTTAGGAATTAAAGCTAATACCTTTTCTTTTATCAACTTACTCTTTTTCGCCATGTTCTTCACCACCTAAACGAATGTTTGTATAGTTATTATACTACACCAAATGGAGGAGATTATGCGGAAATTCTGTATTATCAACACTTGTTTAAAACAGAGCCTTGTCTAAAAAGCAAAAAAAAATCGACACGAAACTAATGATTTTTTTTAATAAAATAATAGTAAATTTAAAAACGATTAAAATATTTGGATGCATTATATAAAAATGGTGTTCATTAACATAAAAATGTAATTAATATTTAATATTACTTAAAAATGATTATCAAAAATAACCAAATTTTATAAACTGGGAAGAATTTTATCAAACTAAAAATCTTGTCATTTTATGTCATATCATTTATAATAAGTTTGTAATATTTGAGAGATTCTTTTAATTATATGAAGGTTTTTTGAAAAAGGTTATTTTATTAGGTTTTATATTAAAGTTTTATATTAAGGTTTTTATTAATGGTTTGTGAAATATTTAAAAAATATTTTTTAATATTATATTATGATTTTCTCAAATATAAAAAATTGGTTGAAATTATAACAAAGTATTATATAATAAAATTGTTAGATACGTAATGTTCAACCAGTATTTAATTATTTAAAGGGAAGTAAGGCGATTTAAAAATCGCCTTATTTTTTTTGTCCAAAACACAAAAACAGTTATTAATTTTAAGTTTTTTAAGTATATTTATCATTACTTAATAAAAGAAAAGAAAAAAACAAGGATTTATAACGAAAAACATAAAGAGCTTTTAATCTAATTAATGATAATGAAATAGAACATTTAATTTGAATAACTATCATCTTAAACAATATCCTCGTAAATGATGATAAACATAAATCAAAAAAAACAAAGTGCAAATTTAAAAACCAAAAATCAATAGAAAAAGATATTCTAAATAAAACATTAAAAAGACACAAGTTTTTATACAAAAATTGCTATTATAAAATAACAAAAGAAAAGAGTGATAAAGATGAATGATAATGTATTTATTCCAAAGACTCTTCATGTTGGGTTTCAAGAACGAATCAATACCTATACAGGTAAATTAGCCTATGTTATTTATGAAGATGAAAAGGGAGAAATCAGAAAAGAAAAGTCATGGAACTCTTGGAGAGATAAAGATATTGAGCCTTTAAAAATTTTAAATGAACCTATATCTGGATTTGTTTTAAATAAAAAAGCTGGTGGTTATGCAAGTGGTTGGAATCATAGACAAACTTATATTAGAATTTACGACCCAAGAGATTTTGAAATTGAAATTACAGTAGCTAATTTAATTTACATCTTAGAGCATACCCATTCAATTAAAGGAAAAGGGTTAGAGGGTGAATTTGTTTACTGTTTCGATAAGGGTGAAATGTGGCTAATGCCTGTTTGCTCACCAGATTATACAGAAATTAAAACATTCAATGAACAAATTTATGCTCAAAAGAAAATTTTAGCTAAAGATTTAATTATTGGTGCTACTTATAAAACTAAAAAGAATGAAAACTTCATTTATTTAGGGAAGTTTGATTATTATGAAAAAAATAATTTAAAACCAAAAGAAAAAAGACATTTCTTCTATGATGAAAGTGGATATTATCAAAAATTTGTTTCTTACAAATCTATTTCTGGTAAATTTATTGATGTTGTAGATGAAGAATGTGCATTTAACTATACGGAGTTGTTTGAAGAATTAGGAAGTAAAACCTGCTATTCACCTTATAATCCAGAATTAAATGAATATGAACCATTAGAAAAACAAGAGTGGATTGATTTTGTGAAAGAAGAAAATAAAAGGTTTAGAGAAGATAATTTCGCTTTTAAAAACAAACATGGCGAGTATATTGAATGTAGATTGAAATATATTTATGGAGATAAATGTTTTGTTATTTCACCAGTAAAAGAATATTATCCTGTTTGGTCAATAGAAGGTGCTAAAAGATATGGGTTCTCTTATTTTACTGCTGACGAAATTGAAACAGTTTTTGAAGAGATTAAACCATATAAAATAAAAAAATATTTGTCTAATGGAAAACCCTATTATGGAAGAGATTAATCTACCTAATGGGGTTACTTCTAATTTTGAGATTAAAACTTTACTAAGGAATGTGTAGATATGGAAATTGTTTTATATCTTATTATGTTATTTTTAATTTTTATGTTCGCTCACTATATGTTTATCTTTTTAAATCAGTGGCGAAAAACACAAGATAAGGTGAGTGAATTACGATTAGAAAACTTTAGTTTAGAAGCTAAAAAAGGTTTACTTGAAACAGAAGTCATGATGTTAAAAATGCGAATAGAAACCTTAGAAAAGCGTTCTGACTATTGGTATCAAAAAACATCTGATTTATTAGATGAAACTAAATATACAAAGGAGAAAAAAGTGAGAGATGATAATGAAAAGTGAAACTTTGTAATTGATTATGATGTAAAAAATATTGAGGAGTTATGATTTAATGGATTATAACTTTATATCTAAAGGCAATTACAGTCACAACTATCTTCTTGGAAAGAAAGTATATCTACCTAACATTGACAAAGGGGTGAGAGGTAAAATTGTTTTAATTAGACATGATGAAATTTTTGTTGATATAGAAAGAACAGGAACGATTCGAGGACTCAATAAGAATAAAGTATTGTTCATAAGATATACTGAATAAAATCAGAATGTTAGGGGGCGATAATATGGGAGATTTAATGTTAGAGTTATTGAATAAAGAAATACCATTCGTTTTTGACGGTACTGACATCAATATAAATGAATTAAATATTTCTTATGATAAGTATTTTAAGCTATATAATGTTAGTTATGGTGGAATAGGCTGTCCTTATTTAAAAATATTTAAAGATGCTGGTGAAGTAGTGGATTTTATAAAAAACATAAAAAATCTATTATTCAAAAAGACGAGAAGTTGAAATTCAATTATCAGAAGAAGATAAAGACTTTTATAAAGACTTAAAAAATAGAGTATTAAAATTATAAAAAAAATTAAAAACAACTATCATCTATCACAGTTTAATTAAATTAAAGGATATAGTTAATACAGAAGTGGTTAAAAGGAGGACTTTAAATGGAATATGTAGCTTGTGATATTTGTAAAGAGGTATTTTATTGGGAAAATGATAAATTTTTTTCTTGTGAAGAGTGTTGTGCTTCTTATTGTTCAAAAGAATGCTGGGAAAAAGCTGGTGGTCATTATGTAAAAGCAAAAGATTGGAATGGTAAGACATTTGATATGCCTGTTTGTGGAGACTGTGACCCTTGTGATGAAAAAGCAGTTGATTTTCTGATAGCTTATAAGGCATTAAAAGAGGGTAAAGAAGCTAAATGCTTAAATAACAAAATGTATTATACTTATGGCAAATATAAAAATGAGGGATATAGCGATTTATGTCTATCATCTGAACCAGGTGGAAGTGTAAAAAGTTCTAAAGATTGTTGGTTTAATTCAGAGGAAATTGAATCAAAGTGGGTTATCTTTGATTAATTACGTTTCATAAAAACATCTCATATGAGATGTTTTTTTTTATTGTAAAACACATAAAGAACACAAATTTTGAAAAAACATTTGATAAAATGGAAATA
>ERZ1673743.4234-NODE-4234-length-10179-cov-8.310352_pt1 | contig 10179 bp, 9 predicted proteins | sample MGYA00580197_ERZ1673743 | MGnify/ENA primary metagenome ERZ1673743 (study PRJEB41218, sample SAMN15661795) | gut metagenome | host: Homo sapiens | place: Canada: London | collected 2015-08-20/2019-03-30 | study: EMG produced TPA metagenomics assembly of... | reverse complement strand
AAAGCGTATTCTTCCGGCAAATCGATAATTTTGCACTTGCCAGTTGAGAGTAGGAATCTGGCCACTGAGGTCAGTGCGGAGGTTTTGACATGAAGTGATTGCGTGAGTGTGGGGGATTTTGCTTAAATTAGCAAGATGAAACCAATCCAACATATTATCGCAATTATTTTCTCGGCTGTCTGGGCCATCCTGCCCATGGCGGCCGTGGAGCCGACGTGGAGCGTCGACTTCGGGTCGGTGTTCGACAACCGCGAGGGCGACAATAAGTATGCCGAGGCAAAAACCTTCTTTTTTACCAACCTGGCTGTAGAAGGGGGGATAAAGTTTACGAACCGCGACCGCATCTCGGCCGGAGCGGTGTGGAATCAGCCCGTGGCCAACGACATCGACGACGCTACCGTACGCCCGATAGTCTATTACCGCCACTCCGAGCGGCTCTGGAGCCTTTCGCTGGGTATGTTTCCGCGCACTCAGCTGCGCGAGCAGCTCCCCGGATTCCTCTGGAGCGACTCTCTGACCTATTTCCAGCACAACATCCGCGGCGCCCTGGTGCAATACCACAGCGAAAAGGCATTTATCGACTTCTACCTCGACTGGCGCCAGCGTCAGACCGAGACTAAACGCGAGCAGTTTAACATCGTGTTCCATGGCGAGTGGCGTCCCCGCGCCTCGACTTTCCTTGTCGGCGGCCATCTTATGATGAATCATTACGCGCTGACAAAGAACGCCCCCGACGATATGCACATCGTCGACAATTTTATGGTCAACCCCTATGTAGGACTGGATTTCAGCCGCCATACCTCCCTCGATTCACTCGTGGTAAAAGCCGGTGCGCTCGCCACTGTAGAGCGCAATCGCGCCAATGGCAACGGATGGAAAACGCCCGTCGGCGGTTGGGTCGAACTGCTCGGCGAGTGGAAATGGCTCGGTCTGAAGAACTCATTCTATGCCGGCGGACGACTCATGCCCAGCTACGGCGAATTCGGAGCCTCGCTCTATCAGGGTGAACCCTACTATCAGTCGAAATTCTATAACCGCACGGACGTATATGCCCACATCGTGCTCAACAAATGGGTTGACCTCCAGGCCTCACTCGACTTCAACGTCGCCCAGTCGAGCTTCATCTTCTATCAGCGACTCTCCGTCCGCGTTCTACTCGACTGGACCAACCTCAAATTCCGAAAATAGGGAGAGCTTTTTTAAATGTAAGCAGATGCCGGGGTATCTTTAGCTTTGGGAGAGCCGGAGGGCGGCGGTGCGGTCGAGGGAAAGCTGGGCCTGCAGGGCATCGAGGGAAGGGAATTTGCGCTCGGGGCGCAGGTAGGCGATGAAGTTCAGGGCGAGCTGCGTCCCGTAAAGGTCGCCGTCGAAGCCGATGAGGTTGGCTTCGATAGTTGGGGTGGCGCCGTCGGGACAGATCGTGGGGCGTGCGCCGATATTAACCATCGCAGCGTAGCGGCTTCCGTCGGTTGTCATTGCCTCGACGGCATAGACTCCACCGGGGGGAATGAGTTTACGGCCAAATGCGGGGACGACATTAGCCGTGGGAAACCCGATTGTGCGGCCGATGGCCTGTCCGTGAGCCACCTTGCCCACCAGGCTGTAGCGGCGCCCGAGCAGGACGTTGGCGCCCTGTATGTCGTGGTTTAGAATCAGGCGGCGGATTTCCGAGGAACTGACGGTTTGCGAAGCTGCGGATGAGAACTCCGTGCCACGCTCGATTTCGATGTCGCATTTGCGGCCGATTTGCTGATATTCGGCGAAATCTGATGGCGCGTCGTGGCCGAAGCGGTTGTTGAAGCCAAGAAGCATGCGCCTTACGTTCCAGCGGTCGCGGAGCATTCGGAGAAAGCCTTCGGTGGATGTGTTGCGCAGCGCCTCGTCGAAGGTAAGCATCTCCACTTCCACACCCTCGCGGGCCAGAAGCAGAAGCTTTTCGTCGGGAGAGCTGAGCAGAGCCGGTGCCTTTGCAGGGGCGATTAGTTCCAACGGATGGTTGGCAAATGTAGCGACAAGTGGCCTAAGCCCATAGTCGGCAGCTTCGCGCCGTAGATGCGCGAGCAGGTGGCGGTGTCCGGCGTGGACGCCGTCGAACATTCCGACCACGGCTATAGAGCCTGTATCTGATACCGTTGCCATTGGAGATTATGGGTGGATATACTTTTAAATCAGCTGAGTATGCGTATGAGCGTGAGGCCGTCGCGCACGGGGAGAATCACCTTTTCAAGCGTGGGATCGGCCGCCACGGCGTCGTTGAACTCGGCTATACCGAGTGTCTGCGGGTCGTGGGAAGCGCTCAGGTCTGTTATCTTACCGTCCCAGAGGGTATTGTCTGCAAGGACGAATCCTCCCGGGCGCACAAGGCGGCGCACTTTGCGGAACGTTTCGAGATACGTGCGCTTGTTGCCGTCGATGTAGGCCAAGTCGTAGCCTGTGGTAAGGTTATGTGCTACTTCATCGAAGTCGCCGATAATCAGGTTGATGCGGTGGCCGAAAGGGGAGTGGTCGAACTGCCGCCGGATAAACGGTTCCATTTCGTCGTTGATCTCAACGGTGTCGACTGTCGCGCCCTCTGGGAGGCCTTCAGCGATGCATAGGGCGGAGTAACCGGCGTAGGTGCCCACTTCGAGCACACGCCGCGGAGCGACCATCGCGGTCAGCATCTTGAGCAGACGCCCCTGATAGCGGCCGGAACACATGCGCGGGTAGAGCAGCCGCAGGTTAACGTCGCGCTCCAGCCGGCGCAGACTTTCGGGCTCGGCGTCGGAATGGTCGATTATATAGGATTCGAGCTCTTCTGTCATTGCATCAGACTGTTAAGTAACTGTTCAAAATTATTTAATACTATCCTGCTCTAATTATTTTCAATATTTCCGCGGTAAAATTTTCGAATCTTTTCCTCTCTTCATCAGTCGTGTAGACATCTACACTCCTTCTTCATCGAGAAAAATCTCCTGAAAATTTTCCTCCCGGAAATATTTAAATAATTTCGACCAGTTACTTACGACGCCCCTTCGAGCAGGGCCTCGATGCCGAGGCGGTAGGAGTCCATACCGAATCCGGCGATGGTGCCGCGGCAGGCCGGAGCGATGAGCGACTGGTGGCGGATTGACTCCGGGCGCGCCGCCACGTTGGAGATATGCACTTCAACCACAGGCGTTTCAATCGAGCGGATGGCATCGGCCAGGGCGAGCGACGTGTGGGTATATGCGCCGGCATTGAACACGATACCAGCCAGACTGCTGTCGAAACCTGCCTCGTGGAGGCGGTCGATCAGGTCGCCCTCGTGGTTGCTCTGGTAGTAGTCGATCTCCACATGGGGATAGTCCACGGCGAGAGCCTTCAGATAGTCGTCCATCGAGATGCGGCCGTAGACATCCGGCTCGCGCACGCCGAGCAGATTGAGGTTCGGCCCGTTGATAATGAGAATTTTGGCCATATAAGTAACATTAAAATAATTACGACCGGTTACTTAGTGCGGGCTATTTGGTCTTTATTTCCACCTTCTGGGTAGGTGGCAGCGAATTGTTGCGCTCATCCACGGCGTCGACCACCTCGTGGGCGAGATGGAGGAATTCATGCCCCATCACCGAGTCCTTCAGTGCGATGGGAGTGCCTGCGTCGCCGTCGTCGCATACGTCGACAACCAGCGGGATTTGAGCAAGAAGTTTCACGCCCAGTTCCTGAGCGAGTTTCACGCCGCCTTCGCGGCCGAAAATGTAGTAGCGTTCGTCGGGATGTTTTTCGGGTGTGAACCAGGCCATATTCTCTACAAGGCCGAGAATAGGCACGTTCACCTTCTCGCCGGTGAACATAGAAATTCCCTTGCGGGCATCGGCGAGCGCCACCTGCTGGGGGGTGCTGACTATGACCACACCGGTAATTGCAAGCTGCTGCACGAGGGTGAGGTGGATGTCGCTCGTGCCCGGAGGCATGTCGATTACGAAGTAGTCGAGCTCACCCCAGTCAGCGTCAGAGATAAGCTGGCGGAGAGCGTTGGAAGCCATCGAGCCGCGCCAGAGCACCGGGGCGTTCTTATCGACGAGGAAGCCGATGGAGAGAATCTTCACGCCGTATTTCTCGATGGGGATTATGAGCTGGCGGCCGTCGACCTCATGGATGTAAAGTTCCTCATCCTCTACGCCGAACATCTTGGGGATGGACGGCCCGAAAATATCGGCGTCGAGCAGGCCGACGCGATAGCCTTCGCGGGCGAGCGCCACGGCCAGATTGCTGGCCACGGTCGACTTGCCCACGCCACCCTTGCCGGAGCTTACGCCGATAATGTTTTTTACCTGTTTCAGAGGTTTTTCGGCAGGCTGGGGCATCGCGGCGGTGGTTTTCACCGCGATATTGCCCTTGATGTCGACTTCGGGCGAGATATAGGTCTGGATGGCCGTCTCGGCGGCGCGCACAATCGATTTGATGAAGGGGTCGGTGGGTTTCTCGAAGATGAGCGAGAAGCTCACCTTGTTGCCGTCGATACGGATGTCGTCCTCCACCATTCCGGCGTCGACAATGTTCTTGCCGGAGGCGGGATAACGCACGTTTTTAAGCGCGTCGAGTATGAGTTTGGGGTATAGTTGCATAGTCGGTCAGTATAGTTGGTTGTAGGAGAATCAGAAGCCCTGGAGGGTTCCGCGGGCGAAACTGCGGTAGGTGTCGAAGGGAATTTCGTCCGTAGGCTCCTCAAGCGCCCCATCCATCGGAAGAGGGAAGGCTATATATTTGATAGTCAAACCGCGGTCGAGCCATTGTTGTTCATAGAAAGTGCGGATCTGGAGTATATCGTCGGCCGCGCCGCTGTGGTATAGGTCGTCGGTAATCGTCTCGGGTACGATGCCGTTGAGCTCCGCCATCAGGCGCGTATAGGTGAAAAGAAACGGTGAGTCGGTTTTCAGCCTTATCATGCCGCCGGGAGCCATCACCTGCCGGTATGTGTTGAGGAATGTGGTGGAGGTCAGGCGCTTGCGCACCTTCTTCATCTGCGGGTCCGGGAAGGTAATCCAGATTTCGCTTACTTCGCCGGGGGCGAAAAAGTGGGGGAGAAGCTCGATGCTGGTACGGAGGAATGCTGCGTTGGCGAGCCCCTCCTCGGTGGCGGCGCGTGCGCCGGTCCACATTCGTGCTCCCTTTATGTCGATACCGATGAAGTTCTTTTCCGGATACCGCCGGGCGAGCCCCACGGTGTATTCACCTTTGCCACAGCCGAGTTCGAGCACGATAGGACCGCTGTTGTGGAAATACTCCTCGTTCCAGCGGCCGCGTAGCGGGAACCCCGATTCGCGGAGCACCCCGAAAGGATACTGAAACACGCAGCTCATCTGCTCCATGTCGGCGAACTTTTTCAGTTTGTTTTTCCCCATAGAAAAATATTACGGTTGATTTCTGCAAAGTTACATAAATCTCCGCTTTTTTCCATCCGTTATTCTTCGACACTTCATGCAATATAAATAGTAGGGAGGTCCGGGGAATCAGAAGCGGGATTTTTCGTTGTTGCCGGCGCCGGTGCCGCGGTAACGGTCGAGGGTGGTGTTGAAGCGGTACTGGAGGGTGAACATTACCGATCTACCGGGCGAGAAATTCTTCTGGACAAGCTTCACGGCATCGTTGTACATCATGGCATTGTTGCCGGATGTGTTGAACAAGTCTTTTGCCTCAAGGGTGATGCTGAAGGCATTGTTGAAGAATCCTTTGTAAATCTTGGCATTGACATACCATGGAGTGTTCGAGACTTTCATATTATTATCCCACATATGTGTCATCAGCTGAGCGTCGACATTAAGCCAGATGTCGAAAGGGAGGTGAATTGCGTTTTGCCATTGGAACAGAAACCCGGGAGTATTCATTTTCATAGGCTTGCCGTCGACCGGCAGCGTGAGCCACTGCTTCATCATGCCGACATTCACGCGAGGCTGCCATACACCGACTTTGAACTGACCGCCGACAAATGCCTGAAGATAATGGCGGTGGTCAAGATTTGCCGTGCGAATGATGGTTGCCTCTCCATCAACTCCGTAAGGCTCTGTGATGTGATATACACCGTCCTTGAAATATGTATAAGACAACTGAGCGAAGAACTGACGCCACTGTGCCATATATTCCATAGTCTGAATTTCTGTGGGTTTAAGATATGGGTTGCCAGTCTCATAAGTGAGGCGGTTGATATAGCTGACGGCTCCGTCGAGCTGACCGTAGCCGGGTCGGACAGTTTTGCCTGAGTAGTTCAGCCCCATACGGACATTACCTATCTGAGTGGAGACATTCAGCGAGGGAAACAGATTGTTGTAGGTCTTGCTTTGACCGTCACGATGCACTCCCATCTCATAATAATCAAATTTCACATGCTCAAAGCGGAGTCCGACACCGACATTGAAGCGACCGAACTGCCGCCCAAACTCAACAAAAGCGGCGATATTGCTTTCATCCACACGGTTGTCGGCATCCGGCACTTCAGGAATGTTTGCAGTAAAAAGATTCGTAGTGCGCGTGTTAGTGTATTCCTCGCCAAATCTAATCTGTCCCTGCCAGAGAGGATGACTGACGACTAATTTCTCGGCAAACATTCGGTTGCGGTTGGTCGATTCAGTGCTTACATTGCGGTTATCCCCTGTTTCGCTGAGTTCATCACTCAATGAAAGCTCACGGTTTTTATACCAAAGAAAATCCGCATTAAAGTCGAAAGTGAATTTGCCGACAATGCCGTTATAGTATAGGTTGACATTATGGCGCGGGAGTGCCGTTGATCTATTGTTTACGTCAGAATTATAGCGGTCAAGTAACGCTCCGTTCTGCCAGACTTCACTCGGAATAGTTCCGGTTGTATGGTGGCGGTTCCAGCTGTTCTGATAATAAGCGCCGATGCTGTGCTTATCATTGAACATGAAGGAAAAGCCGACTTTGCCTGTCATATCGTTGTAATTCTGCCGCCATATTGTGCGGATTGACTGGTTATATCTTCCTACCGGTGTCGTGGTCGTCATCTCATTAAGACGATCATTGCGGTTATTACCGTACCACGAGCCGTAGTTGGCGAACACTTCAAGTCCTCTGGTGCGGTATTTCAGGTCGATTGAGTTACCTGTGCGGAAATAGTGTTGAAAACCGTTGTCGGAGCGGAAAGTGCCACTGAATCCGTCGCCTTTGGGCGGTTTAGTGCGGATAATGACGACGGATTTCACATTGGCCGCGTAGGTGGCTCCGGGATTGGTTATTACCGAAACATTCTTTATGTCGTTGGAATTGAGCTGCTGGAGTTCCTGAAGGTCGTTGATCTTGCGGCCGCTGATGTATATTGCCGGCGCTCCTTTGCCGAAGACTTCCAGAGTGCCGTCGTTGTTTACTACCATCGGTACGCGTGTCAGCACATCGGTGGCCGTTCCCGCGATGGAGAGGGAGGTTCCTTCCACATCCGTTACGAGGGCGTTGCCTTTCATCGTCGTGGAGGGTCGGGTGGCGCGTACCACTACTTCTCCCAGCTCCAGTGAGGCCGGTGTGAGGTTGATTGTTCCCACATAGCCTGAAGCGGGAACTGAAACTTCGGCGGTCTCATAACCTACAAAGGAACACTTTGCGGTGAGGTTTCCGGTTACGTCCGTTGTAATGGCGAACATACCGGCATGGTCGGTAACAGTGCCGGTGAGATAGGTCGAGTCGCGGTACACTATTACGTTGACATATCCGAGCGGAGCGTCGTTTTCTCCAATTACTTTGCCGGAAATCTCACGACCATAGCCCGCAGCCACGGCCATAAATGCAATTATGAGTGCAAGTATTTTCTTCATATAACGTCAGTATTTATCTTTTTCTAAGTTCAATAAGAGCATCTATAAGGCTGCCGTCCATGTCGATGCCTTTTTCTTCCATCGTGTCGGTCACTTTTTGTTTGACATCACTAAGGATATGGGTATTCAGTTCCTCCCAGGAATAAATCTCTGAGCAGTCATCATTGGTGGTGACACGCGCATTATATTCGGTGCGGTTACCGACAGAATCAGTGATATAGCATATAATCACTGTCTGGAATTTGTCATCATCAAGTTCACGTGCATATGACTTGCCTACGTATTGGATGCCGGGAACGGAGTCAAGACGGGCAAGAGTCGCCTGTGCAAGATTCCTGTCACGCAGCTCTCCTTTCCTTGGAGAACATGAAGCGATGGCGAATGACACCATCAGAAAGAGTAGCGGGAGAATGAAGCATTTCGTTTTCATTTTACATCAGGTTTAAATGGTTTTTCTTTGATTGAAGACAAAGCGTCTTACGACGATTACTGATGCAAAATTACGTCCAACGGGATTTTAACTCCCAATATAAAGGTCTTAATATGCAGGATGCAACCTGCTGAAAATCAGAGGTTGCATCTTGAAAAAGTCTTAATTAAGCCTTGGCCGGTCTTAACGGGCTCTTAATCCTTACCCCGGTTTTTAAGGAATGCCACAATATCTTCCTTCTCGGGCACTCCGAGCTTCTTTCTTATCGAAGATTTACGGACATAAATTGTGGCGGTGGTCTGCCCGGTTATCACGCTTATCTCCTTTGTCGAGAATCCGGCTACCATGAGAACGATTATCTGCTGCTCTTTCGAACTGAGCAGGTCGCCGTATTTACGGTGAAGCTTGCTGTAAAATCCGGAGTAGAGGCTGTCGATCATCCCGAATACCTTTTCCCAGTCCACCAGCTCGCCGTTGGTTTCGCCGTCGATGGCTGAGATTTTACGCAGCATCTCGCGATTCTGCTCGGTCGGAGTCTCTGCCACCATCTTGATTATGCCGAGCTGCTTCAGCATTATGGCGCGTACGGCGGGGGAATCGCCTTGTTCGGTGGTTTGCGCCGGAGCGGATTTATATTCGTCAACCATTTTCTGCAACGCCTCGATGCGCTCCTCGTTGTCGCGTTCCCGCTGACGTCGCATTATGATTATCCAGACGCTGCCGCCAAGTATCAGAAGTGCCGCAAGACTTATTATAAGAATAAGTACCGTCTTGTGTTCGCTTTCGGCTTTCAGCGCCAGCGCCCGGTTTTGCTGATGCAGCGCACCGCGCTCGGATTCCCATTGCGAGGCTTTCATGCGGTTGAACCGCTCGCGCTGACGGTTGTTCAGACCATTTATGTGCATCAGTTTTATACGCCCTGTATGCTTGAAATCGATTATTGCATGGAGCAGATTGCTGTAACTGCGGAAATATGCATTGTCATCACCTCTCAGTCTGACAGCAATGCTGTCGGCGATTGCAAGATGGTGCGCCGCCCGGTTCACGTCGCCTCGGTTCAAGGCATTTATGGCGTATTGGAAATGTAGCATATCGGCTGCTCCGTTGTCAGGACCGGCTTTGTGGAATATTTCGCTGACAAGTCTGTCGCTTTCTTCATCCCGTCCGGCTTCGGTAAGAAGCTGTGCCTTTTCAACCATAAACAGAAACTGCTTGTCGCCCCAGTGGTGGCAGCGGGCATAGTCGATAAGTTCATTAACGAGATATAAGGCAGAGTCAATTTCTCCGGCATACTCATATCCAGCCAAGAGCATATATTTTGCCTCCATCTTTCTCAGCGTATCGTTTTCGAGTATATGAAGCCTTTTTGCCAATGGTATAATTTGACGACCTTGATACTCGGATGTACCGAGCAAGACTCGGATTCTCAATACCTCAGTCATCAGAGAATCGGGCACGTTCGGCAGTCTTGTAAGAGAATCAAGCATTGTGATTGATCCCGGAATGTCGCCAACCCAAAACTTGTACCATGCAAGCGCCAAGCCGCTGCGCATATCTTTCAGAATGTCTTTACCTCGATAATAATTGTGAGCAAAGGAAATCAGCGAGTCCGCAATCATGGAGCGGTTGCGCTTCATATGGCCGAACGCCTTGAGGTAATGGAATTTTGCTTTCAGTGAGTCCGTTTTCAGGTCGGAGGGGTCAATCGCCTCCAGAATAGCCAGTGCGCTATCCGCGTTGCTCTCCATCAGTTGCTCTGCAAGACTGATTTCCTTGTCAGGCCCTGACGACGGTTTCGAGCACGAAGCAAGTACCACAATGACCGATAAAAGATATATTATTTTTCTCATTTGAACTCAGATAGAACGAAAAACAAAGGTAGATAAAAAAAAACAAAGGTAGATAAAAATCTGTCTCGCCCTGAAAAAAGTTGACTCCCAACGAGTCAAAAGATGATAAAATTTC
>ERZ1673743.4204-NODE-4204-length-10267-cov-4.302389_pt1 | contig 10267 bp, 4 predicted proteins | sample MGYA00580197_ERZ1673743 | MGnify/ENA primary metagenome ERZ1673743 (study PRJEB41218, sample SAMN15661795) | gut metagenome | host: Homo sapiens | place: Canada: London | collected 2015-08-20/2019-03-30 | study: EMG produced TPA metagenomics assembly of... | reverse complement strand
TAGGGTCGTTTTTCCCTTGGAATGAGACGTCCCATGCCAATGCTTCGGCGGTGGAACAGGCTACACTCGGTACGCTGGGTACACTGCGGGCGGCACTCTCGCTGGGGAAGTGCTCCTCGAAAATAGTGCGGTAGTAGTATTCCTCTTTGTTCATCGGTGTGTTTACGGGGAAGCGTTCGGAGGCTTTCCGCATCTGTTCATCACTGACGGCAGCGGCAGTGACGGCTTTCAGCGTATCAATCCAGCTGTAACCCACACCATCAGAAAATTGTTCTTTCTGACGCCATGCGACGCTTTCGGGCAGCATATCCGCAAAGGCTTCGCGAACCACTTTCTTTTCAATTTCTTTTCCGGGACACATCTTCGTGGCAGGATTCAGTCGCATGGCTACATCCAGAAATTCTTTGTCGAGAAACGGGACACGTCCTTCCACGCCCCAAGCGGCAAGACTCTTGTTGGCGCGCAGGCAATCGTAAAGGTACAGTTTGGAGAGCTTACGTACTGTTTCTTCATGGAAGGCTTGTGGTGTGGGCGCTTTGTGGAAGTAGAGGTAGCCGCCGAATACTTCGTCCGCACCTTCACCACTAAGTACCATCTTGATGCCCATGCTCTTGATGACACGCGCCAGCAAGTACATGGGCGTGGATGCGCGGACAGTGGTTACGTCGTAGGTTTCGATGAAGTAGATGACATCGCGAATGGCGTCCAGCCCTTCTTGAATGGTGTAGTTTATTTCATGGTGGATAGTGCCGATGTATTGCGCCACTTCACGTGCTTTGATGAGGTCGGGAGCACCTTTCAAGCCTACTGCAAAAGAGTGGAGTTGAGGCCACCACGCATCTGCCTTGTTGTCCGTCTCAATACGTTTTCCGGCGTATTTCTTGGCGATGGCCGAGATTACGGAAGAGTCCAGCCCGCCGGACAACAACACGCCGTAAGGTACGTCCGACATAAGTTGGCGCTGTACGGCGGCTTCGAGGGCATCATGTACGGCAGAAACCTGAGTTTGGTAGGTTGTGGCATTGACGTCAGGGTAACCAGTATGATAGTTGTCTTTTACGGCAAGGTATTGCATCCAGTCGCGAGTGTACCAGCGGTGCATTTTACCCTCACGTCCCCGGTAATAGTGTCCGGGCAGGAAAGGCTCGTACTCGTCGCAGAAGCCTTCGAGAGCTTTCAGTTCGCTGCCGAAGTAGATGCGGCCTTCCTTGTCGCGGCCTATATATAAAGGTATCACTCCGATGGGGTCGCGGGCTATGAGGTAATCGTCCGTCTCTTCATCGTAGAGGGCAAAGGCGAAGATACCGTTCAGTTCTTCGAGGAAATTGATGCCCTTGTCTTTGTAGAGGGCGAGGATGACTTCGCAGTCCGAACCCGTCTGAAAGGTGTACTTTCCGGCGTAATGTGCACGGATATCGCGGTGGTTGTATATCTCACCGTTGACGGCAAGGATTTGCTTGCGGTCGGGCGAGTACAGAGGTTGCCCACCCGATTGAGGGTCGACGATAGAAAGCCGCTCGTGTGCAAGGATTGCGGAGCCGCCTACATAAATACCGCTCCAGTCCGGTCCGCGATGGCGGATTTTCTGTGCCATTTTTAAAGCTTTACTCCTGAGTTCCGGAGTTTGGGATTTTATGTTGAAAATACCTGCTATTCCACACATGGTTGTAGTTGTTTTAGAAGTTGATATCGGGATGATGTTAGTTGTATCGGGTGAGACTGGCAGTTTCGTCCGTTGGAACGGATTGTTTCAAGCGTTGAAACGAGTCGTTTCACACCGGGGGACAGAAAGTTTCATGCGTTGAAACTCTTGGTATCCCTCTTTGAAACTTTTTTCGTTGCCGCAAAACTACCGGTTGAAGTATTGGTCAATCCGCCGGGCTACTTTGCGACCGTCAGCCAGTGCACGTACTACGAGACTTGCACCATTGGCGGCATCTCCCGCCACGAATACATTCTCTGCAAATGTCGGCTGTTCCGGTTTGAGGAAGCCCATAGCCAACAGCACCATATCGGCTTCAATGACTTCTTTCTTACCCGTAGGTTTCATGGTGGGGCGGCCACCGTCTTTTGCCGGAAGCCATTCCACTTCTTCCACTTCCACGCCGCAAACCTTTCCGTTCTTGCCGATGAATCTGTTGGATGCCAGTGACCAGCGGCGTGTGCATCCTTCTTCGTGACTGGAAGTGGTTTTCAGGACAACGGGCCATTGCGGCCAGGGCGTAGCGTCATTGTGGCCTACGGGTGGTTGTGGCATGATTTCTATTTGTGTCACGCTCGTAGCTCCTTGGCGGATGCTCGTGCCGATGCAGTCCGAGCCTGTGTCGCCACCGCCAATGACAAGCACCCGTTTGCCACGGGCATTGACAAGCTGCTCTTTCGGGAATGTCTCTCCGTCGAGGATACGGTTCTGTTGAGCCAGCATATCGAGGGCAAAGTAGATACCTTTCAGTTCACGGCCGGGGATGGTAAGGTCACGGGCAGTGGGAGTGCCTGTGCAGACGGCGTAAGCATCGAAACCTGCGGGCAGCTTCTGCATATCGATGCAGACACCCATTTCAAACCGGATACCTTCGGCTTTCAGTACATTCATGCGACGGTCTATCACTTCTTTGGGTAGTTTGAAATTGGGAATACCGTAGCGAAGCAGTCCGCCCGGCATCGGTTTGGAATCGAATATCGTGACTTCGTAGCCACGGGCATTCAGCCGTGCGGCAACGCTCAGCCCGGCAGGCCCTGCACCGATGACAGCTATTTTCCAGCCATTGCGTTCGGGGCGGACAGGCACGATATATCCTTCACGAAAAGCGGCTTCGGCAATGGCTGCCTCATTCTCGCGGATGGTTACGGGAGCATCGCAGGAGAGTTTCAGCACACATGACTTCTCACAAAGTGCGGGGCAGATACGTCCCGTAAATTCGGGGAAATCATTCGTCTCGTTCAGTACTTGATAGGCTTCGCGCCATTTTCCTTTGCAGAGTGCGTCTTGAAACTCCGGTTGCTTGTTGCCCAACGGACATGCCCAATGGCAAAAAGGTACACCGCATTCCATACAGCGTGAGGCTTGGAGCTTGCGGTCGTGACTGTTCAGCGTCTGTTCCACCTGGCTGAAATCTGTGATACGTTCGTGTATCGGACGGTAGCCCGCTTCTTGGCGGGGGATATTTAAGAATGCTTTTGAATCGCCCATGATTGATAAATTGAGAATTAAAAATTGAAAATTAAGAAATAATACTCAGAGAATCGAAAATTAAAAAGAACGTGGAATTTGTAAGTACGCACTATTCTGTATTTTTTAATTCTCAATTCTCAATTTTTAATTTAATAGTCTCTTTGCATATCCGCAATCTTCTGTTGCAGCTTCTTCATCTGTTCTTCTTGCAGCACTTTCTTGTACTCGATAGGGACTACTTGGATAAACTCGTCTACGTAGTGCGTCCAGTCATCGAGTAGGATGCGCGCCAGTTTGGAACCGGTGTAGAGATAATGCTGGCGGATGAGTTCGTGCAACTCCTTGCGGTATGAGGTTTCTTCAATGAGGCTTAGTTCCACCATTTCCATGTTACAGAAGTAGTCGAAGTTTCCGTCTTTGTTCCAGACGTAGGCCACACCACCGGACATACCTGCGGCAAAGTTACGTCCCGTCTGTCCGAGCACCACTACACGTCCGCCGGTCATGTATTCGCAGCAATGGTCACCCACACCCTCTACAACGGCTATTGCACCGGAGTTGCGGACGGCAAAGCGTTCGCCTACGCGACCGTTGATATATACTTCGCCGCTGGTTGCACCATACAGAAGGGTGTTTCCGGCAATTGTGTTCTTCTCGGCCTCGAAGTTGCTGCGTACAGGGGGTAGTACGGCGATACGTCCGCCACTCAGCCCTTTGCCCAGATAGTCATTGGCCTCACCTTCCAGCTTGAAGTTGATACCCGGTACGAGGAATGCTCCGAAACTCTGTCCGGCCGAGCCTTTGAACTTGACGTTCAGTGTATGTTCGGGCAGGCCTTTTGCGCCGTACTTGGCGGCGATAGCGCCGGAGAGCATCGCACCGCAGGCGCGGTCGGTGTTGGCGATGGTATATTCGAGAGAAACTTCTTTCTGTTCGTCTACGGCATTGGCGGCGGCATTCAGCATTTCCACGTCTTTTACGCGGTCGATGCCGTGTTGCTGGTTTATGATGTGGCGGATGGCGGCTCCGTTGTCCACACGCGCCAGTACTTTGTCGAAGTTGATGAGTTGATGTTTCTTGATGCCGTCATCCGGTCTGCGGATGATGAGGTCGGTACGCCCGATGATATCATCCAGTTTTTCCACTCCAATCTCTGCCAGATACTCGCGTACTTCGCGGGCAAGGAAGGTAAAGTAGTTCACAAGGTATTCGCTACGGCCGATGAAACGTTTGCGCAGTTCCGGGTTCTGGGTGGCTACACCTACGGGACATGTGTTTTGGTTACACTTGCGCATCATCACGCATCCCAATACGATGAGGGCAGCGGTGGCGAAACCGTATTCTTCCGCACCGAGCATGGCCATGAGTACTACGTCGCGTCCGGTTTTCAGTTGTCCGTCCACTTGCAGCAGCACTTGTCCGCGCAGCCCGTTCAGTACCAGTGTCTGTTGCGTCTCGCTCAGTCCGAGTTCGGGCGAGATGCCGGCATATCGGATGGAGCTTGCGGGTGATGCGCCTGTACCGCCTTCGGCGCCGGAGATGACGATGAGGTCGGCTTTGGCTTTCGCCACACCTGCGGCGATAGTTCCCACACCGCTTTCGGCTACCAGCTTCACGCTGATTTTGGCTTTCGGATTGACGTTCTTCAAGTCGAAGATAAGCTGTGCCAAGTCTTCGATGGAATAGATGTCGTGATGGGGCGGGGGAGAAATCAATGAAATACCTGGAATGGAGTGGCGCGTGCGGGCAATCACTTGGTCTACTTTGAATCCCGGCAACTGGCCGCCTTCACCCGGCTTGGCGCCTTGTGCCACTTTTATCTGTATTTCGTCGGCATTCACCAGATATTCCGTAGTGACCCCGAAACGTCCGGATGCTACCTGTTTGATGGCACTGCGCATTTCAGTTCCGAAGCGTGCGGCATCTTCACCGCCTTCACCCGTATTGCTTCGCCCGTGCAGTTTATTCATGGCAACCGCCATTGCCTCATGCGCTTCCTGACTGATGGCTCCGAAAGACATGGCGCCCGTAACGAAACGTTTCAGAATGCTTTCCACCGGTTCCACCCTGTCTATGGAAATGGGGTTGTGACGGAAGTCGAGAAAGTCGCGCAGGAAGATAGGCTTTTCTTTCTCATCGACCAAGCGGGTAAACTCTTTGAATTTCTTGTAACTGCCCAGACGAGTAGCTATTTGCAGGGTACTGATAGTCTCTGGGTTCCAAGCGTGCTTTTCTCCGTCCTTACGGTATGCGTACAGTCCTTTGTTCGGCAATAGGGGAGCTTCACCACCATCATTCTTCATGCGCGTTTCTTCCTTTTTCATCGTTTCTCCTTCGTCGTGAAAAGTGATGGCGTCACGTGCCACCTCATCCAAACGGATGCCGCCGATAGCCGATTTTAATCCGCCGAAGTAAGCGTTGCTCAATTCTTCGCTCAGCCCGACAGCCTCAAATATCTTTGCGCCCCGGTAGGAGCGGATGGTGCTGATACCCATTTTGCTCATAATCTTGAACAGGCCTTTGCAAATGGCTTTGATGTAATTCTTCTCTGCGGTGGCATAGTCCAACTGTACCTCTTTCTTGGCAACGAGTTCGTTCAGTACGGCAAATGCCATATAGGGGTTCAGTGCGCTTGCACCGAATCCGAGGAGCAGTGCGGCGTGCATCACTTCGCGTATCTCGCCGCTTTCCACGACCAATGCGGTCTGTACGCGCTTTCCTACCGAAATGAGGTGGTGGTGCACTGCCGATACGGCAAGCAATGAGGGGATGGCGGCATGGACGGTATCTACGTTGCGGTCGGTCAGTACAATGTAGTTCACGCCTTCGGTGACGGACTCTTCGGCTTCCTTGCACAGGCGGTCAAGCGCTTCCTGCAGTCCTGCACGTCCTTTGGAGACTTCAAACAGTATCGGCAGCTTTACGGTCTTGAAGCCTTTGTAGCGGATGTTGCAGAGAATATCCAATTGCGCATTCGTCAGGATGGGGTGGTTCAGCCGTACCATTTTGCAATGGCTTTCGTTGGGTGTCAGTATGTTCATGCCCACTGCGCCGATGTACTCGGTGAGAGACATTACCAACTCTTCGCGGATAGGGTCGATAGGCGGATTGGTGACTTGCGCAAACTGTTGGCGGAAGTAATTGTATAGTAGCTGCGGCTTGTCGGAAAGTACGGCAAGCGGGGTGTCGTTACCCATTGCGCTGACAGGCTCGGCGCCGTTGGATGCCATGGGTAGGATGATTTTCTCGACATCTTCTTTGGAGAAGCCGAACGTACGTAGCATACTGTTATAGTTGTCCACGTTGTGGGGCACTTTGCGCCCGCTTTTCAGTTCGTTCAGTTCGATGCGGTTGCTGGCGAGCCAAGTGCGGTAGGGCTTGGCTTCGGCAAGTTGCTTTTTCTGTTCGCCGTCGTAGTAAATCTCGCCTTTCTCGGTATCTATCAAAAGTATCTTGCCGGGTTGCAGACGACCTTTCTCTTTGATGTCGCCCGGTTCGAAATCCATTACGCCGACTTCACTTGCCACTACCATGATGTCGTTGTGCGTAATAAGGTAGCGTGCGGGACGCAGACCGTTGCGATCCAACATACCACCCGCATAGCGTCCGTCGCTGAAGAGTAGTGCGGCAGGTCCGTCCCAAGGTTCCATGAGGATAGAGTGGTATTCGTAGAAGGCCTTGAGGTCTTCGCTGATGGGGTTCTTTTCGTTGAAGGATTCCGGTACGAGCATTGCCATGGCATGCGGTAGGCTGAGGCCGGACATGACAAGGAACTCCAGTACGTTGTCCAGCGAGGCGCTGTCGCTCATGTTCGGCTGGATGATGGGACGCAGTTCTTTGATGTCGCCAAGGGCGGGAGAGGACAGGACGCTTTCACGCGCTTCCATCCAGCCGCGGTTACCGCGTATGGTATTGATTTCACCGTTGTGCGCCAAGAGACGGAACGGCTGTGCCAGTCCCCATGTAGGGAAGGTGTTGGTGCTGAAACGGGAGTGCACCAGAGCCAGTCCGCTGGTGAAGTAGTTGTTTGTCAGGTCGGGGAAGTAGTTACGTAACTGTAGGGAAGAGAGCATACCTTTATAGATGATGTTCTTCGTAGACAGCGACACGATATAGAAATCCTCTCGTGCGGCTATATCCGACCTGCGTACTTTGTTTTCTATTCTTTTCCTTATTATATAGAGACGGCGGTCGGCGGTTTCACTGTCCGTAAATCCGGTGATGAAGATTTGTTTGATGTCGGGTTCGTTGGCAAGTGCGGCCTCACCCAGTATTTCGGGGCAGGTAGGCACATTGCGCAGGTGCATCAGCGTCAATCCTTCTTTCTCTATTTCTTCAATGATGATACTCAGGATGGCTGCCCGGTCTTTCTCATCTTTCGGAAGAAAAAGCAGTCCTGTTCCGTATTTCCCTTTTTCGGGAACGGGGATGCCTTGCAGCAGGATGAATTCGTGCGGTATTTGCAACATGATGCCGGCGCCGTCTCCGGTCTTGTTGTCGGCACCTTCCGCTCCGCGATGACGCATATTCTCCAATACTTTCAATGCGGATTCAACCAATTCATGTGATTTGCTGCCGTGAATGTTCACTAACATTCCCACACCGCAAGCGTCGTGTTCATTGGTGGCATCGTACAGGCCCAACTGCATGGGCTGTCGTTGTGCGGGTTGTTCCTTTGTTTTGTTGTTAAAAAGCTCTTTGTTTTCCATTTTTGGTTTACTCTAATTTATGTAATACCTATTTGTTGTATCAAAATGTTTTGCAAATATATATATTTAGTTTCAAATTGATAACAATATTCCTCGATTTGTGCCTTGCTAAATACTTACACCGGGGGATGAAGTTATAATCTGATAGAAAATACCCTTTGTTTTCTTCTAATCTTAAATCAGATTTCGTCTGTTTGCTTTAAGATTATAAATTAGACCTTTTGCTTTTAAAATATTATTTTCCTTGTCTTTTTGATAATAAAATAACTTTTTTCTACTCTTTTGACAAATAAATAGTGAAAAGGTTAACTTTATGTTCTAAAGAATATATATCTTTGCAGCGCAAATCAAATACTGATACATTATGTGTGGAATAGTAGGCTATATAGGTCAAAGGAAAGCCTACCCCATTCTTATCAAAGGTTTGAAGCGGTTGGAGTACCGCGGATACGATAGTGCAGGGGTAGCATTAATCAGTGATGACCGACAACTGAACGTGTACAAGACGAAAGGAAAGGTTTCGGATTTAGAAACTTTCGTTACTCAAAAAGATATTTCCGGTAGTATAGGTATTGCACATACCCGCTGGGCTACACATGGAGAACCTTGTTCCGTTAACGCTCATCCCCATTATTCCTCTTCCGAAAGATTCGCTCTTATTCACAACGGTATCATTGAAAATTACGCCGCCCTTAAAGACAAACTCCAAGCCAAAGGCTATACTTTTAAAAGTAGTACCGATACCGAGGTACTGATACAACTCATAGAATACATTCAGGTTATAAACCGCATCGATTTACTGACTGCCGTGCAACTGGCTTTGCAGGAGGTTATCGGTGCATATGCCATTGCCGTGCTCGACAGGGAGAATCCTGATGAGATTATTGCTGCGCGCAAAAGCAGTCCGTTGGTGGTGGGTATCGGGCAGGATGAATTCTTCTTGGCATCCGATGCCACTCCGATTGTGGAATATACGGACAAGGTGGTCTATCTGGAAGATGAGGAGATAGCCGTTATTCGTTGTGGGGAGAAACTGAAAGTGGTGAATCTCAAGAATGTGGAGTGCCCGCACGAGGTAAAGACGGTGGCGCTCAATCTCGGCCAGTTGGAGAAGGGCGGTTATCCGCATTTCATGTTGAAGGAGATTTTTGAGCAACCCGATTGTATTCATGACTGTATGCGCGGACGCATTAATCTGGAGGGTACTAACGTGGTGCTTTCCGCCATTATAGATTATAAGGAACGTCTGCTTGCTGCCAAACGTTTTGTAATTGTGGCTTGTGGCACGTCGTGGCACGCTGCGCTTATAGGCAAACATCTGATAGAGAGTTTCTGCCGCATTCCGGTGGAAGTGGAGTATGCTTCGGAATTTCGTTACCGGGACCCGGTGATTGACAGTAGTGATGTGGTGATTGCCATTTCGCAAAGCGGGGAGACAGCCGATACGCTGGCTGCCATAGAACTTGCCAAAAGCCGTGGTGCATTTATATATGGCATCTGTAATGCTATCGGTTCGAGTATTCCGCGCGCTACGAATACGGGGTCTTACATTCATGTAGGGCCGGAAATAGGTGTGGCGTCCACCAAAGCCTTTACAGGTCAGGTAACTGTGCTCACCATGTTGGCATTGACTCTTGCACGGGAGAAGCGTACGATTGATGAAACGCAATACCTCGCCATAGTGAGGGAACTCGGACAGATTCCCGGAAAGATGAAAGAGGTGCTGAAGCTGAACGACCGTATAGCGGAGCTTTCCAAAATCTTCACTTACGCACACAATTTTATCTATCTGGGACGCGGTTACAGTTATCCCGTAGCGTTGGAAGGCGCTTTGAAGCTGAAAGAAATCTCGTACATCCATGCGGAAGGCTATCCGGCCGCCGAAATGAAGCATGGGCCTATTGCTTTGATAGATGCGGAAATGCCGGTGGTGGTTATTGCCACACAGAACGGATTGTACGAAAAAGTACTGAGCAATATACAGGAAATTAAAGCGCGCAAAGGCAGGGTGATAGCGATTGTTACCAAGGGAGATACGGTTATCGGTAAAATCGCTGACATTTGTATCGAACTTCCCGAAACAATGGAATGTCTTGGCCCGTTAATAACTACGGTTCCCTTGCAACTGCTCGCTTATCACATAGCCGTATGTAAAGGCATGGATGTAGACCGACCGCGTAATCTTGCCAAGTCGGTAACGGTGGAATGACCGGAAGCGGATGATGTGTATGGGTAAAACAGATAATGCGTTTGCCCTTGACAGATGATATGTTCTCAGAACATAAATAACGCGTTTTTAAAAGAAGTAATTACTCATTAGTAAATATATAAATGGAACAACTGAAGCATGAATGTGGCGTCGCCATGATACGCCTGCTGAAACCGC
>ERZ1673743.4203-NODE-4203-length-10267-cov-9.850862_pt1 | contig 10267 bp, 6 predicted proteins | sample MGYA00580197_ERZ1673743 | MGnify/ENA primary metagenome ERZ1673743 (study PRJEB41218, sample SAMN15661795) | gut metagenome | host: Homo sapiens | place: Canada: London | collected 2015-08-20/2019-03-30 | study: EMG produced TPA metagenomics assembly of... | reverse complement strand
GTGCTTCAAAAATTTTTTCTCTGATTGTGTTGCACTTGACTTGACAATCTATCATTAAAACAAGATAGAAAAGAATGTCATGGGCTTGGAATTAAAAATGTTGTAGAAACAGTAAAAAAATATGATGGTAAGTTTGAGTATGAGCAAGAAAAAAATGTTTTTTCTGTTTATGCGATGATGTATGAAAGATGATGATATATATTTTAGTGATCCACTAAGAAGATGCAGGTAATAAAAAATTACCTGCATCTTTTTTATTTTCAACATAGATGTTGAAAATACTGTACAAAATATAGAAAACTTTAAATTTCGCCATTTAATTATACGATTTTCGGTATGTCACGGCAGAATAAACGATTTTATGTTATAATGTGACACAAATTGAGGAAAGGGGGATTTTACAATGAAAAACTTTATTTGCAAGTATGCTGTAAAGCTTGGAAGTTGTATGGCGGCTTTGGCTGTTATGGCGACAGCGTTGACTGTAAACACAACTTGTGTGTGGTTTAGTCATCAGGAAAAACTTCCGGAAACAGCTAAAAAGCTTCGAAAGTTTTGATGTTTGAAAAGATTTCTGTAGCAATTACAAAGGTTTTGGAAGACAAAAAAATCATTCAATCATCTACAAAGGAAGTATGTGCTTATGGTCTGCGGCAGATATTCTCAACAATTTTAAATGCTGGGACAATGCTTCTAATCGGGTTTTTAATGCAAATGCTGATAGAAGCTATTTTATTTACAGTGATATACATTCCTGTTCGAGTATATGCCGGAGGCTATCATGCTTCTACACCGCAGCGATGCTGGGCGTTTTCTGCGATAATGTTATGGATTGCACTGTGTATCGTAAAATACACGCCCCAAACGTATTTTTGGGTGATTACAACATTGTCGTTGATAGCCTGCATCGTTGTTTTTTTGCTGTCGCCGGTAGACGATCGAAATAAGAGATTGGATGAAAAAGAACATCATGTTTATCATATTCGAGCAATTGTTGTGATGACAATAGAAGCCGTTGCAGCAATCCTGCTGTTTGTCTTTCACTTCAAACAATTTGTTCTGGTATTGGAAGTCGCATGGTGTTCTCTGGCAGTGATGTTGCTGTTGGGAAAAGGAAAGAATGTTTTTGAAAACAAAAAAGGAGGATGTGCATGAACAAAAAATTGACAAGAACACTTGCCGGAGCCATGTCCCTAATGTTCATGGGACAGGTCATGATTTTTGGCGACGGCAGTGCCCAAGGCCTTTTACACGCTGATACAATTGCATCTGCTGCAGAAGCGATTGAAGGAGCAAAGAACAAAGACCAGCTTGCCAAGGAATTTGAAGAAGCAACAAAAGATCTGGGAAAAGTAGATTTTTTTGATGTACCGGAAGCAGTTAACCAGAATGTTATGGCGTATAACAGTACAGAAGTACAAACTGAGGCAGCATCTGATTTTACGTGGGACGGTACTGCAAAATCATATATTCAGTACTTAAAAGAATTATCAGGCAGTCAGGATGCAGCAACCTTAACTGTTACTGGTAAGGTGCAAAAAGGTACGGTCGACGGCTATGCTACAAGTGATAATACGCCCATATATGTGCGCATTTTTAATGGCAATTGGGAAGAAATTGCCTATCAGGAAATTAGCGACGGTGGTGAATATACTGTAACCGCAGGCGGTTCCGATGCATATCATGTGAAATTTGAGTGCGATGGGTATCTTCCTTTTTATCTCAAGGACTTCGGAACAGGTGCATTTCAAATTGGTTCCGGCGATTCACCGGATACGGTAACGCTTGTCCCCGGTGATACAACTTGGAATGAGGAGAATGCCAATCAGTGGAGTGACGATATTTTAAACAGCAGTGATGCTTCTTACGTTGAAAGTTGTCGCAATGCTTATCGTGGTGATCCTGGATTTAATCCGAGTATGGATCATGACGAAGATGGTATGGTGAGTGATGCTGACTGGGACTATTTTTATAGATTGTATGAAGAACTCGGAGAAGATGAGTTCTATGATATGAGCCAGTCGGACATGTATCAATATGACCTAGATAATAACGGCGTTATTAACTATTATGACTTGCAGTTAAAACAGGAAGATGCAAGTACAACAGAAACAGAACTGGCTGATTTTGCAAGCGTTGTTAAATCAGCACGGGATTACGAGTCCCCTGCATTTGTCTATAACCATTACTATACAAATGATGGAAAGGTAGATGCAGAGGACTACAATGAAGGCATTGACAAAATAAATGAACAAATTAAATTGAGAGATCGCTCCAGCAATTACTATGAATACATGGATAAGGACAACAGTGGCATCATTGACGATTTCGATATTAATTGGTTTTCAGATGCTCAACCAGAAACCGGAAGTTTGGACTGGGATCATGCCTTTAAAAGAAACCTGAAAATGTTGTCGGGCGGAATGTTCCCTTATAGCTTTAATTTACATGATACCAATTTTGATTTGAATGGCTGCATCCTTTATGTTGCGGACTGTATGTCATTTACAACTGATATGCCACAATTTTGGGATAATCAAGGGGCAACATTGAACATCAATGGCGGTGTGCTTTTGATAGAAAATAATCTGGTATTCCGCACTGCATCTCCGGATGAATGGAGTGGAAAAGCTGGGCAACTGATGAATTTAAATGGCGGTGCAGTACTTATTGGAAATTGCTTTGATTTTGGTCAGGCAAATTGCTATGACACAATCGAAATGACCAACAACGATGATATCTTGATGGTTGGCGGAAATTGGACATATAATACATTGACCAATATGGAAGGCAAATGGACAGCCGGAAATATCTGGGTGCTAGGACCAACATGGGAAGTAAATGAAAAATCAGGTGCCAAGGCCGTTTATTCTTCTGGAACACAGGTGATTCACTTTGGTTATGCGGGCGGTAAGCAAACCGTTCTTTGGGACAACTGTGAAACATATATCAATAATGAAGATGGTTCTCTGAATACAGAAAGAACATTCAATTTTGATGGCGGTATTGACTTCATATATGATTTTACTGCTGAAAATTACTGGTTCCGTCCGTGGTGGAGAACTTATGATGAACCGGACTATACCCTTTACCGTAAAGGTTGGGAGATTGGCGATGGTGTCCATATCGCAACTGGTAACTATACAAAATCTTTTACAGATTTAAGTGTAACTTCTCCCGGTGTCACATCTGATTTTGTCCGCACTTACAATTCTACCAGCAATGAGGAAGGCTCTTTCGGCATTGGTTGGGATTTTAATATTGATGTCAGCAAGATTGTAAAGCCGGCTGCTGGGTATTATCAGGTTGTTTTGCCCGATGGCTCGAACACTACATTTAAGGATAATGGAAAAGGTGGATTTGAGTGCCTGAACGCTCATAGCACTATGACAAAGTCCGGAAACGAATACACTATTACAAATGCAGCACAGTCAAAATATCACTTTAATACAAACGGCGAATTAGATTGGGTCAAAGATGCAGAAGGTAATGTCTTAACCATCTCTTCTATGACAAATAACCAGCGTATAGTGACAGATTCCACTGGCAGAACTTATACGATCACCTATAATGGCAATAAAGAACATTCTCGGATTACCAGTATTGAAGATACCGCCGCAGGTCGTGTGGTTACTTATGCATATAACGGAGATTTTCAGTTGGTATCTGCAACAAGCGTATCTGGCGGAACAGAAACATATGAGTATGATAAAAAAGGAAAACTTTGCAAAATCACAAACTGTTATGATGAAGTCACAGATCAAATTTCTTATTTGGAACATGGGCAAGTAGACTGTCTTACAAATGCATCTGGATTGAAGCAAGTCTACACATATAACAAATTGCAAAAGCAAACCGGCTTAAAAGAGTATGATAAAGAAACTCTTGTCAAAACATTCACCTATAACTATGATGAAAAGTATGCAGTAAAGACAAATACTGTGGAAACCGATGGCCAAACCTATGAAGTAGATAAGATCACTTATAATATGGTTGATGGCAAGAATAAGTATGATGAAATGTCCGAAAGCGTTGATATCATGGGAAATACAACAAAGTATGAGCGTGATACTAACGGAAATGTTATCAAAACAATAAATGCTGACGGTACATACACACTTGCCAATTACAACGATAAAAACAGTGTTATTGCAGAAGTTGACGAATCTGGGAATGCAACTATCAAAGCATATGATTCGAATGGAACTCGGCTTTTGAAAGAAGCAACCAGTCTGCATCCATTGTCTCAAACTGATATCAATACAGTTACAGCAGATAATTTTGATCCAGTGAAGTATCTTGCAGCGAATGAGGCAAGTTATGCAATCACGAGTCATGAATATTATGCTGATAGTTATGTGAGTGGAATTGCAGGGTTGATTCGTGCTACAACCGACCCCGAAGGTAATGTAACTGAGTATGATTACTACAAGGATGGCGTTGGAAAAGGACTGGTAAAATCCAAGACACTGAAGGATGGAAATACTGTTGTAAATACAGTTTCTTATGAGTATAATGCACAACTTCAAGTGTCAAAGGAAACCACCAGTTTTGACATTTCTAAAAATCTTTATTCTGTAAAGGAATATGAGTACGATAAGTTCAACAATGTTACAGTTACTAGAGATTACGGAACGGGAAGCACACCGGCGACTACCATTGCAGAATATGATTTGCTGAGCCGCAAAACTGCGGAGTATGCACCGAATTATTCTGCTGATAAGAGCCACGGCAGCTTGACAACTTATTATCCGGACGGAAACAAAAAATCAGAAACAAATGCAGAAGGTAATGTTACCTCTTATGTGTATGATGCGTATGGACAGGTAATCAAGAAAACCAATCCAGACGGCACAATGAATCTGACGGCGTATGATGGTCTTCAAAGAGAAAAGGCAACATATTTCTTGGGCAGTGAAAATGGCACAAAGCAAATTTTAACGAAGATATCCTATGAATTTGCAGGATACAATTTTGACATTTATTCTGCACTTGATACGTCAGCTTCTCACTCTTGCAAGGGTTTGAAAACAACTAAAACGACCTACATTACTGAAAACAAGCAGGTTATTTCCGAAACGCTGACCGATATCAAGGAACACACAATTTACGAAAAAACAAATGGTGAAACTAAGCGAACTAGTGCATACTATGCCAATGGACAGCTTGCTCGTCAGACAGATGCATTGGGCAACATCACGAAATATGAATACGGTTATCTGAACAAGGTTACTAAGACTTACACACCGTTCAACACTAAATCAGATGGTTCTGTCAACTACTCTGTAACGGAAAATCAGTATGACAAGAATGGCAATGTAACGCTGGCAAAGCAAACTGTTCAAAAGCAGGATTCGGATACAGTAAAGTATAGTGTAACTGAAAATCAGTACAATGCACAGGGGTTGCTGACACAGGTAACATTGAGTGACGGCACGTCTAATGGTGAGAAGAATATCACCAAATATTTCTACAACAATGCTGGTATCCAAACCAAAATGTACACGGGTTTGAACAGCACAAATGATTCTGACTACATGACCACGAATTATGAATATGATGCGTGGGGACATTTGGTAAGAACGACTGACAGCACAGGCTATAACTCTGGTGCAACAACCTATGATCTGAATGGTAATGCATTGACTGTAACCGATGCCAATGGCAATGTGACCACTAACACCTATGATGCACTGAACCGTGTGCTGGCAGCAAATACTGTTTGCAGTGATACTTCTAATGTTTCCAAGTCCTATGCTTATGATAGCATGGGAAGAATCACCAAGAGTACAAGAGACGATTTGACCACAAGTTACACTTATGATGTAATGGGAAGAAAGTCAACCGAAGCAGAGTATACCAGTGTGTATGCAACATTTAAGGGCTTCTTCTATGTTGGTGTATCACAGTATGTAGACAGACAAATTGTAGGAATCAATCACCTTTTGATGTACTCGTATACATCTTATGAGTATGATAGTGAAATGCGTGTTACCAAGGTGAAAGAAAATGGTGATGAAACTGCTTCCTACACCTATGATGCAAATGGCAACAAGGCAAGCGAAACTCTTGCAAACGGTGTGGTTTCGACCTATACTTACAATGGTTGCAACAAGATTACGAGTCTTGTCACCAAATCCGGCAATTCCACCATATCGGAGTACGAATATTCGTACTATTTAGATGGTTCTGACGCTTGCAAAGTGCGCAGTGAAAATGGTATAATAGAGACAACGAATTACGAGTATGACGGGTTAAAGCGTCTGACGGAAGAAGCTGTTACAACCGGTAATTCCACAGATACCTATGCATACGAGTATGACGATTACGGCAACCGTGTGCAGATGACTGCCACCGGTTCGGAGGAATACGAAACTGTCTATAGCTACAACGATGCAGATGGCAATTATACTGCACTGTTGCAGGAAGAGGTCAAGACAATTGAGGGCGACTCCGACACAACAGCCAATGGATTAGCAAGCAGTCCGCTGGATTTGACAAGTGCCGCTTCTGAAGATTCTGGTGTGGAAACCACTGTCTATATCTATGATGCGAATGGCAATCAGATCACCAAGAAAACGGATGATAAAACGGAAACATATACTTACGATGGTCTGAATCAGCTGATCGGGTTTACAGATGGCGAAACTGTTGCAAGTTATGCGTATAACGTAGATGGTTTGCGGATTAAGAAAACAGTAGATGATAAAACAATACATCATGTATGGGATGGCAGTCAGCAAATCATTGCAGACGTGGTAGACAATGAGTTTTACGAAGCGAACTGCTATCTGCGCGGAACCAATCTGGTAGCAACATATAACTATCAGAATGGTGTGAAGTCAGGTTATACCTACTATACACAAAATGCACATGGTGATGTTGTTAATCTGACCGATGAAACTGGTGCTGTCACAAAGTCGTATACCTACGATGCATTTGGTGTGGAGCAGAATATCGATGATGCGGATGATAATGCATTCCGATATTGTGGTGAGTATTATGATTCTGAATCGGGTACGATTTATCTGCGAGCACGGTATTATGATCCGGCTATTGGGCGGTTTATTTCGAGAGATTCAGTGACCGGTAAGAATGCAGATCCGCTCAGTTTGAATCTGTATACATATTGCCATAATAATCCAGTATATTTTTATGATCCTAGTGGCCATTCGGTTTTTGATAAAATAGGAAAAGCAATAAAATCAAAATTTGATGCAGGTGTATCTGAAATTAAGAAGCAGACTCGTGAAGGCAAGTTAGATTTGATCTTAGATAAAACGCTTAGTGCATCTAAAGATACTAATGATATATATCATATTCGACAGAAATGCTATCAAGAGCCTTTTGGATATAATGATTTTTATGATAAGGTATTTGCAAAAGCCACTAGCCTGACTGGCACATCGATGGATAGGAAAAAATACAACTTTTATGTTGGAGATTCTGAATATATTTTATGGGCATGGAAGGGCGATTATATTAATCTTGGAGCAGGAGCCGAGTTGGGAATATACAAAAGAAAAACCGTATTTGGTTATGAGACTGATCACTGGGAATCACAGCCAGAACGTGCTATGCCTATGACATTAAAATTAGATTATGCAAATGGCGGCGGTAATATTTTCTCATATAGCCCAACTGATAATCAGTGGTGGATTAATGGATTTAATGCTAATAAGCAAAATCGTCAAGCAACTGATGTGGTTGCAACTGTGACCATAGATTTTTCAAATCAACAAGATTTATGGGAAGGCTTTGAGAAGAAGTATAATAATGGAGAATATTCTGAATGGACTTTTTCTGAAAATTATACTGCAACACTCAGATGGTAGCAGTAATGAAAGGACACAGATTTATGAAAATAGTGAGTGTGATTATATCGGCAATTGCATTTCTCTTTTCTCTTTCAGGTTGTTCGGGATATCCGCACAGCAGTTGGCTGGAAGATGATAGCCTTGACAAGCTCGCTGAAAAAAGATGTGAAGATATTGTTGCTGCACTTGAGAATAAGGATAGTAGTGCGATTAAAGCAATGTTTTCTCAAAAAGCAATAGAAGAAGCAGAAGATTTAGATGATGAAATAGAATATATTATAGAACATTATGAAGGAAGCTTGAAATCATTTAAAGGAACGACTTCCACCGAAGAAAATATTAACGGAAAGAGCAAAAAAACTACTGTGAAAGCCGACTACACCGTCATCACTGACAAACAAACATATGTCCTATTTTTTGTAGAAGTATCGAATACAGATGATGAGACGGAAAATGGAATATATAGACTCTGGCTATCTAAAGAGTCTGAGAAGGATGCTTATTATGGGCATTTTGATGCGGGTATCTATATTCCTGAGGAGTAATTCCTTTCATTTCAAACAAATCAGACAAGGATAGGATCGGCAGCGATTTCCTCAATTGTACGAAAAAACTCTTCCCTCATTTTAGAAATGAATTCTCTTGGATCTTTTTCAACAACAAAGAGAATAAGGATCAGTGTAACCGCATCGCAGCAAGATTCATCAGATTCCAATTTTACGTAGCCTCTGCGTGACGTATCCAGCAGATTCGCCACTTTCTCTTGTGAAAACTTGTTTTGTTCTCTGATTTGCAGCAGATAAGCTCGAATGTAGTTCTTTACGAATAATTCAATTTCGTTTTGATTCATGATAATTCGACCTCTTTCGATTTTTTCTGCTGCCACGAGCGTGACTGGTACTTCCATGGACAAAAGACGTTATGAATTTAGTGTTGGTGATTCTGACTATGTTTTATGGGCATGGAAAGGCGATTATATAAACCTCGGTGCAGGTGCTGAATTGGGGATATACCAAAGAAAAACTGTGCTCGGATTTAAAACCGGTCAATGGGATTCTCAGCCAGAGCGTGCTATGCCAATGACATTGCGTTTGAGTTATACAAATGGAAAAAATATATTTTCGTATGAACCTGATGAAAATCAATGGTGGATAAATGGGTTTAATGCACAGAAACCGAATATTCAAGCTGTTGATGTTACTATGACTGTCACTGTTGATTTTTCAGATCAAAAAGATTTGTGGGAAAATTTTGAAAAAAGTTTAATAACGGTAAGCACACAGAATGGGAATTTTATGACGATTATAAAGCAAGACTTACATGGTAACTGCTTAAAAATGAGTAAAATGTAATAAAAGAAAAATATGAATAGTAAAATATTAAGATTGAAAATCACTACTATTTATAATGTCGTATTGCACTTTTATTATTTTTAAAATTATAAATATTATAAAGGCGATGAAACTATGAAATTATTGCGTTCTATTATATACGCAATTGTGTTATTGTTTTCTTCTACAGGCTGTTCCTCTTATCCTCATCAAAGTTGGTTGGAAGATAGAAGCTTAGATAAAATAGCAGATGATAGGGCAACAGAAATTGTTACAGCATTAGAGAACAGAGACCAAGTTGCAATTAGGTCTATGTTTTCTAAGCAAGCATTGAATGAAGCTGAAGAATTGGACGATTAATATTTTATCTGCGATAGAATATTATAAAGGTAATTTAGTATCATCTAATGGAACGCTTGCAACCGAGGAGAGTCAGAATGGAAAAAGGAAAACGTTTATAATTAGGGCAGATTACACTATATCGACTGATTTAGAAACTTATAATTTATATTTTATTGAAAAGTATAATTCAGAAGATGAGAATGAAAATGGTTTATATTTGATTTGGATATCTAAAGATTCTGAAAAAGACAAATATGAAGGAGACTATGGAGCAGGGATTTACTTTCCTTCATAAATAAGTAATCATAAGTTGCCTAAATAAAGTGCCATCATCGTAGAATATGCAATTTGGTATATGATTGAGATCACGCATAACAGGAATTGGTTGAATAACTTCTTTTACATTCTTAAAGTCCAAAGGTTATCCAGATTATCGATGAAAGACTAAATACGTTAATGCAGTCATCGAAAAAGCACAATAAAAACGTCACCAATATAGAACAAACATACGATATCCAATTGAAATCACCTATGACAAAAACCGGTTGAACCACTTTTTTCCGCAGTCTTTCGGGCGTCCTTCCAATTCTGAGGTGCCGCTGAAATTGTCAAGAAAATACGATTGATCAGTAAGAAGTGTACTTCCTTTAAAATTCAGCCACCTAAGAAAGGGCAGTTTTGTCCGGCAAACAGCTGGGCAGGACTGCCCTTTCTATTTTTTTCAAGCAGCATACAATCCGGCGAAATGACCGGTTTTGTATGCTGCTTTTTTCTTTC
>ERZ1673743.4202-NODE-4202-length-10270-cov-4.386784_pt1 | contig 10270 bp, 7 predicted proteins | sample MGYA00580197_ERZ1673743 | MGnify/ENA primary metagenome ERZ1673743 (study PRJEB41218, sample SAMN15661795) | gut metagenome | host: Homo sapiens | place: Canada: London | collected 2015-08-20/2019-03-30 | study: EMG produced TPA metagenomics assembly of... | reverse complement strand
CGATGGTAATAAAGCAACAGGAAAGCTTCGCGCTGGTATTGTTAATAACTACTGCAGCACATCCGCAAGTAAGGCAGATGAGTTCCAGAAAGCAAACCCATTTATGACAAATGCTAATGGTACATGGACAAACGCAGGTGACCCGGTTGAGGTTGTTGCAGGTGATACACTCGCAGTTACATTGGAAGTATCTGCTGAGGCTCCTGTAGTAACACCTACTCCAAAGCCAACTGTTGCTCCTACAAAGGCACCGGCATTGAAGACATATGATGCATACCTTGGATTCCAGACAGATAACTACATCTTCCGTGATCCATGGAACGCCAGCAATGGTCTTAAGAGCAAGGAAATTAAGTATAATTCTCAGGTATCACTTAGCACAGGTGATAAGATGAAAGGATTCAATGCTAAGATTGCTAATGCTACAATGAAAGCAAACGGAACAAACTATACAGTATCTATCTCCGGTGTAAACCTTAAGACAATCAAGGGTGTTGAGAAAGATGCTAAGACAGCTAAGGGCTTCAACATGCTCTATGTTACAACTCAGATTCCTTTGACACAGAAGGGTGTAACTGCTGTTAATGCTACATTAAAGATTGATGGCAAGGTTGTTAAGAGTGGTTTCTCACTTCCTAACAAGCCGGATGCTGATGAGTATTATCAGTTCATGGTAGCTGATGGATATTCAGAAGATGACGGAATCAAGAATGTAGCTTATCCTAAGGGAAAAGATGCAAATTCTGCAATGAGTAGTTTGACAACTCTTCCTACAAGCAGCATGGAGATTACATTCCAGCTCAAAGGTGCTAGCTTCGAAGCAGCTAAGACAATTGGCTACAAGAAGGGTGCTAAGTTCGAGTCTGGCAACTTCAAATATCAGGTAACAAAGGTTGCAACAGCTACAGGCTCTAAGAAGACAAAGGGTGTTGTAACAGTAGTTGGCTTGTCCAAGAAGGGTAAGAAAGCTTCTAAGCTTAGCGTAGGTACTAGTGTATCTAAGACTGTAAGCAAGGTTAAGGCTACTTACAAGATCAACAAGCTTGGCAAGAATGCATTCAAGGGTGCTAAGGCTAAGAAAGTTACTCTTGGTAAGACGATCAAGTCTATCCCGGCAGGTGCATTCAAGAACTGCAAGAAGCTTTCTAAACTTACATTGAAAGCTAAAGTTTCTGTAAAGAAGGGCGCATTCAAGGGCTGCAAGAAGACAATCAAAGTTACTGCTGCATCTAAGAAGGCAAAGAAAGCTCAGCTTAAGAAACTTAAAAAGAGTGGATACAAGAAATTCAAATAATTTTCGATAGAAAATTAGAAGGAATTGAGTCAAACAAATTCTTGAACACAAAACATTGGTTTTAAGTGAGACCGTGATTCGATCGTAGATCGGATCACGGTCTTTTTATGGAATTGGAAAATGCTGTTATGCAGCGTGACATCACCAAGAATTGCTTTAGCAATTCTTGCATAGCGCTGGCTTTGCTTTTTTTTATGTCATGAGCGAACTTCTCACCAAAATTAGCACAAAATATCAAAATAATGTTATAAATTGCTCTAATAATTATAGACGAAACAAATATATGCAAGTATAATAGAACTATCAAGTCGCAAGATATGCGCAATCGGATGATCTTGTCTTACCGATATGACAAGCGGGGATAAAGTCATCAAAATTAGAGAAAAGGTATTTTGAAAGGAGACGAAACATGAAAGTAGCAGACGGATTTTGGTTAAGCAAACAGGGTTACAATGTGAACTACGCTTCTCAGGCATACAAGGTGGAGACAACAGAGAATTCCATCAAAGTATTGGCTACACCATATACGGTTTTGAATCGTGGTATGACATTGGCTGGACCAAACCTTGAGATCACATATTCTTCTACTTCAGAGAATATCATCAAGGTACACATCGATCATTACAGAGGAGGATTGGACAACATTCCTCGTTATGAGTTGAATGAGGATACAGGATATACTCCTGAGATCACTCGTACAGAGGACAAGGTAACATTGAAGTCCGGTGATACTCGCGTCGAGATCAAGATCGCAGATGACTGGGAAGTACAGTATTACTACAAAGATAAGCTTTTGACAGGTGGTGCTTGGAGATCAACATCCATCATTAACGAGAGCCAGTATACAGCAAACGCTCGTATGAACACACAGGAAGACGATCAGTTCTTCAACTATCCACAGGATCCTCACACAACATATTTGCGTGAGCAGTTAAAGACAGATATCGGTGAGTGTATTTACGGTTTCGGTGAGAAATTCACTCCATTCGTAAAGAATGGTCAGACAGTAGAGACATGGAACTGTGATGGTGGTACATGTTCCGATCAGAGTTACAAGACAGTGCCGTTCTATATCTCTTCTAAGAGCTATGGTGTATTGGTCAACAGCTCTGACAAGGTATCTTTCGAGGTAATGAGCGATACAGTTTCCAAGGTAACATTTACGGTGCCGGGTGAAGAGTTAGAGTACTTCATTATCGGTGGTGAGAACTTAGAGCATGTATTAGAGAACTATACAACATTGACAGGTAAGCCTGCATTGCCACCGGCATATTCCTTCGGTCTGTGGTTGTCTACTTCCTTTACAACGAGCTATGATGAGAAGACAGTAAACAGCTTTATCGATGGTATGGCAGAGCGCAAGATCCCATTGCAGGTATTCCACTTTGACTGTTTCTGGATGAAGGGTTACGAGTGGTGTAACTTTGAGTGGGATGATGAGATGTTCCCGGATCCTGAGGGAATGTTAAAGAGACTACACGACAAGGGCTTAGAGATCTGTGTATGGATCAACTCATACATTGCACAGCAGTCTAAGTTGTTTGATATTGGTAAAGAAAAAGGTTATTTCATCAAGAATCTGGACGGAAGCGTATTCCAGTGTGATATGTGGCAGCCTGGTATGGCAATTGTCGATTTCACAAACCCAGAGGCTTGTGCTTGGTTCAAGGGTCTTTTGAAGAAGCTGTTTGACATGGGTGTTAATAACATCAAGACAGACTTTGGTGAGAGAATCCCTACTAAGGTAAAATATTACGATGGATCTGATCCGATCAAGATGCACAACTACTACACATACCTTTACAACAAGTGTGTATTTGAAGCATTAGAGGACTATTATGGTAAGGACAAGGCTTGTCTCTTTGCTCGTAGTGCGACTGTTGGTGGACAGAAGTTCCCGGTACACTGGGGTGGTGACTGCTACGCAGAGTATTCTGCAATGTCAGAGACACTTCGTGGTGGACTTTCTCTCTGCTCATCCGGTTTCGGTTTCTTCTCCCATGATATGGGCGGATTCGAGGCTACAGCTCCTGCTGATGTATATAAGAGATGGTGTGCATTCGGTCTGTTGTCTACACACAGCCGTCTGCATGGATCTACTTCTTACCGTGTGCCTTGGGCTTATGACAAGGATGGCGATACAGAGGCATGTGATGTACTTCGTCACTACACTGTATTAAAGGGTAAGATGATGCCTTATCTTTGGGCACAGGCTAACAAGACTCATCAGGTCGGTGTTCCAATGATGCGTTCTATGATCATCGCATTCTCTGACGATACTGCTTGTAAGTATCTGGATCAGCAGTACATGCTCGGTGACAACTTGTGCATCGTTCCGGTTATGAACGAAGAAGGTATTGCAGAGTTCTATGTACCGGATTGTGGAACATGGACAGATATCCAGAGTGGTGAGACATACGAAGGTGGTAAGTATTACACAAGAAAATGTGATTATTTCCAGACACCGATCCTTGCTCGTCCAAACAGCATTGTTACTTATGGTAACTTTGATGCAGAGGGTGCAATGAATGTATTGTATGATTATCTGCAGGATGCAGAGGCAGTAGTTTATGGATTAGAAGATGGTAAGACTGCAACAGCAACTATTTACGACCAGGAATCCAACAAGCTTACTGATATCACAGCAACAAGATATGGTGATAAGGTTACTGTTTCTTACACTGCAACAGACAAGAGCTTTAAGATTACTGTAGCAGGCAAGACTGTTGAGGCAGCAGCAGGTACAACAAGTGTTGACATTACTCTGTAATAACAAAAGAGCATATTAAAGTGTTTCCCCTTAAGCGGACAGGGCAAATATCCCGGTCTCGCTTAAGGGGTTTTTATTTTGCCAAAGAATGGGAAGAGCCGATCTGGCAAGTTGTGTGCCAAAGAATGGAAAGAGCCGGTCTGGCAAGTTGTGTGCCTAAGAATGGAAAGAGCCGGTTTGGCAAGCTGTTTGACAAAGAAATGAAACTACGGTATTCTGATATTTATATGAAACGGAGTTTCTCTCTGTGCATGGAGATAACGGGATTGCCTTGCTTTTTGGCTGTCTTGGCGCAGAGTGATGAATAGTGATTAAAGTGAGGATGAGTATAAAGTATGTTTGATGGAAATGGAGTGACAGGGGCAGTTTTAGCGGTAGGTTATTATGCGTTGTTTCTGGGCAGTGGAATGTATATTGGCAGAAAACTTTTGTGCAAAGAACGATATAGTATTGTGATGCAGTATCTGGTGGGAAGTGTCGCCGGTGTCTTGGCATTACAATGGTTTCCTTTGCTTTTTGCCTTTGTGTTTGATTTTTCGATGACAGCACATGTATTGGCTCTGCTATTACAGGTAGTTCTATGTGTGCTGGTTGGTTGGAGATGCCATTGTTCAGAATCTTCACTACAGCAGCATCCATATCGGAAGGTGAACGAATGGAAACGTTTGTTCCGGGAAAATCCGGTTTGGATCTTGATGGCAGTTACTTTTGCCTTTTTTTGCTATTGTCTGTATACACATACGATCGTAGGAAATGCTGATGGCAGTATGCACACGGGGCAGTCCACCTACGGCGATATGAATATGCATTTTAGCTTTATTACCAGTATTGCTAATCAGCAGACGTTCCCGCCGGAGTATTCTTTGCTGCCGGGGCATAAATTATCCTATCCGTTTCTGTGCGACAGTGTTAGTTCCAGTTTGTATCTGATGGGCGCAAGTCTACGGCTGGCGTACGTTTTGCCGATGCTCGGAGCAATTTTGCAGGTGTTTATGGGATTTTACTGCTTGATCAAATATTGGCTTGGCAGATCAGCGACAGCGTTGATCGCTTGGATCCTATTCTTTTGGAATGGTGGACTAGGATTTGTGTATTTTGACAATGCAGAAAAGATACATAAAATCTTTGCGGAATTTTATATGACACCAACGAATTATTTGGATAAAAATCTGCGCTGGGTACAGGTTATAGTTGACATGCTGATCCCGCAGCGTGCGACATTATTTGGCTGGGCCATCTTGTTTCCGCTGTTGGCGTTTTTGTTCCGGGCGATAGCGGAGCGCAAAAAGAAATTGTTTGTTATGGCGGGCGTGGCGGCAGGTGCGCTGCCAATGATCCATACACATTCGTTTTTGGCGTTGGGGATGATCTGTGCGGTATGGCTGCTATTGGATCTGACAGATAATAGTCTTTTTGTGACAGGAAAGGCTGCATATGGGCGGAAAGCAGCGTCAGCGAGCAGGGGATCCAGCCGTAGAAATGGCAAAGTGACATCTTCTGGTAGAAGAAATGGCATAGCGACAGCTTCTGGACGTAGAAATGGCAAAGTAACATCTTCTGGTCGAAGAAGTGCAAACGTGTCTGCGTCAACCGGAAATCGCAGGGGAAGCTCAAGTGCTGATGCAACGGTATCAGACAGCTGGATTCGATATGTTCTTTATATTGGACTGGCGTTCTTTAGCGTGATGCAGATGATCAACCGCTCGAATGAGTTTGCAGACAAACATGGATTAGCGATAATGATCATTGGGATTGCACTGTTTGTCCTGTTTTTGGGATACAAGTTAGTGCGTTATCTGCAAAATAGATCGTGGAAACGTTTGGCATTTACGTGGGGCATTTTTTTGATCTTAGTATTGATATTTGCACTTCCACAGTTATTTATGTGGACATTTTCACAGGCCTCTGGCGATAATTTTGTGCGCAGTCATTTCAATTGGTCCAATAATGGTGATCAGTATATCGTATTTTATCTTAAAAACCTGGGACTGCCATTTGTGCTGCTTTTGCTGTCCTCCTTTGTGGTCAGTGCGAGAAACCTAAAGATAGGTGCGCCATATTTGTTGATTTGGTTTGTGGCTGAGCTTGCGGCTTTCCAGCCGAATGACTATGATAACAATAAATTGTTGTTTGTTGGAGCGGTCTTTATGTGCGGAATCGCGGCAGATGCGTTAGTTCAGATTTATGAACGGTACGGCGCTGTGTATTGGTGCAGTGCTATCGGAAAGGCTGGTGTAGTGCTTTTGGGTGCCTGCCTGTTATTTGTTAGTGCAATATCCGGCTTTTTGACGATGGGCCGGGAATGGGTATCTGATTATGAATTATATACCGCGTCAGCGGTAAAAGCGTGTCGATATATTGAGGATGAAACTACGCCGTGGGATGTGATCTTGACATCAACGGCTCATAACAGTCCGGTCCCGGCGTTGACAGGACGCAGTATCGTGTGTGGTTCCTCTTCGTTTTTGTATTATCATGGTTTGAACTATCAGCAAAATGAACAGGACGTCGAAACGATGTATACGAGTCCGGCGAGTGCTAAGGAGTTGTTCCGGAAGTATGATGTCAATTATATTTATTTGAGCAATCAAGAGTATGGCACGTATAATGTTGACGTGAATGGATTGTATGAAGTGGCAGATGTAGTCTGGCAAAAAGATGATGTATCTGTATGGAAAGTGAAAGACGAGATATTTGAGTAACGAGTAGACGGTGATAAGGCAGGAGCTTTGTACGGTAAGTGACAGTTGGAAAGTGAAAAATCCAGAAGCAGATAACGGTAGGAAGGTGAAAGATGAGATTATTAAGAAACAAGTGGGATGTACTAAAATGCGGACGTATGAACTATTGGAAAGAAAGTGTCTTCGTTGTATTGCTGGCGGTAGTTGTGGTCGTGGGACTTGCTCTGCGTGTGACAGCTTCTCAGACAGATAAAGGAAAGTCCGCACAGAAAATAACGGCAAGTGGCGGGAAGCAGACCGGGGCTGTTAAAAATGTCGGGGACAAAAACAGCACGGGAGATATGCCGCAAACAGCAGGGAAATCTATCCAAACAGCAGGACAGAACAACGCGGTAAAACCGGAGGATGCAGTGTATACGTTTTTGCAGGGGCCGAAGTCTTGGGGTAAACGTTTGACTTGGTCCGGGAAATGGGCAGAGACGTATTATGACGGTGGCAAATTCGGTGCATTCGGTTGCGGATTTTGTTGTATGGCCAATATTTATTCGTCGCAGACCACTTATGAGGCTTCTCCGGTAGATATTTATAAGTATACCAAGCGGAACACGATTTACGGTGGTGGCGGTGCAGTCGCCTGGGAGTATATGGAAAGTGCTATGCAGGGCCTTGGCTTTGAGGTGTCCCTGCGGCGCAAACCGACATCGTATCGCAAATTTCAAAAGATGATCGCCTCCAATGACTCAGCGATTGTACTTGTCAGCAGCAGTAACTCAGCTTGCTATTGGAAAAATACACCGGGGCACTATGTTACCATCTTTTTATATGACAAACAGAAAGATGCAGTATTTTTGGGAGATTCCGGTGATCCTAAGCACAATCGCCGGTGGGTTGCACTCAAAAAGATTTATCGCTCGCTGAAGACGGAGAGTGATTATCAGGTAATGACGGTGACAGGATATCAGGCATCCAAAGACTCGTGGAAACATAAGAAAGCGAGCGGGACTTGGATACGGCCGGAACAGAAGTAGAGAGCTGTTTTAGAATTTGTTCGTCAACGAGTGCGGTGTCATGGTTTGTGAGTATCTATGCAGTCTATGCTGTGGAATATCAAAAAGTGTGGACTTCTGCCGAGAAAACAGGTATAATGCTACAGGGATGAAACGTTGTCAGGCGTATAGCTGCGTGGACGAGTAATCGCACAAGAAGAAAATTCGCTGTCTTTTCGGTGGATACCAGAGCAGGCAGCAGTAGAAATCGGAGGAAATTATGGGATTATTACAGGAATGGAGAGAGTACGCATATGGCGTAGAATTGAACTCCAAAGAGGGAAAAGCAATTTGGGATAAGTATTTCGAGCAGGAAAAAGCCATTTATCAGCAGTTACTTGCGGCTCCGGAGAAAGTGGTATCCGGTACTGTTCAGGAATTAGCAGATAAATACGGCATGGAATTGAATTATATGGTAGGTTTCTTAGATGGAATCAATGAAAGCTTGAAAGAACCGAACCCAATCGAGGAAATGGAAGCTGACACGGTTGTAAAATTGCCGATTGATTTGGAAAGCTTATATTATCATATGGTAGAAGCGGGTGCTGATTGGTTATATGAACTGCCGGAGTGGGATGAGCTGTTGACACCGGAGCGACGCAAGGAGCTTTATCGTGAGCAGAAAAAGTCCGGTACAATTGTTAAGGAGCGCAAGGTTGGGCGTAATGAGCCATGTCCATGCGGATCCGGGAAGAAATACAAATATTGCTGTGGCCGTGCAAAATAATAGTTTGCCGGCAATGATCGCAATACGTAAGTATTGCAAACGATAATATAGGATAAGACAAAGGGGCTGTCGCACTAAGCAATTAGTGTGCAGCCCCTTTTTAATTGATAGGATTAGGGTGTTGTGTAGCGTGATAAAAGCAAAACGCTGGTTTTGCTCTTCTTAGTAAAAGTAGTGTTCGAAAGAAGGAAGCACATCAAGGGTTTGAATGCTATTGTTAGATCGTGCCGGAAGCACATCAAAAGCTTGAAGGCTATCGCTAGATCGTGCCGGAAGTACATCAAAAGCTTGAAGGCTATCGCTAGATCGTGCCTGTGACAACTAATGTGCTAACACCGGGTGTTGTAACCCAAGCCCCCGTTTCCGGATCCTGCGTAAAGGTGGCAGCAGGTACCGTGATCTGACCAGCGGCAGTGGCAAACAAACCGGTTGTTTCGTTGTACGTGTAATTAGTCGGCGCAGTCCATGCGGTTCCGTTGAAGGTTACGGTCAGACCGGATAAGATCGGATTGAACGTATCCGTGATCGTGGCACCTGTTGTGACGGCAGCAGGTGCACTTCCCATATTCTGGATCAGGAAAGTGTAAGTTAAAATGCCGTTTTCGGTAACAGGGACCGGGCTGACAGATTTGGTAATGTTAAGGATAGGCGTGCTTTCCGCAGCGATCGTTTCGGAGATCGTGATCGGTGTAATGCCGCCACCGGTAATTCTTGCGGTGTTTACAACATCAGAACCGGTTGCAAACGGCGCAAATTCATTTACGGCTGTTTCGTAAATAATCGTTGCATTGCCGTTTGCAGGAACGCTAATACCGGATACGGTCAGTGGCGGCCCGGCTTCAACTGTAGGAGCAGTCTGAAGCGTTCCATTGATATAATAATTTATGGTTCCCGGAATATAGGTAAGAGGTGTAACTGTACCGGTACCAAATGTGTAAGCACCAAGATCATCCGTTAAAGTAAGTCCGTTGAATGCTGTTGCACCGGAATTGACAATGCTGATAATATAGGTGACAGTGTCATTTTGTCCGTAAGTGGTTTTTACAGCGGTCTTGGTAGCAGATAAAACTTCCAAACTTTCACCAACTGCAACGTTGGAATTGGTCACAGCATTACCGTAGCGAAGCTGTGCCTGATTTGTAAAACGTGCCATAGTAACCTCCGTTCTGCCGCTTGTTGCAGCGGCATAATCGATAATTGTAAAAAGATGGTTTCATGTGTCTTACCTTACTGTATGAATAATCTTGCAAAATGTGCCAATCCCACGTATTATATAACTAAAACTTTTGCGCAGAAGAAGTATCATTATACAACGATAAAGCGGCAAGGCAATTACTATAGTTCTCTGTCGGCAGAAGCCGCTATATTGAGGCTGCAAAACACTTAGCATGCTTTGACATAATAAGCAATATGTGGTTGCGCGAGATAATGAGGTGTGGGAAGTTTCAGTAAATTATATGTCATAGAGAGGAGTGGTTGTATGTGTACTGCAATATCGTATAAAGCAAAGGATTTCTATTTTGGAAGAACATTAGATTATGAGAGTTCATATGGTGAAGAAGTGGTTATCACGCCGCGGCATTATCAGTTTTCGTATGCGCATATGGGAGAATGCACAACGCATTATGCCATGATAGGAATGGCACACGTCGCAGAGGAATATCCATTATATTATGAAGCAGTAAATGAAAAAGGTCTGGGAATGGCAGGATTGAATTTTGTTGGGAATGCCTGCTATGGAGAATATGAGGA
>ERZ1673743.4201-NODE-4201-length-10276-cov-8.485765_pt1 | contig 10276 bp, 4 predicted proteins | sample MGYA00580197_ERZ1673743 | MGnify/ENA primary metagenome ERZ1673743 (study PRJEB41218, sample SAMN15661795) | gut metagenome | host: Homo sapiens | place: Canada: London | collected 2015-08-20/2019-03-30 | study: EMG produced TPA metagenomics assembly of... | reverse complement strand
GGTTGTCAAAGGATTATGAAACTTCTTGTTGCTCTGCTGAAACAATGATTATGATTTCTCATGCTGCTACACTCTTAAAACGCCTATGAACACAAGCTCTGACAAATTACGGTATTTATTGTATACTGTAAAAAAATTGAGCGGCTGTTTTTCAAGCCGCTCGCAATATCGTTTTTTATCACTGTTGTTGAATTTACAGAGATTTTTTCGCAGAACCCCTTTTTGCAGATAATCGGCTTCAAATGAAGCTTGAAAAGTTGAAAAACAGCAGTATTTTAGTCAAAATACTGCTGTTTTAGTCGTAATTATTGATTTGCTTTTTCAACTGTGATTTTGTTCAGTGTTTCCTTAAATAAAAAATCATGAGATCCGTTTGCCTTGCCAGACGTCAAAAAGGTTTTGAGAACCTTTTAAATCAAATGCACACTGTACCCCCTTTGTTGTTTTCCCTTTTCAATGTGTTCTCGATAACCGTCTATATAGAACAAGATGTCATCTTCTGTTCCGTTTTCAATGTACATTTTTGCTTTCTCCCACGCTTGTATCGACACGAAAAACTCCGGTTCTCCGGCAACTAAAATTGGCTGTTTTACCTCTTTAAGCCAATAATATGTTCCTCCATAATTTCTTCTTGCAACTTCAAAAATATAAGACCCAACTGTTGTATAATACTGGTAAATTTGCTGTTCTTCAAATACAAAGTCGGAAACTTCTTCCAAAAAGTCATTTACATCATGCAGACTTTGAATAGAAAAATCAAAATTTCCTTTGTTTTGAAAGCACTGTGCAAACTTTTCTGCTGTTTCTTTAATTGCTGCCTGTAATTCATCCATGTTGATTTCCTCACTTTTTATTATTTGGGGGTACACAAAGTGTACCCCCATTTTTGATAGATTATAGCGTATCATTTTTCTACGACTATGACGCTCAGAAAGGAAGAGAAATTCCAGTCAATTCTTTCCAAGAAGGCTGTATTCCACTTGCCTTCTGTGCATAGTACGTCAGAATATAAACTGCATCCTGAACGGTAATCATACCATCCTGATCCACATCAGCAAGTGCGAAAATAACTTCGTTTTCTTCTGGTGTTTCACCGAAAATTACTTCTAATCCAGCTGCTTGCTTTGCGTAATACGTCAGAACTGCAACTGCATCGGAGACATCTACAGTACCATTTCTATCAACGTCCCCGTATATTCCCATCTCAATTGGTTCTGTTGTTGTAGTAGCATCTGGATTTTCCTCGCTGGTTGTTGGAACTGTAGTTGTGGTTTCAGAAGTTGTCGTAGTAGATATTATAGTTTCTGCTGTAGTTGTTGTAGTTGTTGTAGTTGTCGAAATTGTCGTGGTTGTAGTTGTCGAAATTGTCGTGGTTGTAGTTGTCGGAATTGTTGTGGTTGTAGTTGTCGGAATTGTCGTGGTTGTAGTTGTCGGAATTGTCGTGGTTGTAGTCGATTCAGTTGTAGAGGTTGTAGTTGTTGGAATTGTTGTGGTTGTAGTCGATTTGGTTGTAGAGGTTGTAGTTGCCGGAATTGTCGTGGTTGTAGTCGATTTGGTTGTAGAGGTTGTAGTTGTCGGAATTGTTGTGGTTGTAGTCGATTTGGTTGTAGAGGTTGTAGTTGTCGGAATTGTCGTGGTTGTAGTCGATTCGGTTGTAGAGGTTGTAGTCGATTCGGTTGTAGAGGTTGTAGTTGCCGTGGTTGTAGTCGATTCAGTTGTAGAGGTTGTAATTGTCGGAATTGTCGTGGTTGTAGTCGATTCGGTTGTAGAGGTTGTAGTTGCCGTGGTTGTAGTCGATTCAGTTGTAGAGGTTGTAATTGTCGGAATTGTCGTGGTTGTAGTCGATTCGGTTGTAGAGGTTGTAGTTGTCGGAATTGTTGTGGTTGTAGTCGATTCGGTTGTAGAGGTTGTAGTTGCCGGAATTGTTGTGGTTGTAGTTGATTTTGCTGTGTTCGTTGTAGTAATAGTAGTAGGCTTTGTCGTTGTTGTCATCGGCTTGGTTGTCAACTTGGTCGTTGTGGTGGCCTGTTTGGTTACAGACGTTGTGGTCACTGGATTTGTTGTCAACTTCGTTGTTGCAGTTGTTTGTTTTGTTGCAGATGTTGTTGTTACTGGCTTGGTTATCAACTTGGTCGTTGTGGTGGTCTGTTTGGTTACAGACGTTGTGGTCACTGGATTTGTTGTCAACTTCGTTGTTGCAGTTGTTTGTTTTGTTGCAGATGTTGTTGTTACTGGCTTGGTTATCAACTTGGTCGTTGTGGTCACTGGATTTGTTGTCAACTTCGTCGTTGCGGTGGTCTGTTTGGTTGCAGATGTTGTTGTCATCGGCTTCGTTGTCAACTTGGTCGTTGTTACAGTTGTAGTAGTGGTTGTAATCGTCGTAGTGGTAGTTGTTGTTACCTGTTCATTAAAATACTTATTTCCAGAATGATAAACTTTCTTCCCATGAATCTTCGGATACTGATCCACACCAATTTCCTGTCCCCAAACTTCCGCTTCCTGTCCATCCTGCAGCAAATATGCAACAGAACCGGACTGGAATTGTTTGGTTGTCTTTGCTGTAACACCAGATAGGAGTTCTGTTTGTCCTGGGAATTGATTCTTGTCATAATAGCAGTTAGAAATCGTTTCACAAGCTGCAATTGGAATCGCTCTTCCCTGCAACGAAGTTGTTACTGCTCCGGCATAGAAACAATTCTTGATCGTACTTTCCATTGCAATTGCAGTAATGCCGCCTGCTCTCGTAAACGAATCAATCGTTCCAACACTCGAACAGTTGACAATTTCTGAACTGTGAGCTTCTGCGGTAATACCACCAGATACCATTGCATAGACATTGACTCTGGTTTCACAACAAGAAATCGTACTATTCCCTGCTTGTGCAGCAATTCCACCAGCATAGGAATAATCAGCACCGGCATTGAAATAAGAATCTGCTACCGTTACATTCTCAACCGTTGCATTTTCCAACAGTCCAAACAGTCCCAAATACAACTTTCCTTGTAATGGTTGTGTTCGGTCTTGACAGAAATAAAGCCCGTTGATCGAATGTCCTCTGCCGTCGAATGTTCCAGAATATGGCGTTGTATGGGAAGATCCAATCGGTGTCCATGTGATAAATGCACCATCTGCAAGGTCGCCGCTTGCATCCAATACACCCTGATTGACTGTAATATCACAGCCAAGCACTGCATTTGCATCGGTCTGTCCCTCGTTGACCAGCTTTGCAAATCCATACAATTCCGCAGTGTTGGTAATTACATAGTTGCCGTCTTCATCGGTTTGCGGTGTGACACATCCATATCCGCAGACGCTGCAAATCTGATTTTCATCCCAAGTGTGTGCGGTCTTTTCAGCATCAATTCCTGTACAGCCTTCATTCAGACAAACCAACCAATGGGAATCCTCATCAAAGCCATAACGATAATGATGCTTCTGCTCGGTCGTTTGCCAGATTGCATATACACTGCAACAAGAATCATCTACTGTATAAGTGTCCCCTGCCTTGCAAATCGTTTCCTGATAATCGTCATTCGTTACAACTTTCCATCCGGCAAAGTCATAGGTTTCATAAGCGGTGTTTTCTCGCTCCGGAATCGCCCAATCATCAACTTGACTTTCTCCGACAGGAAGTTTTTTCGTGTAATGTGTTCCGCCATCACTGAATGTTCCGCCGTTTGCATCAAAGTCAAAGGTACACTCTGAAATCTCTGTAACAGCCGTCAATTCTAAATAACCAGTATCTTCTGTCAGAGTAATCGCTGCATTCGGGTCATCCAATCGGTATACCGTTCCATTCGAGTCTTTCCACCCGACTGTCTGATAGGTAAAGATTCCGCCTAAATCATAGGGAACTGGGAAACCGCTAATCGGATACGTTCCGAAGGCCAAAAGAACCTGATTGTTTTCATTAAAGTCATGTTCCGGTGCAACTGCATTTCCTGTTCCGTTTTGGAAGTTTTTATCTGCATGAAGAATCACAGCAACGCCCTTTTGTTTCCAAACAGCAGTAAAGACGGTATCCTGTTCTTCATCCGAAAGCGTAAATTCTTCCTCTAAGCCATGAATGATGTCTGTTTTATCCCGACTATCCTTCCAGCCAACGACTTCAAATAAATACTTCTCTGGAAAATACGTTTGAACGGGCTGATTCAATTCGGAGAATTTGTGTGTTCCCTCTGCAAGCAGCATATTGGAAGTGTTCATACCGCTATAGGTATAACTGCCGATCTGCCCGATTGGTTCTAATCGTTCACTATCCAGCCGAATTTGCATATTGTATATCCAGTGTGCTGTCAAGGTCTTGTTTTGTTTGTCAACCGTAAATTGGTCGTTCTCCAATCGGTTTCCGTCTTCATCTGTCCAATAATCTATTGTATAGTCGGAAGACAAGTCCGGACTGTCACGGTTCGGGCGGGTATTTGCCCAGCAGGTATAATCTGCAATGTTATACGTGCCATTGTCCAATTTCTTTGTGAACGTCTGATGCTTCTTGACGTCTGCACTTCCATAACTCATAAAGTAACCATCTTCGCCCGCATCAAATGTAATCGTATGTCCGGTGTGTCCTTCCCGAATTTCCACCTTTTTGAATACATTGACTGCAGTTGATTTTCCATTCGGATAATAGAAATGCGTCTGCAAGGAGGTCATTGAAGCATAATCATACACTTCATATCCCGTTTCACTGTCGATGTGCTTCGTCGTTTCATACAAGGTTTTGATGTAGGTTTCCAGCGGTAAATATGGGGTATAGGGTCCTTCATATACATAAGTCTGAACAGAATCGCCTTCTTTGGTTTCATTGGTCAAATAAGGCTTTGCGGAAGCTGGAAATTCCGGTTCAAACTGCAATGGCAGTTCGATTTCTGTCTGGAAGGTAAGCGGTTCTTTTTTGTAAATTGCGGTCAGCGTCAGGCTCTTTTCTGCGGTGAATAAACTCCTCTGCCGATAGTCAATTTCACCATCGCCATCTGCATCCCAGCCTTCCAGCCACCGCAATGTTTCCCCATCTTCTGTTGGATAAGCATTGTCAATCAGTTCATGTGGTATAACGGTGTCTCCGTGAAGTACTCGATGTGTAAGCTGTTCCTGCTCCGTCATCGTTCCATCGTCATTTTTCACACGGAACTGCCCCATTTCACCAGGCAGAAAATCAATCTTGTAATAGGTCATAAAAGCAGGACGGAAGAAAATATCACTGGTGTAATAAGTTGTCTTGTATGCTTTATCTGCCCTGATCCATGCGTCTATTGAAACAGGACGATATTCCCAATAACGGAACTTACTGAAATCGGAAGAAGCTGCAATGGTCTGCGTAAAGACATCTTCTGTTTCTCCCTTTGCATAGACTTTTTCTCCACCAAATGTCACTTCTTTTCCGTCAAAATTGATTTCCAACCCATTTTTCAATGTGACTTCGGTAAAGTCCTCATATTGCTGCTTGTCGCCATTATAGGTTTGAAAATGCAGCGTGATTTCTGGAATTTCATAAATCCCTCTTAAAATCATGCCATCCTCCGTGGCTACCGGTAAAATGGCTTTTCCTTCGTCATCCAATTCATAATCGTTGACGCCATCGCCATCTTTATCCCATCCCTGTACCAGACCATAGCCTTCCATATAGGTGGAATCATACGGGGCTTCTATGGTGTCACCAATTTTAAATGCACGGGTTTGGCTCTTTACATCTACTGCTTCGTTGCCGGTTTTGTCATAGGCATCTTCGTTGCCGTACAAGAATGTAATGTTGCAATCTCGATAGTTGGCACGGTATGCCTGTACAAAGCCGTCTTTGGGAGGTCTACGGTTAATAAAATCAACTGCATTCCATGCATAACCCCACTTATTTTTGTAATAACTTGCATCATAAGTTGCCAACACTTCCTCCGGACTTTTGTCGAATGAAGTCAATCCCATCCTTTGTATCGTATCATTTAATTCATAATATTGAGAGGCACTGGGATTCCAAGTTGAATCCCAACTCGTTCCATAACTTAGGGCGGTTAATTCAGAAAGTCCATCGCCTGTTACATAATCTTGCCCTTCCCATCCAGTAAACATTGCATTTTCTGCTTCCTTTGGCGGAACGGGTGTTTCCCCAACCGTACAAGCCCGAACTTCTGCTTTCCACTGTTTCGCAGCTACATCATAATAGGAAAATGACACATAATACTGTTTTGGGGTCACATCCACATAAAAAGAAGTATCTTCTGCAATGTAAACATTGCGCATACTATATTCACTGTTTGGATGATGATTAAAAGGTTCGTCATTGCTCCAGCTGTATCCATCCACCCGAAATACAACTTTGTCCAAATCCTCGTGTACTTTAAAATAACCAACTGGTTCTATTGCACGCACTTCTTTTGTTTCAAGGATCTTAGTTGAACCATCTGGGAACTTGTATCCAAAGCTTGCCGTATAGGTCTTAGTACTAAAATCATCAATCGATGTAATATCGGTAGATGGGTCTGACCAATATAGTTTCGTGGAAACAAATGATTCTCCATCTGCGGTCTTTGTCGAAGAGAGCGAGAACATCGGAACATCAAAATAAATATCCACATTTGCGATGAACGCCTTTGCATTCGTCTTGCTCGTATCAACAGAAACCATTCGATTGGAATGATTGTAACGCAAAGCCTTGTTGGAAAATTGCGGATAGAACTTGCCGTTTAATTCTTGGTCGACCGCTGTTGTAAGTTTTCCTGTCGTCAAGTCCACATATTCTGGTTTCAGTCCACAGATTTCAATGATATTTGCCTGATTCTGGTGCATGAAATAGCGGTTGTTTCCGTCTTCATCCTGACTGAATCCAACGCCGCTATTAGTAGACTTTTGGCTGTCCAATCCATATACAACATACCGGCTGCCCCAGCTGAACAGCTTCCACTTATCTTTGAACAATCTTGCATCCTTTTCCACATCGAATGCTTCTGCTCTTGCAAACGCCTTGATTTCCAGATAGATGCCCACTTCCAAGTAGTAAGCACCGTTGAATTTCTTCTCTACTAAAGAGGAATGCTGCCGTTCTTTTTTCAGGCTGAAATTGACATATCCATACAAATCCGTATAAACGCCTACTTCAATCGAAATTCCGATTTCTCCATATTTTTCAAGTCCTGTAAAGGAAAGGGTCAGCTCGCCTTTCAAACCTGTTTCCACACCAATTCGTCCGCAGGCATTGAAATTGTAGGCGTAACGGTTTGCACCACTCAATTCATTTTTATATTCCTCTACTTTTCCGCTGGAAATGCCTCTCATACCAACCTGTGTGGCATCCAGCTGGGTAAAGTTACTGGAAATGCCAGCTGCCAAATCCAGCCGCAAGGTATAATTCAAATTCAGACTAACTGTGAAAATTGGAATAAACGGAATGACACGGAATTTTCCGCTGACAATCGTTTCATCACAGATGTCAATAAATCCAGTGTCCGCATTGATAATATCGCTGTATCGCTGGAGCATTTCTTCCGAAGTCATCTTACTGGTGACGCTTTCGGAAACGTCCAGCCATTCGCCGCCCTCTTCCCGAATGGCAACATTGAAATCAAATGTCACCTGCGAATAGATATTTGCAGCATAGTCAAATTTTAAATTGATACCCTGCCATTCTTTGCAGCCCTGCATGTTAATTTTCAGGTATTCGGTAATATCGGTTGCGGCTTTGATTTCCACGCCGTTGACCACCTTGTCAAATTCTACCATAACCTGCATCGCTGACCACTCTTTATTTTCTGGGTCGTTATAATCAACACCGGGGAAATTCGGGTTTCTTGCACTATCTCTGCTCCACGAAACACTGACAGTAATATCACCCTTTTTTGCAACGGGAATCCTTACGGTTTCTCCCATGCTCAGACCATCCCGGAAGGGAATGTTGTCCATCTCCGCTGCGGAGGCGACAATGTTGTTGAACAGAAAAACATTGTCGTTGGATTTTTCATCGGAAAGATTCTGGAATGTTTGATCATCCAAAATGGCACACGTCAGCAAAATCTTCCAGCTGATTGATGCCGTCCCCCGCTAAAATATTCTGTTCGATCTGTTCGGTGTCAATCAAATCTTCTGCTTCCACATTCTCTTCCATGTAGACGTCCACATCGTCAATGATGTCTGCAAGGTCGGCATCTTCTACGGTGACAAAATACCAGTCTTTTCCGCTCAAAGTGCCTTGCTTTCTTTTACAAGGAACTGGTCATTCACCAAGTTGACGGAAACAAACAATGTATCATCATCGTACAAATCGCCGAAAGTATCCGGATTCTTTCCGGCTGCAACCCATTCATCATAGCCATTCAAGAAACAAATTGGTGTTTTTTCCGTGATGACAAATTCTGCACGCTTCGGAATATAAAACTGGTAAGTTTCTCCTTCTCGTACCACATCATCCCAGTCCAGATAGACAATTTCTTTCTTGAGGACAACTTCTTCCACATTGTCCTTGTGAATCCGCTGGGTAACCGTGTTCAAGTCTTCACTTTCGCCGGAAATCAGAGTTGCTCCGTTTTTTGCATGAAAATCATATGTAAATCCTGCCTGATAATCCTGCTCCGGCGTTACTTCGTATTGATTGTCTTCCAGTGCGGTTACATGAAAGGCCGTTGGCAAATCGCCCAATGCGGAATCAATTTCCAAGTAATCCATCCAGTTTTCATCTGTAATTTCCTCCTCAGAACGAATCACAATGGGTTCTTTTGCATCGCAGTCCGCCACATATGCCGTATCCTGTTTGGTAACCCCCTGTTCCGGCTCTTCATAAGCTGCATATAGAACAGTGTTTTCCTCGAACGGGTCTTCTGAATGAAACGGTTCGGTACAATCCCCATCATAAAACCAGCCCGTAAAATTTTGGTCTTGCTTGCTGGTGCAGGGAACAGCCGTCAACACAGAACCCTTTTCCAATGTCACTGCTTCGACGGTTTCACCGCCGTTTGTGTTGAACGATACGGTGACTCGATTTTGTACGTCCCGATACCACTTCACGCCAATGCCTGCTGCAATTGCAAGAATGAGCATTGCTGCTGTGATGAAAATAACGGTTTTCTTCTTGTTCTGCCGGACTTTTACCGGTGTTGGATCTGTTGCCATAAGATACCCTCCTTCATATGTTGTCAGATTGTTGGCGGATGACGGATGAAATATTTTTCATTCCCGTTTTCCCTTAATATTCAATCGCAGGGTCAACGGTAAAACGAGATCTTAATTTTGCGGTAAGCGACTGAATCGCCCCTTCTGCAATGGTTCTCAAGTCCATTTGCAGGACAATGCCAATGGCTTTCTTTTGTTCTTCCAGCGGTACACGATAAGACGTGAGCGACATCTCTAAAAACCGCTGAATTTTCTTTTCCAATGTAAAATACAAATCGCAGGGAACCACCATATAGCCCCGCATCATACCGCTGCTGCCAATCACTCGTTCGTAAAAATCCGATTCAGAATTAGATTCCGGAAAATACTGTCCAAACAGTTTCTGAACTTCCATTGCCGTATGATGAATGATATAATTTAACGATCCCTCTGCACTGTATGCCTCTACATAAATACTGCGGAGTGTTTCTTTCATTTCTGTCACTGCCAGCTGAATGGATGTTTCCACTGCATAAATCAATGCTGGAAACGCCTTATCCCCTAAAAATTGATTTGCCATATCGAACTGATTTTGAAACATATATTTGACATATTCCAACAATAATGCATCCTTGGTCGGAAAAATATGAAAAAAAGAACTATGGGCAACATTTGCTGCTGTCAAAATATCTTTGATGGTCGTATCATAATATCCCTTTTCCAGAAACAATGGTACACATGCTTCCATGATTTTCATCTTTGCTGCCCGGCTATCATATCGCTTTGCCAAAAACATCCTTCTTTCTTAGATTGAAATTTAAACTGTAAATTGCACCTTGGTACAATCTTATCATATTTTCAAATGGTTGTCAATCATTCCTCACAATTTCATCATTTTAAACAGAGCAACCGCCTGCAATCTGGTCACTATCACAATTTTTATCATAAAACAGCAATTTAACTGCCACGAAAGCATCATCTATCTTTCTCATCTCGACAGAGATTCTGATGATGTTGACAATGAAATCGCAGATTACGGCAGAATCCGTATGTTTCAGGTACTTTGTTTCCCCATATTCTGGTGGCATTGCGGCTGCATTTATTTCACGCTTATGACCTTGATGTGTACGGCAACGATAAATCCTTCCAGTAAAAACAACGTGTTATGGAGAAAATCATGGATATGACGGGGGAAAAAACGAAG
>ERZ1673743.4200-NODE-4200-length-10278-cov-4.509537_pt1 | contig 10278 bp, 7 predicted proteins | sample MGYA00580197_ERZ1673743 | MGnify/ENA primary metagenome ERZ1673743 (study PRJEB41218, sample SAMN15661795) | gut metagenome | host: Homo sapiens | place: Canada: London | collected 2015-08-20/2019-03-30 | study: EMG produced TPA metagenomics assembly of... | reverse complement strand
AGGGAACGATGCGGGCATCGTGACCGAAAATGAGGTTCAAATCAGCCAAAAAGAGGCCAAATTCTTGAAGAAGAGTTGTTTTGAAGTCAAATAAGAAAAAGTTTAAATGACTTCTATGTTCATAATCGCATGTTCATTGCGAATTTACTCAAAAAAACTGACATGCGCCCCCTCTCCCTCGAAAAAACTTCACCCCACCCACCTATCTCGGTGAATGCGATGCTGCAAAAAACCGTTGCGGTCTGTGCACGGATGACACACAGACCGCAACGGCTTTTTGCGAGTATATTTTTCGCCCTGATTACTGACCGAGGTAGGTCTTGAGCAGACGCGACTTCTGGCCTTTCAGGCGGCGGATGGCTTTCTCCTTAATCTGGCGCACACGCTCGCGGGTGAGGTCGAACTTGGCACCGATCTCCTCAAGGGTCATCTCCTGGCAACCGATACCGAAGAACATCTTCAGAATCTCACGCTCGCGCTCGTGGAGCTGACGCAGGGCGCGGTCAACCTCTTTCGAGAGCGACTCCTGGGTGAGTGTCGCGTCGGCCATGGGAGAATCATCATTGGTGAGCACGTCGAGCAGAGAGTTGTCCTCACCCTCTACAAACGGGGCATCCACCGAAATATGACGTCCCGAAACCTTAAGCGTGTCGGCAATCTTCTCAACCGGCACATCGAGAGCCTCGGCAAGCTCCTCAGACGACGGACGACGCTCGTTTTCCTGCTCGAATTTCGAGAGGGCTTTGCTGATTTTGTTGAGCGAACCCACCTGGTTGAGCGGCAGGCGCACGATACGCGACTGCTCGGCCAGGGCCTGCAGAATCGACTGACGGATCCACCACACGGCGTAAGAAATAAATTTGAAACCGCGGGTCTCGTCAAATTTCTGGGCCGCCTTGATCAGGCCGAGGTTACCCTCGTTGATAAGGTCGGGGAGGCTGAGGCCCTGGTTCTGGTATTGTTTTGCCACCGAGACCACGAAACGCAGGTTAGCCTTGGTAAGCTTGTCGAGAGCGGCCTGCCCGGCAGGGCCACCTTCTCTGATGCGTTGTGCCAGTTCAACTTCCTGCTCGACGGTAATCAGCTCTTCACGGCCGATTTCCTGAAGATATTTGTCAAGCGAGGCGCTTTCGCGGTTGGTAATCGATTTTGTAATCTTAAGCTGTCTCATTCTCGGCGTATATTTCTGTCATTTAAAGCCACCCGAACCGCGCTACCGCGAGGTGACTCCATTTCAAGTTTGCAAAGTTATGGTTTTCTTTCCAATATCCAACAATAAAAACGCTCTTTTAACAGAATTATTGCCGAAAAACAGCGCAAAAACAGCCCGATAGCGCTCAAAACAGGCAAGGCGGAACGCCGGAGCGCTCCGCCTTGCGGGAATGGGTATCAGAATGAATTCAGCGGACGACGGTCTTGGCGATGCGGCCGTCGGTGTAGCGGATCATGTAGACACCGGGGGCGAGGGGTGCGTCAGGGGCATACCGGATGCCCGAGGAGCTGAACACTGCCTCGACCTTGGCCTCGGCAGCGGGTGCGAAGATGCCTGCGGGGTCGGAATTGACCATGTTAGAGGCACGCGACTCACCGCGGTCATAGACTGCGGTCACTACATATTTATGGAATTCGCCGGCGGGGAGGGGGTCGACATAACCGCATTCTGTAACAGGAGCGGCATTGATCTTCTTGCCGTCACGCCAGATGTTGTAGCCGGTGAGTGTCACGGGTATGCGCTCGACACCCGACTGGTATGTGACATCATCGACCATCATAAGGAATGTATTCTTGCCGCAGGCGCGGATGGCGAAATAGCGTGCGCCGCGCGGCAAGTCAAAGCTGTAGAAATCCCAGCTCTGCGGCATAGTGATGACCTCGGAAACAGGTGTGAAGTCACTAATTTCTGTACCGCCGGTGCTGTAAAGCACTTCAAACGAATCCTTGAAGATGCGCGAGAAACTCTTGGCGTAGAACGAGATAACCTGCTCGTTACCGCTAAGGCGCGGCGAAATAAGCCAGTCGTCAAGCTGCCCGTCGTCATAGCGCTGTATGGCGCCCATGAACTGATGGCCGCCATGAGCGGCGAACTGAGGCTTGTCTTCTTCAGGCACGGCATCGCCGTCAAACACGATGTACGATGCTTTTGAGACGCCGATGGTCATGCCCGGGATGTCGAACCCGAGGAAACCGCTCACCGGCTCACGGTCGTTGTCGACGCAGAGCCAGTTGCCTGGATCAGCGGACCAGGGGGCATAGTCCTCGAAACCATCGGTAACGGTGGCAGGAATGCCGTTGGCATACGCGGGCTCCGACCAGTCGAGACGCAAGCCGTCGTCCTGCCACTCGCCGCTGAGGTCGGTGACGCAGGGCACGTCGGTCATGGCCGGTGTCACGGTAACAACGTCAGACATATTGTTGTCGAGAATCATGTCGGGCGCATGCACTACCACCGCATGGAAGTCCATCGGATCGACGGCAAGGGTGTGCATTGTCAGCGGGAACTCGATCACTGCCGTCTCCTCGGCCGGAATGGCCGCGCCGGTCTTGGTATCGAGCAGAGTGCCGTCAAGGTAAAGCTCGACACTGTAGCCCTCGGCTGCCTCATAGCCTTCGTTTGCCAGCGACACCGCCACGGTATAGTCACTCCCGGCCACGACACGGCGGGGAGCCGTGATGCCGGTCAGGTGCATGTTGTGGGGGACGCGCGAGTATGTGCGGAAGTTGTCGAACGGCGAATAGCGGTAGCTTGCCGTAGTGGTCTCCACGCAGATCATGATCTCCTTGCTGGCATAGTCCTTCAAGTCGATGTCAACCGGGAACCAGCCGTCGACATCGCCGCCGAGCGCATGGAACGTGGTCGACAGCACGGTCTGCCAGTTAGAGGTACCGGCCTCGGCAATCTTCACGACAATGGTATTGTTGTCTTCGGGATACTCGTTTTCGGGGTTATAGATATTGCAGGCATAGAACCGAAGAGCCGGATCGGTGAGATGCGCCAGGCTGACCTTGCCGGTATACAGCGCGCCGGTGTCGGTGGTGAACTCGCCGATCATGCTGATCAGGCCGTTGTCGCCGTCCTGGCAGGTGATACCGTTGGCATCGATCATGATCATCCAGTTCACGGCGCCGCTGATGCCCGATACCATCATCGGATTCGAGTTCCGCCCACCGGCAAACGACTCGACAAAGCCCTGCGAGGCATAGCCCACGGGAATCATGGGCGAGAGGCGCCCCTCGCCATAGCCCTGCTGCGTACGGGCGTAGACGGCGAACTGCGCGAACGTCTGCTGCCCCTGGACCATGTTCATGTCGAACTCGCTGACAGCAGTACCTGTGACGTCGGTGGCGATACAGATGTCGTCGACACCGCCGTTGTACTGATAAACGTCATAGACTATTGACGATGCGGGCAACGGCGTGCCGTGGATATCAGCCGTGACTGCCTCCCACGAGAGGGCAACCTTGCCGGGAGCAGTCTCGACAGCCGTCATGGCAGCGGGAGCTGCAGGTACATCAAGACCGATGTAGCCGGTGACCGAGGCGGGAGAACCCTCGCCTTCATCGTTATAGGATGTGACAGTGACTGTGTACTCGCCCATCGCCTCGACAGTGACCTCCTCGCTCATGCGGGTGGCGACTGCGGGACTGGGAATACTCTTTACAAGCCTGTCGCCAAGCTGGATGTCAATCTTGGCGATTGAGGTGATGGAGTTGCCGGCCGAATCCTTGTCGGGCGTGGTGAAGTTCACGCTGGCCTTGAGGGCGCCGGTAGGGTCGGTGACCAGTTCAAGATCCTGCACCTGCGACGGCACGGCAACTGGCAGGGGAGCATCGACTTTGAGGTTGTCGATGATGAGTGTGTGGCGGTCTTTGGGCGACATACCGTGCACGCCTATGTAGTAAAGACCGGTTGCTGTAGTGTTGATTATACCCGAGAATGTCTGCATGGAATTCATGTCGATCAGCGTCTCGGGAATGACCTCTATCGTCATGGCCTCGACTGTGGGAGCCATTCCGGCCTTTACCTCGAGTTTCTCGGAATACTGCACGTTCATACATCGGGCGTCGATGCTGAAGGGATACTGCCGCCCACCTTCGAGTTTCAGAGGCACGGTGATGAGCCAGTCGTCCATGGCCTTGTAGGTATTATAGACAATCTTCACGGTCGAGCCGTCGCATGTCCACACCTTGCCGTCGTCGTTAGCGTCGATGACCGTATAACCGTCAAGCGCCGCGTCATTGTTGAAGTCGTTCAGATAGGGTGCCGACTCCGAACCGGCGTATGCCACGTTGGTGGCGCTGGTGAAACTCTTGCCGTTCGAGGTTCCCGTGACCTTGTAACGGTACGGCGTGCGCTGAGCCGGCTCAGGCACGGCGAACGAGCACGATGTTGCATCGGTGACGCGCACCTGCACGGCACCGGTGTCATAGTCGGTAACCACATACTCGAACGGGTCGGTAGGACTGAGATATCCGCCGTCGACAGTCTCGGTAGGTCGCGTCCACGACACGGTCATCAGACCGTCGGCCCACGATGCCGTGGCCTCGGTGGCCTTTGGTGTGCCGAAACCGACGAACAGCTCGGTCTTCACGGCCTTGCTCGACTTCTCGCCCGAGGTTACGGTTACCGAGAAGGTATAGAGGCCGCCGTTGTCGACAGTCACCGGAGCATTCACCATCTGGCCGTAGCCGCAGGTTCCCTGCCCTACTACGGCGCCGTTGCCGAGCACGGTATAGCTCAGCTGACCTGTGCCGGGGTTACCGTCGGTATAGTTGGCCGGGGTACGGAAATTGACTGTGCCGGTCAGGCTGCCACCCTCAAAGGTAGCCGAGACATCGGTGACTCTGTCGGGCGTGCCGGGATCGGGCACCGGAAGGACCACCAGACCCACAACCTCCTCGTTATGCGCGAAATCGAGTATCTTCGTGGCCGCGCCGGTCGTGGTGTTCACCTCGGCCAGATAGCCGTTGTCGTCGAGATCCTCGATAGTCCAGTAGAGACGGTTTGTCTTGACATCAAAATCCATGTCAGAGGCATACTGCGGGCTGAGTCCCGTGGCGCCGACCTGGGTGGTGGCGCCGGTAGCCTTATCGATTTTGTGCAGATAGCTGTCGGTAACGGTGAAACTGCTCCCCTCCTGATGGCCGGTGAAACTTATTCCCCAAAGCTGGCCCGTGCCGTCAAAGGCAATCGCCGCCCAGCGGCCTTCGAGCTGGGCTACCGGATGAATGTCGACACGGTTGTAGCCATAGCCGTCATCCTCCACATAGTCGATGGTGACGATCTGCAGAGCCTGCCCGTTGGTGGTGTAATTGAGGCCGTAGACGATGTCGGTGGTGGGATCGACCGACGTCGATACCGACATGTAATGACAGTCGTATGTCTCGCGGTAGAAGACCCGCTCGCCAGTTACGATATCATATCCGCTCCAGTCGGCGCCGAACTTGGCAGCCATGACATATATCTTGCAGTTGTAGTAGACACCGTCATAGAGATGGCCGGCCGAACGGCCACCCACATCCTGGAGTTTGGTGAACTGCGAGCCGGCTATGACCGGCAGGTCATAGAGGCCATAGGGGGTGTACGATTCGGTCCAGTTGTCGCCGGCAATAACGGTGCCTATCATGCGCGGCAGCCCGGCCGGAGCCGACAGTTTCTTTGCAAGCGAACGTTTGCCTGCCCGGATGACCGGCAGTGCGCCTTTAGCGGGGCGCGACGGTAATGTGAGCGACTGGTCGATGCCCTGACGGCCGCCCGCATCGGCGGTGGCTGTCCGGACCTGAGCGGCAACAGCCGTGTGCGCTCTCTGCGGCGACATCTGAGGTTCCCGGGCAAACGCTGACGAGACAGAAATCATCGCACACAGCAAAAGTAGTGACGGTTTTCTCATTTCTGATTGATTTTGATTGTAATACTGGTTTGGTTATTGTCTTGACCCCGTACCGTCGCCGTGTGTGAGCCGACAACCGTACGGAGAGCTGTGCATTGTGATTGAATTATAAGGTGATAAGAGTTATTCGTTTGGTTATTTCAGGTATACGTGTTGACTGGATGGGGCTCAACTTATTTTTGCAAATATACACACAATTTCATTTATAGCAAGCACTTTTCTCAAAAATCAAGCAACATACATACAAATGGTCGCAATAACAAATTTTAGCAGGCAAAAGTGCGTTTTCTGTATTCAGAGGGCGAACAGCCGTACGCGGCACGGAACAGGCGGTTGAAGTAGGTCACGTTTGAGAAACCGGTGTCGTAGGCGATGGCCGAGATGCGGTCGCGGGTGGCGGTCAGACGTTCGGCGGCGCGGTCAAGCCTGACGGAATTCAGATAGTCTGACCACGTGGTGCCGGCGTGGCGACGCATGAAGGCGCAGAACGCCGACTTATTCATACCTAGGTGGGCGGCCATCTCGCCGAGCGACACTGTGCGTGCATAATTGCACGCACAGTACACCCTCACCTTTTCGAATCGCCGTTCGGCGTTGGTCAGATGCCGGTCATGACCTACGGCGCGGCATCCCGCGGTATCGGCCAGTGTCATCAGAAGGTCGAGCATCAGCGGCAGACGCGCCCGCGGCGTCAGGCCGCGCATTGCATGCAGCAGTTCCCTGAGCCGGGCGCAAGTGCCCCCGGCATAGATTATGGCATCGGTCAGCGAGCCGAGCGCTGCGGCAGCTGCCTCCATCTCAGGCAACAGCGCACCGAGTCCGTCGGGCACCGCAGAGTCAAAGAATACCGATATGTTAGAGATATTGCCGCCGGCATCGGTCACTCCCGGGTCAAACAGCCACTGATGCGTCATCCCGGGGGGCACAAGCACGATCTCGCCCTCGGCGAAAGGTTCGGTGGTATCCCCTACTGTGCGCCGTCCGGCGCCGCAGGTCACGAGCGAAAGCTCCCAGCACCGGTGCGAATGCTTGCCGATCTGGCGCATCGGGGGCACGCACACGTCGTCATAGTCAAATGCCACATGTCTCATGAGTCGGTCTGATATTTTTGCAAATATAGTTCAAATATTTCACACTATAAGTAAACATTGTTAAAGCGCCGTATCGTAAATTTGCACCCGAAAAAACACTTTTGCACAATGACATCACAGACACTTCCTTTGGCATCAAAGCCGCGGTTCGAGATTCTCGACGGACTGCGCGGCGTGGCCGCCATGATAGTGGTGGCCTTCCATCTTTTCGAGACATATTCCGCAGGGCCGGCTGACCAGATTCTCAATCACGGTTATCTGGCGGTAGATTTCTTCTTCGTGCTTTCGGGATTCGTGATCGGCTATGCCTACGACGACCGGTGGGGACGCATGACCATAGGCGGTTTCTTCAAGCGCCGACTCATACGCCTGCAGCCGATGGTGATACTTGGCACGCTGATCGGCGCGTTCTGGTTCTACATGAGCGCGGCCCCCGATTTCGAGCTGGTGATGCACACCCCGTGGTGGAAACTGCTTATAATAATAGTGCTGGGGTGCATCATGTTCCCCACGCCCCCCTCAATGGACATACGCGGCTGGCAGGAGATCAACTCGCTCAACGGCGCGCAGTGGTCACTGATGTGGGAGTATGTGGCCAACATACTCTATGCGGTGTTCGTAAGGCGCCTCGGCAAGATCGCCCTCGGCGTGCTGGTGGCTTTCTCGGCACTGCTGACGATAGACCTGGCCCTCGATCTCGACGTGACCGGCCTGCTGGCCTCACGGTCATACGCGCAATATACCGTAATCGGCGGTTTCGGCCTCACACCCTCGCAGATCTACATCGGCGTGTGCCGCCTGCTTTACCCGTTCTTCGGGGGTCTGCTGTTGTTCCGTTTAAGCCGGTGCCGCATCTGCCTGCGCCGGGGCGGCATGCTGTGGTGCTCGCTGGCGGTAGCCGCAGTGCTTGTGGTGCCCCATATCGGGGGCACGGAGCATGCGTGGCTCAACGGCGTTTACTGCGCCGTGGTGATACTGCTGGTTTTCCCGGCCATCGTGGCCACCGGCGCGGGGAGTCCGCTGAAAGGGGCGCGCACAACTGCTGTCTGCAAATTTCTCGGACTCATCTCATACCCCCTCTACATAACCCACTACCCCATGATATATGTGCAGATGGAGTGGGCAGCGCGCCACGCCGACGCCCCGCTGAGCATCCACATCTGGGTAGCGGTGAGCATCTTCATCGCCTCGCTCGCCATCGCCTACGCCTCCGTCAAGGTCTACGACCTCCCCGTCAGGGCGTGGCTCTCGTCCCGGTTCCTCCACCCTGCAAAGAAATAACCGAAAATGGCGATAGGCAAAAAGGTGTGCTCCCGCGGAGGGGGCACACCATTTTGTGTTATGGCGTATGGTGCCTGAATCAGGCGTTCTTCACCTTGTCAACAACGGCCTTGAAAGCGGCGGGGTTGTTGAGGGCGAGGTCGGCGAGAACCTTGCGGTTGATCTCGATGCCTGACTTGTGGATGAGGCCCATGAGCTTGGAGTACGAAAGATCCTCCATGCGGGCGGCGGCGTTGATACGCTGAATCCACAGGGCGCGGAAGTTGCGTTTTTTGTTCTTGCGGTCGCGGTAAGCGTAGGTCAGACCTTTTTCCCATGTGTTTTTGGCAACGGTCCAGACGTTTTTACGGGCACCGAAGTAACCGCGGGTGAGTTTCAGGATTTTCTTACGACGGGCGCGTGAGGCCACGTGGTTTACTGATCTTGGCATTGTAGTTCGTTGTTTTGGGAGTCAGCGGCCGGCCTTGCGGCCTGACACTTTGGGCTGAAACCCGGTTAATGAATTAATTGAACGATGATTCGTTTTGTCGCTGGGCGTAATCGTCGGCGCGCCTGAGGCGCGGAGTGATTATTTAAGGCCAAGTAATGCCTTTACGTTGGCTTCGTCAACCTTGGCGACGGTAGAGAAGTGGGTGAGGTTGCGTTTCTGCTTTTTGGTCTTCTTGGTCAGAATGTGGCTCTTGAACGCATGTTTTCTCTTGATTTTTCCTGAGCCGGTAAGGGCGAACCTCTTTTTGGCACCGGCGTTAGTTTTAATCTTGGGCATTTTTATTGATTGTTTATTATGGTTATCATCGCCAATCGTGGCGTTGAACTTGTTTGCTGTTTATGACGACCCGGCCATTATTTCTTTTTGGGCGAGATCATCAGGATCATGCGCTTGCCTTCAAGCACGGGCATTTGCTCTACCTTGCCGTATTCCTCAAGGTCATTGGCGAAACGGAGCAACAGCACCTCGCCCTGCTCCTTGAACAGGATGGAGCGGCCTTTGAAGAAGACGTAAGCCTTTACCTTCGAGCCTTCCTGGAGGAAACTCTGGGCATGCTTGAGCTTGAAGTTGTAGTCATGGTCATCGGTCTGCGGGCCGAAACGGATCTCCTTCACCACAACCTTGGTGGCCTTAGCCTTCTGCTCTTTCTGGCGTTTCTTCTGCTGATAGAGGAATTTCGAGTAGTCGAGAATCTTGCAGACAGGGGGCTCGGCGGTGGGAGAGATTTCCACGAGGTCGAGCTCGAGTTCATCGGCCATTTTCTGGGCCTGCTGAATGGTGTAGATGCCGTTCTCGACGTTGTCGCCGACCACGCGCACCTCTTTGGCACGGATGCGTTCGTTCACGGCATACGGTTCCTCCTTGCGCGGCGGACGCGGGCCGTTGAAACGGCCGCCGCCGGGGCGGGGACCCGAAAAGCCTCCGGGGCGCGGCCCGGAGAATCCGCCGGGACGGGGGCCTGAAAAGCCTCCGGGACGGGGACCAGAGAAACCGCCGGGGCGTGAGCCCGACGTGCCTTGCTGACGGGGAGCGCCGCCCGTGGCTGGACGGCCGGCTCCCTGGTTCTGCTGCGGGCGGGGACCGCCGGCGTGGTTGCCTGTGCGCGGTGCGCCCGAGTGGTTGGGTTTGTTATCCATTCAGTGTGGTTAGGTGTCTGTTTACTGAAGCTCGTCGACAAGGCGCTTTACTTCGGCTGCAAAGTTAGCGATTTTCATCGTACCTTTATCACCTTCGCCCTGTTTTCTTACTGAAACTTCGCCGTTTTCAGCCTCTTTTTCGCCTACGACGAGCATGTAGGGGATGCGGCGCAGCTCATTGTCGCGGATCTTGCGGCCGATTTTCTCGTTGCGGTCATCGACGGTGACGCGGACATCGGCCTCGGTGAGCTGATGTGCCACTTCGTAGGCATAGTCGTTGTATTTCTCCGAGATTGGGAGGATGATGGCCTGGTCGGGCGAGAGCCACAGGGGGAATTTACCTGCCGTGTGCTCAAGCAGAACAGCCACGAAACGCTCAAGCGAGCCGAAGG
>ERZ1673743.4199-NODE-4199-length-10281-cov-25.829161_pt1 | contig 10281 bp, 10 predicted proteins | sample MGYA00580197_ERZ1673743 | MGnify/ENA primary metagenome ERZ1673743 (study PRJEB41218, sample SAMN15661795) | gut metagenome | host: Homo sapiens | place: Canada: London | collected 2015-08-20/2019-03-30 | study: EMG produced TPA metagenomics assembly of... | reverse complement strand
TGCCGCTCTCGCCCAGCTGACGCTGGAAATACTGCAGGCTCTCGTAGTCGTCCACGTTGCTGCCGGCGAGGATATACTCCAGCCAGGGTGCATCCACGCTCCAGACATGAGCCTCCATCCGCTTGATGGTGAACTCGCGGCCGCCGGCCTTTGCCTCGGGCTTCTTGTACTCGGGGGCAAACACGGGGACGGCGGGAATGTCCTTCAGGCGGTTGTAGACCAGACCCGGAAGCTCCCTGACGCCCTGCATGGTGGCGGCGGAGATGGGGACGAAGGTCAGGCCCTTCTCCTCCACATACTTGCGGAAGGTGTCGATCTGCTCCTCGGTGGCGAGGTCACACTTGTTGCCCACCACGATCTGGGGACGCTCGGCCAGAGCCGGGCTGAACTTTGCCAGCTCCTCGTTGATCTGCTCGAAGTCCTCGATGGGGTCGCGGCACTCGCTGCCGGAGACGTCCACGACGTGCAGCAGCAGACGGCAGCGCTCCACATGGCGGAGGAAGTCGTGGCCCAGGCCGACGCCCTCGCTGGCCCCCTCGATGAGGCCGGGGATGTCGGCGCAGACAAAGCTTGCCCCCTCACCCACCGACACGACGCCCAGCGTCGGCACCAGCGTGGTAAAGTGGTAGTTTGCAATTTTCGGCTTTGCGGCGCTGATGGTGGAGATGAGGGTGGACTTGCCCACGTTGGGGAAGCCGATGAGGCCCACATCCGCGATGAGCTTCAGCTCGAGGGTCACCTGAATGTCCTCGCCGGGCATACCGGGCTTTGCAAACTTGGGGATCTGGCGGGTGGGGGTGGCAAAGTGTGCGTTGCCGTAGCCGCCGCGGCCGCCCTTAGCAATGGTGACCGGGGTGTGGTCGGACAGGTCGGCGATAACAAGGCCGCTCTCTGCGTCCTTGATCACAGTGCCCAGCGGCACCTTGATGACCAGATTCTCGGCATTTTTGCCGTGGCACAGGCTTGCGCCGCCCTTGCCGCCCTCCGGGGCCACATACTTGCGTTTATAGCGGAAATCCATCAGGGTGGACAGATGATCGTCCGCCACAAAGATGATGTCGCCGCCCCGGCCGCCGTCGCCGCCGTCCGGGCCGCCCGCGGCCACGAATTTTTCGCGGTGGAAGCTCACCGCACCATCGCCGCCCTTGCCCGCATGGAGCCATATCGTGGCGATGTCGATAAAGTTAGTCTGTGCTGCCATACAGCCCCTCCTTAGCTTTATAGGCCTTTGCGTTTCAGCGCCCTCATCCGGCACTTCGTGCCACCTTCCCCCGACCGGGGGAAGGCTTGCAAACAGCGCCACACGAACGCATAGCCTTATTTCATCAAAAAGAGCCGGGCCACGAGGGTCCGGCTCTACGATTGCAGTTATTCAGAAAGAAGTTACTGCTTAACGCTGCACTTCTTGCCGCTCTTGCCCACGCGCTCGAAACGGACGGTACCGTCCACCAGAGCAAACAGGGTGTCATCGCTGCCCTTGCCAACGTTCTCACCCGGCATGATGTGGGTGCCACGCTGACGAACCAGGATGTTGCCGGCCAGAACGAACTGACCGTCTGCACGCTTGGTGCCCAGACGCTGTGCTGCGGAATCGCGGCCGTTCTTGGTGCTGCCTACGCCCTTTTTATGTGCCATTGTAATTTACCTCCTTAGCCGTTGATCGCAGTGATCTCAACCTTGGTGAAGGGCTGACGATGGCCCATACGGCGAGCACTGTGCTTCTTTGCGCGATAGGTGATGATGTTCAGCTTCTTGCCCTTGCCATTCTTGATGACCTTGGCAGAAACGGTAGCACCCTCAACAACAGGAGCGCCAACCTTCACAGAACCCTCCTCGCCAATAGCGAGAACCTGATCAAACTTCACTTCGGAGTCGGCCTCAACGTCCAGCTTTTCGATGTAGACGATGTCGCCCTGCTCCACGCGGTACTGCTTACCGCCGGTAACAATGATTGCGTACATTTTGTTCATTCCTTTTCGTTGTACTCGCTGGTCGTAAAGGCAGGCCCTCACAGGGGCCATTTGAGGCGCCCACACCAAGCGGCTAGAATAGTATAGCAAAAAAATGTGCGGATTTCAAGAGGAAAATCCCGCTTTTGCGGAAATATTTTCAGTTTTTCTCCTCTTTCAGCTGTTAATGTGCTTCAGCACCTCATCCATATCCCTGCGGCCATAGACGATGCGGAGAAGCCAGATCGTCTTTCGTTCTTTATCCGCACGGTAGTACAGCAGATAATTGCCCACGACCTTTTTCCGAATGATCTTTCTTGGCAGGAATGCATTGGTGACCAGTGCCCCGCCCTCCGGGAAAACGCACACCGTCTCCATGCAGTGGCCGATGTCCTCCATCAGTTTTGCTGCCGCCTTTGCGTTATCCAGCTTGTTTCCGATATAATCAAGGATGTCGTCAAGCTCTTTTTCCGCTCTCCGGGTCAGGCGATAGTGATATTCACAGTCCATACTTTTCCCTCAATTCTGCCATCGCCGTCGGGCCATCGACTGTGCGTCCTGCCTCCACATCATCCAGTCCCTCCAGAATAAGCTTTGCCTCTTCCATCTCCTGCATGGTGCGCTCATAGTAATCAATATCCATCACCACGAGGCGGCCATAGCCGTTCTTCGTCACAAAGACCGGGCCGTTCTCCTCAGCGCACCGGCGCTCGATCTCCACGGTATTCTTCAGTTCTCTCATCGGAATGATCTGCATCGTAATGCCCCCTTTATGTTCTGTGGCTATATTATACACCAAAAAGAGCCACAGCGCAAGGTTCTCTGCGCTGCGGCTCTTTCGAAATATTCTGATCAGGCGTCTTTTTTCTCCGCCAGTTTCTCTTTGAGCTGCTGCTTCACCCGCTCGTTATAGGCATTCGTGCGCTCGAGGAAGAGCTTGCGGGGGCTGGAAGCCACCAGCTCTTCCCTCTCCACCGTAAATTCCGGCTCTGCCTTGCGCACCTTCGCCAGCAGGCTGCGGTTCTCTGCCGTCAGAGCCAGCGTCACCATGAGAGGCTTGGACTTATATTTCCGGGTCAGGAAAATTTCCAGTGCCACACCGCCCACGACGGCCGCAGCCGCCACCAGCTGGGAAGCGCGCAGACCGAGCGACGGCACCAGCAGCAGGCTGTCGGTGCGGAGAGATTCGATCCAGAAGCGGCCTGCACCGTACCAGACAAGGTAGCGCAGGGCAATGTCGCCGTTGAACTTCCGCTTTTTGATGTATGCCGCCAGCAGGGCCAGACCCACGAAGCACCAGATGCTCTCGTAGAGGAAGGTGGGGTGGACGGGCATGGCGGGGTCGATGGTGACGCCCTTCGGCACCGTGACGGTGCTGCCCATCAGGTAATCTTCCGTTGCTTCGCTGAACATGCCCCAGGGCAGGGTGGTGTTGCAGCCGAAAGCCTCCTGATTGAAGAAGTTGCCCCAGCGGCCGCAGCCCTGTCCGATGAGGAAGCCCATGCCGGCCAGGTCGAACATGGGCAGCACCGGCACGCCCCGCCATTTGCAGGCCAGGCCGCCGAACACAAAGGCACCGATGATGCCGCCGTAGATGGCCAGACCGCCGTCGCGGACGGCCAGCACATCCCAGATGGTATCGTAATTATAGGGTGCCATCGCCACATAATACAGGCGGGCGCTGGCGATGCCCAGCACCACGCCGATGAGGATGACATCCACCATCGAATCGGCGTCGATGCCGAACTCCGTGCAGCGGCGGAACGCAAAGACCAATGCGAGGCAGAGGCCAAAGGCGATGCAGACGCCGTACCAATAAATATCCATGCCGCCAATGCTGAAGGCTACCCGGCTCAGCTCAAAGCTGAGGCCGAGGCCCGGGAACTGTACCAGATTCGTCATTCTTCCGTCTCCTCTTCTTCGTCCTCTTCGACGGCGGTGCCGTCCGGCTCGATGTGCATCACGGCCATCCGCTCAGGCCGCAGGATGTGCTGCAATGCCGCGTCGGCGTCCTCTGCCGTCAGGCCCGCCAGCATGGTGATCTGCTGGGCCACAGTCTGACCTGCCAGCGCGAAATCTGCCATCTGGCTGGCCGAATCCTCGACGTTTTCCAGATTTTCGATGAGCTGGCCGTATTTTTCGTTCTTGCAGAGGGTGAAGATCTCCCGGTCCACGCCCTCCTTGCGCACCCGCTCGATCTCGTCCAGCAGAAGCTGCCGGACGGTGTCGGGCTGGTCGCTCTCGCCGGTGAAGAGGATGCAGCAGCATCCGTCCACCCGCAGCACCTCACCGCCGAAGCCCGGGTCGGTCAGGCCCTCGTCGTAGAGGCGGCGGTAGAGCGGCGACATCCCGCCGCAGATGCAGCAGAGAATGAGCTCGTACAGCATCTCGCTGCGCAGGTCGCCGAAAGGCAGCGGCTCTTCTTTGAAGCCCAGACCGAAGCAGGGCTTGGCGATGGGCATGGCGATGGTCTTTTCGGCCGCTGCCAGCGTCATCGGCTCGGGGCGGAGCAGGCGCTCGACCTTTTCCGCCGGGCGCTCGTCCATCAGGCCGTGGCGGGCGCAGGCAGCCAGGATCTGCTCCATGCTGGTGTTGCCCGCTGCGGCCAGCACCATATTGCCCGGCGCATAGAACGCTTTGCAGCAGTCGTAGAGCATCTCGGGCGTTATCTCCGCGATGCTCTCCACCGTTCCCGCAATATCGCTGCGGATGGGGTGGCTGTGATACAGGCACTCGCACAGGCCGGTGATGAGCCGCCAGTCGGGGCTGTCATCGTACATCTTTATCTCCTGCCCGATGATGCCCTGCTCTTTGGCAATGGTCTGCTCGGTAAAGTAGGGATGCCCCACCATGCCCAGCAGCACGTCAAGGCTCTCGTCCAGCTGTTCCGTGGCCGTAAAGAGGTAGCAGGTGCGGTCGAAGGCCGTGAAAGCATTGGCATTCGCGCCAGTCTTGGCGAACTTTGCAAAGGCATCGCCGTCCTCATCCTCGAACATCTTGTGCTCGAGGAAATGGGCCACACCGGCGGGCAGATGCACTTCCCTCTCCCCCAGCCGGAAATCCCGATCGATGGAGCCGAAGCGGGTGGCGTAAATGACATGGGTGCCGGAGTAGCCCGGCATGGGGCGGACGAGTACGGTCAGCCCCGAGGGCAGAACTTTCCACTGGTCAGCGGCGGTGCGTTCCAGCACGCTCTGGGTGTTCTCAGCCATTCTCGTTCCCCTCCTCCCGCGTCAGCAGACAACTCACCGACAGGGTGAACTGCCTCAGAATATCCCGCACATCCTCCCTGGTCACAGCCAGCAGGGCGCGGCGGGCGTCGTCCGGCGTCTGCACCGGGCCGCCCCGCAGCACCTCCATATAGTACCATGTCTCGATGCCGCCCAGCGTATCCTCCAGGCCGTTCATCCCGGCCAGCAGGCCCCGGCGGCAGTCTTCCAGCTCTTCGTCGGTGATAGGGCCGTCGCAGAGGTCCGCCAGCTCTTTGAGCACTGCCTGCTCAGCGCGGGCCGCGTCGGTGTGCTCGACGCCGCTGTTGACGGCCATGCTGCCCGTGAAGCTCTGGAAGGACGACGAGCAGTAGTAGCACAGATGGTCGCGCTCCCGGACGTTCAGGAAAAGGCGGCTGGTCACGCTGCCGCCGTAGAGGGCCATCGCCAGCCGGACAGCGGCCAGCTGTTCAGGCCGCATGGGCCGGCCCAGCGTGAACAGCATACAGAGCTTGGCCTGTGTGGTGTCGAAGTGCTCCACCTTCCGCACCGGCTCCCGCCGGGGCATGGCGATGTTCTCGGCCCGGGGCAGCGGGGCGCGGTCGATGGCCGAAAGCTCCGTCAGAAGGGCGTCCTTCACGGCGGTGGTGCTGGCCTCGTCGCAGCCCAGCACGATGAGCTCGATGTTCGCCGTCCGCAGCATCTCGTAGTATGCCTCGGTCAGCGCTTCGGGCGTCAGGCCGTCCACTTCTTCTAAGTAGCCCTCCTGCCGGACACCGGCGGGGCTGTCCCCGAAGAATTCCCGGTTGGCCTGCCGCTGGCAGTAAAGGCGCTTGTCGTTCACTTCGTCTTCCAGCGCCTTCTTCAGCATCTGCTTTTCGATGCCCACGGCCTCGGGGTCGAAGGTGCTGCCCACAAAATAGGGGTGGAACGCCGTGCCGAGGGCCAGTGCAGCGTACTCCTGCGTCAGCTTCTCCCCTTCCAGTGCGAACTGGTCCTTGATGCCGGTGATGCTGACGCAGAGGTTGTGGCTGCAGCCCATGGGGCGGGCGTCCACGGTCAGGTCGGCACCGTAGAGGCGGGCCAGCTTTTTGGTCATCTGGGTCATGTCGGGGCAGTCGGCATAGCCCCGCTCCATCACCAGCGGCAGCAGCGCGTGGGCCGTGGCCGTCTCGCGGCGGGCCGGGAACGCGAAGTGGATGCTGATGCGGCAGCGGTTGAATTTCTGTGCGGCGTCATACGAGAGATGGACGCCGGGCGCGATTTGGGATCGTCTCAATGTTCTATCGTCCTTTTGTATTATTTCGTTTGTTCCAGCGCCAGATACTCTTCCAGCGAGAGGCCGGAGGCACGGATGGCGAGGGCATTGTCCCTGCCCACATACCGCCAGTGCCACGGCTCAGACACCATGCCGGTGGCGGCCTGACGCTCCTGCGGCCAGCGCAGGATGAAGCCGTGCTCTGCGGCATAGGCTTCCAGCCACTCATAGGCACGGGTGTCGGCGAAGCCGGTGTCCTTCTCCATGCTGTCCGCCGCGAGGATGTCGGCACCGTAGCCGGTGGCATATTCGCTGGCCTCCGGCGCAGGCTGGACGGTCGCAGCCCTGGCAGCGGCCTCTTCCTCCGAGCAGCCGGACTCCCGGTAGCTCTGGACAGCAGCCTCATAGGCGCTCTGGCGGGCGGCGGCATCCTGATACCCTGCCGTCAGCACCAGCTCGATCTCATCCTGCTTTGCGGCCTCGGCCATTTCGCGGTAGGCTGCGGCGGCCTCGGCTTCCAGCGAAACGCCGGTGGCATCATCGGCCACAGCCAGCTCCGGCGTCGGTTCTTCCGTCAGGGGAAGGTTTGCATTCACCAGCACGAGGCGCTTATCCGAAAGGTCCGTCTCCGCGCCGCCCTCATACTCCCGGGCCTCGAAGGCCGTCGGCGGTGCGATGAGGGCATAGGCCCTGGGCAGCAGCCAGAGGATGCCGCCGGTCATCACAGCCATGACCGCGCCGCAGCTGAGCAGAAAGACCGTCCAGTTGCGCACGAGACGGATACGGTGTCTCCGGCGGCGTTCTTTCGGCGACAGAGCGCGGCGGGGTGCGGGTCGATTTTGCTCCATGATGCAGCTTCCTTCCTGTTTTTGACGTTCGCCCTGGATACAGGCACATAATAATATTATACACCCCTTTTATCTGGGTGTAAACGGCAGGGGCTGTAAAAAAATTGTGTACGCAAAAAGCCGCCGCACCGGCGCAGGACGCACGGCACGGCGGCTTTGAAGCCACGTCTTAGTCGAACAGCATCTCGTGGATGGCGCTGACAGCCTTGTCAGCGTCCTCACGGTCGATGATGCAGGAGATCTTGATCTCACTGGTGGAGATCATCTTGATGTTGATGTTGTTGTTGGACAGAGCCTCGAACATCTTGGAGGCCACGCCGCTGTGGCTCTGCATACCGGCACCCACGATGGACACCTTGGCGCAGGTCTCGTCGCAGGTGACCTGGTCGAACTTTGCGCTCTCGCGCAGGACGCGCAGAGCAGTCTCAGCTTCGCTCTCCGCGCAGGTGAAGCTGATGTCCTTCTTGCCGTCGCGGCCGGTGGACTGCAGGATGATGTCCACGTTGATATTCTTCTGGGCCAGCAGGCCGAAGATCTTGAAGCTGGTACCCGGCTCATCGGGAACATTCAGGATCGTAATAACAGCAACGTCGGTGTCCTTTGCGACACCCTTGATCAGCATACCTTCCACGTCTTTTACAACCTCCTTGACGACCGTGCCGGGCACGGGGTTCAGGCTGGAGAGGACCTCCAGCTCCACATTATACTTTTTAGCCAGCTCTACGCTGCGGTTGTTGAGCACCTGTGCGCCGAGGGATGCCAGTTCCAGCATCTCGTCGAAGGTGATCTCATCCAGCTTGCGGGTGTTGCGCACCTTGCGCGGGTCGGCGGTGTAGACGCCCTCCACGTCGGTAAAGATCTGGCAGCGGTCGGCGTGGAGCGCTGCTGCGATGGCGACAGCGCTGGTGTCGGAACCGCCGCGGCCCAGCGTGGTGATGTCGTCCAGCTTGTTCAGGCCCTGGAAGCCTGCCACGACGACGACGCGGTTGCGCTCCAGCTCCGAAGAGATTCGCTCGGTCTCCAGCTTGGTGATGCGGGCCTTGGTGTAGGCACGGTCGGTGCGGAAGCCTGCCTGCCAGCCGGTCAGACTGGTGGCATGGCAGCCCAGCTCGTTCAGAGCCATAGCCAGCAGGGCGATACTGATCTCCTCGCCTGCTGCCAGCAGCATATCCATCTCACGGGCAGAAGGGTTGTGGGTGATCTCTGCTGCCTTTGTGATAAGGTCGTCGGTGGTGTCGCCCTGTGCGGACACCACCACGACCACGTCATTTCCCGCGTTGTGGGTGTTGGCCACGATGCGGGCCACGTTGAAGATACGGTCCCGGTCCTTCACCGAAGAACCGCCGAACTTCTGTACGATCAACGCCATATCTTGTCACTCTCCTCTTTTTGCTCCCTCAGTGTGTGAGGGGTACACCGGGCGGAAGCGGTCTTGCACTTCCGGTCCTGTTTATCATTCCACTGTCGCACCGGTGTTGTCGGCATCCAGCCGCAGCAGTGTAAATGCTTCACATCCGTCCAAGCCTTCCAGCAGCTCGAGGCCCTTTTCCAGTTTGGAGTAGAATTTCTCGGCGTTGGCCTTTTCGGCCACAGCCATCACGGTGCTGCCGGCGCCCGAGACGTACACCGCCTTGGCACCGCAGAGCCGCGCCATATCGAAGACTTCCTTCGAGCCGGGCATCAGGGGCATCCGGTAGGGCTGGTGGAGCTTATCCTCGGTGGCAATGGCCAGCAGGTCGTGGCGGCCCTCGCAGAATGCCGCCGGGATGAGGGCCGCACGGGACAGGTTATACACCGCATCCTTGTGGGTGACCTCTTTGGGCAGGGCCGCACGGGCAGCTTCGGTCAGCAGCTTGTAGTCCGGTACGATGGCCGCGAAGCAGAGGCTCTCGTCCACGTCCCGCTTGACGGAGTAGACGACGCCGTCCTCGAAAACGCTGCTGGCCAGACCGCCCAGAAGGGCCGGTGCCACGTTGTCCGGGTGGCCCTCGATGGAGGTAGCCAGCGTCAGCAGCTCCTGGGTGTTGAGCACATCGCCCAGCATCCGGTTCGCACCCAGCAGGCCCGCGATGATGCAGGCCGAGGACGAGCCGAGGCCCCGGGCCATCGGGATGGCGTTGGTCTGGACGAGCTTGAGGGGCGGCATGGTCTTGCCGACCTTATCGAACAGACCCTTGGCCGAGCGGTAGACCAGATTGGTCTCGCCGCGGGGGATGCGGGTGCCGTCCGCCGCCGAGATGTCCAGATGGTCGCTCTCTTCGAAGGTCACGGTATTGTACAAGGTCACAGCCAGACCCAGCGCATCGAAGCCGGAGCCGATGTTGGCACTGGTGGCCGGGACGGAAACTTTTATCTTCATCGCAGTTCCCTCTTCTCTCGCGCTCAGACGTCCTCAGGCAGGCGGCGGAGCACCAGCTTCACGCTGCCGCCCATGGCCTCTACCTTGCGGGCCGCTTCGGCCAGAGCCTTGTCGTCGGCGCTGTCCACAAAGTAGGAGCAGCCGTCGAAATGCTCTTCCACCACATGGCCCTTGCCGTAGATGGCCTCGGCCACCGCCGGGGCGATGCCTTCCACACGCACATAGTATGCGGCGGGAGCGGGGTCGGTGAGCATTCCCTCCACCGGCTCGGCGGGCTGCCAGAACAGGCTGTCGTGGACCTTGACGCCGTTCTTGAGGGCGTCCACCACGTCGGCCACGACAGCACTGGCGGTGGGCAGCTTGCCCGCGCCCTTGCCGTAGAAGACCACGTCGCCCAGCATATCGCCCTTGACGAGGACGGCATTGAAGACGTCATCGACACCGGCCAGCTGGTTTGCCTTCGGCACGAGGCAGGGCTCGACACCGGCGGCAACGCTGCCGTCCTCGCCCCGCTTCATCCAGGCGATGAGCTTGATGACGCAGCCCAGCTTCTCTGCCGCAGCCACATCATCCACCGTGATGTCGCGGATGCCGCGGGTGGGGATGTTCTGGGGGTAGATCTGGTGGCCGCAGACCAGCGAGGACAGGATGGCGATCT